>OJIY01000300.1_pt1 | contig 17881 bp, 15 predicted proteins | sample 1596061 | NCBI WGS metagenome assembly OJIY01 (sample SAMEA4350111, study PRJEB24818) | metagenome | biome: human; feature: gut; material: faeces | place: Denmark | collected 2013-09
CCCCCGGCCCCCTACCCGCAAAACTTTTATTTTTCAGAGCGCCGGTCACGAGCATCGCCCGCATGAACGGCCACGGAAAAACGAATAGGTAGCGGGGTTCTCGGAGGGCCGCGCCCTCTGAACCGCCGATGGCGCTTTTGCCCTCCCCATGAAGGCCTGCCATGATCTCACTGGAAAACCTGTTGCTCTTTGTGCCTCTGGCCGCCATTCTGGTGATGCTGCCCGGGCCGGATTTCGCCCTCATCGCCAAGATTTCGCTGCTGGACGGCAGGCCGCAGGGCCAGGCGGCGGCCTGCGGCGTGGCCCTGGGCATCGTCATCCACACCAGCGCGGCCATGCTGGGCATCTCCGCCATCATCGCGCAATCGGTCTTTCTGTTCAGCGTCCTGAAATACATCGGCGCGGCCTATCTGTTCTGGCTGGGCGTTCAGGCGCTGCGCCAGAGCCAGGCCGTGGTCAGAACCGCGCCCCTTCCCGGCCGGGACGCGGAAGAAAACCCGGAGGAAGCGGCGCGCCCCGTGCCGAGGCCGACCAGGGCCCTGCTCCGGCGGGCCTTCAAGCAGGGTCTGCTGACCAATATCCTCAACCCCAAGGCCGTGCTGATCTTTCTGACCTTTTTGCCGCAGTTCATGAACCCGCACATGCCCCTGGCTCCGCAGTTTCTGGAACTGGGCGGCATCATGTCGGCGCTCTGCCTGTGCTGGTACGTGCCCCTGGCCTACATGCTGGGCCATGTGCGCAAGGCCTTTGAAAGCTCCCGTTTCCAACAGTGGCTGCAACGCTGCACCGGCGTCGTCTTCATCGCCTTCGGCCTCAAGCTGGCCGCGGCGCACAACGACTGACGCCGGAGCTTCCACGTCAACACTATTGAAGAAGGTTTCTTTATGATCCAGCTTTTCGACCAGACCACCGTTCTTGACGGCGCGCAGATTCTGTTCGCCGATGAGGCCAAAGCCCGCGGCATGGACCTGGACGCCGCGCGCGCGAACACCCTGACCCGCCGCATTCTGGCCGCGCACAACAACGCCCCGGCCACGGACGCGACCCTGCGCCTGCGCTTCGACGCCCTGGCCTCCCACGACATCACCTACGTGGGCATCATCCAGACCGCCAGGGCCAGCGGCCTCACGGAATTTCCCGTGCCCTACGCCCTGACCAACTGCCACAACAGCCTCTGCGCCGTGGGCGGCACCATCAACGAGGACGACCATCTCTTCGGCCTCTCGGCGGCGCAAAAATACGGCGGCATCTTCGTGCCCCCGCATCTGGCGGTCATCCACCAGTACGTGCGCGAAATGATGACCAAGTGCGGCGGCATGATTCTGGGTTCGGACAGCCACACCCGCTACGGCGCGCTGGGCGTCATGGGCGTGGGCGAAGGCGGCCCGGAACTGGTCAAGCAGCTTCTGGGCAAGACCTACGACGTGCCCGCGCCCCAGGTGGTGGCCGTGTGGCTGGAGGGAACGCCCGCGCCCGGCGTGGGGCCGCAGGACGTGGCTCTGGCCATTATCGGCGCGGTGTTCAAGAGCGGCTTTGTGAAGAACAAGGTTCTGGAATTCATGGGTCCCGGCATTGACGGGCTCTCGGTGGAATACCGCTGCGGCATCGACGTGATGACCACGGAAACCACCTGTCTGTCCTCCATCTGGCGCACGGACGGCAAGGTTCGCCAATACCTGGCCCTGCACGGGCGCGAACAGGATTTCGTCGAACTGGCCCTTCAGGGTCCGGCCTGTTACGACGGCCTGATCCGGGTGGATCTGGGCAAAATCGAACCCATGATCGCCCTGCCCTTCCATCCCAGCAACGTCTTCCCTGTCGCCGAAGTGGCCCGCCGCGCGGACGAGATTCTGGCCGCCGTGGACGCGGAGGCCGTGCAGCAGTTCGGCGAGGCGGGCAAGAGCCTGAACCTGCGCGGCAAGATCCGCGATGGCGGCGTCTGGGTGGACCAGGGCATCATCGCGGGCTGCGCGGGCGGCTCCTTTGAAAACATCAGCCTGGCCGCCGCCATTCTGGACGGCAAGAGCACGGGCAACCAGGCCTTCAGCCTCTCGGTCTACCCGGCCAGCGAGCCGCAGGCTCTGGCCCTGGTGCGCAACGGCTCCACAGCCAAACTGATGGCCGCCGGGGCTGTGCTCAAAAACGCCTTCTGCGGGCCCTGCTTCGGCGCGGGCGACACCCCGGCCAACGGGGCGCTGTCCATCCGCCACTCCACCCGCAACTTCCCCAACCGCGAAGGCTCCAAGCCCTCGGGCGGCCAGCTTTCCGCCGTGGCGCTTATGGACGCCCGCTCCATCGCGGCCACCGCAGCGCGCGGCGGCCGCCTGACCCCGGCCACGGATCTGGACTGGAAATCCCCGGAACTGAACGTGGACCTCGACTACCGCTTCGAGCCCGTGATCTACCAGCGCCGCGTGTACAACGGCTTTGGCGCGCCCAAGCCGGAAACGCCGCTGATCTTCGGCCCGAATATCGCGGACTGGCCGGAAATGAGCCCCCTGCCCCAACACCTGCTGCTCCAGGTGGCCAGCGTGATCACCGACCCGGTGACCACCACGGACGAACTGATTCCCTCGGGCGAGACCTCTTCCCTGCGCTCCAATCCGCTCAAGCTGGCGGAGCACGCTCTGTCCCGCAAGGACCCCGGTTACGTGGGCCGGGCCAAGGCCTTCCAGACCCTGGAAAAAGCCCGCCTGAAGAATCCCGCCGATCCGGAACTGCTGGCCCGCGTGCGCGAAATCTGCGCGCCCTGCGGCGGCCAGTCCGAAATGGAAGACCTTTTCGCCGGGCCGCGGCCCCTGGAAAACATCGGCCTGGGCACCACCATCTTCGCGGTCAAGCCGGGCGACGGCTCGGCGCGCGAACAGGCGGCCTCCTGCCAGAAGGTGCTGGGCGGCTGGGCCAACCTGGCCGTGGAATACGCCACCAAGCGCTATCGCTCCAACCTGATCAACTGGGGCATGCTGCCCTTTGTGGCCGACGCGGATCTGGCCAAAGACCTGCGCGTGGGCGACTATCTGGTGATCCCGAACATCCGCAAGGCCGTGGAAGAAGCCCATCCCGCCATCCTGGCCTGCCTGGTGCATGAAAACGGGGAAGGCGGACAGCGCAAGGTCCGGGCCGAACAGATCGGCCTGAGCCTCAAGGAACTGACCGACGACGAGCGCCGGATCATTCTGGACGGCTGCCTGATCAACTTCTACAACAGCAAACGGCCGCTGTAAGCGACGCCGCGCCGACAAACAGAAGGGGCCGGGACATGTCCGCAAGCATTGCGGGCGGCCCGGCCCTGAAAACGATGTCGAGAAACTTTTTATTCCGTCGCGACGGCGGCTTACTTACCAGACGCCGCCTTGGCGGCCATAACGTCGGCCCGCTTGCCGGGATCCGGGTGCGAAGAAAGCAGCTTGTCCATGCCGCCGGACTTGCCGGAAAGGCTCTGAAGCTTGCGCAGGGCGCTTACGGCGGCGGCGGTATTGTAATGATTGCGCTTCATGAATTCGAGGCCGTAGGCGTCGGCATTGGATTCCTGCGACTGTGAGAACTGGGCGTTGAGCACGGCTTCCAGAAGATCGCCGAGCGCGGAGTCGGAAAGCGCGGTCACCGTGGCGTTGGCCGCGCCCACGCCTTTGCGGGCCGCTGAAGCGGCGTAGGCCGTGCGCATGGCCTTGAGCGAATCCTGATTGATCACATGGCCGATTTCATGGCCGAGCACAAAAAGCAGTTCATCATCAGTCATCATGTCCATCAGCCCGGAATAGACGCGGATGGAACCGTCCGCCGTGGCGTTGGCGTTCACGTCGCTGGTGATGTACACCTTGAAATTCAGCGGCTGGCCGTTTTCCATGCGGTGCTTGTTCGTCAGGCGCGCAAGGCGCTTGCCGTATTTGCTCTTGGCGGAAGCCACGTTGGCCGCGCTGTCGCCCTGCACCCGCATCTGGGCGGAAACCTGTTTCAATTCATCATCGCTGACCGACGCCGCGGCGCCCAGGTCAGAGGCCGCGCCCGCAGCCTTGCTCCAATCCGTATTGCAGGCCGCGCACCCCAGCGCGGCGGCCAAGGCGATGATCAATAAAAGATGTTTCATATCCCCCTCCTTAAAAAAATTTTTCAGTATCCTGTTCAGATTTCCTCCCGACATAGTTGGTTTTGAGAGTAGAGCAAAAAAACGCTTCCAACAAGTAGTATTTGTATATTTTCATAGCGTTATGAATCACTATTAGAATAGGTTATACACAGACTTGCCGGAGGTGATTCCATTGTAGGAGGAGAGGAAAAGAGGATTCACAAGATGGGTAAGCGCCCCTTTTTCCGCAACATTGCGCGCGAGGTGTTGCCGTGTCGGAACAAAACGCATCCTCAGTTGGCTATCAGGGCCGGACTGCAGCGTCATGGCGGGGTAAAGACCTGCCGGAACACTGCCGGCGGCAAACGCGTTACGGTTCACCGGCGCGCCGCTTTTCGCCAGCCAAGCAAGGTGCTTGATAGGGTTTCAGCATGCCGAGCGTAAGAGAGAATTACCATGACAATCTCCCTGAAAAATCGCAGCAGGCTTGTTTTAGTGCTTTTTGTCTCCTTGACCATTTTGTATGACTATACGGAGGGCACCTGAAGCAAGCGGCACGTTTTTATGTATCCTGTCAACATGTGTGTGCATGCTTCCATTTTTAGTTGTACTGGCAAGTTTTTTACTGTAAAAATTTTCAATAAAAGTATTTCTATAATGCTATTATACTTTATTTGTATAATGATAATGAATTATTGAGTCGTGGATATACCATAGCATTTTTGTAAATCATATCAAAGCAATATATATGATGACACTTCCCGGTATAATTTAAAAAGGCTTGCAACTGTCTGAGAGTGTTTGGTATTTATTCCAAACATGTTCAAAATTACGATCGAAGGAGTAAAAATTTCCCATTGCGCGTAGCTTGATATTGATTTTTCATCTTTGATGTGCCTATATACGCAGTACGAATTTGCACAAAAAATGCTTTTTTGAATGAATAATATGCCACCACGCAATCGTCTTCTCCAGATTAAATTTTATTATGAAAATCTCAATTAAAAATCGCAATATAATTGCTCTCTCTACATTTTTTATATCTGACCATATGATATGGTATTATTGTGGTTTTTTTGCCCATATATCACCTTTTTATATCATTATATCTGAAATTATCAGAATAATCGCCCTTTATGGCATTGTATGTTGTCTGTTTGACAAGCCCCATACAGACACAATCGTACTCATTATCATAATATACTGTTTTTTAATGCTTCCCTTTACTTTTTTTGCGGGGAGAAGTTATTACTACGTTGATGGAAGTCTCCTTGATAATGTTCTATACATAAAAAAGAAGAAAGAAATACCTATTGATTATCCTGTTATTTCCGCACTCTACTATATGTATTTTATATCTGCCATGTATTACTTTGTATGGAAATATTCAAAAAAATAAATAAAATTACCAGCTATTGCTCTTCCCTTGCCAGGTAAGCTGCGAGAAAATCAATAGCTGGTAAATTTTTTCTTCGCTCGTGGGCACTCTCTCAACCAGCTAAAGCCCACTCTATTTGTTGGACTACGCTAGTCTTTGCTTCTTTTATGTCTTTGAAAATATCTAGTTAATGTAGCTGCACCCTTTCCAATTACCCATGACTTAGCATCATTTTTATCCGCTTCAATAAATCCTCGCGCGAGTCCTTCAAGAAGCGGCTTTAACTCCTTCTGCAATTCTTTCATTTTTTGTGTTTTTTTGGGGTGCCCATAGGGAAGGAACAACCACGGGTGCATCTTTTCAAGCAGATTTCTCAAAAAGTTACCGCCACCGCCGCCCATTACGCAGCCTCCTTGCGGACGACCTGCGCGTAGTGGGGGAGTTCAATAATTTCCAGACCTTTTGCTTTGTACGGGCCAAAAATATCATCCGGCGTCTGACTGTAGTTGACGATGGTTTTAGGCCGCAAAACCGCCACCATGTGAGCCAATCCCCGCTTAAAATATTCTCGATCCATTTTGCCGCGCAACGTGCCATTTGTGCTGACAGCCATTGTGCCGCCTTCAGCCAGACCCTCGAAGGCAAACGCATAGGTACGCTCATCCCCCCAGCGGACATTGGGTATGACGGGCACATTTTCACGTTGGAGCCAATAGGCAATGCTTCTATTGCGATAGGTATTCCATATTTGCATGGCCAACGGCATTTCGCGATACAAGCTGAAATCAGGACTGATCACGCCGGTGAAGCGCTGCAAAATGGATAAGTAGCGTTTTGGATTGTTCCAAACACGTTCAAAATTGCGATCGTGGGTGTAAAAATGCACCCATTGATTATGATTTGGTGTTGTACAGGCCTTCTCAAAAGGGATTGCCAACGCGGGTTTATAATGTACGGTCTTCAGTTGTGGAAATTCAAATAAAGGACTGAACTCTGCGCCCGTAACCAGTTCAGACCTGAACACATCGTACTGTTCACAGCGGGAACGCCTCATGACGTACCTCCTTAAAAAAATGTGATTGATTTTTCGTCAGGAGTGCGTCAAATTACAAATACCTAGTGCCGATTTGACACCTCTGAGGAGCCTCGCCAAAGGATCCTGAAAGCAAGCTACCACCACGCCAATGGTCGGTAGCTTGCCTTTTTTAAACCACTCGCTATGGACATCACCTCAATTTTTTAAAGTTACCTGATGTCAGCCTCGGTGCGCGTAGTTCCAGGCCATGCGGCATTTAGTGGTGCAAAAGGCCGCACTCAGACGAATGCCTTTAAAGAAGATTCCGCACTGGCGACAACGACGAATTTTGGACAATTCCTCGCCATTAGCCGTAAAAAGGAACGGATAAATCCAAGAACTGAGAATCAGTCGCTCAATGGTGCCGTCAGAGTTTTTCGATCCATCACGCCAACCTATAGGAGAAAGCACTGGATTCATGGTATTCTTTGTCTGTTGAAATTCCAAAATCAATGCACGGGTACATTTGTATTTGTTGAGCGTGGCAACATCAACAACGCCTGCGGAGCAGCCCAGCATGAAGGTCTGAAACCAGCGAATCACGGAGTCGAATGCCTGCTTTAAGGCCGCGCCGTCATCCTCATCAGGAAATATGACCCGCTCCCGACAGTAAGCCGGGTCAGTCAACAGGGTGTGGGTGTTCCCCTCATCCACAGGCTCCACCGCCTGCAAAAGCGGCAGACTCACATACTCTCCTTGCGCTTTACGGGCTTCTATTTCTTTCTTGGAGTACAGGCTGTAAATGTTGTTTTCGACATCGCCCAGAATGAGTTCGTCCCGGCACAATCCCTCCTCTTGAAGAAATTTCCTGATGCCTTCAACTGAGGCCGTTTTCGGGAAATTCAAAAACGCAAGCATGCTTTGGAACAGATCTTTTGAGGGCATGAATTCTCTCTCCTTTGTGACAGCAGAGACGATAGGATAGGGGCGTCGCTTTGTCAACTTTATTTTTTTAATAAAGTTAAAAAATAGTTTGTGAATTGTCTTTCTGGAGGCAAGAAAAACCATGGGAAAAAGCAACGCGGCGGCATCCGCAGCTCAACAGCCCCGACAGGGGCGTCTGCCGATTACGCTAGCGGGAAGGGGACGACCGGCCTCCGCTCTCGACTCCGCGGGCGGCTTCCGGCATACTGGGTGGTACTGAAGCCCAATCCCAAGCGGAGAAAACCATGCTCAGCGTGTTTGACCTGTTCAAAATCGGCATCGGCCCCTCCTCGTCCCACACCGTCGGCCCCATGCTCGCGGGCAAAGCCTTTGCCGACGAACTGCGCGGCAAGGGCCTGCTGGAAAACACGGCCCGCGTCCAGCTTGACCTTTACGGCTCTCTGGCGCTCACCGGCGACGGGCACGGCACCATGGGCGCGGTGCTCAGCGGCCTGGAAGGGGAAGAGCCGCACAGCGCCGAACCGGCGCGTCTGGCCCAACGGATCGGCGCGCTGAAGCGCAACGCGGACCTGCTGCTGGCGGGCGAACGGCCTGTGCCTTTCGTCTATGAACGGGACATGCTGGTGCATAAGGGGCTGTTTCTGCCCCGCCACTCCAACGCCCTGACGCTCACGGCCGCTGACGCCGACGGCGCGACCCTTTTGACCAGAACGTACTATTCCATCGGCGGCGGCTTCATCCGCACCGAGGAGGACTTCGACGCGCCGCCGGAGGAATACCCCACGCCGCCGTATCCTTACGCCACAGCCGGCGAACTCTTCGCCATCTGCGAACGGGAAGGCAAAAGCATTGCGGACATCGTGCTGGCCAACGAGATTTTCTGGCGTTCAGAGGCGGATGTGGCCGCGCGCATGGCGACCATTATCGCCACCATGCGCGACTCCGTGGAGCGGGGCTGCTGCACGGACGGCGTGCTGCCCGGCGGCTACAAGGTGCGGCGCAGGGCCCCCAACCTGCTGCGCAAGGTCAGCGCCCTTCAGGCCACGGGCCGCCGCGACCTGAGCCTCTGGCCCATGCTCTACGCTTTTGCCGTGGCCGAGGAAAACGCCTCGGGCGGGCGTATTGTCACCGCGCCCACCAACGGCGCGGCGGGCGTCGTGCCCGCGGTGCTGATGTACTATACCAACTTTTACCCTCACGCCACGGAACAGGGCGAACGCGACTTTCTGCTCACGGCCGGGGCCATCGGCCTGTTCTACAAGCTGAACGCCTCCATTTCCGGCGCGGAGGTGGGTTGCCAGGGCGAAGTGGGCGTGGCCTGTTCCATGGCCGCCGGGGCCTATTGCGCGGTGACCGGCGGCAGCGTGAAGCAGGTGGAAGTAGCCGCCGAAATCGGCATGGAGCACAACCTGGGCCTGACCTGCGACCCTGTGGGAGGCCTGGTGCAGATTCCCTGCATCGAACGCAACGGCGTGGCCGCCGAACGCGCCGTGAACTGCGCCCAGCTTTCCCGCCTGGAGGACGGCCGCCAGCGCGTGGTTTCGCTGGACAAGATCATTGAAGTCATGTACCGCACGGGCGTTGATCTGCAGGCCCGCTACAAGGAAACCTCGCTGGGAGGTCTGGCCCAGGCCATCGGCGAGGCTTACCGGGGCTGACCGGACCAGAAGAACGTTGAAACGCTCAACACGTTTTGCTTTTGGAATTGCGCCAGTCCAACAGCAGCGCCAGCCGTCGGCTGCGGAAAAAATCTATTCCCCTTTAGCACTGAGTTCCGACATCCGAGTCTTTGCTGTCCACGCCCGCGCCTTGCGGGTGCGGCCCGGCCGTCTCCGCTCTCTTCAACAGTCGCCAGAGTTTTTCGGCATGTTCACTACCAGGATGCTATGTTATCGGCGTGATGGAATTCTTTCCTTAACAAATGTCCTGGGATGGCGTAATATCGCAAAAATTTGTGTGCGGGGCTCAGGACGCTATGCGGAACATGCTGAAATTCGGCCTTCAGACCCTTTTCCTGCTGCTGGTTCTGCTGGGCGCCGGCACCATCTATTCCATTATTCAATCCCAGACCTATGGCCGGCTGATCAACTATGTGGGCATCGTGCGCGGCGCGACCCAGCGCCTGGTCAAAATGGAATTGGCGGGACAACCGCGCGACGTGCTGGTCGTCTACCTTGATGATATCCTGCACGAACTGCTTACCGGCGACGGCCCCTATGGCCTGATCCATCCGAGCGATCAGGAATACGAAAAAAACCTGTCCCGGCTCAATGTTCTGTGGGGAAAGCTCAAAGAGGACATCCGGGCGGTCCGGAAGGACAAGACCGCTTCCGGCGTTCTGCTCGCCGACAGCGAAGCGTACTTCGAACTGGCCAACAAGACGGTCTTCTCCGCCGAGGCCTACGCCGACAGACAGATTTCGCTGCTCTTGCAGCTGATTCTGATCATGGCGCTTTTTTTGCTGCTGACATGGCTGTTCATTCTCTGGGCATACAGCAAGAAGATGCTGCTTCTGGAGCATCTGAGCAAAAACCTGAGCGACATGACCGACAGGGACGCGCTGACCGGAGCGTACAATCTGGAGCGCTTCAAGCGCGAGGCCCGGGAACTGATCCGCGCGGACGAAACAGCGCGCTACGCCGTCGTTTACATGGACTTCGCCGATTTCAAATACATCAATGATGTTTTCGGCTATGAGTACGGCAACGCCATTCTGCGGGAATACACCCGCATTATCCAGAACGAGCTCGGGGACAAGGAGATTTTCGGCCGTGTCTCGGCGGACAACTTTGTGATCCTGCGCAGGTATGAAGAGAAAATGGAGGTCATGGCGCGGCAGCGCTCCATTGACGCCATGATTACGGATTTCATGTCCAGATCGCAAAACAAGCAGACCGTGCCGGTGTGCTGCGGCATCTGCTGCATTGAGGACGCCCCCGGCGATCTGGTTATCGAAAACCTGCTGGACCGGGCCAATTTCGCCCGCAAGACGGTGAAAAACGGCGTCCATGCCAATTACGCCTTCTATAACGAGAGCATCCGCGACAAGTTGCTGGAGGAAAAGGCCATTGTCAGTCAGATGCAGGAGGCGCTGAACGACAAGGAATTTGTTATCTATTACCAGCCCAAGGTGGAGCTCAGCAGCGGCGCCATTGCCTGCGCCGAAGCCTTGGTGCGCTGGAAAAAAGCCGACGGCCGGGTCATCGCGCCCGACAAGTTCATCCCCATTTTTGAAAAAAACCGTCTGATCAGCGCCCTGGACCAATACGTCTTCGAAACCGTCTGCCGCTTCCTGCGCCGACGCCTGGATCAAGGCCAGCCGGTTCTGCCGATTTCAGTGAATATTTCCCGGCTCCAGTTTTTCAGAGAGGACTTTGTGGCGACGTATGCGGGCATCAAAGACCGTTATCGCATCCCGGACGGCCTGCTGGAGCTTGAGTTTACCGAATCCATCGCCTTCGACAATCTCGCGTTTCTGGCGGACATCGTGAACCAGCTGAAAAGACAGGGATTTTTCTGCTCCATTGACGATTTCGGCAAAGGCTATTCCTCGCTCAGCCTGCTGAAAAGCCTGCCCATCGACACGCTCAAGATAGACCGCCTGTTTTTCCTTGACAGCGACGACAAGGAAAAAGACGCCATTCTCGTGGAGAGCATCGTGGGCCTGGTCCGCAAACTCAATATCCGGACCGTGGCCGAAGGCATTGAATCACAGGAGCAGGTCGCTTTTCTGAAAAGCATCAACTGCGATCTGGTGCAGGGCTATGTCTTTTTCCGCCCCATGCCGGAGCAGGAATACGAAGCGGCCATCGAGAGAGAGAGAGAGAGAGAGAGAGAGAGAGAGAGAGAGAGCCTCTTATCCAAGTCTGAATCAGACCGAGGGCAAACGTCGCAAAACGGAGTTTGCCCCGTCGGCGACAGCCCCGCCAATGGCGGTCACATAAAGGAACACAGCTATGGACGAAATTCGCATTGTGGCCGAACTTGAAGTTCTGCCGGAACACCGGGAAGCCATGCTGCCCGCCTTCCGCGCCATGGTGGAGGCCAGCCGGGCCGAAGCCGGCAATCGGGCCTACGACCTGACCGAAGATCTGGAAAATCCCTGCCGCTTTTTCATCCTTGAGGCCTGGGCCTCGGACGCGGCCATTGCCGAGCACAACGCCAGCGCGCATTTCAAAGCCTTCGGAGACTTCCAGAAGGACAAGCTCGCCCGGAAACGCGTCACGCTGCTCCGCCCGGTCTGCTGATATTCTGCGCGCGTCAGGGCCTTTCAGGCTTGAAATGCGCTACGCCGTACACGGCGTACCATTAGCCCATGGCTTACGGGCACGGCGGAAATGCAGACGTCCGCGCCCGCGGCGAATAAAAAGACCGTATTTCCCTAACCAGCGGGCAGCGTCGCTTTTGAAACGGGACAATTACAACAGCAAATGCCCTACTCTTCAAACGTGCCCTTGCAAAGCACCCGCCCCTCGTGGAGCATATGCCGCCCTTTGGCGAAAAGGCTCCAGGGCCGCAGGTCCGCGTCCAGCACGAGCACGTCCGCGTCGCTGCCCGCCGCCAGCGCCCCCTTGGCCGGAAAGAGGGAAAAAGCCTTGGCCACGTTGCTGGTGACCGGGGCCAGAGCCTGCGTCATGGACAAGCCCTCGGCAAGGACGCACTCCCGGAACTCCGCGCAGAGCATGCGCAGATCCGAAGCCACCAGACCCTCCACATGCCCCTGGTCGTCATAGCGCGCCGCGCTGCCGTTGCCGTCCGAACTCATCAGAATCTGTTCCGGCGGCACGCCGGAACGCAGGGCGACGGCGATGGCCGTGGACGGCTTGAGCGTGTCCGGCCCCAAGGTCGCGCTGTTCAGGCCGGAGGAAACATCCATGAAGCCGCCGCGTCGGGCCAGCAGCATGGCCTGCTCAAAGGCCTGCGGGCTGCGGTTGATATGGGTGGCGATCAGATGTCTGGCCAGATAGGGGCATTGGTCGATGACCTCGAAAATCCGGGCCAGTCCCTCGGGCGCAGCCCCGATGTGAATGATCAGCATGCCCACAATGCCGCGCAGCATGCCGCCCACCCGCACATCCGTGGCCAGGGCCGCCAGTTGCGCGGCGCTGACGGGCGCGACGCGGTGGTCGGCAATGGCGATCTTGCCGCCGCGCACCTTGGAGACGCAGGCGAAATCGCGCGTCACCGAGCCGGTGATGGTCGGCGACGGCAGGGGATAGCCGCCGGTCATGATAAAGGTGGATAGGCCCTCTTCCTCCAGGGAACAGGCTTTGGCCAGCACGTTGTCCACATGCCGGGTCACGCCGTCGGTGCCGAGCAGGCCGCCCAGTGTGGTCACGCCCCCGGAAAGAGGCACGGAGAGCGGCAGGGGCGGCACCTGGGTGTGAAAACCGGCCTCGCCGCCGCCGCCCGTGATATGCACGTGGGCGTCAATGAAGCCCGGCACGGCCGCGCGGCCTTCGGCGTCCAGCACCAGCGCGGGCTCAAGGCAGGCGGGCAGCGTGATGTCCGGAGCCAGAGCCGCGATTTTATCGTTGACCAGAAGGATGTCGTTGCGGCCCAAATCTTCGGGCGCATACACATGCGCGTTTTTGACCAGAACGGCGTTCATCGTTTCTCCTCAGCGGCGGCCAGACTGTCTTGCCGCAGGTCCGCTTTCTTTTCCTCGGCCATTTCCTCGGGCGTGAGGCGGGTCATGGTGATGTTGAAAAAGGCGTAGAGCAGGGAAACCACCGGCGTAAGATAAAGCAGGAAAACCCAGGGAACGTATTCCGCATAGGTCACGCTCAGGGTGGCCATGGGGAAAAGGGCGTTGTTGGCCCAGGGCACCAGCGGGCCGCCCAGGGTGCTGGCGTCTTCCACCACGCGCGAGCAGTTTTCGGGCCGGAAGCCGTTTTTGCGGAAGATCGGGGCCATCAGCGTGCCGGTCATGACAATGCTGAAGTAGATGGCCGCTGTGAGCATCAGGGTTCCGTAGCCGATGATCAGCGTCGCGCCCACCAGTTTGAAGCCCGTGTCCGCACGCCGGGCCAGAGGATCAAGGGCCGCGTCGATGACGCCCATGCGCTTGAGCATGCCGCCCAGACCGCAGGCCAGGATCACCAGGCAGAGAATGTTCAGCATGCTGGTCACGCCGCCCCGGTTGAGCAGCTTGGCCAGAAAGGGATCCTCGAACTGCCCCTTGTAGCCGCCCCACATGGTGTTGAAGGCCGTGGAAAGGTCCATGCCGCCGTGCAGCACGGCGATGGCCACGCCGAACAGGGCGCCGCTGGTGATGGCGACCACCGGATTGCTCCGGCGCAGAAGCAGTATCAGCACCAGCAGCATGGGCAGGGCCGGGATCACGCCGATGCGGAAATGGCTGTCCAGGCCGTTCAGGATGGTGGTCAGCTGGCCGGAGGAGATGTCGCCGGAATGCTGAAAGCCCAGGATGGCGTACAGGATGAAGGTAATCACGTAGGCCGGGGTGATGGTGAAAAACATGTGCTTGACGTGCCGGAGCAGGGGCACGCCGTTCACGGCCGCGGCCATGTTGGTGGTGTCCGAGAGCGGGGACATCTTGTCCCCGAAAAAGGAGCCGCAGATAATGCTGGCGGCGGTGAGGCCGGGCGCGAAGCCCAGGCCCGCGCCTATGCCCATCAGGGCCACGCCCACCGTGCCGATGGTTCCCCAGGAGGTGCCGGTGGCCAGCGCGGTCAGGGAGCAGACGATCAGGCTGGTGACCAGAAAAAGGCTGGGCGTGATGATGTTCAGGCCCACATAGATCATCACCGGCACGGTGCCCGCCGCGATCCAGGCACCGATCAGCGCGCCCACGCACATCAGGATCAGGCAGGCCCCCATGGCCTTCATGATCAGTTCATAGGCTCCGGCTTCCAGGTCCGCGTAGCTGAAGCCCAGACATTTGCCGAAAGCCGCGCTGACGATCCAGCCCGTGAGCATCAGCAGATGCAGCTGAAGTTTGAAAAAGATCAGGCCGCCCGCGATCAGCGCCACAATGGTAAGCAGCGTCGTGACGGCAAAGGCGAAGGAAGGCGTTTTGTGTTGCGGCATGGGATGTCCTCCGGGCATGTTGAGCCTTGCGACGGCGCGGGCCGGGCTCTTACGGCTTTTGGGGCGCGGCTGAAGACGGACGGGCCATTTTCTCCGGCTGAAGCAGGGCGTCGAGCTGTTCCCGGCTCAACAGCTTCCGGGCCAGCACGATATCCACCACCGAGCCGCCGCTTTCCAACGCCTCTTTGGCCACGGACGCCGAATTCTCATAGCCGATATAGGGATTGAGCGCGGTGATGATGCCGATGCTCCCTTCCACCAGTTCCCGGCAATGCTCGCTGTTGGCCGTGATCCCGGCCACGCAGCGATCCTGGAGCGCGCGAAAGGCGTTGCCCAGGCGGCGGATGCCGGTAAACAGGTTGAAGGCGATGATCGGCTCCATGACATTGAGCTCAAGCTGACCGGCTTCGGCGGCCAGGGTAATGGTCACGTCCTTGCCGATGATGTCGAACGCCACCTGATTGACCACTTCGGGGATGACCGGGTTGACCTTGCCCGGCATAATGGACGAACCCGGCTGAAGGCGCGGCAGGTTGATTTCATTGAGGCCCGCGCGCGGCCCGGAGGACAGCAGGCGCAGGTCGTTGCAGACTTTGGAAAGCTTGACCGCGATGCGTTTGAGCACGCCGGAAATCTGCACATAGCCGCCGGTATCCCAGGTGGCTTCGATGAGATTGGCGGAAAGCACCACCGGAAGGCCGCTGAAGCGGGCCAGTTTCTCCGTGGCCAGCGCGGCATAGCCCTCGGGCGCGTTGATGCCCGTGCCGATGGCCGTGGCCCCCAGATTGATCTCCAGCAGCAGTTTCCGCGCCTCCCGCAGGCGCAGCATGTCCTCGCCGAGAGTCGTGGCATAGGCCCCGAACTCCTGTCCCAGGGTCATGGGCACGGCGTCCTGCAACTGGGTCCGCCCCATTTTGAGCACCTCGGCGAACTCTTCGGCCTTGATCTCAAAACCCCGCCGCAAATGCGCCATGTCAGCCAGCAGGCCGCCCAGCTTGTCGTACAGGGCCAGGCGCAGAGCGGTGGGGTAGACGTCATTGGTGGACTGGGAACAGTTCACATGATTATTGGGGTGGCAGTAGGCATACTCGCCCTTGGCATGGCCCAGCAGCTCCAGAGCGCGGTTGGCGATGACCTCGTTGGCGTTCATGTTGGTGGAGGTGCCCGCGCCTCCCTGAATGCAGTCCACCGGGAACTGGTCGTGCAGCTTTCCGTCCGCCAGCTCGTCGCAGGCCGCGCAGATGGCCTCGCCCACGTCGTGGGGCAGGCAGCCGAGCTCCATATTGGCCGCGGCCGCCGCCTTCTTGACCAGGGCAAGGGCCGTGATCATGGCCGGAAATTCCGCCAGCGTGATCCCGGAAATGGTAAAATTCTCCATGGCCCGGCGGGTCTGGATGCCGTAATAGACATCGTCCGCGATGGACATCTCACCGAGAAAGTCGTGTTCCAGACGGCTCATCCGCATACTCCTCGCAGAATTCGCGCTGTCAGCGCCGCGCGCCCGCGCGTTTTGCGGGACGCGGCAACAGCGCGGCATTGCCCCGCTTTCTCTATGAAAGTTGCGCAATATCAGTCAATATAATGATTTTTGTTGTGTATGCCCAAAGGCATGGGGGCACACCCTGGAGGCATGGACGGGCATTGGTTCCGTCAGCGCATGCTACGATAGTACTCGCCTCAGCCGTTGCGGCGAAAGAGCTTTAGCCGCAGGCGAACTTGTGAGCCGTACGGATAAAGACAGCATAACTGACACAGCCGGAAGCCAAAAGAACCGATTCAGAAACACGCCCTAACGCGGCTCAATAACCTCCGTCCCATCCATATAGGGCGCCAGCGCTTTCGGCAGAACCACACTGCCGTCCTTTTGCTGCCCGTTCTCCAGAATGGCGGCGATGGTGCGGCCCGTGGGCAGTCCCGAACCGTTGAGGGTGTGGACGAACGCCGTCTTGCCGCCCTTGGGCTTGAAGCGGATGTCCGCGCGCCGGGCCTGGAAATCAATACAGTTGGAGCAGGAGGAAATCTCGCGGTACGTGTTCTGCGCAGGCAGCCAGACTTCCACATCGTAGGTCTTGGCCGAGCCGAAGCCCATATCGCCGGTGCAGAGCGTGATGACCCGGTAGGGCAGTTCCAGCAGCTCCAGCAGCTGCCGGGCATGGCCGCACATCAGCTCCAGCTGGTTGAAGCTGTCGTCCGGATGGGCGAAACGGACCATCTCCACCTTGGTGAACTGATGCATGCGGATGATGCCGCGCGTGTCCTTGCCCGCGCTGCCCGCTTCGGAGCGGAAGCAGGGTGTGGCCGCGCAGTAGGCGCGCGGCAGGTCGGCCTCGTCCAGCACCTCGCCCGCGTGCAGATTGGTCAGCGGCACCTCGGCGGTGGGGATCAAATAATATTCCCAGTCGCGCAGCTTGAAGAGGTCTTCCTCGAACTTGGGCAACTGGCCCGTGCCGGTCATGGTGGCCCGGTTAACCATATAGGGCGGGCTGACTTCGATGTAGTCCTCGTGCCGGGTGTGCCGGTCGAGGAAAAAGTTGACCAGAGCCCGTTCCAGGCGCGCGGCCCAGCCCAGGGAAACCACAAAACGGCTGCCCGTGAGACGCGCGGCGCGCTCGAAATCCAGCCCCCCCAGGGCCGTGCCCAGATCGCCGTGTTCCCGCGCCGGAAAGTCAAAGGCGCGCGGCGTTCCCCAGCGGGCCACTTCCACGTTTTCCGTTTCGTCCCGGCCCACGGGCACGGAGGCGTCCGGGATGTTGGGCACGCGCATGAGCCAAGCTTCCACATCGGCTTTGGCCTGGGCGGTCTGGCCGTCCAGCTCCTTGATGCGGTCCGACAGGCCGCCCAGTTCGGCCAGCAGCGGACCGGCGTCCTGGCCTTCGCGCTTCAGGGCCGCGACTTGGCCGGAGGCGGTGTTGCGCCGGCTCTTGAGGGCCTCCACTTCCGCGAGCAGGGCCCGGCGGCGGGCGTCCAGGCTCAGAAATTCATTGACGTCCAGTTCCGAATGCCGGTCGGCCAGGGCCTTGGCCAGCACTTCCGGCTGCTTCTGCACCAGTTTGAGATCAATCATAACCGCTCCTGCGCCGCGCCCTCGGGACGCGTCAAATCGGAAAGCCCGGCAAAAAACGCCGCGTGCGAAAATCCGACAAAGCCTGTAGCATGGGGAGCATTGCCTTGCAAGACGCCCGTTTTCCGGATATATCTAAAGAATATCATAAAAATTTTGAAACTTTTCCGAACCCCGCGAGGCCGCCATGAAACATTCCCGCCGTAACGTCACCGCCGCCCTGTTGTCCGGCCTGCTGACAGTCCTGCTGCTTTCGGCCTGCGGGCCCAGCAACAATGTGCGCTTGCTGCCCCCGCCGCCGGGCCCTCCTCGCGGAAGTGGAGGCCCTCAAGAGCCGGCGCAACACCGCCTCCGGCCAAGTCG
>OJIY01000303.1_pt1 | contig 17745 bp, 16 predicted proteins | sample 1596061 | NCBI WGS metagenome assembly OJIY01 (sample SAMEA4350111, study PRJEB24818) | metagenome | biome: human; feature: gut; material: faeces | place: Denmark | collected 2013-09
GTGATGCACCGGGTGCACTGTGATGCGTTTGAGCAGCTCCCCGGGCACGTCTTCCAGGTCCTTGACGTTTTGCTGCGGGATGATCACGTGCTTCAGACCCCGGGCCACTCCGGCCAGGATTTTTTCCTTGATGCCGCCCACGGGCAGCACACGGCCCTGTAAGGTGATCTCGCCGGTCATGCAGAGGTCGGCCCGCACCCTGCGGTTGCTGAGGGCCGAAATCAGGGCCGTGGTCAAGGTCACGCCCGCCGAGGGGCCGTCCTTGGGGGTGGCGCCCGCCGGGACATGCACGTGGATATCCTGCTTGCCAGCAAAGGACGGGTCCACACCCAGTTCTTCCGCGCGGCTGCGGATATAGCTCAGGGCCGCCTGGGCGCTTTCCTTCATGACATCACCCAGCTGTCCGGTGAGGGTCAGGCCGCCCTTGCCCTTCATGACGCTGGCCTCCACGGTCAGCACTTCGCCGCCGGCCGGAGTCCAGGCCAGACCCAGGGCCATGCCGGGCATGAGTTCCTTTTCCTTTTCGTCTTCCACAAAACGGGGCGCGCCGAGGAGCTTTTCCACATCCTTGGGCTCCACCTTGAAGGGCGCTTTTTTGCCCTCCGCCTTGCGCCGGGCCAGCTTGCGGCAGATGGACGCCAGTTCGCGTTCCAGATTGCGCAGGCCCGCCTCGCGCGTATACTCCTTGATGACCTTTTCCAGAGCCGCGTCGCTGAGCGCCACGTCGCCCTCGGCCAGGCCGTTCTCGGTGATCTTTTTGGGCAGCAGATGCTTGCGGGCGATCTCCGCCTTTTCCTGCATGGTGTAACCGGGCAGGGAGATGACCTCCATACGGTCGCGCAGGGCCGCCGGAATGGTTTCCAGATGGTTGGCCGTGCACAGGAACATGACCTTGGACAGATCAAAGGGCACGTTCAGATAGTGATCGCTGAAGGTGTGGTTCTGTTCCGGGTCCAGCACTTCCAGCAGCGCCGAGGAGGGATCGCCCCGGAAGTCCGTGCCCAGCTTGTCCACTTCGTCCAGTACGATGACCGGATTACGGGTGCCGGCCTGCTTGACGGCCTGGATGATCCGTCCGGGCATGGCACCGATGTAGGTGCGCCGGTGTCCGCGAATTTCAGCCTCGTCGTGCATGCCGCCCAGGGACAGTCGCTGGAACTTGCGGCCCAGCGCCCGCGCGATGGAGCGGCCCAGCGAGGTTTTGCCCACGCCGGGAGGGCCCGCGAAGCAGAGGATAGGTCCCTTGGACTGCGGGTTGAGTTTGCGCACGCTGAGGAATTCCAGAATGCGGTCCTTGATCTTGTCCAGGCCGCAATGATCCTCGTCCAGAATTTCCTTGGCGTGGGCAATGTCCAGACGGTCGCGTGAGAGCTTCTTCCAGGGCAGTTCCACCAGCCAGTCCAGATAGGTGCGCACCACGTTGGCTTCCGAGGAATCGGCGTGCATGCCGGACAGGCGGCGCAACTGCTTGTCCGCCTCCTTGCGCACGTCCTTGGGCAGGCCGGCCTTGTCCAGGGCCTGTTTCAGGTTTTCCAGATCGTCCTCGCCCTCGGGCTCGTTTTCACCCAGCTCCTGGCGGATGGCCTTGAGCTGCTCGCGCAGGAAATAATCCTTCTGGGCCTTGTCCATGCCCTCGCGGGCCGAGCTCTGGATGCGGGCCTGCACTGTGGCCACTTCCACTTCACGCTGGAGCTGGGCGTTGACCAGGGTCAGACGTTCCAGAGGATTTTCCGCTTCCAGGATACGCTGGGCGTCCGCGATCTTCATCCGCATGTTGGCGGCGATAAGGTCCGCCAGGCGGCCCGGATCGTCCACGCCCTGCAATACGGCCAGCACGTCCGGCGAGGCCAGGCCGCGCAGGGTGAGCACCTTTTCGCTCTGCTCGCGCGCGGAGCGCAGCAGCGCCTCCAAGGTGGCGTCGGTCTGGGGCGTGACTTCGGGCAGGGTTTCGATGCGCGCTTCCAGATAGGGTTCCACCTGGCTGTAGCCGGTGATCCGCGCGCGGCTCACGCCCTGAACCAGAATTTTCACCCGCGAGTCCGGCATCTTGAGCAGGCGCATGATCTGGACCACGGTGCCCACGCTGTAAAGATCCTCCGGTGCGGGATCGTCGGTGCTTTCCTCACGCTGGGCGCAGACCAGAAGATGCCGGCCGTTTTTCAGGGCGGATTCCACGGCCTGCACGGATTTTTCGCGGCCGATGAACAGCGGCAGGATCATATAGTTGAAGATGACCACGTCGCGTACCGGCAGCACGGGCAACGCGTCGGGGATGCCCTGCGCCGCGGCGTTGACGTTGCTCTCGTCGGGCAGGTCCCGTACGGGCGCTTCAGCCTGCGCCGCATGGTCGTCCTTGTCGATGGCCGGCTCGGCGGCGCCGGGCCCCTGTTCCTCGTGGAGCGGATGATTTTTTTCGTTGTAATCTGCCATATATATTCTCCCTGACTGCCTTCAGATGCGTTTGCTCTGTGTTATACTGTAGCAGTCTCCCTCAGTGACGATGACATGATCCAGAAAACGCAGGCCCATACGCGGGGCCAGCCGTTGCAGCTCGGTGGTCAGCATGAGATCCGGCTGGGAAGGTCCCGGACTGCCGCCGGGGTGGTTGTGGACCAGAATGATGCCGCTGGCTTTGTGCGTGAGCGCCGCCTCCAGGACATCCCTGGGCTGTACGGGCACTTGGCCGATGCCACCGCGCCGCAGGCGTTCCCAGAAAATCAGCCCGTTGCGCGCGTCCACCAAGGCCAGCCAGCATTCCTCATGCGGGCAACCGGCCAGGCGGCTTTGCGCCATGCGGGCAACGGCGTCCGGCGTGGCCAGGATTTCGCGTTGGCGCGCGGCCGAGGCCGCGTACCGGGCCAGCAACTCGCGCTGAACCCGCCAGAGGGCCATGAGACCCGGCCCGAAGCCGGGCACCTGCAATAACTCGTCCGGTCTGGCATCCAGCGCGCCCCGGATGGTGCCGAAGCGCCGCAGCAATTCCTTGGCCAGCGGCTTGGTGTCTTTGCGCGTGAGCCCGTAGCCGAGCAAAAGCTCCAGCACCTCATAATCCGCCACGGCCAGAGGGTCGCGTTTCAGCCGCTCACGCAGGCGGGCGCGGTGCCCGCTGTGCGGCGAGGTGGTGGAGTCGGTCGTTGCTGACATAAAGTAAGCAGTCTTGTCCTGGAGGCAAGGGGTTGGGAGAAAAGTGAGAAGAAAACATCCGTTGCGGGGTCCGGCCGGGTTTGGCCGCCGCCTCGTCAAATTTTAGCGCGACGCGGCCTGGCCGAACAGAACTGTGAGCCGCGCCGCCAGAAAATCCAGGGTCTGTTCCGGCGTGCGGCGGCCGCTTTTGACCTGCCATTCGGCGTCCGCCACAGCCGCCATGCCTTCGGCCAGGCCGCGCGGGCCGAGGCGCAAGGCCAACTGCTTTTTCAGACCGGCCTCGGACGGGTGCAGGCGCACCTTTTCCCCGGCCTGTGTCTGCCAGAGCAGCCGCAGTTCACGGGCCAGCAGCGCCAGCAGGGAAAAGAGCAGGCTGTCGCTGTCCCGGCTGCGGGACAGCTCCTTCCAGACGGCGGCCAGGTTGCCGGCCTCCATATGACGGATGCAGGCAAAGATGTTGCACTCCGGGCTCCAGGCGGCGGTGGCGGTCATGGCGGCCGTGATCCTGTCGTCTGCGCCCGCGCCCCCGGCGTTATCCGGTCCGTGGCTTCCGCGCAGAAGCGAGAGCTTCTGCAGTTCGTTTTCAATGGCCTGGGCGTCCGGCGGCACCGAGGCGCAGAACTGTTCCAGGGCGTCGGCTTCAAAGTTCAGCCCCAGATCGCGGGCGCGCTGCTGCACATGACGTTTGACGCCGCGCTCGGTCAGACCCTCATGCCGCCAGATCCAACCCTGCTGGTCGGCAAAGGCCAGACAGCGCAGTTTGGCGATATGGGCCGGGATCTTGGGCTGCCCCTTCTCCCAGTTTACTTCCAGGCAGAAAAAGGGCCAGCACTGGGCCGAGGGCCGGGCCAGTGCCTGGGATATCTTTTTCCAGACAGCCGCGGGCCAGAGCTGGGCCTGACGGACCAGCAGGACGCGCGACGCGCCGAACAGGCCTTGCAGGCTGAGCTGTTCCCAGAAGCGCGGCGGTGGCTCCTCGTCGCCCCAGTAGACATGGCGTTCCCACGGACCGCCCGCCGACGGAAAGACGGCCAGTTGTTCCGCGAGATGAGTGCGGAGCAACCGGCTGTCCGGGCAGACCAGAAAGCTGAAGCCGGGCCTGCCGTTTCTGTCGGTTCCGTTCTGCGGACTCATGCCAATGCGCGCGGCCTAATTGGCCACGATGTTGACCAGTTTGCCGGGAACCACCACCACCTTGCGCACGGTCAGGCCGTCCGTGTGGCGCAGCACCGCCGGATCGGCCAGGGCGGCCTGTTCCAGCGCGGTCTTGTCCGCTCCGGCGGCCACTTCCAGGGTGCCGCGCAGTTTGCCGTTGACCTGCAGGGCCACGGTAATCATATCCTGAGCCGTGGCGGCCTCGTCCCATTGTGGCCAGGGCTCGCCGGCCAGCGGCGCGGGGTGCCCCAGCCGTTGCCAGAGCTCCTCGCAGAGATGCGGGGTGATGGGCGAAAGCAGGGTCAGCACTGTGGCCATGGCCGAGGAGAAGACGCGGTTCTCGGCCTCGCTGCGGCCCAGTTTTTCGCGCGAGAGGTACATGGCGTTGACCAGCTCCATGACGGCGGCGATGGCCGTATTGAACTGGAAGCGGCCGCCCATGTCCTCACCGGCTTTTTTGACCGTGAGATGCTCCTTGCGGCGCAGGTCGCGGCTTTCCAGGCTGCCCGCGTCCACGGCGGTCGCTCCGCAGGCCTTGAGCGGGAGCAGACGGGCTTCCTCTTCGGTGAAAAGCCGCCAGATGCGGGCGAGAAAACGCGACGCGCCTTCAATGCCCGAGTCCGACCAGTCAAAATCCCGCTCCGGCGGAGCCGCGAAGAGACAGAACAGGCGCACGGTGTCCGCGCCGTATTTGTTGATCATCTCTGTGGGATCCACCACATTGCCCTTGGACTTGGACATCTTGCCGCCGTCCTTGAGCACCATGCCCTGGGTCAGCAGGTTGGTGAAGGGCTCGGCCAGATCCTTGGGGAAGAAGCCCAGATCGCGCAGCACCTTGGTGAAGAAACGGGAATAGAGCAGATGCAGAATGGCATGCTCCACGCCGCCGATATACTGGTCCACGGGCAGCCAGTATTGCAGCGCCTCGGTCTTGAAGGGAGCCTTGTCGTCGCGGGCGTCGGTGTAGCGGGCGAAATACCAGGAGGATTCCACAAAGGTGTCCATGGTGTCGGTTTCGCGCCGGGCCGGGCCGCCGCAGCGGGGGCAGGCGCACTCCGCGAAGGACGGCGTTTCCGGCAGGGGAGAGCGGCCGTCGTCGCGCACCTTCACATCCAGGGGCAGGAGCACGGGCAGATTTTCTTCCTTTTCCGGCACCACGCCGCATTTTTCGCAGTAGACCACCGGAATGGGCGCGCCCCAGAAGCGCTGGCGCGAGATGTTCCAGTCGCGCAGGCGGAACTGGGTGGTGGCCTTGCCCTTGTTGTTCTTTTCCAGCGCGTCGGCCACGGCCTTCTTGCCTTCTTCATTGGGCAGGCCGTCAAAGGAGCCGGAATTGACCATCAGGCCGGGGCCTGTCCAGGCTTCGGTCATGCTGCGGGGATCAAGCGTCTGGCCCTCGGGGCTGATGACCACTTGCACGGGCAGGCCGTATTTGCGGGCGAAATCGAAGTCGCGCTGGTCGTGGGCGGGCACGCCCATAACCGCGCCGGTGCCGTAGTCAGCCAGCACGAAATTGCCCAGCCAGAGCGGCACGCGTTGGCCGGTAAAGGGATGCAGGGCATATGCGCCGGTGAAGACGCCTTCCTTTTCCAGGCTGTCGGACTGGCGGTCCAGGCGGTCCATATTGCGGATGCGCTCCACAAAGGCGCGCACCTCGTCGGCTTTTTCGTAGCCTTCAATGAGCTTTTCCACCAGCGGATGTTCCGGGGCCAGGGTCATGAAGGTCACGCCGAAGACGGTATCCGGCCTGGTGGTGAACACATCAATGCCGGATACGCCCTCAACGGCTTTTTCCAGGCCGAAACTGATGGCCGCGCCCGTGGATTTGCCGATCCAGTTGCGCTGCATGGCCAGCACGCGGTCCGGCCAACTGCCTTCCAGCAGGGCGAGGTCTGCCAGCAGTTCGTCGCCGTAGGCCGTGATCTTCAGAAACCACTGGGTCAGATCCTTCTGCTCCACCCGGCTGTCGCAACGCCAGCAGAGGCCGTCGATGACCTGTTCGTTGGCCAGCACCGTATGGCAAGAGGGACACCAGTTCTGCGGGGCCTTTTTGCGGTAGACCAGGCCTTTTTCCAGCAGGCGCAGAAAGAACATCTGCTCCCAGCGGTAGTATTCCGGGCGGCAGGTGGCGATTTCACGCGACCAGTCGTAGGAATAGCCCAGGCGTTGCAACTGGGCGCGCATATTGTCGATATTGGCGTAGGTCCACTGGGCCGGGTGCACATGATGCTTGATGGCCGCGTTTTCGGCGGGCAGGCCGAAAGCGTCCCAGCCCATGGGGTGCAGCACGTTGAAGCCCTGCATGCGTTTGCAGCGCGCCACCACGTCGCCGATGGAATAGTTGCGCACATGGCCCATGTGGATGTTGCCCGAGGGGTAGGGAAACATCTCCAGCACGTAATACTTGGGCTTATCGCTCTCGTGCGTGCTGGCGAAGGATTTTTCCTCCCGCCAGCGGGCCTGCCATTTTTCTTCGATAGCCTGCGGATTGTAGCGTTCTTGCGTCATGTGCGGATACCGTGGGGCGGATTAAGGGTTGGCGGCGCGCGCGGCGGGCGGAACCAGTTCGCCGCTCTCCAGAGCCTTGGCCGCCGCGTCCAGAATGCCGTTGATGAAGTTTTTGGCGTTGCCTTCGCCGAACTGGCCGCTCAGTTCCAGAGCCTCGTTGATGGCCACCTTGGGCGGCACGTCCTGGCGGTAGAGCATTTCAAACACGGCCAGACGCAGCAGGGTCAGCTCAATGCGGCCCATGCGGTCCACCCGCCAGTTGTGGGAAAAGCGGCCGATGGCCGCGTCCAGCGCCTTGCTGTTACTCCAGACGCCTTCCACCAGCTCCCAGGCGAAGCCCGTGGGCTCGGCGGACAGGTCCTCTTCGCTCATGGCCGTATTATGGGGGGACAGCACAAAGGCCCGGCGCAATTCCCCGGGGCTTTCCGCCGGAGTAAAGGAAAGCCCGTACAACACCTGAAAGGCCAGTTCGCGCGCGCCCCGGCGGGTGGCGTTCTTACCCTTGCCCATGAATTACAACTGCTCCAGCACGCGGATGGTTTCCAGCATGGCCGCGGCGGCTTCCACGCCCTTGTTGCCGCCCTTGGATCCGGCCCGTTCAATGGCCTGTTCAATGCTGTCGCAGGTCAGCAGGCCGAAGCCGATGGGCGTGCCGGACTGCATCATGGCCTGCGCGATGCCCTTGCTGGCCTCGGCGCAGACATAGTCGAAATGCGGGGTGCCGCCCCGGATCACCGCGCCCAGAGCCAGAATGCCGTCATATTTGCGCGCGGCGGCCAGCTTCTGACAGACCAGGGGCAGTTCGAACGCGCCGGGAATGCGCACCAGTGTGATGTCCGCCGGATCCAGGCCATGGCGTTCCAGATAATCCTGAGCCCCGCCCACCAGACGGTCCACGATGAAGTCGTTGAAGCGGGTGGCCACGATGGCCACCTTCAGGCCTTTGGCGTCCAACTGGCCCGCGATGGTTTTCACTGCGTTCATGCAAACTCCTGTGCTGTGAAGACGATGGCAAAAAAAGCTAAATAAAACCGTTGCGCAACAGCAGTTCCCGGCTGACGCCCGCACGCGCTTCCGTCGCGGCGGCAGAACCGTCCGTCCGTCCGGTTTTGCCGGGCACTCCGGTCGCTCCGGTTATTCCAGACCAGGGGCCGAGCAGGCTGCGCACATATTTTCCGATAAGGTCCGTTTCCATATTGACGCGCGCGCCGGGGCGCCACTGGCGCATGGTAGTGCGCTTCTGCGTGTCGGGAATGATGTTGACCTCCAGAAAATCGGGGCCGCAATCATTGACCGTCAGACTGATTCCGTCAAGGGCCACCGAGCCTTTGGCAATGACTTCGGGGCCGAAATCCGCCGGAAATTCCAGGCGGCAGCGCAGGGATTGCCCGGCGGGGCGCACGTCGCGCACCGTGGCCAGGCAGTCCACATGGCCGCTGACCAGATGCCCGCCCAGACGGTCGCCCAGCGCCAGAGCGCGCTCAAGGTTGACCAGATCGCCGTTGCGTAGCGCGCCCAGCGTGGTGCGCATCAGTGTTTCCGCCGAGGCGTATGCCGTGAAGCCGTCGCGGCTGTGGCTTTCCACTGACAGGCAGGCTCCGTTGACCGCGATGGATTCGCCGTCGATGACGTCCGGCAGGGTGAACAGAGGCCGGATGGCCAGACGGCATTCCGCGCCGGTTTTACGCAGGGAACTGATCTCGCCCTGGCCCTGGATGATGCCCGTGAACATCCGTCTACTCCCCCTGACCGGCATCGTCCGCCGCAAGGGGACGCAGCAGAATATGAATGTCATCGCCACAGAGGCTGGTCCGGCTGATCCGCAGGCGCAGGGCTTCACTCAGGCTTTGGGGCGCGCGTCCGGCGAACAGGGGGCGGGCCTCGTTGTCGCCCAGCACCAGAGGTGCCAGATGCAGGCGGAATTCATCCACAAAACCCGCTTCCAGCAGGGCCAGCGCCAAGCGGCCGCCGCCCTCGCAGAGCACATAAGGGCAGCCCAGGTCCTGGCGCAGGGCGCGGAACATCTCGCGGAAATCCGGGCCGCCGTGCGGACCGGGCCCCAGCGCCAGCACGCGCGCGCCTATCTGACGCAGAGCCTGTGCCGCCGTGGAGGCCGCAACGGCCGGTGAGGCCAGAAAAACCGTCTGTTCGGGTCGCTCCTTGAGCAGATGAAAATCAGCGTCCGGCTTGGGCAGACGCGAGGTCAGCAGGCAGGCCAGGGGCTGCGGAGCGTCGGCGCAGCCGCCGCGCGCCGTCAGGCGGGGATTGTCCGCCCTGAAAGTGCCGCCGCCCACCAGCACCGCGCCGCCGCACAGGCCCAGACCCGCGCGCAGGTCCTGTACCTCCCGGCGCGAGGCCTCGCAGGTGATCCACTGGGAATGCCCATTGCGCGTGGCGATGCGGCCATCCAGCGTGGCGGCCATCTTGAGAATCAGATAGGGCCTGTCCGTGCTCTGCCAGACCAGAAAATCCGCCACCAGATCACGGCATTCCGTTTCGCAGACCGGACCCAGAACCTCCACCCCGGCTTCGCGCAGGCGGGCCGCGCCTCCGGCGGCCAAGGGATTGGGGTCGGCCAGCCCCATGACCACCCGGCTGACGCCCGCGTCCAGGATGGCCTGGGTGCAGGGCGGCGTCTTGCCCTGATGGTTGCAGGGTTCCAGCGTGACCACCAACGTGCAGCCTTTGGGATTCACGCCGTGCGCCGCCGCGTCTTTCAGGCAGTCCACCTCGGCGTGGTCCTGCCCGGCTTCATGGTGCCAGCCGCGCGCGACAATCTGGCCGTCGCGCAGCAACACCGCACCCACCGTGGGGTTGGGGCAAGCTTTCCAGCGTCCCTGCTCGGCCAGGGCGATGGCCTCGCGCATGAACGGAGCGAAATCCTGTTCAGTCATAGCGCTTTTCTCCGCTCATGGCCCCGGGCATGCCGCTGACGCGGGGCGGGGTGAAGGTGAACTGCTCCACGGTGACGCCTGCCTCGCGCAGCATGGTGGAGGCCAGATCGTCGGGGTAGTCTTCGGCGTAGTAGATATGGCGGATGCCGCAATTGATCAGCATTTTGCTGCACAGCACGCAGGGATGGGTGGTGCAGTAGAGTTCCGCGCCCGCGATGTTGATGCCGTGCACCGCGGCCTGGATGATGACGTTCTGCTCGGCGTGCAGGCCGCGGCAGATCTCGTGGCGCTGGCCCGAGGGAATACCGAGTTGTTCACGCAGGCAGCCCACTTCCAGGCAGTGGGGCACGCCGGCGGGCGCGCCGTTATAGCCTGTGGCCAGAATGCGTTTGTCCTTGACGGCCACGGCGCCTACCCGGCGGCGGGTACAGGTGGAACGCTCACTCACCAGGTAGGTGATATTCATAAAATAATCAGGCCAGGGCAGTCGTTGCATAGGGCGCTCGCAAATGGATTTGAGGCAGTTTACACAGAGGCGGCCCAAAAGCCAAGCCGCGCGGGCGCGTCGCAAAAAATGAAAAAGGCCGCGCAAACGGCCTTTTTCATGCGGAAACGGGAACAGCCTACCAAGTGAACAGCGGGAACTGGCGGGCGAAATCCTCCACATTTTTGCGGATGCGGTCCAGTTCATGGGCGTCTTCGCGCTTTTCCAGGGCTTCCACGATGAAGCCGCCCACCGTTTGCATATGTTCCTGTTGCAGGCCGCGCGTGGTCAGGGCCGCCGTACCCAGACGGATGCCCGAAGTCACGAAAGGCGAACGGGTTTCAAAGGGCACGGTGTTCTTGTTCACCGTAATGCCCGCCTGGTCCAGAGCCTGTTCGGCGTCTTTGCCGGTGATGTCCTTGTTGGTCAGGTCCACCAGCATGAGGTGATTGTCCGTGCCGCCGGAAACCAGTTCAAAGCCCGCGTCCATCAGATATCGGGCCAGGACGGCGGTGTTGTCCAGCACCCGCTGCTGATAGGCAGCGAAGGCCGGGCGCAGAGCCTCGCCGAAGGCCACGGCCTTGGCCGCGATAACGTGCATCAGCGGGCCGCCCTGGATGCCGGGGAAAATCTGGCTGTTCAGGGTCTTGGCATTGTCTTCGCTGGAAAGGATCATGCCGCCGCGCGGCCCGCGCAGGGTCTTGTGCGTGGTGGTGGTGGTGATATGGGCGTGGGGAATGGGGCTCTCGTGCAGGCCCACGGCCACCAGACCCGCGATGTGGGCCATGTCCACCAGCAGCTTGGCCCCCACCTCATCGGCGATGGCCCGGAAGCGGGCGAAATCGATGCGGCGCGGGTAGGCGCTGGCCCCGGCCATGATGACGGCGGGCTTGTGCTCGCGCGCCAGGGCGGCCACTTCGTCATAGTCGATGCGGCCGGTTTCCTTTTGCACGCCGTAAGAGACGATGTTGAACAGGCGGCCCGAGAAATTGACCGGGCTGCCGTGGGTCAGATGCCCGCCGTGGGAGAGATTCATGCCCAGAATCACGTCGCCGGGCTTGAGGCAGGCGAAATAGGCGGCCATGTTGGCCTGCGAGCCGGAATGGGGCTGCACGTTGACGTAGCCGCAGCGGAAGAGCTGTTTTGCCCGGTCCTGCGCCAGGGTTTCGGCGATGTCCACGTATTCGCAGCCGCCGTAATAGCGCTTGCCGGGATAGCCCTCGGCGTACTTGTGGGTCAGCACGCTGCCCTGGGCTTCACGCACGGCGGGCGAGACGAAGTTTTCCGAAGCAATCAGCTCAAGCTTGCTCACCTGCCGGTCCGACTCCAGAATAATGGCCCGGGCCAGCTCCGGATCTTGAAGCAGAATTTCGTCCATGAACGCTTGTCCTTTTTACTTAAAGAGTGCTGCCCGCCACAGCGGCGGGCAGCGTGTTTGTCAGGATGCGGCCGGGCGGCGGACGCCGCGCTTATTCAATCCATTTTTTCAGGATCAGGCTCGCGTTGGTGCCGCCGAAGCCGAAGGAATTGCACATGGCATACTCGCAGGCCACGTGCCGGGACCCGTCGGCCAGGTAGTCCAGATCACATTCCGGGTCGGGATTTTCCAGATTGATGGTGCCGGGCAGCATTTCGTCGCGCAGGGCCAAGGCCGTGAAGACCGACTCGATGCCGCCCGCCGCGCCCAGAAGATGGCCGGTCATGGACTTGGTGGCGGAGATTTTGATCTTTTGGGCGTGTCCGCCGAAGACCAGCTTGATGGCCTTGGTTTCCGTGCTGTCGTTGAGCTGGGTGGAGGTGGCGTGGGCGTTGATGTGCCCCACGGCCTCGGGCGCGATGCCCGCCTCGCGCAGGGCGTTTCGCATGGCGTGGGCCATGCCTTCGCCGGTATCGCAGGGGGCCGTCATATGGTAGGCGTCGCCGGAAGCGCCGTAACCGGCCACTTCGGCATAGATTTTCGCGCCGCGCGCCTTGGCGGACTCCAGACTTTCCAGCAGCAGCAGGCCCGCGCCTTCGCCGATCACAAAGCCGTCGCGCTTGGCGTCAAAAGGCCGGGAAGCGTGTGTGGGATCGTCATTGTAGTGCGAGGAGAGGGCCTTCAGGGCCGTGAAACCGGCCACGCCCAGAGGCGTCACCGTGGCTTCCACGCCGCCGGAAATGGCGGTGGTGGCCCGGCCCAGCAGAATTTCGCTGTAGGCCGTGCCCAGCGCGTGGATGGCCGAGGCGCAGGCCGTGGTAGTGACGATGTTCGGGCCCTTGGCTCCGGTGAAAATGGAGATCTGCCCCGGCCCCATATTGGAAATGAGCATGGGAATCATGAAGGGCGAAATTTTGTTGGGTCCGGCTTCCAGCAGCTTGGTGTGGTAGGTCTCCAGGGTATGGAGGCCCCCGAGGCCGATGCCGAGAATCACGGCCACGTCGTAGGCGTTGGCCTCGGTGATTTCAAAGCCGGCGTCCTGCAACAGCATCTTGGCCGAAGCCACGGCGAACTGGGTGAAGCGGTCCATGCGCCGCACCTGTTTTGGAGGCATGTAGTCCTCGGGCACGAAGTTCTTTACTTCGCCGGCGATACGCGAATCATAGGCCGAAGCGTCGAACAGGGTGATGGGCGCGATGCCCGACTCGCCGGCAAGCAGGCGTTTCCAGGTGGTTTCAATGTCGTTGGCGAGGGGCGTAACGCCGGCTACGCCGGTGATCACTACGCGGGGACGGGTCATGCGGGCTCCTTTTGGGCGGGGGGCCGGAATCCCCCCGCTCGACGGATGACTACCGGCCGGGCGATGCGCCATGCGAGGAACGGCGCGAAACCGCATCCTCTCCCGCCGCGTGTCCGTCTGAACGCCAAGCGGCGCGACGGATGCGGAATGGACATGCCCGTTCCGGCCGCGGTCCTTTACGTAAAGGAACCGCCGCCGGGCCGTGACTATTTTTTATTTTCAATATAGGAAATGGCGTCCTGGACCTTGAGAATTTTCTGCGCGTCGTCATCGGCGATTTCGATGTCGAATTCTTCTTCCATGGCCATGATCAGCTCGGTCAGGTCCAGGGAATCGGCGCCGAGGTCTTCCACAAAAGAGGCTTCGGGCTTCACTTCATCGGCGCTCACGCCCAGTTGGTCCACAATGATCTTGGTAACTTTTTCCGCGACATCAGACATGGTATCCTCCAGGTAATATTGACTCTTATCGTATGCCCCGGTGACGCGAAGGGCGTTCCGGGCGCGTTGCCGCAGGGGAGAGGCCTTCTCAGCAGTACATGCCGCCGTTGACGGCCAGCACCTGTCCGGTAATGTAGGCGGCCCTGTCCGAAGCCAGAAAAGCCACGGCCTCAGCCACGTCCTGAGCCTCGCCCATGCGCTTCAGGGGAATGGATTCCACATAGTTTGCGCGCACGTCGTCGTTCAGGTTCGCCGTCATATCCGTTTCAATAAAGCCCGGAGCCACGGCATTGACCGTGATCTGGCGGGAAGCCAGCTCCTTGGCGCAGGATTTGGTGAGGCCCAGCAGACCGGCCTTGGCCGAAGCGTAGTTGATCTGCCCGGCATTGCCCATCTGGCCCACCACTGAGGAAATATTGATGATCCGCCCTTTGCGGTTCCGGCTCATGATCTTGGCCGCTTCGCGGGTACAGACAAAGGCTCCGCGCAGATTGACGGCCAGGACTTTGTCGAAGTCCTCGTCTTTCATGCGCACCAGAAAGCCGTCCTTGGTGATGCCGGCGTTGTTGACCAGCACGGCCAGATCGACTTTGTCCTTGATCTCGGCGGCAAAAAAGTCCGCCACGGCCGCGCTGTCGCCCACATTGAGCGCGAAGGCCCGGGCCTGTCCGCCCGCCGCGACAATCTCGGCCACGGTCTGCTCCGCCTCTTCGGGGCGGCTCACATAAGTGAGGAAAACCTGAAAGCCGTCACGGGCAAGGGTCTGGGCGATAGCCCGGCCGATGCCGCGCGAACCGCCGGTCACCAGGGCTGTGGGAAGGGCGGCGGAAGGCGTGGACTGCGTTATGCTCATGCTGGTTCTGCCTTTGCTGTGGGAACGTGGAACGCTGTTTATAGCTCAGACAAGGGGGAATTTCAATGCGTGCATGCGCCCGGCGGCTAAAAACGCAGCAGAGCGGCGCCCCAGGTCAGGCCGGAACCGAAGGCCGTCATCAGCACGCGGTCGCCGGGCTTGATCCGCCCGGCGGCGCGGGCCTCGTCCAACGCCAGAGGGATGGATGCCGACGAGGTATTGCCGTATTTGTCCACATTGGTGAACACGCGATTGCCGTCGACGTTCAGGCGGCTGCCCACGGCTTCAATAATGCGCATGTTGGCCTGATGCGGCACAAAAAGATTCACGTCGTCTATGGAAAGACTGTTACGGGCGAGAATCTGCTCGCAGACCCGCACCATCTGGCGCACGGCGTGCTTGTAGGTTTCACGGCCCTGCATGGTGATGAAAAAGTTTTCGTCCACGGGCTGGCCCAGGCCGTAGCGGCAGGTCGTGCCGCCGCCCACGGTGATCAGGTCGCGCTGATTGCCGTCGCTCTGACAGATGACGTCTTCCACTCCGGCCAGGGCCTTGTCCGCCGAAGCGGTCAGCACACAGGCCGTGGCCGCGTCGCCGAACAGCACGCAGGTGGCGCGGTCGCTCCAGTTGACGCGGCGGGTCAAGGCTTCGGTGCAGACAAAAAGAATGCGCGCGTCGGGCGATTGGGCCAGCATGCCCCGGCAGATGGAAAGGCCGTACAGAAAACCGGAACAGGCGGCGCTGAAATCAAAGGCCATGACCGGACCCGCGCCCAGCTTTCCGGCCAGAATGCAGGCCACGGAAGGCGAGAGCATATCCGGCGTGCAGGTGGCCGCGATAATGTGGGTCAGTTCGTCGACCGCCACGCCCGCTTCGTCCAGGGCGCGCCGGGCGGCGACCAGACCGAGATCCGAGGCGTTCTCCGTATCCGCCAGCTTGCGGCGCTGTTTGATGCCGGTGCGCGTGACGATCCATTCGTCGTTGGTGTCCACCAGTTTGGTCAGATGGTCATTGGTCAGCACCGTGTCCGGCGCGTGGGCGCTCAGCGCGTGCAGATGGCAGATTGCGGTCATGGCGGGTCCGTAGTCAGTTAAATGGCGCGGGAGAAACGGGTCAGCTCTTCGTTGGCCAGAATGGTTTCGGCAAGACGGTCATTGGTGCCCTTGCGCACGAAGGTGCCGCTCATCTTGATGGCATTGCTCATGGCGCGGGCATTGGAACGGCCGTGACAGACGATGGCCAGACCCTGGAGGCCGAGCAGCGGCGCGCCGCCGTATTCGGCATAATCAATGGTTCGGGCGAAATGCCTGAATGCGCCCTTGGCCAGCATACCGCCCAGAGCGGGAAGAAAGCCCGAGGTAAAGACGCGTTTGAGCATGCGGACCAGAGACGCGGCCAGCCCTTCGCTCATCTTGACCACCACGTTGCCCACAAAACCGTCGCAGATGACTACGTCGATGTTGCCGGTGAAGATGTCGCGGCCCTCGGCATTGCCGATGAAGTTGAGATTCTGGGCCATCTTCAGCAGCTCATAGGCTTCCTTGACCTGCGAGTTGCCTTTGCCTTCTTCCTCGCCGATGCTCAGCAGACTCACGCGCGGGGCGGCGTAGCTGAGCAGGTCGCGGGCGAAGGCGTCGCCCATGAGCCCGAACTGGAAAAGGTGATAGGGCCGGCAGTCCACATTGGCTCCGGCGTCCAGCACCACCACAGGATTTTTTTCCGTGGGCAGCAGAGCGGCCAGGGCCGGACGCTCCACGCCGGGAAGCCGTCCCATGATGAACATGCCGCAGGCCACCGTGGCCCCGGAATGCCCGGCGCTGACCACGCTGTCGGCAGCGCCTTCCTTGACCAGACGGCAGGCCACCTGAATGGAGGCATTTTTCTTGCGGCGCAGGATGTCCGAAGGCTTTTCATTCATGTGCACCACATCGTCGGCCTGGACAATGTCGAAGTGCACGTTGGCGAGGTCGATCTTGCTCAGTTCGGCCTCCAACTTGGGGGTATCGCCCACAAGCAGAACGTGCAGATCATGGAGCCGGGCGGCCTCAACGGCGCCCGGCACCACCACGGAGGGGCCGAAGTCCCCACCCATGGCGTCCACGGCGATGATGGGGCGTTCGCTCATTATTCGGCTTCGTTTTTGGCGACCACCTGACGGCCCTTGTACGTGCCGCAGTTGGGGCAGACGCTGTGGGGCACGGTGGGTTCGCCGCAGGAGCAATAGATGACGGCGGGGGTGGCCACGCGGTCATGGGAACGGCGCATGCCCTTGCGGGAACGGGATTTTTTGTTTTGCTGAACAGCCATGGTATTCTCCTTTTCCGACAGAACGGAATGCTTAAACGAAATGGTGCGGTTCAGGATCGCTCCTAACCGCAAGACAAATCAGTATAGCTGAGGTCTTTGCAAATGTCTAGGTTTTATGCAGGGTGAGCCCGCGTAAAACCGCCAGCCGGGGATCGCCTTCATCCGGAATGCAGCCGCAGTCGCCGTTGTTCAGATTGGCGCCGCACTGGGCGCAGAGTCCCTTGCAATCCGTCTTGCAGAGCGGGTTGACCGGCAGCGCCAGCATGAATTCCTCCCAGCAGACGGCCGCCAGATCCAGCATGGGCGTGTTGCGCTCATAGATGATGCGGCTTTCCGTTTCCGCCGTTGGGTCGGGCGCGCCGTTTCCGGCATGGGCGTTCAGCCCGGCATCCGGGTCTTCCTCGTCGGGCAGTTCCTCAAATTCTTCGAAACTGCTCCGGATGTCGGTCACGGCATCCTCGGCGCAACGGTTGCAGGGCAGGACGACCTGGCCGCGCAGTTCGCCGCGCACCAGACAGCCGCCTTCGGCGGGCAGCACGCTGATATGCGCGCTGAGGGGGCTGCTTATGCGGCAGTCCATCTCGAATTCCCGCATAGGCGTCTGCCAGATGGCCTGATCGTCCAGGTCGAATTCCTTGCCGTCCGGCGGCAGGTCGTTGATGGAAATACGGTATTTCTGCATGGGCACCTCAAGAGGGGCTGTTCATACCCGTCGCCCCCGCTCCTGTCAAGGAACGGCGGGCGGATGACGCGTTTCAGGAACCGGTCAGGACCAGAGCCGCCGCGAGCGCGGCGAAAACCAGCCCGGCGGCCCTGTGGACCAGAATCTGGCCGCGCCGGGAGCGGTTGAACCAGAGGGCCAGACGGCCGCCCAAGGCGGCCACGGAAAAAAAGACCAGAATGGTGGCCAACATGAACAACGCGCCCAGCGTCAATACCTGCCCGGCCACGCCGCCCAGCGCCGGATTGCAGAACTGGGGCAGAAAAGCCAGGAAAAAAAGTGTAACCTTGGGGTTGGTTACGTTCATCACGATGCCGCGCCGGTACAGCACGCCATAGCCGGGAAAGGCCGTCCGGCCGCCGTCCGGCGCATGGGTCAGCAGGGCTCCGGCCCGGAAGGAGAGCCAGGCCAGATAGAGCAGATAGGCCGCGCCCACGTATTTGAGAATGGCGAAAGCCAGGGGCGAGGTCTGAAAGAGAGCCGCCACGCCCAAGGCTACGGCCGTGGTGTGTACGCACAGGC
>OJIY01000304.1_pt1 | contig 17561 bp, 13 predicted proteins | sample 1596061 | NCBI WGS metagenome assembly OJIY01 (sample SAMEA4350111, study PRJEB24818) | metagenome | biome: human; feature: gut; material: faeces | place: Denmark | collected 2013-09
CGTGCGGGCTGAGCGTCGTGCTGGGCTTCGCGGGTAAGGGACGCGCCCATCTGCTGGCCGGGACGGCCTTCGGCCTGCTGGCCGCGCGGCACGTCTGGATGCGGCGCAAGGCCCTGATGTAAAGCAGTGCGGCTTTGAAAATGTATATTTTCGGAGTTAAAGAAGGACGCAAAAAAGGGCCGGCACGTAACATGCCGGCCCTTGCTGATTCTGTTGCGCGGCGTCGGGCTTACGCGCCCGGGGCCGCCTCCTTGCCCTCAGAGGCCGGTTCGTCGCCCGCCGCAGTAGCGGTTTCGTGCTGGCCCTGGAGAATATTCTGGTGCCCGATGATGATGGTTTCCAGCACCTGCGGATCGGCCAGAGCCGTGGTGTCGCCCAGGTCCTCATAGGTGTCGCCCGCGATCTTGCGCAGCATGCGGCGGATGATCTTGCCGGACGTGGTTTTGGGCATGGCTTCCACAAACTGGATATATTCCGGACTGGCCAGGGCGCCGATGTCGCGGCGCACGGTGTCGCGCAGCTTTTTGCGCAAGTCCTCGCTCCAGGGCACTTCGTCACGGGTGACCACATAGGCGTAGATGGCCTCGCCCTTGAGGCGGTGGGGCATGGGCACCACGGCGGCTTCGCCCACTTCGGGGCAGGCGGCCAGCACGGCTTCGATTTCGGCCGTGGACAGGCGGTGGCCCGAGACGTTGATGGAATCGTCGATGCGCCCCAGTATCCAGAAATAGCCGTCCGCGTCCACCTGCGCGCCGTCGCCGGACTCATAGCAGCCGAAGCGCGAGAAGTAGGACTGGTATTTCTCCTCATCGTTGAACACGCCCAGCATCATGCCGGGCCAGGGCTTGCGGATCACCAGATGGCCCGAGCCGCCGTCCTCTTCGCCGTCGCGTCCCCCGCTGCCCATGACGGCGGCGTCGATGCCGGGCAGGGGCTTGGCCGCCGAGCCGGGTTTGAGCTTGGTGGCGTAAGGCATGGGGCTGATCATGGCCCCGCCGGTTTCCGTCTGCCACCAGGTGTCCACGATGGGCAGTTCGCCCCCGCCGATATTCTTGTGGTACCAGGACCAGGCTTCGGGATTGATGGGCTCGCCCACCGACCCCAGAATCCGCAGGCTGCGCAGGTCGTAGCGTTCGGCCCAGGCCTCGCCCAGGCGCATCAGGGAGCGGATCACCGTGGGCGCGGTATAGAGGATGTTGACCCGGAAATTTTCCACAATGCGCCAGTAGCGGTCCGGCTTGGGCCAGGTGGGCACGCCCTCGAACATCATGGTGGTGGCCCCGAGGGCCAGGGGACCGTATACGCCGTAGGTGTGCCCGGTGATCCAGCCCATGTCGGCGGTACACCAGTAGACGTCGTCGTCGCGCATGTCAAAGCACCACTGAGTGGTGTGGGCCGCGTAGGTCAGATACCCGCCCGTGGAGTGCATGATGCCCGTGGGTTTGCCCGTGCTGCCGCTGGTGTGCAGCAGAAAGAGCGTGTCGTTGGCGTCCATGGGCTCGCAGGGAAAGTCCGCGTTGAGGGTGAAGTCGTCGATGAGGTCGTGCCACCAGATGTCGCGGTTGGGCTGCATGGTGACGTTGTCCAGACCGGCGCGGCGCACCACCACCACATGGGCCACGGAGGGGCATTTTTCCAGAATGGGGTCCAGATTGGCCTTGAGCGGCTTGAACTTGCCCGCTCGCACGGCGGCGTCGGCGGTGATCACCACCCTGGCCTTGGAATCGTGGATGCGGCTGCGCACGCCGCCTTCGGCATAGCCGGAGAAAATGGCCGTGTGGATGGCCCCGATGCGCGCGCAGGCCAGCATGGCGATGACCAGTTCCGGAATCATGGGCATGTACAGCGCCACGTGATCGCCCTTGCGGATGTGCAGGGAGCTCAGGGCGTGAGCCATGCGGCAGACTTCGGTGTAGAGCAACTGATAGGTGTAGCAGCGCACGTCCATTTCATCTTCGCCCTGCCAGATCAGGGCGGCCTTGTTGCGGCGGCCGGAAATCAGATGGCGGTCGATACAGTTAAAGGACGCGTTGAGTTTGGCGCCGGTGAACCATCTGTACTTGTGCCGTTGCTCGTCGGCATCCAGTACTTTGTCCCAACGCTTGAACCAGTGTATCAACTGCGAGGCGCGCGCCCCCCAGAAATCGCTGGGGTCGTCCAGAGCGCGGCGGCACAAGGCGTCGTATTCTTCCTGGCCGCATATCCAGGCTGAGGATTTGCCGTGTTCCGGCGGAAGATAGCTGCGCTTCTCGGTCAATAAAGTGGTAATGCGTTCCTGGGACATGGTCGCGCCCTCCCTCCTGTGTGGACGTTGTGAAAAAAAGTTGGCACATCAGCCATGATACTGGCGTAAAGGGATTCTTCCGGCGCGTCAAGCAGCCGAAATTGTTTGTTCTTTCAGTCATGGTTGTGCAAAGCTGCACAAGCGTGGGATGATGGGGCAATTTCCCCAGCGAAACGGCGGGTGCGCGACCGCCAGAGTTGAAGAATTTTTTCACAAATAAATCGAAAAAATTTTTTAGGGAATGTCAGAGCATTGGAGACAGGGCTTCAAAACCGGCCAGGACGGCTGGGCGGATTCAGTCAGCCGGGAAAATCAGGCCGCGTTCCAGCAGGATGCGGACCAGGGGCGTCACGGGCAGACCGACCACCGTGCTCCAGGAGCCTTCTACCCCGTTCCGCCAGAAAGGCTCCCTGGCCTTGAATGGCGTAAGCCCCGGCCTTGTCGTCGGGCTCATGGGTGCGGGCGTAGGCCGCCAGCACGGAACGCGGCCAGGCGTGGAAGAACACCCGGCTCACATCACTGAACAGTTCGCCGGGTCCGCCGGGCCACCCCGGAGGCGGCAACAGGCAGACCGCGCTGATGACCTCATGACTCCGGCCCGCGAGGCGAGCCAGCATCTCCAGGGCGTGGGCCGTATCGCGCGGCTTGCCCAGAATGTCGCCGTCCAGCGCCACCACCGTATCCGCCGCCAGAATCAGTGCGCGGGCGCGGGTCGCCGGGTCGAGACGACGTTCCACAGCCAGGGCCTTGGCTTGCGCCGCGCGGCGGGTATAGGCGTCAGGGCTTTCGTCCGCTTCGGGACGCGGTTCCACGCCCGTGGGACGGGTCGTGGCAAAGGGCAGGCCCCATTCCGAGAGAAATTGCCGCCGCCGGGGCGAAGCCGAGGCCAGAATCAGCTCCAGTCCCGGCGCAAGCCGGAACAGGGGAGCAAATTGGGGGCGAAAATCCGCTTCCGGCGCGGGAGCGGGAGTGAGCGGGGCAGCCACGGGGCTTACGCCCCGCCCGGCTGATGGCGCAGGACTTCGCGGTCTTGCATGTCCAGCACGCGGAAGACGCCGTCCTCGTACAGGCCGTAGCTGCGGGGCGAGCCGCCCTTGGGCAGGGACAGGGAGCCGGGATTCCAGAAATGCAGGCCGTCCAGGGTTTCGCCGCGCGGCACGTGGGTATGCCCGCGCAGAATCACCGTGCCTTGCTGCATGCGCGGCAGGGGAGGGCGCTCGGGCAGATGGTGGCCGTGACTGGCGAAAATGCGCAGGCCGTCGGCGTCGATCCAGGCGGTTTCCGCCACCGGAAAGGGCAACAGGGCCAGATCCACCTCGGCGTCGCAATTGCCGCGCACCGCCGTGACGGGGCAGGGCAGGTCGTTGAGGTCTGCCATTTCCTTGAGAACCGTGGGCGTATTGTAGCCTTCGGGCAGGGGGTTGCGCGGACCGTGGTAGACCAGATCGCCCAGCAGCACCAGCAGGTCGGGGCGTTGCGCGTGAGCCCTGGCCAGCAGAAAGCGCAGGCTTTCCAGCGAGCCGTGCAGGTCGGAGGCGATGAGCAGGCGCATCAGCCCCGCTCTCCCTTGTCCCATTCAGCGCGCGGCACGGCTTCTTCCACCAGCATGATCGGGATCTCGTCGCGCACGGGGTAGACCACCCCGCAGGCTTGGCAGGCGAAGCCCGCGGTTTGCCCGTCGCGGGTCAGGGCTTCCAGAGAGCCCAGACAACGCGGACAGGCCAGGATTTGCAATAATTCGTCGGTATTCATAGGCATGGCAGTTTCCTTGCTGAGATAATCGCGGCGCAGCATACCGCGATGCGCCCCGGCCTTCAAGGGGCGGCCCGGCGACTGTGCCGGGGGTGCGCTTGCTTTTTTCGAACACTAGCTTACCCTGCTCGAAAGAGACGGAATTCTCCCTATGAAACTGATTGACCTGCATACCCATACGCTGGCCTCGGACGGTACGGACAGCCCCTCGGCTCTGGTGGAAAAGGCTCATGCGGCGGGTCTGGTCGCCGTGGCCGTAACCGACCACGACACCGTGGCCGGTCTGGACGAGGCCGAGGAAGCCGGGCGGGATCTGGGCATCAGGGTGATACGCGGCTGTGAGCTTTCCACCCATACCGAATACGGCGAAGTGCATATTCTGGGCCTCTGGCTGCCGCGCGACGCCTCTCCCCTTGAGGACCAACTCGGCTATCTGCGCCGGAAACGCTGTGAGCGGAACAGGGGCATTGTGGAGAAACTGCGCGCCCTGGGTCTGGACATCAGTCTGGAGGAAGTGCGCGCCACGGCTGCGGGGAGCGTGGGGCGGCCGCATATCGCGGCCGTGCTGGTGGCCAAGGGCTATGTGCGCGACGTGGGCCAGGCCTTCCGCGACTATCTGGGCTTTTACGGCAAGGCCTATCTGCCCAAGGAAGTGCTGGAACCGGACGTGGCCGTGCAATTGCTGGCCGGTCTGGGCGCGACGGTGAGCCTGGCCCATCCCCTTTTGCAGAAATATCCCGTGCCCTGGCTGGAAGGCCTGGTGGAAAAGCTGTCCGGCTACGGGCTCACAGCCATTGAGGCCTGGCACAGCGAACATTCGGACGCGGACACGCGTCTTTGCGTGGAGTGGGCCCGGCGCTTCGGCCTGGGACTCAGCGGCGGTTCGGATTACCACGGCGCCAACAAGCCCGGCATCCGTCTGGGCGTGGGCCGGGGCGGTCTGCGGGTGCCGCTGGACGTGCTGGAAAAACTGGAGGCGCGTCGCCGCGCGCACGGCCTGCCGTGCTAGCATCCAGCCGCCCGAGGCGGAGGTTCTTCTCTTGTCTGCTGTGGGCGTTCTGCTGCCTGTGGACGATAACCTGCCCGGCGTATCCCGGCCAGGCGGCTTCGTCCTCTTCCGCGCCCCTCCCTTCTCTTGATGTCATGCTCGGCTCCATGCTGATGCTGGGTTTTCGCGGCACGGAACTTGCGCCGGACGATCCCTTTCTGGCGGCGGTGCGCGCGGGCAAGGTGGGACATGTCCTGCTGTTCGACCGCGACCTGCCCAGCGGCGGAGAGCGCAACATCCGTTCCCCCGAGCAGCTCCGCCGTCTGACGGCCGCGCTGCGCGCCGCCGCCCCCGGTCCCATGTTCATTGCCGTGGATCAGGAAGGAGGCCGCGTCAGGCGGCTCAAGCCGCAACAGGGTTTTATGGACCTGCCTTCGGCCCGGAGCATGGGGCGGGGGCACCCGGCGGCCACCAGAGCTTTGGCCGCGCGGCTGGGCGCGGAACTGGCCGGGCTGGGCATTTCCGTGGACCTTGCGCCCGTGGCGGACGTGGACAGCAATCCGGACAATCCGGCCATCGGCAAGCTGGGGCGCAGCTTCAGCCCGGACCCCGGGCTGACGGCGCAGCATGCCCTGGCTTTCGGGCAGGGGCTGGCTCAGGCCGGGATCATTCCCGCGCTCAAGCATTTCCCCGGCCAGGGCGGCGCGCAACGCGATTCGCATCTGGGCCTCACCGACATCAGCCGCTGCTGGGACGGCGGCGGAGATCTGCTGCCCTATGCGGAGGCCTTCAGCCAGGGCTGGCCGGGCATGGTCATGGTGGGGCATCTGTTTCATGCCGGGCTTGACTCCGAGCATCCGGCCACGCTGTCGAAGATGGTGGTCACCGGCCTGCTGCGCCAGGGGCTGGGCTGGCGGGGCGTGGTCATCAGCGACGACATGCAGATGAAGGCCATCACCGGACACTACGGCCTGGAGCAGGCCATGCTGCTGGCAGTGCAGGCGGGGGTGGACATCCTGGTTTTCGGCAACAATCTGCAATGGGATCCCGATCTGCCCGAAAAAGCGCACGCAACACTGCGCCGCCTGGTGGACAGCGGCAGGATTTCGCCGGAACGCATCCGGGCGTCGTGGGAGCGGATACGCGCGCTGCATGCGGCCTACGCGCGTTAAAAAAATCTGGATAAAAAACCAAAGAGGGAAGCCGCGCGGCTTCCCTCTTTGGTTTTCGGCAAGTCGTGTTGGAGGATGCCTCCGGCGGCCAAGGGGGCGCGGCCCCCTTGGGATCCCGTTTCCGGAGATGTCGGGTAAACCGGGCCGCCCTGCGCCGCCTGCAGGGCTGATTATCTCGTTGTTCCGCTGTTGCCCGGCCGGGGGCCGTCCGTGAGCAGAACGGCCTGTCCCGCAAGGCCGCCCTTTTGCGCGTCCCTGTCGCGCGGGCCGTTGTCCCGCAACACGAAGAAGGCGATGTACATCTTGTCCATAGTCAGGGCGTCGTCAGGCCTGAGCGGCAGCATGGGCGCGTCCAGAGACGCGATCCACCAGTTGCCGTCAGCCATGACGGCCTCGGAGCTGTAGTGCAGGGGACGCGTGCCCGCTATCCCGCTACCGCCGTCCAGCAGGGTCATGTCCCGCGCCGGTCCGCCGTTGCCCAGGAATCGCATCTGGAAGACGGCCAGATCACCGTCGCGCACGTCGGCCGTGAAGGCATACGCGCCCAGTGTTTTTTCCCTGATGCTGTTTTGCCCTTCGGCGGGCGTCACGGGGCTCGTCCCGGTCACCACGGCCACCACAGCTTCCGTGGGCTGGACGTAGGAGGCGCGGGGCGCGTCGGCCAGCGCTTCGGAGCCGGGCACAAAGCCGTAAACCGGCCTGTCGCCCACAATGGTCGCCATCACGCGCATGTCGGCCAGGCGCTGCGGGTCGGCCGCTGCCACGGCCAGCGGATCCTCGGCCAGAATGGTGAAGTCCGCCAGCCTGCCGGGCGCGATGGAGCCGATCCGGTCGCTGAGCTTGTTCTGCCAGGCGGGCATGCCGGTGACCGCGTGCAGGGCCTGCAGGGCATTGATCCGGTGGTCGTAGTTCCAGAAGGCGAAGGTTGTCCTGTCGCCGGTTTCCTGGGGGTCGCGCGGCGGGAAGAGCGCCTTGGCCTTGAGATCGTGCCCCTGGCCGCTGAGCAGGGTGCCGCCCTCATAAATGGCTGAATGGGCGCTGGTGCGGGTCACCGCCGATTGCAGACTGCGCAGCGGCGCAATGGGCGTGATGTAGGTGTCGTTGTGGAAGCTGAAGGGCTGGTTGTAGGCCACGCTCCAGCCCACGGGGCTCATGTTCCGGGCGCGGCCCGGCCCGAAGAATATCTGGTTGTGGCGATCGCCCCAGAAATAGGTATGGGTCACAAAGTAGGAATTGAAGAAATGCTGGTCGCGCATCAGGCGGCTCAGTTGCGTGATGTCCCTGGCGCCCACGCTTGCCGGGGAAAGTTTGCCGTCCGTAAAGGCTCCGGTCAGTTCCGTGTACATGGGGCCGGTGCCCGGCAGATCCTGATAATTGCCGGTCAGACGCTGGATGTGCTGCAGTTCCATGGTTTGGGCGTGGATGGACGTGTCGCGGGTGTCCTTGACCTGCGGATGCCGGACCACGGCTTTTTCCAGGGCCGTGACCCAGTGTTCGGCGGCGGCGCTGCCGTTGGTATGGGTCTGGGTGCTCTGCCCGTTGCCGTGATAGAGGGCGATCAGGGTTTCCAGGGCCGCCGGGGACATGTTGTCCGTGCCCACGGCCCCGTTGAAGAAACCGGCCTTGTTGAAGCTGTCGGCGGCCGTATACGCGCCCCAGCGGTAAAAGCCGGGCTGTTTCATCCAGGCCGTGTAGCCCTGGGGCGAGCCGTCAAAGGTGAACTTCCAGGCGCCGAGAAAGAGGCGGTTGTCCGCCGCCAGACCGGCGGGCGGCGTGACGGCGCCCCTGGACACGGCCACGGGCGCGCCGTTCCTGTCCTTGTCCGCCGCGTAGGCGGGCATGGCCAGCCGGGTGATGTCGCTGCCGTTGGCCACGGCCCGGCGGCCGTCGGCAAAGGGAATATTGTTCCCGGTCATGGCCGCTGTTTCCGCTCCGGCCAGGGACAACGTGCCGCTGTCCCAGCCCAGGGCCGCGCGGTTGATCCAGCCCGCGCTGTCCACGGTTTTGCCCGAGGCCAGGGTGGTGGGATAATAGCCCAGGGGATGCAATACCACGCGCAGGTCCAGATTGCCGCGCAGGATGCCGTTCTGCATCTTGGGCAATTCCGTGAGCATGCGGATGTTGGAGCAGTCCGCCGTGGTCACGCCCGCCGCCGCGTAGACTTCATTGGCGCGGGCCAGGCCGCGCTGGGCCGCCTGGGGCCCGGCGGGCGGAAAGTGGCGGCTGACCACCTGCATGGCGCGGGGCTCGGTGAGCTTGCCGCTTTGCGCGTCCACGCCCACGGTGTTGAGTTCGTTTTTGGCCGCTTTGGCCAGGGCCGCGGAGTTGACCACCGCCATATGGCCGGAGACGTGCCGCACGAAGACGGGATTGTGCGGGCAGGCCGCGTCCAGATCCGCTCTGGTGGGATGGCGCATTTCCGTGACCAGGGTGTCGTCGTAGCCCCAGCCCAGCACCCACGCGCCCTTGCCCGCGCTTTGGCAGCGCCGGGCCAGGGCCTTCTTGTAATCCTCAATGGAGCGCATCTCGCCCAGAGGGAAGCTGTTCAGGTTGACCTGAAAAAGGTCGTAGCCGCCTTGCAGCGGAAAGTGTCCGTGCCCGTCGACAAGGCCGGGCAGCATGGTTTTGCCGTGCAGGTCCACAATCCCGGCCGCGTCGGCGAACAGGCCCTGTTGCCGGGCCTGGGCGGCGGAACCGGCAAAGATGATTCTGCCATCCCTGACGGCCACCACCTCCACGGTTTTGGCCTTGCGCGGGTCTTTGGCCGCGTCCATGCTTTCGGTCAGGGTGTAGATTCTGCCGTTGTGGTAGAGCGTGTCCACCGTGGCGGCGGCCAGGGGCCGCGCGCCCCAGCCCGCGCCCAGAAGCAGGATCAGGGTCAGGACGTGGGCCAGAACTCCGGCCCTTCCCGCGAACCGGCTGAAAGCATGTCGCAAGCTGCGTTTACGCATCATATCGCTTCCTTGTAAGAGGGTTTTCCCGATTGTCCGGAATTGCCTGTGCCTCATCCGTTGCATTGGCGCACGGCCTTGTCAAGCCGGCGCGGTTCGCGCCGGGGCGGTGCCTGTTGACGGTGGATTTTTCCGGCCCTATCTTGAAAAAGTACGACAAGGAGCGCGAACCCATGTCCCATTTTCTGTATCTTTCCGATGTGTTCTGTCCGTGGTGCTATGGTTTCGCACCCGTCATGCAGCGCCTGGCCGCCGAACATCCGGACCTGCCGGTGCGCGTGCTCGGCGGGGATCTGGTGGGCCAGGCCACGACGCTGACGGAGATGAAGGCCGGGTCCCCGAACCTGCGGGACTTTTTCGTCCGTCTGGAAAAAACCACCGCCCAGCCTGTGGGCGGTTTTCTGGCGGCGCTGGACGCTGACCGGCCCCTGCGCATGTATTCGCCGGACGCGGCCGTGCTGCTGGCGGCCTTGAAGCGTCTTGCGCCGGGGCATGAGCTGGCCCAGATGGAGTGCCTGCAGCAGCTCCTGTACCGCGCGGGCCGCGACGTGCTTTCCGCCGACGTGCGGGAGGCGACGGCGGCCCGCTGGAATGTGGACCCGCTTCTTCTGGAGCGCGCGCTGGACGATCCCGCCGTGCGGGAGGCCGCCGAAAAGGAAACGCGGGAAGCCGCCGCCCTGATGGGTGAATTCAAACTCTATCCCACGCTCTATCTGGTGCGGGACGACGGGCGCAGCCTGCTGGCGCGGGGCTATGCCTCCTACGCCACGACGTCCGCCCGGCTGGAGGCGGCGCTGAGCGGCAACAGCGCGGGTTTCGCCGGGGGAGGGGCCTGTTCCCTGGACGGAACCTGCCATATCTGACGCCCGGCGGCGCGTGACGCGGCAAGGAATACCTCTGTATGAAAAGCAACGAGCAGTTTGAATTCAAAAAGCTGGACGCCGGTGACTTCGAGGAGTTCGAAGCCCTGCTGCGCTACGCCTTTCAGGTCAGTTCCTATGAAATGTCGCGGATCGGCTGGTCGGACAAGGAGATGAAGCAGTCCAAAAAGCCGATTTTCGACGCCTCCTACGTGCTGGGCTGGTTTTACAAAGGGCATCTGGCCTCGCAGATCGTGGTCTACTCCATGGAGGTCAATATCCGGGACCGGATCTGCAAGATGGGCGGCGTCACCGGCGTGGCCACCTATCCGGAATACACCGGCCGTGGGCTGGTGCACTCCCTGATCAAAAAGAGCCTGGAGCACATGCGCCGGGAGCAGCAGTACATTTCCTTCCTCTGCCCGTATTCCATCCCTTTTTACCGCAAACAGGGCTGGGAAATCGTGGCGGACAAGATGACCTTTTCCATCAAGGACACCCAGCTGCCCAAGCACCACGCCGTGGAAGGCCAGATCGAGCGTGTGCCCGCGGAGCACGAGGACATCCGCCGGGTCTACAAATACTTCGCCCTGCAACAGCACGGCGCGCTGATCCGGGGCGATCTGGAGTGGGAGGAGTACTGGCGCTGGGAGTCCGACGACATCATGGCCGCCGTGTATTACACCAAAGAGGAAAAGCCGCTGGGTTACGTCATCTACTATATTGAGAACGAAGTCTTTCAGATCAAGGAAATGATCTGGCTGACCCAGGAGGCCAAATACGGCATCTGGAACTATATCAGCGCGCATTTTTCCATGATCACCAAGGTGGAGGGGGCCAACTACACGGGCGAGTCCATTGCCTTCCAGTTTGAGGACAGCGAAATAGACGAGACCATCCGGCCCAACGTCATGGCTCGCATTGTGGATGTGGAGCGCTTTCTGGAGGAATATTCCTTCCAGTTCGAGGACGACAAGCTCAAGCTTTATTTCCGCATCAGCGACCCGGCCGCGCCATGGAACAACGGCATTTTCCACGTCTCCTGGCAGCACGGCAAGACCGTCTGCGAAAAGGTGGACAGCCACGGTTCGGCCCCGCTGATCGAAATGGATATCCAGACCCTGACCGTCATGCTCATGGGCTACAAAAGGCCCACCTATCTCTATAACAACGACAGAATCCGCATGGAATATTATCTGCTGCCCACCCTGGAAAGCCTTATCCCGCCGGAAAAACCGTATTTTTCGGATTATTTCTGAGCCGGGGCGAAGTTTTTCCATAGGTCATAAAAAGCGGGGAATCATGTTCCCCGCTTTTTTATGACCTATGCTTCTGAAATGCCGTCTACTTGTCCCGGCCGCAGCACTTCTTGTACTTCTTGCCGCTGCCGCAGGGGCAGGGATCATTGCGGCCCACGCGCGGCGCGGCCTTGGCCGGCGTGCCCTTGGCCGGCTGGGCTTCGTCTTCGCCGCCGCCGGAATAGGACAGTTGGCCCGACGATTCCTCGCGGTGGCGGAACTCCAGGGCCAGAGCTTCTTTTTCAGCCTCGGCGCGGGCCTGTTCCTCTTCCGGGCTGACCCGCTGCACGCGCACGCGGGTCAGGGCGCGGAACACGCTCTCACGGATCTGGAAGAGCATTTCCTGGAACATGTCGAAGCCTTCGCGTTTGTACTCCAGCTTGGGGTCGCGCTGGCCGTAGCCGCGCAGGCCGATGCCGTCGCGCAGGGCGTCCATGTTGCGCAGGTGTTCCTTCCAGCAGCGGTCCAGCTCTTCCAGCAGGAAGTAGCGCTGGATGTCCTTGTAGCTCTCACCGGCGTCGGCTTTCAGTTCGTCCAGAATGCCGCGTATCAGCTTTTCACACTCTTCCCGCTCGGGCAGGGGCGCGTTTTCGGGCAGCGCGCGGTCCAGATTGAAGACTTCGCGCAAGCGGGCCATGATGGCCCGGCGCGTGTCGGGCAGATCGTCGGGCGCGGTATTGTCCAGCGGGCCGTAGGCATCGTCCAGCACGTCGCTCATAAATTCGTTGAGCACCGGCTCCAGATCGTCCTCGACCATCAGCTCGCGGCGCAGGGTATAGATGACCTCGCGCTGCTGATTCATGACGTTGTCGTAATCCAGCAGGGTTTTACGGATCTCGAAGTGGTGGGCTTCCACCCGTTTCTGGGCGCCTTCCACCGCGCGGGTGACCATGGCGTTTTCAATGGCCTCGCCGTCGCGCAGGCCCAGCTTTTCCATCAGGCCCTTGATCCGGTCCGAGCCGAACAGGCGCATCAGGTCGTCTTCCAGGGAGAGGTAGAAGCGGGAGGAGCCGGGGTCGCCCTGACGGCCCGAACGGCCGCGCAACTGGTTGTCGATGCGGCGGCTCTCGTGCCGCTCGGTGCCCAGGATGTGCAGGCCGCCCAGTTCCACCACGCCCTCGCCCAGCACGATGTCCGTGCCGCGCCCGGCCATGTTGGTGGCGATGGTCACTTTGCCCTTCTGGCCCGCCTGGGCCACGATTTCGGCTTCCTTTTCGTGCTGTTTGGCGTTGAGCACGTTGTGCGGAATGCCCAGTTTGGTCAGGCGCTGGGAGAGCATTTCCGACGTCTCAATGGAAATGGTGCCCACCAGCACGGGCTGTTCCTTCTGGTGCAGTTCGGCGATGGCCGCCGCGATGGCGTCGAATTTTTCCTTGCGGCTGCGGAAGATCAGGTCCGGGTAATCCTTGCGGATCATGGGCCTGTTGGGCGGGATGGAAATGACCTCCAGATTGTAGATCTGCTGGAATTCCACGGCTTCGGTGTCCGCCGTGCCGGTCATGCCCGAAAGTTTGTCGTAGAGGCGGAAATAGTTCTGGAAGGTGATGGAGGCCAGGGTCTGGTTTTCCGCGGCGACGGTGACGTACTCCTTGGCTTCCAGGGCCTGATGCAGACCGTCGGAATAGCGGCGTCCGGCCATGAGGCGGCCCGTGAACTCGTCCACGATGACCACCTGATCGTCCTGCACGATGTAGTCCACGTCGCGCTTGAAGACCTGATGGGCCTTGAGGGATTGCAGAACGTGGTGCTGGGCCGTGATGTTGGCCGGGTCAAAGAGGTTGTCCAGCTTGAGCAGCTCCTCGCAGCGGAGCACGCCCGCGTCCGTGAGCATGGCGGTGCGGGCCTTTTCGTCAATGGTGTAGTGCTCGGGCGTGAGCTGGCGCACGATGTCGTCCACCGTGCGGTACATGCCCACGGATTCCTCGGACGCGCCGGAAATGATCAGCGGCGTGCGGGCTTCGTCGATGAGGATGGAGTCCACTTCGTCCACAATGGCGAAGTTGTGGCCGCGCTGCACAAGCTGCTCGGCATAGAACTTCATGTTGTCGCGCAGGTAGTCGAAGCCGAATTCGTTGTTGGTGCCGTAGGTGATATCCGCGTTATAGGCGGCTTTGCGCTCAGCGTCGTCCAGGCCGTGCACGATGACGCCGGTGCTCAGGCCGAGAAAGGAATACAGCTTGCCCATCCAGGCCGCGTCTCGCGAGGCCAGGTAGTCGTTGACCGTGACCACGTGCACGCCCTTGCCGGACAGCGCGTTGAGCACCACGGCCAGGGTGGCCACCAGGGTTTTGCCTTCGCCGGTCTTCATTTCGGCGATCTTGCCCTTGTGCAGAACCATGCCGCCGATCAGCTGCACATCATAGTGGCGCATGCCCAGCACGCGGCGCGAGGCCTCGCGCACCAGGGCGAAGACTTCGGGCAGCAGCGCGTCCAGGCTTTTGCCGCCCTCCTGCACGTCTTTTTTATACCGGGAGATGCGGGCGGCGAAGTCCGCGTCTTCCAATTGCTGCATTTCGGGTTCCAGAGCATTGATGCGCTGCACCTGGGGGCGGAGGCGGCGCAGATAGCGCTCGTTTTTGCTGCCGAAGATCTTCTTGAAAAGAAAACCGAACATGGATGCTCCTCTGCTTCACACGGGCGGGCCGCTGGCGGCTCCGGCCGATTATGGTCCGGGTCGGGTTGCGACGGCAGGGCGCTCACACTGCCGTGGTATCCCGCAAAAATAAGTCATTATGTCATACTTGGCAATGCAAGGCGGTGTATCTTTCGGAAAAAGCGGGCCGAAATCCGCCATGGCGGCGGATTTGCGCGTGGCGCTCGTAATCACGCGTGCCGGACACAAGGGCCGGGGCGGAAGCGCGCGGACGGGTTCGTCAATTTTGCGCCCGTGGCGTTATATTGTTAAATTAAAAAATATATTATATATGTTATAAAATATTATATGTAATCATTAATATGGGCGTTGCCCATGCTGTTCGTATGCAAAAATAGTTTTATATGGCAGGAGGATATAGTTATCTTGTGTATAAGACAGTCTATTTTATTCTATATTGACAGCATGGAATCGTGGAAGAGGCGAAAAAAACAAGAATGTCCGTCCGGTCGGCGATTGCGGGGCGGACATTGCAATGCCTGCCGGGAGCGCGTTTGAATTTTCTCCGGCCCGAAGGGGAATCCCGTATCCGCTTTGCGAGGAGGAAGGCCGCAGCGGCCGTTAAATGTACCTGTCTCCGGAAAGGACGCCACTGAAAAATGTCCGATGCCGTCCGGCATCTCTCGTGCGGGCGGCTTGTGGAGTGGATGGCATGAAGCATTTCCTTGGCATGGACGTGTTTGCCGCGGCGCGTCTGCGGCTTGAGGAAATCTTTGACAATTTTGAACGCGTCTATGTTTCGTTCTCCGGCGGAAAAGACTCCGGGGTTGCCGTGCAGTACGCCCTGCAGATCGCCCGGGAGAAGGGGCGTCTGCCCCTGGACGTGCTGCATGTGGATCTGGAAGCGTGGTATGCGCATACCGACGCTTTCGTCACGCGCGTCATGACCCGCCCCGATGTCCGCCCGCACTGGATTTGCCTGCCCATTCATCTGCGGAACTCCGTCTCCCAGATGCGGCCGCACTGGTTGTGCTGGGATCCCGCCGCGCGTGAGCGGTGGGTCCGCGAACTGCCGAAACATCCGGGGGTGATTGCCGATGAGGGCTACTTCCCCTGGTTCAGGCGCGGCATGGAGTTTGAGGAATTCACGCCCCTGTTTGCCGGGCACTTTGCCGAAGGGCGTTCCTGCGCCTGCATAGTGGCCATCCGCAGCGACGAGTCGCTCAACCGTTTCCGGGCCATCGCCTCTCCGGTCAAACAGCGCTGGAACGGCAGAAGCTGGAGCACGGTAACGCCTTCGGGCGTGGTCAATGCATATCCCATATACGACTGGCGCACCGAGGACGTCTGGACGGCCACAGGCAGAAAAGGCTGGGACTACAACCGGATTTACGATCTCATGCATCTGGCCGGGGTGGGCATTCATCAGATGCGCCTTTGCCAGCCCTATGGCGACGACCAGCGGAAAGGACTCTGGCTTTTCAAGATGCTGGAGCCGGAGACATGGGCCAGGCTTGTGGCGCGGGTGGAAGGGGCGAATTTCGGCAACCGTTATGTGGGGCGGTCGGGGAATGTGCTTGGAAATTTTCATATCCATCTTCCCCAGGGACACACCTGGCAGAGCTACGCGGAATTTCTGCTTGAGACCATGCCCCCGCCCACGGCCGCGCACTACCGGAAAAAGATCAGAACCTTTCTCAGGTGGTGGGCCAAGCACGGCGTTGAGGAAATCCCGCAGGAGGCCGACGCAAAACAGGAGGCGCTCCGCAAGGCTCCGAGCTGGCGTCGCATCTGCAAGACATTGCTGAAGAATGACTATTGGTGCAAAGGTTTGAGCTTTTCCCAGACCAAGCGCGAGATGGAACGTCAGGCTCAGATGATTCTGAAATACATGGAGCTGTGATGGAGCTTCGGGAATTTATCCATGACGCGGACCCGGTCAGGAACCGGGAGTTGTTCGGCCTGTTGGGCGAATACGCGGCAAGTCCGGCGATCCGGGATGCCCTGGGCGGTTTCATCAGTTCCGAGCCGGGCCGCCGCTGGTTCGTCATGCTGGAAGACGGCGTGCGCGTCGCGGCTTTCGGCTCGTTGCGCCGTAAACGGACGGCGGCGCACCTTCTCCACTTATACGCCCTTGAGGAAGATGCGGACATTGCGGTTCTGGAGCGCTGCATTCAGGAAGCGCGAGAGTGGGGCGCGGCTTGCCTGCTGACCGCGGATTACTGGACGCGCCGTGAGTTTTACTTCCGTTACGGATTCAGCTCCGTGCGCAAAGTCGGGCGCTTCGTGCGATTTAAAAAGGAATTGGGCTATGGGAATTGATGAGCTTCTGAGCATGCTTGAGCGCGCCCTTGAGGACGAGAAGGGCGATCTGGACAGACGAGTCGCGGTATACAACCAAATTGTCGCCATGGCCTCGGCCTATCTGGATCTGCCCCATCCGGTGACATGTCCCCAGCTCGTCCCCGTGGACCGGGTTCATGGCAATGAGTACAACCCGAACAAGGTCGCGCCGCCGGAAATGCGCCTGCTCACCCTGTCCATTGAAAAAGACGGCATGACCATGCCGGTGGTGGTGGCGGACGACAAGAACGGCTGGGTCGTCGTGGACGGCTTTCACCGGCGCAGGGTGGCGAAGGCCAAAGCCCACATCCGCCAAAGCCTCGGGGGTTATCTTCCGATAGTCCGGCTCAACAAGAGTCTTGAGGACCGCATCACGTCCACCGTGCGCCATAATATGGCCCGCGGCGCGCATCAGGTGGAACTGACGGCGAAACTTGTGACGCTGCTCCGCAGGCATAACTGGACAAACGAGCGGATCGGCAAGGAACTCGGCATGGACCCTGATGAAGTGCTGCGGCTGAAACAGATGCAGGGACTGGCCGAGGCCTTTTCCGACCGGGAATTTTCACGGGCCTGGGATGTGGACGCCCAGGCAAAGGCGGTCGGGCAGAAAAAGCGTTCTGATTCCCGTCTGTAATGAAACGCCTTCAAAGACCGCAAGGGCGGCCCCCGGTATCTTCGCCGGGGTCCGCCCTTGCGGCGCGCTGTCCATAACGCGTCGGATTGCGGCCGGAGAGGCAGCGCCTCTCCGGCCGCAATTCCGTAACATCAGGCCTGTTTCAGTTCCTGAATCAGACTCGTGAGCCCCTGGGCTTGGGCGGCCAGGTCGGACACGGCCTTGGCCGCCTCGGCCATGGCCTCGGCGGTCTGGCGGGACATGTCGTTGACCTGGACGATGGACTGGTTGATCTCCTCACTGGCGGCGGACTGTTCCTCGCTGGCCGTGGCGATGGCGTTGACCTGATCCGCCGTGACTTCCACGGTGGCCACGATTTCCTGCAGGGCCGCGCCGGACTGGCTGGCCAGTTCGTTGGCCTCGCTGATGCGCGCCACGGCGTTGTCCATGCCGGTCATGCTTTTGGCCGTGCTTTCCTGAATGGCCTGGATGGCGTTGCCCACATCCTGGGTAGAGGCCATGGTCTTTTCGGCCAGCTTGCGCACTTCGTCGGCCACCACGGCGAAGCCGCGCCCGGCCTCGCCCGCGCGGGCGGCCTCAATGGCGGCGTTGAGGGCCAGCAGGTTGGTCTGGTCCGCGATGTCCGAGATGACGCCCATGATCCGGGTGATGTCCTGGGCGTGCTCGTTGAGCTGGGTCATGTC
>OJIY01000306.1_pt1 | contig 17527 bp, 18 predicted proteins | sample 1596061 | NCBI WGS metagenome assembly OJIY01 (sample SAMEA4350111, study PRJEB24818) | metagenome | biome: human; feature: gut; material: faeces | place: Denmark | collected 2013-09
CCCGCTGCCTGGAGGCCTGGCCCAATCGCGAAGGCTTTCCGCTGGTGGCGGTGGTGGACGATCCCGCTTTCTGCGCCGCCGGTCTGGACAATTTCCTCTGGGTGGTCTTCACCCGCTCGGACCCGGCCACGGACAGCTACGGCGCGCACGCTCAGACCCGCGCCAAGCACTGGTCCTGCGCCGCGCCCCTGATTCTGGACGCCCGCCTCAAGCCTTTTCATGCCCCCCCATTGGAAGAGGACCCGGCCGTCACGCGCCGGGTGGAGGCGCTGGCAGCGCCCGGCGGGCCTTTGCATGGATACTTTTAATTCGGGGGAGGCAACTTCATGAAAATCGCTTTACTGCAGTGCAACAGCGTCACCGGCGACGTGGCCGGCAACCAGACCCGCATTCTGGAGGCCGCGCGCCGGGCCGCCGAGGCCGGGGCGGACCTTTGCGTCACGCCGGAACTGGCCCTTTGCGGCGTGACTCCGGGCCACTATCTGTGCGCCGCCGATTTCGCCCAGGGCTGCCGCGCGGCCCTGCAGAATCTGGCCGACGCCCTCAAGGACGGGCCGCCGCTTCTGGTGGGCGCGCCGGTGCCCAGCGTCTATGCCGTCGGCCTGCTCTCCAATGCCGGTGTGCTGGTGGACAAGGGCAAGTGGCAGGTGATTTCGCGCAAGGTCTATCAGAATATGGGCCGGAGCGGCGGCCAGGGCGACGACGTGCGCTATTTTGACCGCGGCGTGTCCTGCGGCATTCTGACTCTGGGCGGCTGGCGGCTGGGCGTGGTTCTCTGCGAGGACGCCGTGGCCGAGGAAGGCGCTTTCTGGCAGACCCAGTACGCCAGCGGGCACAACCCGCTTATGGAGCTGATCCAGCGCGGGGTGGACGCCGTCGTGCACATGGCGGCCGCGCCGTTCTGCGTGGGGGCGCAGGAGGCGGGCGAGCACATGCTTTCACACGTGGCGGCCCGGCATCACGTGCACCTTTTTTCGGTCAATCTGGTGGGCGGCAACGACAGCCGCATCTACAACGGGCAGAGCCTGGCCTTTGACCCCACCGGCCAGTTGCTGGCGCGGGGCAAGGCCTTTGCCGAGGATGTGCTGGTGGTGGACACGGCCGGTCACGGCGCGGACGCGGTGGAAGAACTCTGCCAAAGCGCCGAAGAGGCCGAGTGGCGCGCCCTGACCCTGGGTACGCGCGACTTTGTGCATAAATGCGGCGCGCAGCGGGCCATTGTGGGCCTGTCCGGCGGCATGGATTCGGCCCTGGTCTGCTGCATCGCGGTGGAGGCTCTGGGCGCGGGCAACGTCACCGGCGTGCTGATGCCCTCGCCCTACAGCAGCGAGGGTTCGCTGACCGACGCCCGCCAACTGGCGGACAATCTGGGCGTGACCACCGTGACCCTGCCCATCGAACCCCTGATGCGCGCCTTTGAGGCAGCGCTCAAACCGGGTCTGGATCTTTTCCCGCCCTATGAGGGGGAGGTGACTTTTGAGAACGTGCAGGCCCGCATCCGGGGCACGCTGCTGACCTCCCTGGCCAACCGGGCCAAAGCCCTGGTGCTGAACACCGGCAACAAGAGCGAAGGGGCCATGGGCTACTGCACCCTTTACGGCGACGCCGTGGGCGCGCTGGGGGTTATCGCGGACCTGACCAAAACCCAGGTCTACGCCGTGGCCCGCTGGTACAATACATACCGGGGCGCGGAAATCATTCCCCAAAATGTTTTCGACAAGGCCCCATCCGCCGAATTGCGCCCCGGCCAGAAAGACGCGGACAGCATCCCGCCCTACGAGGAGCTGGATCCCGTGCTGGAGGCCCTGCTGGAACCGCCGGCGGAGAGCGTGGACAAACCCCTCGACGACGTCTGTCGTGAGGTGCGCGACAAGCTGTTCCGGGCGGAATTCAAGCGCCGCCAGGAGCCGCTGGCCCTGCATGTGAGCCGGGTGCCCTTCGGCGCGGGCTGGCAGGCGCCGGTGGCCGGGCGTTATCGGCTGCCGTAAGGAACGCCGGCCCTGTGACGTCGCCCGGCTTTCCCCTTGAAGCCCGACGCGCAGTGGGGTAAAAACAGATTCCAAACAACGCAGTTCCATGAGTGGAGGATGTCATGGCGGAAGCACCGGAGAAAAACCTGGCCCTTGATATTGTACGCATCACCGAAGCCGCGGCCCTGGCATCGGCCCGCTGGCTTGGCCGGGGCGACAAGGAGGCCGGAGACGGCGCGGCGGTGGATGCCATGCGCATCAGCTTCGCCACCCTGCACATCGACGGCATGGTGGTCATCGGCGAAGGCGAAAAAGACCACGCGCCCATGCTCTACAACGGCGAAAAGGTGGGCATGGGCGACGGCCCCAGCCTGGACGTGGCCGTGGACCCGGTGGAAGGCACCAATCTGCTGGCTTACGGGCGGCCCAACGCCATTTCCGTGGTGGGCGTGGCTCCCAAGGGCAATATGTTCAATCCCGGCCCCAGCTTTTATATGCAAAAGCTGGTGGTTTCGCGAGAGGCGCGCGACGTCATTGACCTGGACGCGCCGGTTAAAGACAATCTGGTCAACGTGGCCAAGGCCATGGGCAAAAGCGTGCAGGACCTGGTGGTCTTCGTGCTGGACAAACCGCGCCATCAGCGTCTGATTGAGGAAATCCGCACAGCCGGAGCGCGCATCCAGCTGCAGACCGACGGCGATGTGGCCGGTTCGCTGATGGCTGTGGACCCGCGTTCCGAAGTGGACCTGATGATGGGCACGGGCGGCACCCCGGAAGGCGTGCTGGCGGCCTGCGCCATCAAGGGCATGGGCGGGCAGATTCTGGCCCGGCTGGACCCGCAGTCCTATGTGGAAAAAGAGGCCATCAACGAGGCCGGCATTGATTTGCGGGAAGTGCTTACAGTCAATGATCTGGTGCGCAGCGACGACTGCTTCTTCGCGGCCACGGGCATTTCCGGCGGCGATTTTTTGCGCGGCGTGCGGTACAGCGCCCGTCACGCGGTGACTCATTCGCTGGTTTTGCGCGGCAAAACCGGCACCCTGCGGTATGTGGAGTCCTATCACAATATGGACAGACTTTCTAAAATCAGTGCGGTTCGGTATTGAATGAATAATGGTTATTTTATTTTGTCGGCGCTGTGGCGCCGGATTTTCCGGGCCGGTCCGGCCTCGGCGGCGGTGCTGGCTGCGGCCCTGAGCCTGCTGGCGGTTCCGGCCCCGGAAGCGCTGGCGGCGCGCGCCGCCCAGAAAAAGGCCGTCCAGGTTACCACAATCTATGACAACCAGCCGCCGGTCACCGACAAGGAACTGGTCGGTTTTCTTGAAATCCTGCCCCGCTTCCGGGCCTGGGCCAAGGAAAACAAGGAAGAGGCCCATCCGGTGCTGCGCAACGGCAAAGCGGACTTTCTCTATTCGCCCCAGGCGGCGGAGTGGGTGCGCGCCCAGGGCTGGGACCCGGTACGCTTTTTCTGCGTCATGGGCCGCATGGCCGCCGCCTTGGTGATTGTGGAAGAAGGCAACGATATGAGCGGCACCCGCCCGCGCGACATGCCCGGCGTCACGGAAGAGGAACTGGCCCTGGCCCGTCGCCATCTGGGCACAATGCTCAAGGCCGGCGGCAACGCGCCGCCTATCAATCGCTGAACGTCGCGCACTCCGCGCACAAAAAAACGCTCCGTCTGACGGAGCGTTTTTTTGTGCGCGGAGCGTTCTTTGAGTTTTTTCTTCCGCATGGCGTGTGCTTGAAGTTGCTGCTGAAAGCTGGTATCAAAAATTGACTTTATTTAATGGATCATCTAAATACAGTCATAACTATGGGGATGTTTTATGGAATCTCGGCTTTACCGGTTTTCATGGGATTTTATCGGCGATATTGAGGACGGCAGGCCCAACCTCGGCAATACCACGCGCATCGAAGTCTACCGCCTGTTCCAGTATACCTTGCGTGACGTTCTGGAAGCGCGCTACGGCACAGAGGAATCCGACCGCATTCTCTATGAGGCGGGCTTTCTGGCCGGGAAAAATTTTTGCGAAAAATTTGTCGGGCCGCGCGAATCGTTCGATGATTTCGTGGACGGCGTGCAGCGCGCCCTGCTGGATCTCAAGGTCGGCCTTCTGCGGATGGAAAGCGAAGACCGGGAAAACGCCCGTTTCACCTTGACCGTGGCCGAAGACCTTGACTGCTCGGGCCTGCCCGACATGGAGCACGCCGTCTGCACCTATGATGAAGGCTTTATTGCCGGCATCTTCAACGTATTCACCGGCCAGGATTTTGATGTAAAGGAAATCGACTGCTGGTGCACGGGCGACCGGACCTGCCGTTTTGAGGTCAAACCCAAAAGCGCGGCCTGACAGGAGCGCTGAAAACCATAAGCGTACCGCATGCTCAACCCTTCCGCACAGCTCGAGAATCTCACCGATCCCTCGGAGGAGCTTCTCGACTTCGTAATGAACGTGCTTGCGCGGAACTCGTTCCATGAAGGGGAGATCCCCGAAAATCTCCGGGGCCTCAAGGGAATCGAAGATCTGCACGCATTGCTTTGGGATATCCGCCGTCTGGCGTACGCGCTGGGCAGGGGGGATCTCAAGTATGTCTGCAAGGGTAAAGGCTGCGTCATCGGCGCGCTCAAGACCCTGCAATCCAATCTGTACCATCTTACCTGGCAGACCCAATGCATCGCCAAGGGGGAATACCAGCACCGGGTGAACTTCATGGGCGACTTTTCCACGGCCTTCAATCAAATGGTCGTGGAACTGGACAAAAATGTTTCCGCACTGATGCGTTTGTCCCAGAAGTACAAGGAACTGTCCGCCAAAGACCCGCTGACCGGTCTGTACAACCGCCGTTCCTTTAAAAGCGTGGTGGCGGATACTCTGGAGGGAGCCGGGCAGAGCGAACTTCCGTCAACCATAATCATGGCGGACATCGACCATTTCAAAAAAGTCAACGACACCTACGGTCATCTGTGCGGCGATGCGGTATTGCGCGCCTTCGCCGAAAAAATATCCTCGCTGCTACGGCCCCATGACCTGTCCTGCCGTTACGGCGGCGAGGAATTCGTCATTCTGTTGCCGGGCACGGCGCTTGAGGTGGGCGTAGCCGTGGCGGAACGGCTCTGCCGGGGCGTGGAGGACATGACTATCTCCGCCGAGGGCGTGGACCTCCGCATCACCGCCAGTTTCGGCGTGAGCAGCTTTACCGTGCCGCAGCCGCGGACCAGAAAGAAAATCATGGTGGAATTCGCTTCGGCCGTGAAGTGCGCCGATGATTGCCTTTATCAGGCCAAAAAAGCGGGGCGGAATACCGTCATCTGCGAAGAGGACGTACCTGTGGCGCAGTGCGTTTGAGATTGAAAACGGCGAACTGTTTTTAAGGTTGCGTCTGGCTTTTCAAATAACAAAGCCGCTCCGGAGGAATATTCTCCGGAGCGGCTTGTTGTTGTCTGAGGGTGGGATTTAATTGCCGGTGGGAGCGGGAAGCGCGGCGGGCGCATCCCCCGCATCGGGCGCTTCCGGCTGGGGGTCCGCCAAGGGTGCGTCGCCTTCCGGAGCAACGGCGGGCGCGGCTTCCTGTTCCGTCAAGGGGGCATTCTTCGCCCCAACGGGTTCCCGCGCGGGCGCCTGATCCGGAATCAGAGCCGGAGCGGCTTCCGGCGCGGCCGGAATTTCACCTATTTTTTCCGCGTCCGGCGCGGCGGGCGTTACACTGTTTTCAGGCGCGGCCGGGGTCTGGATATCCTGAAGACGGCTCAAACCGGCCTGTGGCAGGGCGGCCAGCTCCGGCGCGAGCATCAGGGCCGCCGGTTGGGTAAGAATCACGGCCGCCAGCGTGCAGAACAGCAGCGCGCCGCCCGGATGATCCCGCCGGATGAAGCGGGTCATGGCCACGGCGGCCAGCAGACAGAGCACGCCGAGCACGGGCAGCGCCGTGAGGCCCAGAATCATTTCACGCTGTTCCGGGCTGAGCGGATGGGAGAAAAAGCGCGCCATCCAGTCCAGGGAGAAGCCGAAGCCCGCCGCAGTCAGGGCCAGGCCGGCGTGCAGCAGGCAGAGGGCCGCGATGAGGTAGAACAGGCGGCTGCCCAGGTGCGGCAGGCGCAGCAGGGCTTTGCCCAGCAGCGGGGCGGCCAGGCAGGCCAGGGCCACGGCCACGCCCTGCATCCGCGCGGCGGGTGTCAGCAGGCTGAACAGGCAGCCCAGAACCAGGCTGATCCAGACAAAGGCCGAACCGGCGCGCTCCGCGCGGGAGGCCTTGAGATCACTCCAGGCCGAACGCAGCACCCGCTGCCAGGTGACGCAGACCACCAGGGCGAGCCAGGGCGCGAGGCCCAGAGCGGCCCCGGCCAGGGGCCACCACCAGCGGGCCGGCAGGGGCCAGGGGCAGCGGGCCAGCGTGGCGTAGAGGCTTTGCATATAGCCTTCGGCGTGGGTCGAGAGAATGACGCTGCCCAGCCAGCCGGCCAGAAGCAGCAAAAGCAGGACAAAGCCGGTCAGGGCGTCCAGGGCCTGAGCCCGGCGGAACGCGCCGCGCCAGAGCAAAAAAACAACACTGGCCAGCAGGGGCAGCAGCAGATGGAAAAGCCCGCCGGTTAAACCCGCCAGGCCAGCCAGCACAAAGCCCGCCGGGAGGCAGAACCAGGCGCGCCGGGCCTGCCAGCCGTGACAGAAACAGAGCAGGGAAAAGAGCAGCAGGGCGGCGGATAAAGCCGCCGGACCGGTGAAGTGGGCCAGGGGCGCAAAAATCGGCGCGCAGAGCAGAATCAGCCCGGCGGCCAGAGCGGCCTTGGGACCGAAACCCGCCGCGCGGCTCAGACCCCAGACGCCCAGCAGGGCCAGAGCCGCGGCCAGCGCCCCGGCCAGGGGAAAGAGCAGGGCGGACGCGGCCTGCGGCAGCAGGACCGCCAGGAGAGCCATGAACCAGGTGAAGCCCGGCCACTGCGCGGCCAGACAGGTTATCTGGTCCGCCAGTTCGGGCGTCGAACCCGCAGTGGGGGCCAGCCACGGCCCGTTCTGGGCGGTGTGCAGGAAAATCCGGATGTTCTGGATCTCGGCCGGGCAATACAGGGCGTCGCCGCGCCAGGCCTGCCAGAAGTCCGGCCAGGCCTGGGCCGCCAGCACCAGCAGCAGGAACAGAGGGCCCAGGCGGCAGAGCGCCTGAAAGAAGTTGTCCGCCCGGCCCGGAACCGGCGCGGATTTGGACGCGGGCGCGTTCATGCCGTCCTTGCGCGTTTCCCGCGCGGGCCGTCCGCCGTCGGCATCCCGGCCGCCGGACGCGGCCGTGGCATCCGCCGGAGCGGAAGCCGCGTTTGCCGAAGCTTCCGGAGCGGCGTCCGTCCCGCTCTCCGGCGTGGCGTCCGGGGAAGGATTGGGGGCTTTGTCTGAGGTCATGGCGTCGCTCCTGGTTGACGTGAGAGGGACAAATCCGCCGCCCGGCCGCCAAGCAGCAGATGGCGGGCCTGGCGGGCGTCAAGATCAAGTCTGAGACCGCTCCCGTCTTGCGCCAGAGCGGAGGCCGGGGCCCGGCTGCTGAGAATGTCGCGGGCCGCGTTCGCTGTGACGCCGTTGGGCAGGGTCAGGGAAAAGGTTCGTTTTTCAGCGGAAAAATTGGCCGCCAGCAGCCAATAGCCGCCATCGGGCAGCGCGCTGAGCACTGCCGCGCAGCCGGGCGGGCCGCTGAACACCGCCAGCAGCCTGCCCCGCGCCAGGCCCGTGTCGCGGCGGGCGCGCAACAGGCCGCTCACAACGTGCAGAAAGCTTTGTCCGTCCGCCCATTGCCGGTCCAGAGGGCCGAAGGCCAGCGGCGCGGGCGGCCTGGAGCCTGTGGCGCTCTCCAGCCAGAGGGGCGTCAGGCCCAGGCTGGGGGGCAGATCCGGCGTGGCGCGCGGCAGGTCCAGCGTCCCGGCCAGATCCTGCGGGCTTACAAAACTCAGGCCCGGCAGGCCGACGCGCCAGCTCAAGAGCAGAAGACAGGCTTCGCGCAGGGCCGCGTTCTTGTCCGCAGTGGCGGCGGGACCGCTGGAGGCGGCCGCGTCGGAGGTCTTCAGCCCCAGAGCGCGCGCGGCCAGAGAGGCCGGTGTGGTCCAGAGCCGCAGCGCATCGGGCGGGCCGCCGGCTTTTTTCTGTGCCGCCCGGATCAGTTCCCGGCCGCGCGGCAGGTCCAGCAGGGGCCGCCAGTCCACGGCCTGCCAGTCGTGCAGGCCGCGCGCCAGACGGCTCTGGTCCACACCGGCGGCCTGCGCGGCGCGCAGCAGGGCGGCCAGCGGGGCCGCGTCGCCGCTGAGCAGGGCATAGGCGGCAGCCGCCGGGGTGATGGTGTCGCGGGTGAAATCCACGGCCCCGGCCAGCACCGCCGCCGTAAGCGAGGGGGGCAGCACGTCGTCCTGCATGGCCCAGCCGCCGTAGCGGTGCACCTCGCGCGCGGCCTCGTCCAGAGCGTCCAGGCCCGGGGTCAGCCGGGCCTGGTCCGGCATAGTTGCGCCTTTGGGATGGGGGGGCTGTGTCTGGGCCGCGTCTTCCGCCGCGCCGGGGGGCACGTCCAGGCCCATGAGGGCTTCCAGGCGCAGGCCGGTGAGGGTTTGCTGCTGGAGGCCGGTATGCTGGATGATGGCGGCGGAAAAAATGCGCCGGGCCTGGCCCGAAGGATCCTGCCAGAGCAGCACCGGGCGCAGGGCGTCGCCGCTGTAGCGATAGACCCAGCGCCGGATCTGGCCGTCGGCCCCGCGCACCTCGCCGGTCGCGGCCCAGCCGCCGGGCGTGGCCCAGGGCAGGCTGTCGCGCACCAGGGCTTCGGGCAAAAGTCCGCGCCCGGCCAGTTGCGCCACGGCTTCTGGCCGCAGGGGCAGGCACTCCCATTCGTCCGGCAGGCGGGGCAGAATGTCCCAGTCCTTTTGCGGCACGGCGATCATGGCGTAGACGCCGTCGAAACGCGCGGCCCGCCGGGCCTGAAGTATGAAATCCGGTCCCAGGCCCGTGGCCGCCGGGGGCAGTTCGCCGCCCGTCTGGACCTGAAGCCGCTCCAGACGTTGGGCCAGTTTTTCGAAATCCGCGTCCGCGCCCAGAGCCGGATCAAAACGCAGGGAGGCCACGTTTTCCCCGCCGGGAGAAGACTGGTTGCGCTTGTTCCAGATGTCGGCGCGTTCGCCGGTGGGGGAAATGAACAGACCGTTGAGCCCGGCCTGGGGCAGAACGTCCGGGAAGCCGCCCCCGCTCCCGCCGGACAGCGTCCGGAAGAGGGGCTGACCGGCGCTGACGGTGTAGGGATTGAGCGCGAACCAGTTGGGCGCGGCTCCCAGCAGAACGGGCAGACGCCGGGCCGTGCTGCTGTTGCGCCAGATGCGTTCCGTGCCCGAAACCTGGGCCGTGAGTTCCGGCGCGGCCCCGAGCATGGACTGCCGTTCAAGCCATTGCAGATAGCCGGGGTCGGCTCTGGGCAGGCCGTTGCCTGCGGCGGCCGCCGCTGAGGGGACGCCGGTCGGGTGCGCCGCGCGTTTTGGGGGCGTGCAGGCCGCCGTCAGACAGCAGATCAGCAGAACGGCCGGCAGAACAGTCAGAAGGCGGGGCGTGCGGCGCGGCAGGGGCATGGCGTCTCCGTCAGGCCTTGTCGGCGGATGCGGCTGTTTCCTCCGCTTTGGCCGCGTTCCAGAGTTCGTCCTTGTCATCCAGGGAGAGTTCCGTGAAATCGCGACCCTGCTCCCGGGCCAGTTCCTCCATGCGGGCGAAGCGGCGCAGAAAGCGCAGTGTGGCCAGATCCAGGGCCTCGCTGGCCTTGATGCCCTTGCGGCGGCCCAGTTCGGTGATGCTGAAGAGCAGGTCGCCCAGCTCATGCTTCTGGGCTTCCGCGTCGCCGTTGGCCGAGGCGTCGAGCCATTCCAGCCATTCGGCCTCCACCTGCTGCTCCACCTCTTCGTCCTCGGGCCAGGTGAAGCCCGCGCGCGCGGCCTTGGAGTGGATGCGGTAGGCCTTGACCAGGGGCGGCAGGCTGGCGGGCAGGCTGTCGAAAACGCCCTGGGGCTTGCCGTCGGCGTCCGCGTGTTCGGCGCGTTTGATGGCTTCCCAGGTCTTGAGCTGCTCGTCCAGATTTTCAAAAACCGTATCGCCGAAGACGTGCGGATGGCGGCGGATCATCTTGGCGCGGCTGGTGTTCAGGGCGTCGTCAAAGTTGAACTGGCCCCGCTTCTCGCACAGGCGGGCCACGAAGAGCAGCAGAAAGGCCACGTCGCCCAGTTCTTCCCGGATATCGTCGGTCTTGCCCGAGCGGATGGCGCTGACAAGCTCGTGGCTTTCCTCAATGACGTAGTCGGCCAGACTTTCCGGACTCTGTTCCTTGTCCCAGGGGCAGCCGTCCGGGCTGATCAGGCGTTCGATGACGCTTTGCAGTTCTTCCAGGGCGCTTTTTTCCATGACGCGGTGCATCCTTTATACTATGGGGTTCAGATTCCCAGCCGGGAAACAAGATCGGGCGGCAGCCAGGTGCGCACCTGCTCCATCAGGGCGTTGAAATAGGGCAGGGCGCGCGAATGCCGCATAAAGGGCGCATCGTGAAAGAATTTTTGCAGCACCAGCAGAGCCAGCGCGCAGAGCAGCACGCCCTTGGCCAGGCCCAGCAGCCCGCCGGCCAGCCTGTCCGCCCAGGAGACGAAGGAAAAGGAAAGGATTTTTTGCAGAATGCGGGCCAGCACGGCCACGGCCAGGATCACGGCCAGAAAGATCAGCACGTAGGCGGCGATGGTCCGCCAGGCCGGATCGGCGATAGACGTGAGGCGCGGGGACAGCAGGGGATGATAGGCATGCGCGGCCCAGAAGCCGCCCACCAGCGACACCACCCCGGCCACTTCGCCCACAAAACCGTGCACAAAGCCCCGCCCGGCGAAAAAGACCAGCGCCAGGACGATGATCAGATCAAAAATATCCTGCCCCATATGCGGTTCCGTCAGCCTCCGTGGCGCACCATAGCAGAAGCGCCGCCATGAGACAATGCGGCCCGCTGTACAGCCCCCGGCCATTGGGCTATATTGCCGGACGTGAAACCGACGTCCTCAATGTCAGCTCCGGCCGGGCGGGAAGCCGTGGAACAGACGCCCCTGCAGGCCTACGCGCCGGAAATCGCCGTCAACGCGGCCGGTCGGCTATGGCGTCTGACGCGCGCCGCCGACCTGGAGCAGCTCTGGGATGCCATGACCGACGATCCCCGCAATTTCGAGGACGAGCGGCTGCCCTACTGGACCGAGCTCTGGCCGTCCAGCGTGGCTCTGGCCGGCTGGCTGGCGGAACGGCGGGAGGAAATCGCGGGCCGCGCCTGCCTGGATCTGGGCTGCGGCCTGGGCCTCACCGCCCTGGTGGGCCAATGGCTGGGCGCTCGGGTCACGGCTGTGGATTATGAGGAAGACGCCCTGCGCTTCGCGCGCCTGAATGCGGACCGCAACGCGGTGGCGCAGCCCTGCTGGACGGTCATGGACTGGCGGCGTCCGGCGGTGCGCGCCCGGAGCATGGCGCGGATCTGGGGCGGGGACATCATGTATGAAAAGCGTTTTGTGGCGCCGGTGCTGCGTTTTCTGACGCATGCCCTGGCCCCGGACGGCGCGGCCTGGGTGGCCGAGCCGGGGCGCTCGGTCTATGAGGCTTTTCTGCACGCCCTGCACGGCGGCGGCTGGCAGGGGCGGCGCGTCCACACGGCACGGGTGGAGCCCCTTTACGCCCAGCCTGTGCCGGTGACCGTGCAGGTATGGGAAATCCGGCGCGGGACGCCCTGAAGTCCGGGCGGAACAGGTTCCGCTCCAGGGACGCGCGCCGGGCACGAGACAGACGGCAGGCGGAATACATGGGAAAATTAGTGCGTTTCGGCGTATCGCTGGATGAGGATTTGCTGGAGCCTTTTGACGCGCTCTGCGCGCGCAAAAGCTATTCCAACCGCTCGGAAGCCATCCGGGATCTGATCCGCAAAGCTCTGGTGGAGGATGACTGGCGGGATGCCGGGGGCCAGGGCGCGGGCACGCTGACCTTGGTCTACGATCATCATAAAAACGATCTGGCCCGGCGGCTGATGAAGATCCAGCATGACGATCACGACATTATCGTGACCACCCTGCATGTGCATCTGGATCATTACAACTGCCTGGAGGTGCTGGTGCTCAAGGGCGAGGCCGCGCGGGTGCGGGCTCTGGCCGACCGGCTGATCTCCTGCCGCGGCGTCAAGCACGGCACGTTCAGCGTGACCACAACCGGACAGGATCTGGCCTGATGGAAGACGTACAAAGCCATGCCCCCACGGTGCCCCTGAGCATTGACCGCGTGGGGGTGCGCGAACTCAGGCTGCCCCTGCTGGTGCGCGACCGCGCCAAGGGTCGCCAGCAGACCGTGGCCAGCGTTGATCTGGGCGTGGATCTGCCCTCGGCCTTCAAGGGCACCCACATGAGCCGTTTTGTGGAAGCCCTGGAAGGGTGGAACGAGGAAATCAGCTATCAGTCGGTGCGCCGCCTGCTGGAAACCGTCAAGGAGCGCCTGGGCGCGCGGCGGGCCTGGGCGCGCTTCAGCTTTCCCTATTTCATCCGCAAGACGGCCCCGGCTTCGGGCAGCCCCGGCACGGTGGCCTATGAATGCCGCCTCACCGGCGAACTGGACGAGAGCGGCCAATCCTTTCTGCTGGATATGGACGTGCCGGTGATGACCGTTTGCCCCTGTTCCAAGGCCATCAGCCGCGAGGGCGCGCACAGCCAGCGTTCCATCGTGCGCATGAGCGTGCGCATGAACGGTTTTTCCTGGCTGGAGGAATTTATTGATATGGCCGAGGAGTCGGGTTCCTCGGCGGTCTATACCCTGCTCAAGCGCGAGGACGAGAAATTCGTCACCGAGCACGCCTTCGCCCATCCGGCCTTTGTGGAGGACGTGGTGCGCAACGTGGCCCAGCGCCTTTCACGGCACGCGCATGTGGAGTGGTTCAGCGTGGAAGTGGAGAGCATGGAATCCATTCATAATCACAACGCCTTTGCCCGCATCGAGCGCGACGTCCTGAACGCGGAGCGGGACTGAACCCGGCCGGAGAGCCCGAAAAAGCGCATGAACCTTGGCCCCGGCGGGGGCGGACCGGCCCTGGAAAAAGCGTTTTGCAGCGAAAGGTTTTTATGTTAGAAAAATCGCAAACAGGTGCAGACTGATGAGCGGCATTACCGGCAGCATGTATATCGGCGCGTCGGCCATGGATGCCCACTCTTGGGGTATGGCCGTCACGGCGCACAATGTGGCCAACGTGAACACGGCGGGCTTTACGCCGCAACGGGCGGTCTACGCCACCGGTCCCGGCGGCCGGGGCGTGCGTCTGGATGCCGTGCTTCAGGACGCGGGCGCTGCCGGGCGGCTCGACGCCGCGACAAACAGTGATCCGTCCATGCCGCCGGAGTTCGTGAATCCCAGCGGCACGGATCTGGGACGTGAAATGACGCAGATGATCTCCACACAGCGGACCTATGAGGCCAACGCCCAAACCGTCCGCACCGGCGACGCCATGCTGGGGGTACTGCTGGATATGAAGGCCTGATACAGGCATATGCCGAAATGGGCGGGACGGACCTGCCCGTTTTTTTGTCCCGTTGCCCGCCGTCCGCGCGGCGGAGCGGCCATCACCGGGAATGGAGTGCGAATGGGTAAGTATCTGAAAATATGCGCGCTGATTATGGGTTGCGGTCTGGCGTTCGGCTGCGCGACCAAGCAGAACAGCACCAATGATGATCAATTGCGCGTGGAGCGCTTCCGCCGTTCCTATGAGGCGGCGCTGGACGAGGATCAGGCCCAGGCCAGCCGCCAGTTGCTGCGCAAAGCCCGCTCGGCCATCGGCACCCCCTATGTGCGGGGCGGTTCCAGTCCGGGCGGTTTTGACTGCTCGGGCTTTGTCTGCTGGGCTTACAAGAGCGTGGGCGTGGATTTGCCGCGCACCGCCCGGGAACAGTCCGTGGTGGGCGAGCGCATCAAGAACCAGGAAGATATGCGCGCCGGCGATATCGTGGCCTTCCGCCACCCCCGCCGGGGCTACCACACGGGCATTTACGTGGGCGACGGGAAATTCATCCACAGCCCGCGTCGTCGTACCACCGTGCGGATCAACTCTCTCAGCGATCCCTATTTCAGCAGCACCTTTCTGGGCGCGCGCCGCGTGAATTTTGAAGGCAATGAAAATCTGGTGGCCCAGGCCGAAAGCCGCCTCAGCGACTACGCCGAGGAAAAGGCCGTACGCGAACTTTCCGCCTCGAAAAAAAGTCCGGCCAAATCCCGCCGCGCCGTCAAAACGCGCCGCGTCTCACGCGACAAGGTCGTGCAGGTGGCCAGCAGCGACACGCGCCGCCATACCAAGGTTTCCGGCGAACGCAAGACCGCGTCCGTCAAGGCCGCCAGGGCGGAAAAAAGCAAAGCCGCTCAGTCCGCCAAAAACGGCAAAAACACGGTGAGCAACGTTGCGGAGAAAAAATCCTCCGGCAAGGCGCTTTCCTCTTCCCATCAGAAAAATAAAAAGACTTCCGGCGCCAAAAACCGTAAGAAATCATAGGCGGATATATGCTTCCCGTCATCAGCCCGGCTGAAACGTTGCAGAAACTCCGGGACGGAAAAATCCGTCTTGTCGATATCCGTGAACCGGATGAAGTGAACGCGGTGCGCGTGCCCGGCGCGGAAGTGGCGCCGCTTTCAGTCATCAAATGGTCGCATCTGGCCCCGTCCGACGCGGACCAGCCTATTGTCTTCACCTGCAATTCCGGCAACCGCACCAGCAAGCAGAGCGATCTGCTGGAAGAACTGGCCGGTGGTCCCGCCTGGCAGATGGAGGGCGGCGTCAGCGCCTGGGCCAAGGAAGGCCTGCCTGTGGAGCGCGGGCAACAGCGCATGCCCCTGTTCCGCCAGATTCAGATCGGCGCGGGCGCGCTGGTGCTGCTGGGTCTGGCGGGCGTGTTCGTCTGGCCGCCCATGATCTGGCTGTCCGCCTTTGTGGGCGCGGGGCTGGTGTTCGCCGGGGTGACCGGCTTCTGCGGCCTGGGGCTGCTGCTTTCAGCCATGCCCTGGAACAAAAAATAATTTTATGCCGCCATGCGGAGCGGACGGGTCCGCCCGGATCTGCGGGCGACTGGCGCCAAGCCCCACGGGCTATGCCCATCTGGGCAACGCCTGGGCTTTCCTGCTGGCCTGGCTGGCGGTTCGGGCGCGCAAGGGCGTTCTGATCCTGCGGCTGGAGGATATTGACCCCCAGCGCTCCAGGCCCGAGTTTGCGGCGGCGTTGCTGGAAGACCTGCGCTGGCTGGGACTGGACTGGGATCAGGGACCGGATGTGGGCGGCCCGCTGGGGCCGTATGAACAGAGTCGGCGCGGAGCCGCATACGCGGAAGCGCTGGCCCGGCTGGAGGCCGCCGGTCTGACCTATCCCTGCTTCTGCACCCGCAAGGAGTTGCGCCTGCTGGCCGCGGCCCCGCATGTGGATGACGCGGGCGCGCCTTATCCCGGCACCTGCCGTGAGCTGAACGCGGCGCAACGCGAAGCCTTGTTCAGGAGCGGCCGCAGGGCGGCGGTGCGGCTGCGCTGCCCCGGCGAGTCCGTCGAGTTTGAAGATGCGCTGCTGGGGCCGCAGTCCTTCCGACTGGAAGAATGCGGCGGGGATTTCGCCTTGCGGCGCTCCGACGGCGTGGTGGCCTACCAACTGGCCGTGGCCGTGGACGACGCGCTCATGGGCGTGAATCAGGTTGTGCGCGGGCGCGACATATTGCCCTCCACGCCGCGCCAGATCGCACTTTTGCGGCTGCTTGGCCATAACGCGCCCCAATATGCGCATATTCCGCTGCTCTTGGACGGCGAGGGCCGACGTCTGGCCAAACGCCACCGGAGTCTGGCCCTGCGGTCCTTGCGGGAACAGGGCGTAACCCCGCAGCGTATTGTGGGACTGCTGTCCCGGCTGGCCGGGCTCAACCCGCGCGGCGTGCCCGTGAGTCCGGCGGAACTGCTGCCGGATTTCGCTCTGGAATGTCTGCCCGGCGCGGATCAGCGCGTGACGGATCAGGATTTGCGTCAGCTTGCGCCGTAACAGGCGCGTATCTCTCAGCAGGAGTGTATAGAACGTGGCAACGCTTGATCAGGCTTTTCTGGATGAAATTTTTCCGGCTCAACGGACCGATGATTTTTTTGACGCCCTGTTCGGCGGCGCCGAGGAAGGGGCCTACGACATCCGGCTGGTCTGCCGGAACGTGACGCCCGTCAGGGCGCAACTGGCCTTTGAACTGCGCCAGCGGCCCGGCAAATGTCTGGTCTGCAACCTGACCTATGGTTTGCCGCAGGTTTTTCAGCGCCATCCGGTGCTCAATGTGGCCGGCGTGGCCAAGGCCGTGGCGAAACGCCTGGGCTGGCCCGAAAACACACCCTGGAAGCTGGAACCTACGGAAGAAATCAGCCATGAACTGCATGCCATTCCCTTGGTGCTGGAACGGGCCTGATGCCCGTATTGACAGAGCGGTTCTTTTTTGGCAATAGAAGCCGACCGACAGCGCGGTTCGGTTGGTAGAGCAACTGACTCGCACGCAATTTCTACATGAAAGGGACATAATTTAGTAATTATAGGAACTTGCCGCCTTGGCTCAGCTGGTAGAGCGGCTGATTCGTAATCAGCAGATCGTCAGTTCAAATCTGACAGGCGGCTCCATAAGATATAAGGGCTTACGCAGGAGGTATCTGCGTAAGCCCTTCTTCTTCTTCTTCTTCTTCTTCTTCTTCTTCTTCTTCCTTGCTCTTTTCCCGGTCGCAGAATGCAAGCCGTAACTGGAACCCGTTGCACCATTCACAATGCGGCCATGCCCCAGTCATGCCCGGTCCGTCCGAAAAGGAAAAGGTGGTTTGCCGCGAATCTTATCCCTTACCGCAGAGCGGGCAAACGCTTGATATTTCCACCCTGGAAAATGCAAGCCTTTACAACCACACCACACGCACAGAAAAATCCGTTCCGGCGGCAGTCGTTCGCCAAAAGAAAAGCCCCGCATAAGTTACCGGCAAATGCGGGGCCGCTCGCCAGCTGCCGGCCAAGCAGGACTGTCAGAACCAAGTATTCGCTCCAAGCTCCTACTATCCCCACACCCCAGGTTTGAGTGTGGGGAATGGTCATGACAGATCTATAAGCAGCTGGTTTGCAAAGTTATATAGTTATCTTGACATCATAGTTATATCCTCAAGCACGCGCAGATCGCCGGATTCAGGCGGCTGAAGCTGACCCGCGCATCAATCAAAGCTGTTTCTGCTGACAGCCGCACCCGCAGCCCTGCAGTTTTTTACGCAGGAATTCCGGCAGGATGCCGCGTACGGATTCGGCGGACACCATGCGGCGCATGATGCCCAGTTGGTCCTGCAACGGCAGTTGCTTGGGGCAGACGTTGTCGCAGGCCAGCAGGCCCATGCAGCCGAACACCCCGTTGTCGTCCCCGATCAGCTCGTAGTAGTCCGCCGGGGTGCGGTTGTCGCGCGGGTCCAGGTAAAAGCGGGCCATACGGTTGATGGCCGTGGCCCCGATGAAATCCTCGCGCATGCGCGCCGTGCCGCAGGCTGCCA
>OJIY01000308.1_pt1 | contig 17454 bp, 15 predicted proteins | sample 1596061 | NCBI WGS metagenome assembly OJIY01 (sample SAMEA4350111, study PRJEB24818) | metagenome | biome: human; feature: gut; material: faeces | place: Denmark | collected 2013-09
CTCACCGCCGCCTCCCTGACGCCCGCTCTGCTGCCCCTGGCCGTCAAGGCCGCTTCAACCGCCGAACCGCTGCAACAGACACGTTTGTTCATGGGCACCGTAGTCACGGTCAGCGTGGTCGACCCTGACGCGGACCGGGCCGAAGCCGCCCTGGAGCGCGCCTTTGCCCGGGGCCGCGAGCTGGCGGACGTCTTCACCCGTTTTGACGCGGCCTCGCCGGTGGGCGCGCTCAATGCGCGCGGTGTGCTGGCGGACGCCCCGCCGGAGCTGACGGCCTTGCTGGATCACGCCCGGCGCGTGGGCGACCTGACCGGCGGCGCGTTTGACGTGACCGTGCTGCCCCTGCTGCGTCTGCTGGACGAGCGCCGCAACCCGGCAGGAAGCCTGCATCTGGCCGAAAGCGAGTTGCGCGAGGCCCTGGAACTGGTGGGCGCGGAACATCTGGACGTGGGAGGCGGCAGCCTGCGCTTCGCGCGTTCCGGCATGGGCCTGACCTTGGACGGCATCGCCAAGGGGCATATTGCCGAGTGTATGTCGCGCGAACTGGCCGCCGCCGGTTGCCCGGACCATCTGGTCAATGCCGGGGGCGACATGGTGGCGCGCGGCCGCAAAGCGCCGGGCGCGCCCTGGCGTGTGGCCGTGGAAGACCCGCAAAAGCGGGGCCGCTATCCCCAGGTTGTGGAACTGCCCTCGGGCGGGGCCATTGCCACGTCCGGCGGCTACGAGATTTTTTACGACGCCGCACAGACGCACAGCCATCTGGTCAGCCCGGCCACCGGCCAGAGTCCGGCTCTGGCCAGCGTGACCGTGACCGCGCCTGACGGGCTCACGGCCGACGCGCTGGCCACGGCCCTGTCTGTGATGCCCCCGCGCGAGGCCCTGAGCCTGGCCGACAGCCTGCCCGGCTGCGCCTGCTGCCTGCTGCGGCGGGACGGGCTGGTGCAGACGTCCGGACGCTGGCGGGGACGGACGGCATAGCGCCGTCTGATTGCGGACAGGAGTGATCTGTGGCCTCTCCGGCCTTTTTGCGTTGAATTTGTCGATCCGCTTTTCCTGATATAGGAAGCGCAGGCCATGGATTGCTTTTTTTGCACCATACACGCGGCCTGGCCCTGGTTGCGCCAGACCGGCGATGGTTGCGGCGGCATGGGCCAGGGGGAAGACACGCGTTTTGTCCTGGCGGACAAGGACTGCCGCGCTTCCTGGCTGGCGGTTTTCGACGAGCCTCCGCCGGGCACGCTCACCCGCGCGCCGCGTGAGCGGCGTGTCCTCTTTGTCACCGAGCCGCCGGAAATCAAGCGCTATCCGCGCTCTTATCTTGAACAGTTCGGTACTGTCATTTCCCCCTATCCTTTCCGGGGCGTGGAGCCCCGCGCGCTGCATCTGGAAAACCCCTGCCTGAACTGGCAGTACGGGGTCGTCACGGACGGCGCCGTTCCCGTCTCCCCCGCGCTCACCCGCCTCGACGATATTGAAAATCTGCCCGTGCCGGCCAAGCGCAAAAAACTTTCGGTCATCTGCTCCAGCAAGACGGCCACGGAAGCGCAGCGTCAGCGCATCCGCTTTGTGCAGCGCCTGAAAGAGGCGCTGGGGGACGATCTGGACGTCTTCGGACGGGGTTTCCGGCCCGTGTCCGACAAGGCTGAAGCCATAGCCCCCTACAAATACCACCTTGTGCTGGAAAACAATTATCTCGACAACTTCTGGACGGAGAAGCTGGCTGATGCCTGGATAGGCTGGACGTTTCCGCTTTATCTGGGCGCGCCCAATCTGGCGGCGGTCTGCGGGAGCACAGGAGGCGCTACGGGCGGTTTCCTGGCGCTTGACCCGGAGGATGAGACGGGCAATATGGAGCGCATTGCGCGTTGTCTGCGCGGCAACCTTTGGGAAGAGCGGCAAGAGGATCTGGCCCGCTGCCGCGCCTGGTGCCTGCGCCGCACCAATGTCTTTGCCCGTCTGGCGGAACTGATCCGTCAGGCTTCGCCAGGCATGCGGCGTCCGCCCATGCTTGAGCGCGCGGAAATGCTGTACGGCACGGACCGGGAAGCCATTGCCGCGCTGTATGAGCGGGCGCGCCGCTGAATCCATGCCGCGCGGGGAGCCGCCATATGCCCAAGATCACTGTCGCCATGCCCGCCCACAACGCCGCACCGTATATCAACGAGGCCGTGGATTCCATTCTGGGCCAGACCTGCCGGGATTTCGAACTGCTGGTGGTGGACGACGGCTCCACGGACGACACGGCCCGCCGCGTTGAGGCCTGTACGGACGCGCGCGTCCGCTTGATCCGGCTGGGGACCAACCAGGGCAGGGCGGCGGCGCGCAATGTGGCCCTGGAACAGGCGCGCGGCGCGTATCTGGCCTGGATGGACGCCGACGACATCGCCGTGCCCCGGCGTCTGGAAAAACAAGCGGCTTTTCTGGAAGCACATCCCGACGTGGATGTGTGCGGCGGCTGGCTGCAATACTTTCATCAGTCCACGGCGCTGGAGCGCTTTCCCGCCGCGCCGGAAGACGTCCGGGCCGCCACGGTCTTCGGCGCGGCCGTGGTCAACGGTTGCAGCCTGCTGCGGCTGGAGGTTCTGCGCGCCCACGGCCTGCGCTTTGATCCGACCCTGGAGCGGGCCGAAGATTTCGCCTTCTGGGCGGATCTGCTGCTGGGCGCGCGGCGGCGCGCCGCCAATCTGCCGGAAGTGCTGCTGCGCTACCGCTATTTCCGCCGTCCCTTTGTGCCGCAATGGCATGCGCGAGCCCTGCTGGGGCATGTCTTCCCCCGTCTGGGGCTGGCCCCCGGAGATGCCGGGGCCACGGAAGCCGCCCTGCACGCGGGCCTGATCTACGCCCCGCTGAAAGCGCATTGCGCCCGCCACGGCGCGCCCGCCCTGCTGGCCTGGCTGGACAGGCTCTGGCGCGGCTACACCGAAACATTCGGCACTGATCCCGCCTTTGAACACTATATTCTCTTCTTCGCGGGCAAAATCCTTTCCCTGTCCCCGGACCGGGAAGGGGCGGCCGCTTTTTTCCGGAGTCTGGACATCGCCGGGCTTGCGGGGCCCTGATCGCGGATATCGGGCTTTGTGGAGTTTTCGGGCGCATCCGGCATAGCGGAGAATCAGCGGAACCAAGCGCATGGGAAACCTTCAGCAACGAGCGTAACCATGATATTCGGCATTGCTTCCGGTCTGGCCACGGCCGTCATGCAGTCCACGTCCTATGTCTGCTCCAGGGTTTTTATTCACCGGCACAAGAGCGCCGTGGCCCTGGCCGTCTATTCCCAATTGCTTATGGGGCTCATGGCCGCGTTTGTCTTTCTGTTTGTGGCCGATGACTTTCATTTTCCCGCCACTTCCGGCAACCTGCGGTTGCTGGCCGGTCTTGTGCTCAGCACCGCCGCCGGGCAGGTCTGTTTTTTTCTGGCGGCTGCGGAAATAGAGGCCTCGCGCCTGTCCTCCCTGACCGGCCTGAAGATCATCGTGCTCGCGCTGCTCTGTCAGTTCGTGCGGCATGAAGACTTGGGCTTCCAGGCCTGGGTTGCGGTGCTGCTCTGCACACTGGCCGCGCTGGGCATGAATTTTTCCGGACTGCGCATCAGGCTGAAAGGCGCATTCTGGCTTGGGTTGACCCTGTTGCTTTATTCGGCGGGGGATATCTTCATCAAGCTTTTGATCGGCGTCGTGGAAGGGCCCAACGCTGTGGTCCGCTCCATCGGAGCGGCGGCCCTGAGTTACGCGCTGCTTGGTCTGGTTTCGCTGCCCGCGCTGTTCTTCGTACGGCGTTCCCCGGCCCGGTGCAGGGATTCCCTGGGCTATGCCTGCGCCTGGTTCGGGGCCATGCTGCTGCTTTTTTACAGTCTGACCATGGTCAGTGTGGTGTTCATTAACATTATCGTGGCTTCGCGCGGCATCATTTCGGTGCTCATGGGCGCGGCCATGGCGCGTATGGGCCATACCCACCTGGAACCCGGCGTCAGCCGGGCGATCTGGTTCCGGCGGCTGGTCATGTCCGTGCTGATGCTGCTGGCCATGGCCTTGTATGTCACGTCTGACGCGGGCTGAGCCGCTTTAGGGCGTGTCAGCGCCATGCCTTTTTGCCCGCCTGCGGCTAAAGCTCCTGCGCCGCAACGGCTGAAGCAAGAGTACACTTCCTCAAAGCAGGCGTATCTTTCTTGCAGGCAAACAAAAATTCTATAGTGTTGCCAGGCTCTGGCGCAGCACGGGCAGAATCAGGTGGGAGGGACGCGCGGCGTCGTGGTATACGACTTGTTTGGCCAGATTCATGAGTGCGTTGTCGCCGAATTTTGCGCCGGTATTGGGATTGCGGTCAAAGCGCGGGAAATTGCTGTGGCTCAGTTCCAGACGCAGGCGATGTCCGGCCCTGAAGCAATTGGCGGTATGGCGGCAGTCGATCAGGTAACGGCAGATTTCCCCGCCCTCCAGCAGTTCCTCGACCTTGTCCGAATTTCGGAAGCGGGCGCGGATGATGCCGTCGCAGAGGTTCAGGGCCGTGCCGTCAGGGGCCACGTCCACCAGTTTGGCGCAGAAATCGGTGTCCGGCGCGCTGGATGAAGCCCAGAGGACAACGCGCACGCGTCCGGCGATCTCCAGGTCTTTGTCCAGAGGCGCGCTGGTGAACACCAGGATGTCAAGGCGTTTCTCCAGCTCGGACTGGTCCAGGCAGCCGTTTTTGCCGCCGCCCAGAAAGCCGCCGCCGGTGGTGGGCACGGGCTGGAAGGGATTGTAGATGCAGGTGTCGAACTGCTCGTCGGCGGGCGGTGCCAGGTTCAGGTCACCGTTGCCCAGCACTGAGTTGGCGCAACCGGACGAGTGCAGGTAGTATTTTTCCTCCGCGCTGTTTTCCGGCGGCCAGGTTTGCGCCGTGTGCCATTTCTTTGCGCCGAGCATGTAATAGGTCACGGGCGCTTCGTCCGGCAGAGGGTCGACTGCGGGATTTTCCATCAGCCCTTCTTTGAAGCGCAGGGCGCGGTCCGCCGCCACAGCCTCGGGCGTGGTTTCCTTGCCGAAAAGTTCGGGATTGGCCAGGCCGGTGTGCGTCCAGGGGCCGATCAGGCAACGGGTGAAGGCGCGCGCCTGTGGGTCGCCCGCCCGTTCCCGCATGGCAGTGAAGTTTTCCAGGGCGGCGTTGCAGTAGTGGTCGAACCAGCCGCCCACAATATAGGCGGGTGCGGCGATGCGCGTCCAGTCCACGTCGAATTGCGCCCAGTAGGCATTGCGGCGCGGATTTTCGATCCAGTCCCGCCAGAAGGGCACGGCTTCGCCCGTTGCGGCAAGGTCGATATCCTTCAACGGCAGGTTTTCCGCAAGCCGCAGCCGTTCCCAATTGGGAATGTGCTCGTTGGAGAGATTGGCGGCGCAGTGCATGGACATGCCCCAGCCGGAATAGAGATGCAGCAGCAGCGCCCCGCCCGGGTAGACATCGGCATACAGATCTGCGGGCGCGAAAGCGGGCGTAAAGCCGACCAGAGCCTCGGGCGCGCGGGCCGCCGCGCCCCATTGCAGCCAGCCGCCGTAGGAGGCTCCGTCCAGGGTCAGCCTGCCGGAAAACCACTTCTGTCCGGCGATCCAGCGGATGGTGTCCTCGGTGTCGTCGGCTTCGTTTTGCCAGGGATAGAAAACGCCGTCGCTCATGCCGGTGCCCCGGCAGGACTGGTGGATAAATACGGCGTCGGCGCGAAAATAGCTTTCTTCCGGCGCTTTCAGGACGCTGTCCTTGTCATAGGGCGTACGTTGGAGGATAACATTGTGCCTGCCGGTTTCCCTCGGCAGATAAATGCGCGTATGCAGTCTGACTCCGTCCCGCATGGGGATCTTGCGGACCAGGAGGTTGTATTCGGAGGCAATGGTTTTCCTGCGCCGGGGGGAAGTCCTTTTTGCCGCCATGCCGCCCGCCTTTTTTGTTTTGGGAGTTTGACATACAGTAATTTCGTTCTCTTGCCTCAGTCGTTGCAGCGAAGCCGCTTACGGACAAGGACAGCAGAGATGTATGGCACTCAGCTGGAATAAAAGGCGAGGTTTGACGCTGTCAGGGAGAAAAAGAACGTAGTGTCGGCACTCCCTACCGCGCCCCCTTGGGAAAGAGCACCACGCCGATGGTTTTGAAAATAATGTGAATGTCCAGCAGAATGGACATGTTCTTGATGTAGTAGAGGTCGTACTCCAGCTTGCGGCGGGCGTCCTCCTCGGACGCGCCGTAGGGATAGCAGACCTGGGCCCAGCCCGTGAGGCCCGGCTTCACCGTATGGCGCAGGCTGTAATAGGGGATGTCCTTTTTGAGCTGCGTCACGAAGGCCATGCGCTCGGGCCGGGGGCCGATAAAGCTCATGTCGCCCTTGAGGATGTTCCAGATCTGGGGCAGCTCGTCAATGCGCACCTTGCGGATGAACTTGCCGAAGCGGGTTACCCGGCTGTCGTGGGCGCTGGCCCAGACCGCGCCGTTCTTTTCCGCGTCCGCGCGCATGGAGCGGAATTTGTAGACCGTGAATTCCTTTTCATACAGGCCCACGCGGTCCTGGCGGTAGATCACCGGTCCCGGCGATTCCAGGCGCACGATCAGGGCGGTCAGCAGCATGACTGGCGTGGCCGGAATCAGCAGCACCAGAGAGATCAGCACGTCCAGGGCCCGCTTCAGCCGCCGCAGCGAGCCGCGCGTGTTCAGGGAAAAGCCCTCGGTCTGCAACAGCCATTCGTCGTTGATCTGTGAAAGGGGCAGGCGCTGCACCACGTGCTCGTAAAAACTGCGGATGTCCACCACCATGCTGCCGCGCAGCTTGGCCTCCAGCAGGTCGTGGGCAATGTCGTCGTCAATGGGCGCGTCGGGCAGCAGCAGAATCATGGTGGCCTTTTTTTCGCGGGCCACGTCCAGGGCCTTGAAGGGCGGTCCCAGGCAGGGACCGGCGTCCGGACCCTGGTCCCGTTCGCCCACATAGCCGATGATTTTGGCCTGCGGCAGACCCTCGGCCAGCAACTGACGCACCTTGCCCGCGCGGTCCACGCCCACCAGCAGGATGCGCAGGGGATGGGTCAGCCTGTCCGCATTGCGGTAATAGAGCCAGCGCCAGCCCAGGCTGAAGGCCAGGGACAGGGCGAAGAGCATCAGCAGGGTTTCGCGGTCGAAACGCCAGTGGTCGAAGGAATAGGAGGCCGTGGCCGAGGAGATGATGCCCAGCACGCAGGCCACCAGCACCCGGCCCGCGGTTTCCTTGAAGTCCTCCTGGCCCACGCTGTAGGCGTCCAGGATGTAGAAAAAGAGCATGTAAAAAAAGACAGTAAACAGCGAAGCGCCGGTATAGTCGTGGAACACGCTCAAATCCGGCGCGATGGTGCTCACGCCGGTGACGGTCAGCGCCAGCAGCAGACAGAAAATGTCCAGAACCTGCAAGAGCGCCATGCGGTACGTACTGATCATTGCACTTCCTTTTATGCCCCGGCGGGCACGCGCATGTCCCGCAGGATGCGGGCCGCCACTTTTTCGGCGTCGAATTCCCTGACGGCCAGCTCACGCCCGGCCGCGCCCATGCGGACGATATCCTGCGGCGCGAGGATGAAGCTTTCCATGGCCCCGGCCAGGGCCTCGGGGTCGCGCAACGGAACCATGCGTCCGTTGACCCCGTCGCGCACCACCTCCCGGCAGCCGGGCACATCCGTGACCACCGCCGCCCGGCCCATACTCATGCCCTCCATGATGGACGTGGGCGTGCCTTCCCGCCAGGAGGGCAGCACCAGCACATGGGCTGCGGCCACATAGGGCCGCACGTCTCTGGTTTCGCCCAGGTATTCGATGCCGTTTTCATGCTCCCAGGTTCTGATCCGGTCAAGGCTCACGCTGCCCAGCCCCTGTTCCGGCGGGCCCAGAAGCTGAAAGCGCGCGTTGGGGTGGCGGGCCCTGAGCAGGCGCGCGGCCTCGGCGTATTCCGGCAGTCCCTTGGCTTCCAGCAGACGGCCCACCAGCAGAAAGATCACGGGGCCGGACGGCGGCAGCTTGGGCAGGGGCGCGAGGGCGAAACGCCTGATGTCCACACCCGTGCCGCGCGCCGTGAGCACCCGCGCGCCGGACTTCAGAATGCCCGACTCGCGGAAGATGCGGATGTCGTCCTGATTCTGAAAAAAAACGCCTTCCGCGTTTTTGAGCGCCTTGCGATAAAGCAGGACGCTCAGGCGGTTGACGCATTTCTTGAACAGGCTGTCAGCCTCGAAGGCGTAGCCCAGGCCGGTGATGGTGGCGTAGATGTGCGGCACGCGCGCGCGCCGCGCGGCCATGCAGCCGTAAATGACCGGCTTGATGGTGGAGGCGAAGAGCAGATCGGGCTTTTCCATGGCGAAGATCTGCCGCAGCTGCGCGAAAGTGCGCGCGTCATGCAGGGGATTGAGTCCCTTGCGGTCCAGTTCGTAATGGATCACCGCCGCGCCCAGGGCCTCCAGGGCCGCGTCGGCCTCGGGGTCGCCGGGCGGCACGCAGCAAAGCGCCCCATGGCCGCCCTGGCGCATCCGGCGGATCAGCACGCTCCAGAAATTGGACAATGCCCTGGCCTGGTTGCCCAGGACGATGATTTTCATGCCTTGCTTTCTCCCTTCCGTTGTGGCTGCGGTCCGTTGTCAGGCGAACGCGGCGCATGGCCTGCCTATAGCACCTGCGCACGGCCCTGAAAAGAGGGCCGCCGCGCGGCGTCTTTACAGGTCTTGCCGCGCGCGGTACAAGGAAAGCGGTCCGTAGGGCCGCCATTCATCAACATTTAGACCGCAAAACAGGACATAACCATGAGCGCGTATGCCGCCTTGTGTGAAACCATGACCGCCGCCCCGTCCCGCTGGCTGGTGACCGGCGTGGCCGGTTTTATCGGCTCCAACCTGCTGGAGCATCTTCTGAAAATGGGCCAGACCGTGGTCGGCCTGGACAATTTTCTCACCGGTTATCAGAAAAATCTGGATATGGTTCGTGATCTGGTGGGAACGGAAGCCTGGAAGCGCTTTACCTTCATTGAAGGCGACATCCGCGATCTGGACACCTGCCGCAAGGCCTGCGACGGCGTGCAGCACGTGCTGCACGAGGCGGCGCTGGGTTCGGTGCCGCGCTCCATCGACGATCCCCTGCTTTCCAACAGCTGCAATATCGACGGTTTCCTGAATATGCTGGTGGCCGCGCGCGACGCCAAAGTGGAGAGTTTTGTGTATGCCGCCTCCTCCTCCACCTACGGCGACTCGCCGGAACTGCCCAAGGTGGAGGACAAGATCGGCCGTCCGCTTTCGCCCTACGCGGTGACCAAGTATGTGGACGAGCTCTACGCCGACGTCTTCGCCCGTTGCTACGGCTTCACCAGCGTCGGCCTGCGCTATTTCAACGTCTTCGGCCAGCGCCAGGACCCCTACGGCGCGTATGCGGCGGTGATTCCGCAGTGGTTCGCCAGCCTGATCAAGGGGGAAACCGTCTACGTCAACGGCGACGGCGAAACCAGCCGCGACTTCTGCTACATCGACAACGTGGTGCAGGCCAATCTGTTGGCCAGCTGCGCCCGTGACGAGGCCCGCGACAAGATTTACAACGTGGCCTTCGGCCAGCGCACCACGCTCAACGAGCTCTTTGCGCTGATCCGTGAGGAAGTGGTCCGTCATCTGCCCGCCGCCGCCACGGCCGAGGCCGTGCACCGTGATTTCCGCGCGGGCGACGTGCGCCATTCCCTGGCGGACATCAGCCGGGCCGAAAAGCTGCTGGGCTATGAACCGCGCTACGACGTGCGCCAGGGCCTGCGCCTGGCCGGAGACTGGTACGCGGCCAATCTGTAAGCGTGCCGCGCTGTGGCATATAATGATAAAGCCCGCCGTCAGGCGGGCTTTATCATACAGCGTTGCGCGCTGCCACGGAGGTCATATGCCGCGCCCGCACCTCTCTTTTCCATTGTCGGCGTTTCTGCTGCTGGCGCTGCTTCTCCCGCCGTTTTTCCCCACAGGGGTTTTTTCAGGCGAGTCCGGAGCGGCATCGGTCATCCGGGAGGGGGATATCCTTTTTCATACCTCCACTTCGTCCCAGAGCGCGCTCATCCGTCTGTTGACCAACTCGCCCTGGACCCATTGCGGCATTGTTCTGCGCCACAAGGGGCAACTACAAGTGCTGGAAGCGGTTCAGCCGGTGAAGCTCACGCCTGTGGCGGTCTGGACGGCGCGGGGCGCGGGCGGGCGTTATGCGCTCAAGCGTCTCAAAAACGCGGATGCCGTTCTCACGCCCGCCGTTCTGGAGCGCATGCGGCGTACGGGCGTAGACATGCTGGGTCGCGGTTATGACCGGCAGTTCCGCTGGTCCGACGAGAAACTTTATTGTTCGGAACTGGTCTGGAAGCTTTACCGGCGCGCCGCCGGCATCACTCTCTGCCGGCCCCGGCATTTTCGGGATTTCAATCTGTCCCGGCCCGCTCTGGCAAAGGAAGCGCTCCGCCGCTACGGGGGAAACATGCCCCCGCCGGAGGAGGCCGTGGTCACGCCCGCGGATCTCTTTGCCAGCCCCCTGCTGCGCACCCTGCGGGAGGAATAGCCGGACGCGTTGCGCGCCTCAGCTCCCTCCCACCACAAAGGCATGGGGGTAGAGCGCCCTGAACATCTCCAGCATCTGCTGCGCGCCGTTGGAATCCTGCCACGGCCCCACCTGCACGTTCCACATGTTGTTGCTGCCGAACTGCAGGCGGCCTTTGTGCCCGGACCGGGTCAGGATGCCGATCAGCTTGTAGGCATTGTCCTTGTTGGCGAAGGCCCCCACCTGCACGTAGAAGGGGCCGGACATGTCGCCGTCCTCGCGCATCTGGGGAATGCCGCCCAGGCTCTGGATGCGCACCCTGGCCGTGCCCGTGCCCATCATGTTCAAACGCGTGGCCGCGCCGCGCGAGAGGTCGATGACCCTGTCGTCCACAAAGGGGCCCCGGTCATTGACCCGCACGATGATGGAGCGGCCGTTGCCCAGGTGGGTGACGCGCACCTTGGTGCCCAAAGGCAGGATTTTATGGGCCGCAGTCATGGCGTACTGGTTGTAGCGCTCGCCATTGGCGGTTTTTTTGCCGTGGAAACCCGGCCCGTACCAGGAGGCTACGCCCACTTCCACAAAGCCGTGGGCGGATTTGAGCGGATAATAGGTCTTGCCGCGCACGGTATAGGGTTTGCTGCCCGGCACGCCGCCCTTGCGCCAGGAGCGCGAGCCGCAGCCGCTCAGCAGAACCACGCAGAGCAGGAGAGCCAGGCAGACCCGCAGGGCGCGGAAGGCCCTGTTCACGCGTCCGGCTCCGGGACGTCCATGCAGCGCAGCGCGCCGCTCTGGGCGCATGCGGCGCACAGCGCCGCGTCGTCTTCCCCGGCGGAACCGGCCTCCAGCCCGCGCAGCAGCTCCAGGCCCTCGGCGTTGAGCAGATTCCGCTCCCGCGCGCGTCGCAACAGGGCCTGGGCGGGCTCCTGCCGGCCGGACTCCAGAAAATCCCGCGCGGCCAGCAGATAGAGGCGCGCGGGTTCGCCGTCATACAGGGTCGTGAGCAGATCCGGATAATACTGCCCGAAGACCTCGCGTGCCAGCGGCTCCTCGCAGGCCAGCCAGCGGGCCAGGCGGCCGTTGTCGCCTTCCCCCGTCAGATAGCGGGTCAGCAGGAAGAGGCCGTGCGACAGCACATGCAGGATGCGCTCCAGTTCACGTGCCGAGCTTTCGGCGGTCTGAGCGGCCAGGGCGCTCAGGGGGCCGTAGAGTTCGTTGGTCACCGCAGGATGGCGGCCCAGCTGGGCCAGACGGTTGGCGTAATGCTGCCCCTGGAAGGCGTCTTCCTTGAGCTTGGCGCATTCGTGAAAAGCGTAACCAACGCACCAGTCGATGAGGGCCTCCACCGGGCTCTGCACGGCCATGCCGTCGGGATGCGGGCTGGCCGCGTACTGCCAGAGCACGATGCCCTGGCCTTCCACCGTTGCGGAAGCCGGGCGGGTCGCATTGCGGAACAGGTGATGGGCCGTGTCCTTGAGCCGCCAGAACACGCCCTTGCGCATGGCCTCGCCCAGCAGGTCGCGCAGGGCCGAGTAGGATACCGTGCCGTCGCGCTCAAAGCGCCGCCGCTGATCGGACAACAACCGGAAGACCATGCAGTAGTCGCGCACCAGGTCGCGCACAAAAAAGGCTCTGTTGGCCAGCAGCCAGCGTTCGCTCACGCTTCGTCCTCCCGCAGCAGGGCTCTGGCCACGGCCAGGTCGTAGAGCTTGAGGGGGTCGGCCTCCTCGTTGCGTTCCGTCCGGTACAGGCGGGCCGCGTTGCGCACCACGTCCAGGCTGAGCCAGGGATGGCGCTCCCAGATCTCGGGATGGGCCGCCTGCCAGAGGCGGAATTCCACTTCGCCGTCCGGCCCCCGCCGCACATAGACCCTGGCCTGGTTGTTGCCGGCCTGGGGGTGGTAATACAAGCCGCGTTCGTCTTTCATGGCTGTCCGTTTGTTTGCTGTGGTTTTGTCTTGTACATGGAATGGTGAAGCGCGGATATTCTATGCCCAAAGCGCCGTCTTTGCCAAGACCGCGCGCGTCCTCCGGCGGGAGAACGGCCGCGCCGCTGTGAAAATGTGGTCAATGTTCGGCTCTGCCGGTTGTCATCAGGGGAAAAATAAGATATGCAACCAATAGACCGCGTTGCGGCCCGAGGGGCCGAGGCTCTGGCTCGCCCGCTCGTTCCTGATCCCTATGGGGCGTTCCGCTGTGGCGGAGCGGGCGTCGCGGCGGCTTGAAAAGTTGCCGGCGGCACCGGGGCGGGACGCATTCCCGCCGCGGATCGGCGTACGCGCAGAAGTCCGTTTTGCGATGCTCCGGGATTGGCGCACCGGAACGGCATGTCACGCGATGGCGTGATACAATCAAACCATGTGGAGGTATGGCAATGGCGAAATATGCAACCCCCCAGTTGGATCAGCTCGAATCAGGCCCCTGGCCGAGCTTTGTGTCCGACATCAAACAGGAAGCGGCCGCGCGGGCCAAAAATCCCAAGGGTCTTGACTATCAGATCCCTGTGGATTGCCCTGAAGACCTGCTCGGCGTGCTGGAACTTTCCTACGCCGAAAAGGAAACCCACTGGAAGCACGGCGGCATCGTGGGCGTGTTCGGTTACGGCGGCGGCGTTATCGGCCGTTACTGCGACCAGCCCGAGATGTTCCCCGGCGTGGCTCACTTCCACACCATGCGTGTGGCCCAGCCTGCTGGCAAATACTACAATACCAAGTTCCTGCGCGACCTGTGCGACATCTGGGATCTGCGCGGTTCCGGCCTGACCAACATGCATGGTTCCACCGGCGACATCGTGTTGCTGGGCACCCAGACCGCCCAGCTGGAAGAAGTCTTCCACGAGCTGACCCACAAGATGAATGTGGACCTCGGCGGTTCCGGCTCCAACCTGCGTACGCCTGAAGCCTGCCTCGGCCAGTCCCGTTGCGAATACGCCTGCTACAACACGCAGGACATGTGCTATCAGCTGACCATGGACTACCAGGACGAACTGCACCGTCCGGCCTTCCCCTACAAGTTCAAGTTCAAGTTCGACGGCTGCCCCAACGGCTGTGTCTGCGCCATGGCCCGTTCCGACTTCGCCGTGGTGGGCACCTGGAAGGACGACATCAAGATCGACCAGGAAAAGGTCAAGGCTTACGTGGCCGGCGAAATCAAACCCAACGCGGGTGCGCACGCCGGGCGCGACTGGGGCAAGTTCGACCTCCAGAAGGAAGTCATTGACCGTTGCCCCAGCCACTGCATGAAGTGGGACGGTTCCAAGCTCTCCATCAAGACCGCCGACTGCGTGCGCTGCATGCACTGCATCAATACCATGCCCCAGGCCCTGCACATCGGCGACGAGCGCGGCGCCAGCATCCTGGTGGGCGCCAAGGCCCCTGTGGTGGACGGCGCGCAGATGGGCTCGCTGCTTGTTCCCTTCATCTCCTGTGAAGCCCCCTATGACGACGTCAAGGAAGTCATTGAAAAAATCTGGGATTGGTGGATGGAAGAAGGCAAAAACCGCGAACGCGTGGGCGAAACCATGAAGCGCCTCTCCTTCCAGAAGCTGCTGGAAGTTACTGACGTGCCGGCTATGCCCTGCCAGGTGAAAGCGCCGCGTACCAATCCGTTTATCTTCTTCAAGGAAGAGGAAGTGCCCGGCGGCTGGAACCGCGATCTTGCCGAGTTCCGCAAACGCCATCAACGCTAGTTAAAGGGGGAAACGAACATGGCTTTTATTTCTACCGGGTACAATCCCCAGAAACCGATGGAAGGCCGCATCTCCGACATCGGTCCTCATAAGTACGACGATTATTTCCCGCCGGTGATCAAAAAGAACTTCGGCAAGTGGCTCTATCACGAAATTCTGGAGCCCGGCGTGCTGCTGCACGTGGCCGAGAGCGGCGACAAGGTCTACACCGTGCGTGTGGGCGGCACCCGCACCATGTCCATCACTCACATCCGTGAGCTGTGCGACATCGCCGACAAATACTGCGGCGGCTACCTGCGCTGGACCACCCGTAACAACATCGAATTCATGGTGGAAGACGAAGCCACCATGAAGGCCCTGCGCGACGACCTGAACTCCCGCAAGTTCGACGGCGGTTCCTTCAAGTTCCCCGTGGGCGGTACGGGCGCCAGCGTCAGCAACATGATTCACACCCAGGGCTGGGTGCACTGCCACACCCCCGCCACCGACGCCTCCGGCCCGGTGAAATGCGTGATGGACGCCCTGTTCGACGAGTTCAAGCACATGCGCATGCCCGCGCCCGTGCGTGTGGCCTTGGCCTGCTGCATCAATATGTGCGGCGCCGTGCACTGCTCGGACATCGGCCTGGTGGGCATCCACCGCAAACCGCCCATGATCGACCATGAATGGGCCGACCAGCTTTGCGAAATTCCGCTGGCCGTGGCCGCCTGCCCGACTGCCGCCGTGCGTCCCACCAAGGTGGAGCACAACGGCGAGAAGGTGAACTCCATCGCCATCAAGGAAGACCGCTGCATGTACTGCGGCAACTGCTACACCATGTGCCCGGCCCTGCCCATCGCCGACAGCGAGGGTGACGGCATCGCCATCATGGTGGGCGGCAAGGTTTCCAACCGCATCTCCATGCCCAAGTTCTCCAAGGTGGTTGTGGGCTACATCCCCAACGAACCGCCGCGCTGGCCCAGCCTGACCAAGACCGTGAAGCACATTGTCGAAGTCTACGCCGCCAACGCCGAAAAATACGAGCGCCTGGGCGAATGGGCCGAACGCATCGGTTGGGAAAGCTTCTTCAAGCTGACCGGCCTTGAGTTCACCCACCACCTCATCGACGACTTCCGCGATTCCGCCTACTACACCTGGCGGCAGAGCACCCAGTTCAAGTTCTAGGCACTTTGCGTAACCCCGGCGGCGCGTCCGCGCCGCCGGGACAGGAGAAAGCTCATGGCTGACGACAAAGACGTTGTTGTTGAATTTCTGAAAAGCAAATCCGCGTCCAAATCCAAGTTCTACTTCAAGGACTTCCTGGAACTCTTCCCGGACAAGGGTCCCCGCGACGTGAAGAAAATCCTCACCAAGCTGATCAATGAGGAAGTGCTGGAATTCTGGTCCTCCGGTTCCACCAGCATGTACGGTCTGAAGGGGGCGGGCAAGCAGTCCCACGCCGAGGGCGAAGACTAGGCGCAAAGCGGTTCTTTTGTTTTTTCGCGGCGGCAGGCTTCGTCCGCCGGGTCGGTCATGTATGTCTGAATACACTCCCTCCCGCCGGACTCGCCTTTCTTGCGGAAAAAGCAAAACTCCGCGCTTTGCGCGTCGCGCCGATTTTTGCAAGATCTGCCGCAACACATGTTGTGGCATTTCTTGTTTTGAGGCCGTACAGCAAGCTTTGAACACCGGGCGTTATGTCTGAGGAGGCCGCATGGCGCTTTCCTTTTCCCTGAATGACGCGGAGCGGGACTATCTGAGCCGCGTGGCCCGTCTGGCCATCGAAAGCGCTCTGGCCGGGAGGGACGCGGCCCGGCCGCCGGAGCCGCCGGCGAGCGCGGGTGCAGCGGCGGCAGGCCCGGACACGTTGCGCCGCGCGTTGGGTTCTTTTGTAACGCTTACCCTGGACGGTCGCTTGCGCGGTTGCATCGGAACCATTGTGGGCCGCGAACCGCTCTTTCTGAATGTGTGGCGCATGGCCCGCGCCGCCGCTTTTGAAGACCCGCGTTTCCCGCCGCTGACCGTGCGCGAATGGCCCGAAACCGCTTCCCATATTTCCGTGCTGGACGAACTGACTCCCTGCCCGGACCCGCAAGCCATTGAAGTGGGACGGCACGGTCTTGCCCTGCAATACATGGGGCGCAGCGGCGTTTTTCTGCCGCAGGTGCCCGTGGAACAGGGCTGGGATCGCCCAACCTACCTGGAACAGCTCTGCGCCAAGGCGGGCCTGCCCGGCGGCAGCTGGCGCGCGCCCGGCGCGCGGCTGTTCTGGTATGAAGCGCTGGTGTTTTGAGGCCGGAGACGTCCGTATGCGTCCGCTCTCATCCGGGCATGTCCACACCTTGTCATACGCCCGCTCCGGGCGTATGCTGCCTCCATTCTCAGGGCGGGGTGCAAGTCCCCACCGGCGGTGATGCGGTCGCGCCCTGCGCGCCGCCAGCCCGCGAGCGCCTTCCGTGAAGGGTCAGCAGATCCGGTGTGATTCCGGAGCCGACGGTAACAGTCCGGATGGAAGAGAATGGTCATGCACGCCGCGCGCTTGCGCCAGGCGCTGTTTTTTCTGTGAAAAAGCGGCCGCCTGTTGCTGACGCCCGGCGTTCCGCCACGCCCTGATGCACCATCTCCCGGCCTGTATGGCCGGACAAGGAGTATGTCATGCATCAGTCCCAATCTCCCCTTGCCTCGTTCGGTTCTTCCCAGGAGCGGATGCGACGCGCTCTGGACGCGGTGCGCGCCGGACAGGGCGTCTGCATCGTGGACGATGAAGACCGCGAAAATGAAGGGGATCTGATTTTTTCGGCCCAGACTCTCAGCGTGCCCCAGATGGCCCTGCTGATCCGGCATTGCAGCGGCATCGTCTGCCTTTGCCTGACGGACGAGCGCGTCCGCCGCCTTGGTCTGCCCATGATGACCGAGGTCAACACCAATACGCAGGGCACGGCCTTCACCGTATCCATTGAGGCGGCCGTCGGCGTGACAACCGGCGTTTCCGCTGCCGACCGGGTGACGACGGTTCTGGCGGCCGTCAGGCCCGGAGCCCGCCCCGAGGATCTGCGCCGTCCGGGCCATGTCTTTCCGTTGCGGGCCCGCCCCGGCGGCGTACTGGAGCGGCGGGGACACACCGAAGCCACAGTGGATCTCATGGCTCTGGCCGGTCTTGCTCCCTGCGGCGTCCTTTGCGAACTGACCAATGAGGACGGCAGCATGGCCCGCCTGCCGGAAGTGGCGGCCTTTGCCCGCGCGCACAGCATGCCGTTGCTCAGTGTGGAAGAT
>OJIY01000310.1_pt1 | contig 17440 bp, 14 predicted proteins | sample 1596061 | NCBI WGS metagenome assembly OJIY01 (sample SAMEA4350111, study PRJEB24818) | metagenome | biome: human; feature: gut; material: faeces | place: Denmark | collected 2013-09
GCCATGAGGATACGATGATAAGCAAGCACGTTCCCTGCCACCCGCAGCACGACAATTACGGCAGGCTTGCCAACTACATAGCGGACGCCGGCCACGAAGGTGAAAAATGCCTGTTGAGCTGGTGCGCCGGTTGTATGGCCGAAGATGACTACGCCCTTGCCATCATAGAGGCCGAAGCCACCCAAGCCCTGAACACGCGCAGCGGCAAGGAAAAAACGTACCATCTGCTTATCAGCTTTCGCCCAGAGGACGAAGCCAAGCTGACGCTGGAGGCGTTCAAGGCCATCGAGGAACGCTTTGCCGTAGTACTCGGCTTTTCCGAGCATCAACGGCATTGCGGCATCCACAAAAATACCAACAACATCCACATGCACGTTGCCTACAACATGATTAACCCTGAACGCCTGACCCGCACCGAGCCATACCGCGACTACCACAAGCGGGATAAACTGTGCCGCGAAATCGAGCGGGAATACGGGCTGACCGTGGATAATGGCCGGGAGCAGCGCCGGGAGAATGCTCTTACCCACAAAGCCGCTACCATTGAGGCGCAGACCGGGCAGGAATCCTTTGAATCATACGCCAAGCGCCATAAGGGAAAAATCCTTGAAGCCCTGCAACACTCCGAGAACTGGCAGGACTTTCATGAAGTTTTGAAGGCTCACGGCTTGGGCATCAAGCCGCATGGCAACGGACTTGTCATAAGGGACTTGCACGGCGAACATGCGGCCAAGGCCAGCACCGTTGACCGCTCTCTTTCCGCGAAACGCTTACAGGAACGGTTCGGAGAGTTCCGGCCCTACCGAAGCTTGCGCCAGATTCAAGAAGTATCCAGGTATCAGGCCGTGCCGCTCCAACGCTCCCCGGAGCGCGGTGAGCTCTACGCCAGATTCAAAGCGGGCATTGAGGCCCGCAAAAACAGGCTGGTTGGCATAAAAGAGCGTGAGGACGAGCAGATTGCCATCATTCGGCAAGAATGGGCAGAAAAGCGCCGGGAGTATGAAAACATGCCCCTTCTCAAGCGCCACCGTCTTAATCTGGTTTCGTTGGCGAAAAAACATGAAGCCGAGGCCGTAGCAAAAAAGAGGCTGGCCATGCTGCCGGAGCGTGAGGCGTTGCGCCAAGAAATTCCGTACACATCATGGCAAGACTTTTTGAAACTGGAAGCCGGAAACGGCAACGAAACAGCCCTGGCCGTGCTGCGCTCCCGCAAGGAAGTTGCCGAGACGGAGCATCCCCAGGAGCAGAAGCCGCCCGTCAAAAGCTGGATGGAACGCGGCAACGAGTATGCTGCGAAAACCGCCATCCGCGCCGAATATGCCGAAAAGGAGCGAAAGCTACAGGAGCGTAGCGATATTTCCCACAAGGGCAAAAAACAGCTACAGGCGTTTCTCCACATGGAGCAGATCACCGCCGAAGCCCGCGCCGAAGGCACGGAGCTAGGCGAAATCAAGCGCCGTATAGACAACAACGGCATTGTGATTTTCACCCTGGAAAGCGGCGGCACCATCCGCGACACCGGCAAAGAGCTTTTCTTTTCCAGCCATGACCCAAAAGCGGAACGCACCGCCATGCTTTATGCTGGCAAAAAATGGGGAAGACGGCTGGCCGTGGAGAAAGGCCACATCATGTTCCAGCCCCAGCGATATACTGAGATAAAAGCGCCAGAATTGGAAAAGAGGCGTAAAGGAATATCGCGTTGACAAAGCGGCCCGGAAGATTTTCCGGGCCGCTATCCAATCTATTCTTCCGGTTGCTCTCTAAAGTCCGCAATCAATGAGCAAAGCCTGTCCAGCATATCCAAAGTCGGTTCCATGATGGTTTCCGCTATCTGGTTCAGAAAAAATCCATCCACTTCTTCCGACTCATCAAAATGCTGCATGAGGGTTGCCAAAGTGCGGAGCTGGCAGCGGGTTTGGTGAAACATTTCCTGCCAGTCCTGCGCTCCCGTCAGTTCAAGCATTTCTTTTTCTACATCCACTATGAACCAGGGCAAGCGGTAGGTACGAAATTCAGAAGGCTTCTCTACAGGTTCTACCACTTCGCCCTGCTCACTTTCGTTATCTGGTAAAGATTGACCAGCTTGAACGAAAGCCATGAGAGCTTGAGCCGTTTCCTGCAATTTCTCGGCAAGATTGGTTAGGTCGGGGAGAGGTAAAGAACTTGGTGAAGGATGATTGATGCTTTGAGAGGTGGTAGGCATGAGGCAACTCCAGTGTTTTTCTTATTGGAGCTTGCCAAATGGCAAACTCCGGGTGCTAAGAACCGTCACTGGAACGGCGGGCTATTTCCCGTTGCCGGTATTTTATTTCGCCCACACCCGGAGATTATGACATTAGAAACGCCGAACAGAAGGCGCAAAAAAGGCCATAGCTATCGGGACGGCGGGCCGCCAGTGAATGAAGGTGTTCTTAAGCACCTATAGAATATAAAACATATCACACAAAAAGAGTCAAGCCGTACCAACAGGAAAAATATCAACACTCCCCATATTGACGAAACTGGATATTTGTGGCTATAATTAGGCCATGAAAACTGAAAAAAAAATTAATAAAAATAAAGCTGTTATCGAAACAGTTGCCGATAACTCGTTTTTTAATGAAGATTTAGGCCACCTCGTGCGACTCTCTCTTGAAGGGCAAGTCGAAGAGGTACGACTTTTTATTGCGCGCCTTGTCCGCAAATATAGAGGAACACATCCTGAGCTTGCGGAACAACTCAATACATACTTGCGCTCCACATCTCACAAGCGGTCAATGATGAGAAAAACCGGCCCCTATTCCGGGCCTGCTCAAGGCCTTCCCACTGATGAGGATACCAGACTATCTTTGCTGAAAACCTTCGAGGAAAACCCTAAGGAACTTACGCCCCTCTTCTCGGAGTCATTGCGAGCAAAATTAGTCCAGCTTGTGAAGGAACGCAATAATTCTGAGCTTCTCAAAAACAAGGGATTGCTTCCTGCCCGCTCTGCAATTTTTACAGGCCCACCAGGAGTTGGAAAAACATTGGCAGCGCGTTGGGTTGCGGCTCAACTAAGTATTCCTTTATACATCTTAGACTTAACCACCGTAATGAGCAGCCTGTTGGGTAAAACGGGGGCCAATCTGCGTGCTGTCCTTGACTTTGCAAAAGTAACGCCATGCGTTTTGCTTCTAGATGAAATTGATTCTATAGCAAAAAGACGGAGTGACAATGCAGATGTTGGTGAACTAAAAAGACTCGTTACGATAATACTTCAAGAAATTGAGAATTGGCCCGGAACTTCTCTTTTGCTAGCAGCTACAAACTTTCCTGACTTGCTAGACCCGGCTATATGGAGAAGATTTGATGTGGTTATTGAATTTCCACTCCCTGGCCCTAGTGAAATCAGCGAAGCAATAGACATGTTCAGTTCAAATGATAAAAAACTTATTTCTAAATGGAAGAATGTTCTTGAAATAGCTTTCAAAGATAAGTCGTATAGCGAAATAGAAAAAAGCATTTATCAACTAAGACGGTCAAATATATTAGACAGCTACCCTTTTTCTGAGTCTATTAAAGATTTATTTCGGAACTCATTATATGGCTTAAATCGGAATGAGTGCAAAGAACTTGCTATTAACTTAGCAAGAGATGGACTCCTATCAAATAGAGCCATTGCCGATATAACTGGTATCAGTCGTGATACAATCGCCAAATACAAAAAAGAAGACACAATTAGGAAGGATAGCTGATGGCCCAACCAAATTTTCTTATTGGACGTGGTGAACTCCTAACTGCTGATATTCCACCCATCAGAAAGAGGATGGATGAAAAAGATCCACTCTACACTTTTGCCGAGGCAAAAGCTGAGTTACTTCCTCAATTTTCTTCCACATCTCAAATGATAGATGCTCTTCCAGATGCAGCTTGCCCAGGAGACATTGGCGTTATCCGTATGGTATTGAATCCTGCTTTTATAGCAAAAACCGCTTTTCCAAGTAGCTTTCTAAGTGCTGCAAATTTAGTTCCTATAGGAAGCAGGAACACTAAAATAGTCCCAAGAAGGACAAACAAAAAAAAGAAAACAAAGGATGAAGTTACAACTACCGAACTTTTTGTAGCGGGCAAGAGGTCTACCTTAAGGGGCATCACCAAATTCATTGAGAGCCTTGATGAAGATTCACCAGAAGCTAAGCAACTAACACGATTTGAAAGGGTAACAAAATTTACGGCCAAAGCAAGCATACTCGATAAGTCTGAAAAGATAGAATATTTTGAAGCAGCAATTCACTTACTACCCAATGCTGACCCAGCATTTATTCAGTATTCATTTAAAAAATATGCCTCACGCCTTGGATTTGAAGTATATGAGAGGTTGAGCTTTCAAGCTGGCACGCTATGGTTTCTGCCAATTAGCGGCCCTACGTCAATTATTGAAACCTTAGGCCAGTTTGCTTTTGTTCGGCTGATACGGAATATTCCCCGACTCCGAGGGTTTAGACCTATACAAAGAGCCAGTGGTGTTAATCTTGTATGCCAACTTCCCACAGAAGCACCACTTTCATCATTGCCTAGGGTTGCAATCCTTGATGGAGGGTTACCAGAAAGTCACTCTCTTTCAAATTGGATTAATTCCTATACAGAGTTGGATGAAGATGCAGACAATGTTGAAGGTGGGGCAGAGCACGGTTTAGGTGTCACTTCGGCATTTCTATTTGGGCCGATTGCCCCACAAAATGCTGCCAAACGCCCCTTCTCTTATGTTGACCATCTCCGAGTTCTGGATAGCAAGTCAGAAGATGAAGAAGACCCTCTTGAACTCTATAGAACCCTCGGCCTTATAGAACAAGTTCTACTTTCTAGACAATATGAATTCTTAAATTTAAGCCTTGGCCCTGATTTGCCAATAGACGATGGCGAAATTCATACATGGACAGCTGTTCTTGACGATTTGCTCAGTGATGGTGAAACATTAATGACTGTTGCGGCTGGCAACAATGGTGAAAACGATTGGGCCTCTGGCAATGCTCGGATTCAGGTTCCATCTGATTGCGTCAATGCGTTGTCTGTAGGCTCGGCAACCAGCCTCCTGAAAAGCTGGCAAAGAGCTTCATATAGTGCCATTGGCCCAGGCCGCAGACCAGGTTTTGTGAAGCCTGATGTATTAGCCTTCGGCGGAGCGCCGAGTGAATATTTCCATGTAATATCTCCAGGCAAAAAGTCGCAAGTTTCACCGACACTGGGAACAAGTTACTCTTCTCCCTACCTTTTGAGAAATGCCGTTGGTGTGCGGGCTATTCTTGGAGAAGACTTATCCGCTCTAGCGATCAAGGCTTTGCTAATCCATGCGTCAAGTGCAGGAAAATACAGTAAACAAGAAGTTGGTTGGGGCAAAGCTCCTGATGATGTAATGGAGATAATAAATTGTAAACTTCAGGTTCCAAGGGTTGTCTATCAAGGGACTCTCATACCCGGAAAATTTATCAGAGCGAAGCTTCCTGTTCCGGTGGCCGGACTAGTCGGTCGATGCAAATTAAAAGCAACTTTTTGTTATGCCTCCCCAGTTGACCCTCAAGATGCTGGCGCATATACGAGGGCAGCTTTGGATATTACCTTTAGAAGAGATGAATCCAAAAAACCTTCACAAGCCCAAAATGCAAAATCTGATTCATTTTTCGCAAGTAAAATATACGCGACTGAAGACGAGCTTAGGACGGGTTTGAGTAAGTGGGAAAATGTTCTACATGCAGAAAAATCTCTTCTGGGGTCAACGCTAAACAACCCAGTATTCGATATACATTATATCGCCCGGGAGGCAGGAGCAGACACGCGGCGGGGGAAACCTCTTGCTTATGCCCTTATCCTAAGCATTGAGGCACACAATCATCCTAACTTATTTAATGAAATTTTGCAGAGCTACCCTGTTTTGGCACAAATTCAGCCTCAAGTGTCTCTGCCTATTCGCATTTGATTCAATGCAGCTTAGTTTTTTGATTGAAGGACTCCAGTTCAATTCACAAATCGGGAATTGAACTGGAGAAAACCCTTTATTAGCACGGTTATCTTGACAAATGGCACCTTCTTTGGCACCTTAAAGACAAGCGGTACATATTGGAATCAAGTATTTCAATAGCTTGTCTTTTTTGATTGGTGGCCGCCGCCCCCACCAGCAAATCATCCGGTAGAATCCCGAAAGTCAAGCTATTCAGCGGACTTTCGGGATTTTTCTTTTTCAACACCACGCAGTATTGGATGGATAACCCACGAGTTTTTGGTATCATTTTTCCGAAGGTGCGCCATATGAAAAATAAGCAACAGCGGATACCAAGTTATGCCTTCTTCATCGCCTGATAAACAAAGCAATCCTTTATATGGTCATTCACCATACCCGTCGCTTGCATGAATGCATAGATAACCGTTGGGCCAACAAATTTAAATCCCATTTTTTTCAAATCCTTGCTGATTTGATCCGAGAGCGCTGTCGTGGCCGGTATATCTGCCATCTTCTCGCGACGATTCTCAATCGGCGTATAATCCACATATGCCCAGATGAACTTATCAAAGCTTCCGTGCTTTTTCTGTACTTCCAGAAATGCTTTGGCATTCGTTACGGCGGCATTCATTTTGAGGCGGTTTCTGATGATCCCTTCGTTTGCCAGTAGCTCCTGTATTTTTGCTTCGCCGTAACGAGCCACCTTGTCCGGATCAAATCCATCAAATGCCTTCCGGAACGCCTCTCTTTTTTTGAGTACCGTAATCCAGCTAAGCCCAGCCTGCATCCCCTCTAAAATCAGCATTTCAAAGAGCTTGTTGTCGTCATGTACAGGCCGCCCCCATTCATTGTCATGATAATCAATGTAGATGGGCAAGTCCCCCGCCCATGCGCATCTGATTTTTTCACACATAGCGTATATCCTTTTATGTAACTCAGTAGGCAACGCTTTTCACAAAAATCCATCTTGCACAAGGGAATACCAGCGGCAAATTCAGAATATTTCTTTCAGAAAAAATAACGCGAAATTTGACAATTTAAAATAAATTATTTCAGCATACTAATTCTTCTGTTGCATGGCTATCGCCTCTATCATCTCCTGTTTCAGTAAGTCTCACGGTGCTTCCTGAAAACCCGTAAGCTTTTTTGCGAACGCTCTTTCTGATCCGGCTCATGAAATCCTCACCTCCGCGCACGAATCATCACCGCAATGCGATGGTCTGCTTTGCCGTTGAAGAAGTCCGGGGCTTATGAAATACTGGCGTGGAGACAATACCGCCGGACCTGCGGCGGGCGGTCTTTCACGCCCGCGTGGTTTGGCCAGGAGAAAACAATGCGTATCTTTACACAAAAAATAACTGTCGGCGCTCAGGATATCGACATCCAGAACCGCGTGAGCAATCTGTGCTATGTGAACTGGATGCAGGATCTGGCCATACAGCACTCCACAGCCGTGGGCTGGGGTATGGAGCGCTACGAGGCTGTGGGTCAGAGCTGGGTGGTCAGGCAGCATACCATCACCTACAAGCGCCCGGCATTTCTGGGCGAGGTCATCACGGCGGCCACCTGGGTGGCCTCGTTCGCGCCCCGGCAGAGTCTGCGCCGCTATCTGTTCTGGCGCGGCGCGGATCAGGTTGTGCTGGCCGAGGCGGAAACCAACTGGGTCTATATTGATCTCGCAAGCGGCCGTCCCATCAGGCTGCCCGACAAAATGCGCGCCGCCTTCGAGATGGTGGAAGACGCCGGTGAAGTTCTACGGCTGTTGGGCGCATAGGACTTTCCTTGCTGCCGCCGCCCTTGCGTGGCTTTTCCACCGCGCTATCTCCCGCGCATGTTTGGCGGTCATGCTCTCTGGCAGGGATTGCCGCCTGTAGCCGGAAGAAATCCAGCAGCGCCGAGAAGCCCGGCGTGATTTCCGGGCTTCTTACGCGGAGGACAGACGCCAATGGGCGGCAAGCGCTTCTTTGAGCAGGGCCACGCCCTTGTCCAAATCCTCTTCGCTCAGATGCGAATAACCCAGAACAAGTTCATGGGCATGCGCGCCGTCGCGGCACAGGGAATAGTCTTCCACCGGCACGGCCCGGACGCCGCGCGCCCGAAGCGCGGCCAGAAGTTCCTCCGTAAAAACAACATCGGGAAAAGCCGCCACCAGGTGTAATCCGGCCGCCTGCCCCCTGACCTCAAAGCGGCTGCCAAAGTGCCGCGCCAAACTTTGCAGCAGGTGCGCCCTTTTCCGCTGATAGAGCTTTTTCATTTTCCGGATGTGCCTCTCCAAGCCGCCGCTGCTGATGAAAGCGGCCAGCGTGTACTGCGACAGGGCGTCCGTGTGCACATCCGTATACATTTTTTCCGGCTCCCAGGCTGCGCGCAGGGCGTCCGGCACAATGGCGAAGCCCAGGCGCAAGGCCGGGGCCATGATTTTGCTGAACGATCCCAGATAGATCACCGTTTCAGGCGCGAGCTCATACAGTGAGCTGACAGGAGCCCCTTCATAGCGAAATTCGCTGTCATAATCGTCCTCCACAATATGGCATCCGGCATCACGGGCAAAGCCGATCAAAGCCTGGCGCCGCTGCACCGGCAGGATACCGCCCAGAGGATACTGATGCGACGGTGTCACATAGGCAAAAGCCACACGTCCGGCCCGCTCCCGGCTTAATGTCCGCAACGCGGAGGTATCCAGCCCGCGTTCGTCGGCCCGCAGGCCTTCCACCGTGTATCCGGCTCTGACGACGACTTCCAGCAGGCCCCTATGGGCGGGATCTTCCACCAGCACAGCGCTGCTGTTGCGCCGCAAGAGCCGGGCCACAATCCGTAGCCCCTGGGTCGAGCCGGAGGTTATCATCACCCGTTCCGGCGGCACCCGAATGCCGCGCATACGGAAAAGATAGGCCGTAATGGCCTCACGCAACTCCCATATGCCGCCGGGACCGCAGTAGCGGAACGCGGCGGCGGGCAGGCTTCGGCAGACGTGCCGGTAAAGCCTGCCCCACTCCTCTTGCGGGAACTTGTCCAGGGCTGGAATGCCGGAACGGAAATTGACTTCATCCGGTCTGGAAACGTCGGCCCGCTGCCATTTTTGCCCCATAAAGCCGGCGGGGGTTCCAGACAGTGATGCGGTGGGGGCTATGCCCTGGGCGACCCTGGTCCCAGAGCCGGGCCGGGCTGCAAGATAGCCCTCGGCCAGAAGCTGCTCATACGCATCCAGCACGGTCTGCCGCGCTATGCCCAAATCTTTCGCCAGCCCCCTGCTGGAGGGCAGCTTTTCTTCCGCCTTCAGATCGCCGTGCAAGATGAGCGTTTTTATCCGCTCATATATCTGTCTGCGCAGGGGGATGCCCGTGTCGGCATCAAGTTCAAGCCACATATGCGTTCGCCAAAGTGGTATGTTAAAAATAAATAAAAAGTGGATCTTTTCCATCCAGTTCCGTCACCTTACCTTGGCGACACGGGGGAGGCAAGACCGCCATGACAAAAATACGCGCCGCCTTGTCCCGGTTTTCATCACACCTCTGCCGCGGACGAAACAATGAGAAACGTACAAACGCGCGCTTACGGCTTTCTCGCCCTGGCCATGATCATCGCGGGAAGCGCCGTGGTAGCCGGAAAGTGCATGGTCGCTGCCATGCCGGTCTTTCTCGCCGCCGAACTGGGCATATCCGTCAGCCTGCTGATTCTGCTGCCCCTGTCATTTCTGAGGCGGCACGGGCAGCCGAAACTGGACGGCAAAACGCATGTTGCGCTTTTTTTGCAGGCACTGTGCGGCATTGTTCTGTACCGGGCATTTATCTTCTGGGGCCTGCGGCACACCAGCGCGGCGGCCGGAGGACTTATCAGCAGCGCGGCCCCCGCGCTCATCGCGCTTTTGGCCTTTTTGCTGCTGCGCGAAAGGATGTCCGGCAAACGTGTCGCCAGCGTGCTCAGTGTTTCCATCGGCATTCTGGCCGTCAACCTGCATCCTTTTCTGAGCGGCGCCGTACAGGCGTCAGGCGCTATAAAAGGCAATTGCCTGATTCTGATGGCCGTTCTTTGCGAAGCCTGTTTCTCGGTCATGAGCAGAGCCGGTTGCGGCCGGGTGTCGGCATTGCGCGGGACAGCCCTGATGTCGTCCTATGCTTTCATCTGCCTGCTGCCGTGCGCCCTATATGAGGCCAGAGGATACGATTTTGCGGCCATGCGCCTTTCCACGGTGCTCTGCATCGGGTATTACGGAATTTTTGTATCCTTTCTGTCCTATGTTTTCTGGTTCAAAGGCATTGCCGTTGTTCCGGCGGGAGTCGCCGCCGCGTTTACGGGCTTTGTCCCGCTCAGCGGCGTGCTGCTTTCCGGCATGTTTTTACGCGAAGAAATCAGCGGAGCCCACTGGCTGGGCCTGCTGTTCGTTCTGCTTGGCGTCGGTCTGGCCTGCCTGCCGGAAGCCGCGCCGGCTTCCCGGAAGGCTGCGGCAACACAGTCAAAAATATGAACGCCAAAGGCGGGCGAACGTCGCTGTCCACCCGCCTTTACTCTTACCCGTTAAACACGCCTCACTTCTGTGGCACGGTATGCTCCCCAAAGACATCACGCGCGGCGAACAGACCGTTCAGGGCAGCCGGAAATCCCGCGTAAACGGCCATCTGCATAATGACCTCCACAATTTCCTCTCGCGTGCAGCCCACATGCAGGGCGGCCGCGATATGCACCCTGAGCTGCGGTCCCGCATTGCCCAGTGCGGTCAACGCCGCCACCGTCGCTATTTCCCGATTTTTCAGATCAAGTCCGGGCCGGGCGTAAATGTCTCCAAAGGGAAACTCCACAAGATAACGGGAAAAGTCAGGCGCGATGTTCCGCAGACTTTCCACCACAGCTTCACCACCCTTTCCGTCCACCTGACGCAGCACTTCAAGGCCTGTCTCATAACGCCGAGAATCCATATTTCCCCCTTTACTGTTCTCCAAAGCAAAGCACGGTCCGCCCAAAAGACAGAAACAAAGGACGCCGATCACCAGCAACAGATACGTATGCATGCAACCTCCTTTTTTCCTTTATAGGGAGGCCTGACGGCTTTTCATCATACTTTGTATGCGATACCTTCCAGGTATGACGAACGCCCTGCTCAACGCTTCCGACACGCACTTGCTGCACTGCTTTGCCGTGGTAGCCGAAGAAAAAAATCTGCATCGGGCGGCGGAACGCCTGCTGATGTCACAGCCGCCCCTGAGCCGCCAGATCAAAAAACTGGAAGAGCGTCTGGGGCTGACGCTTTTCATCCGGCATACCAGAGGATTGATTTTGACCGAAGACGGGGCGCGGGCTTTGGAGATCATCCGCCCGTTGCTGCGATTGCAGGAGAAAACCTTCACGCGGTTGGCGGCCCTGGCGAATCCCGGAGCAAAAGTCGTTGCCCTCGGCCTGACAACGGCTTTTGAGCAGGGTGTTTTTTCCGGTCTGGAAGCGCGTCTGCGCGGCCTGTACGCCTCACAACTGCGCCTGACGCGGGGAACCTCGCCCCGGCTGGCGCGTGACGTGCGCAAAGGCAGGCTGGACGCCGCTCTGGTGGCCCTGCCACTGGAAGCGCCCGGCCTTGTTCTTCGCCCCTTGCCGTATGACGAGCCGCTGCTGGCGGCCCTGCCGGAGCGTTGGCCCGAAGCCCGTTGCGGCGCACTGTCACTCCGGACCTTGAACGGCAAGCCTTTGTTCTGGTTCCGACGGGAGAGCAATCCGGCATTCTTTGATCGCATGCGGGGCGTTTTTGCCCATGCGGGTTTTGCGCCCGCCTTTCTGGAGGAACCGGCGGAGCACGACGTCCTGCTGGCCCGTATCGCTTCCGGCGAGGGTATGAGCCTGTTGCCCGCCTCATTCGCGGCCATCCGGAGGAAAGGCGTCGTTTTCACGCCACTGGCGGAAACCGCGCCGCTACAAATTCAACTTGGCCTGGCGACTACGGGCAGGGATGACGTTGCGGACACGCTTGTACGGGAGCTGGCAACGGCATTTCCGGCACACCGAAAGTCCGGCCTTAACGGACTTGGCGCGAAGACTTGAACCCCCACATCAGACGTTTCACATCAGGGATCAATGCGGTTCAGATGCCGCAGGCCCGAATGCATGATCAGTCGGCGCAGGAGGGGACGGTAAAGCACCTGCCGCTTGAGACACTTGCCCCAGAGCTCAAGGCGCAACGGCCGCATCAGACGGGCCTGCCAGCGGCAAGCCGCCTTGAAGTAGGCGTCGGATGCCGTTCTTTCGCCAGCCAGCTTCAGACTCTGCTAAACCAGCATGGCTGTACGAAAGGCATAGCTGAAGCCTTCGGCGGAGCTGGGACTGATATAGCCGCCGGCCTCACCCAGCAGGCAAGCGGCGCCGTCCGCCAGAACACCGGAGCCGGGCGGGCCGCCGGGACGGAGAATCAGCGTGGTTTCACGACTGCGGGCCTCCTGAAGATCATAGCCAAACGGCCTGATCTTTTCCTTGAAACGCAGAAACATTTCCCCCGCGCCCGCTACCGCCGGGATGGCCGCGCCGAGAAGATATTCCCCTCCCTTGGGCAGGCCCCAAGCGTAATAATCCGTGATTTCCGGGTCGAAAAAAGCCGCGAAATGCGGTTTACGCGAGGCAAGGGCGAAACGCTCCTGGATGGCGACATAACGGGCCGGGCACACGTGCGGAAAGAGCGTTCGCCGCACCACGGAATTGGCCCCGTCCGCGCCCACGATGAAACGGCAGCTCAGTTTCATGCCGTTCGCGCACACGACGCTGTACCCTCCGGCTTCATGATGCAGACTCTTTACCACAGTATGCGGGAATTTTCGTACCGTGTCGCCTACCGAAGCAAATAACCAGCGGTCAAAGGCTTCGCGGTCCAGATTCAGATAAAAGCGCTGATAATTCCGCTCCAGTCCGCTGGGCAGATCCAGCGTGCGCACCGCGAAAAGCTGCGGGTTACCAGAAGCCGCGATGGCAGCGCCATGTCCATAAGGGCCATGGCCTTCTGCGCATCGGGGGCCATCAGGCCGCCGCAACTCTTGATCCGGCCGGTTCCGGCATAAGTGCTGTCCAGAGCCCTGGCGTCCACCAGCGCAATGCGCAGCCCCGGCAACCTGGCGGCAAGACGGGCCAGGCACGATCCCGCCGGCCCCGCGCCGACGATAACAATATCGAACTCTTCCACAGCCGTCCCTCCCGACATTGTGCACTGATGAGGATGCGACCTCCTGCCCTCAAGCAGAGTATACTTAACTCCCTTTTGTCACTGGAGTGCGAGCGGCCCGGCCTGATATAAACTTTTCGATACATCACGATTTGAAATAAAATTTAAATTATTGCATGATATGTCAATAAAATAATTTTTAGTTTACCAGTGTTTCCGATATCTCAAGAAAATATTGCCATTTCATCATAAATACCCATTTTTTGCTTGACGGAATTGCGTCGGATCAGGAAGATAGTCTGGTTTAGAGCAGTAAAGGGGCTGATATGGACTATACGCGCACTGATGTCGACCTGACCGGCTTGATCGACGCCCTGACCAGCCGTTTGGACTACGGCAAGTCTTTGTACGACCTTCTGCCGACTCTGGCGGAGGTCCTGCGCACGTATCTGCCCCTCAGTGCTCTGGTCGTGCTGCGTCGGAGCAAGGATGATTTTCCCTTCAGCCCCGTGGCTTGGAGTTCCGCGCCAAACTTGACGGAGGAAGCTCTGTGCGCGGCCTTCGCCGGGCAAGACATCTTTGAACGTCTGCGCGCCCAGCAAACCCGGCCCGAGGTCATGTCGGACACACTGCAAACTATTCTGTCCGCCGCCGGTCAACAAAAATTTCGGTGCCTTGCCTTGCCGCTGAAAGGGCAGGACGGTTACCTGCTGGGGTTTGCGATTTTCGGCAGTTCGCCTGCCGACAGACCGTGGGATGCCGGACAGCGCCGCCAGATGGACGTGTTCGCTGTGCTGCTGGGGCTCTTCATCGCCGGGCAGGCTTATTGTTCCCACCAGGCTTTTCACAACCGCATATTCAACGCCGCCATGGACCGGGTCAAGGTTGGCATTTACATCACCGACCCGCAGACGGACCGCATCCTCTACATGAACCAGTACATGAAGGAAATCTTTCATCTTGAGCAGCCTGAGGGCAAAATCTGCTGGCAGGTCTTGCAGAACGACAAGATACAGCGTTGCGAATTCTGCCCGGTGAGCCATCTGAGCGCCCACCCCGACGATCTGTCCGTCTATCGTTGGGAGGAGCACAACACGCTGACAGGCCGTTTTTTTGAAAATTATGACAGCCTGATGCGCTGGACCGACGGTTCGCTCGTTCATTTGCAGCAAACCATAGACATTACCGACAGCAAACGTCTGCGGCATGAAGCCACCATTGACGAGCTCACCGGGCTGCTGAACCGCCGGGCCGGTCTGGAAAGACTGACGCGGGCCGTTGGCGAAGCCCGGGAAAAGGGAACGTCGCTTATTGTGGCCCTTCTCGACATCAACAACCTCAAGGATATTAATGACGCGTTCGGGCACGCGGAGGGCGACGCGGCCCTCACTCTGGCGGCGCATGAAATCGGAGCCACTCTGCAGGGCGACGACTTCTGCTGCCGCTTGAGCGGCGATGAATTCGTAACTGTTTTTCATGAACTGGACCGCCACGCGGCGGCGCGTTGCCTGAAAAAGGTGCTGCGCAATCTGGAGGTGAAAAAAGAAGAGCTGCGGCTGTCCTATGAGTTGAGCTTTTGCTTCGGCTGCTTTGAGGTGCGCCCGGATATGCGTCTGGCCCTGCCCGCTATTCTCGCCAAGGCCGACGAAAGCATGTACGAGCAGAAAAAGCAGGCTCATATCAGATCGGCCGCCCTTCGCTTGCGCGAGGAAAACCTGCCCGCCGCGGAAGGCAGTCTGCTGTGCAGCGCCGCCCAGCTTTACGACGCGCTCTGCCGCAGCACGGATTCCTATATCTACGTCTCCAAAGTGCCGTCGGGCGTCTTTCACTATTCCAAGGCCATGGTGCGCGATTTCGGCCTGCCGGGCGAAATTGTGCCCAATGCCGCCGCTGTCTGGGGAGAGCGGGTCCATCCGGACGACAAGGCGGCCTTTCTTGAATCCAATCAGATCATCGCCGACGGCAGATCCGACAGCCACTGTGTGGAGTACCGGGTAAAGAACCGCGAGGGGCAATGGGTCTGGGTGCGCTGCCGCGGCTATCTGGAGCGCGACGAAACCGGCGAGCCGACGCTTTTCGCCGGTTTTATCACCAATCTGGGACAGAGAAACAAGATCGACCATATCACCGGTCTGTACAATAAGATAAAATTTGAAGAGGACGTCACCGCCGCGCTGCAAAACCGTCCATCCACGCCGCTGCATCTCATGCTGCTGGGAGTGGATAACTTCACGCATGTAAATGAACTGTACAACAGGGTCTTCGGCGACGAGGTCTTGCGGATCATCGCGCAGAAGCTCCAGATCATTCTGCCTGAAACCGCCTCGCTGTACCGGCTGGACGGCGACGTATTCGCCATTGTCCGCTATGGAGATGGAGATGCGGACGACGCGCTGGCATCCTACAACTCCGTGGCCGAAAGTTTCCGCTATCAGCAGGAATACGACGGCAAGAAATACTTCTGCCCGCTTTCCGCCGGCTATGCAGGCTATCCCCAGGACGCCTCCAATCACGAAGAACTGTTACAGGCCGCCCTCTGCGCTCTGGCCAGTTCCAAAAAAAACGGGCGCAACCGGATTACTTTTTTCAACAAGCAACTCGGCAACAATCAGAAACGCTCCCTGGATCTCACGGAACTGCTGCGTGAAAGTATTGAACGTCAGTTTGAAGGCTTTGAGCTTTTCTACCAGCCCCAAGTGACCGCGGAAGGCGGCCGACTGGTAGGCGCCGAGGCTCTGGCACGCTGGAGCTGCCCAAAATACGGCCCCGTCTCGCCAGTCGAATTCATCCCGCTTATGGAGCAAAGCGGCTTGATCGTGCCGTTCGGGCAATGGGTTTTCAAAGAAGCCATGCGCCAGTGCAAGGAATGGACGCAGTGGCGGCCGGATTTCGTCATCAGCGTCAACCTTTCCTATTTGCAGGTCATTTCCGACGACATGATGCCTTTCATCGAGGCCACACTGGCAAAGACCGACCTCAATCCCGGCAATGTGGTGGTGGAATTCACGGAAAGCTGCATGATACGCGAAAATATCCTGCTGCTGGAGATATTCAAAAAAATCCGCAGCCTGGGCATCCGTATCGCCATGGATGATTTCGGAACCGGCTATTCCTCGCTGAGCATGCTGAAAACCTCGCCCGCCGACACCGTCAAAATCGACCGCGTCTTTGTGCGCGACATTCTCAACAGCCGTTTTGACGCCACCTTCATCCGCTTTGTGGTGGCCCTCTGCCATGACGTGGACATCAAAGTTTGTCTGGAAGGCGTGGAGAAGGAAGAAGAGTTGCGACTGGTCCGATCGATGCAACTGGACTATATTCAGGGTTACTTCTTCGGCCGCCCCATGCCTGCCGCCGATTTTCAGCAGCGTTTTTTAAGCGGCGGCGCATAATGGCGGATATGGTTTCTTTTTAGGAAAAGTCTTGCCTTTTTTCGTCCCATGGGCTACCTAATCTTTTCGCGCGGTCATGCCCGCTTAAGAATGCTGTCACCACAGCGCCGGGCCACGGTTTTGCCGCATTTGAAGTGAACTGTTTTTTGCATATACGGAGGATTGTATGAGCAAGGAATGCGATTTCTGCGGCAAAAAGCCCCAGGTTGGCAATCTCGTGAGCCATTCCAATATCAAGACCAAGCGCCGCTTTAACCCCAATCTTCAGCGCGTGCGTCACCAGTTTCCTGACGGCAGTGTTCGCACTCTGACCGTCTGCACCCGTTGTCTGCGTTCGGGTGCCGTGACCAAGCCCGTCGCGCGTAAGCAGGGTTAATCTCTCTTTTTTTTGTCATAGCAGGCCCCGTCAGTCCGCTGCCGGGGCTTTTTTTATCCATGTCGCACGCTTTTTTTCCCACATTCCATCCTCACGCCGGAAGCCGCTGGACCGTCCGGCGCAGGCCGGGCAGTCTGCCGCCGTTCTGGCGCAACATCACCGGCCCCACGGGGCTGGCGGACTATATGCAACGCCGCGACTGGCGGCTGGTGCTCAGCGCCTGCCGCATACCGCATATCCTGAACACATTTCGGGGGCGCGAATATATCTATGTCCCCCCCCTGCTGGAACAGGTTGCACTCAGTGAACTGACGGATTTTGACGGCGAACGGCGGCGGGCCGCTTCTCCTCCTTCGCCGCCACCGCCCGTATATCCATACGGCGGCCTGACGGCATTTTTTCTGTTGCCGCTGATCATCTGGCACGGTCTGCGCATGGGCTGGTGGCCCCCCGTGCCGGACTTCCTGCCGCCGCCGCAGACATGGTTCAATGCGGGCGTTCTGGACAACGTCCTGGTGCGCGTCCAGGGGCAGTGGGACCGGCGCGCAGCCGCCCTGACCCTTCAGGCCGATCTGCGCCACCGCGGTGGC
>OJIY01000311.1_pt1 | contig 17348 bp, 12 predicted proteins | sample 1596061 | NCBI WGS metagenome assembly OJIY01 (sample SAMEA4350111, study PRJEB24818) | metagenome | biome: human; feature: gut; material: faeces | place: Denmark | collected 2013-09
GGTGACAACGGTGCTGAGCCTGTGTGCGAGGCGCGGCAAAAGAGCTCTCCGGCTGCTTGGGGGAAGAGGGAACGTGCAAAAACGTGTTCCGCATACTGGCAGAGAGCGCGGATGATGGCAAGCGCGGGCGGGGAAAGGGCGCTAAATGGGCGAACTTGAAAAACGCCCTGGTCCCGGCTATTATCTTCTTTTACATCCGGGCCGGACGGACACGCGCGGGACAATTTCATCCGCGCGCCGGGGCCCCAGACTCTGAGGAGCCTATGAGCAACGAACCGGACAAGATTATTTATTCCATGATCCGCGTGTCCAAGCGCCACGGCCAGAAGGAAGTGCTGAAAGACATTTCCCTCTCCTATTTTTACGGGGCCAAAATCGGCGTACTGGGCCTTAACGGCGCGGGCAAATCCAGTCTGCTGAAAATTCTGGCCGGTGTGGACCAGGCCTTTGACGGCAAGACCGTGCTGGCCCCCGGCTATACCATCGGCTATCTGGAGCAGGAGCCCCTGGCCCATGAAACGCGCACGGTGCGCGAAGTGGTGGAGGAGGGCGTCAGCGACCTTACGGCCATCGCCAAAGAGTTTGAGGAAATCAACGCCAGATTCGCCGAACCCATGGAGCCGGAGGAAATGGACGCCCTCATCGCCAAACAGGCCGAGGTGCAGGAACTCATGGACGCCAAGGGCGTCTGGGATCTGGACTCGCGCCTGGAAATGGCCATGGACGCCCTGCGCTGTCCCCCCGGCGACATGCCGGTGGACAAGATTTCCGGCGGCGAACGCCGCCGTGTGGCCCTCTGCCGCCTGCTACTCCAGAATCCCGACATTCTGCTGCTGGACGAACCCACCAACCACCTGGACGCCGAGTCCGTGGCCTGGCTGGAGAGTTATCTGGGCACCTTCCCCGGCACGGTCATTGCCGTGACCCACGACCGGTATTTCCTGGACAACGTGGCCGGTTGGATTCTGGAACTGGACCGTGGCCGGGGCATCCCCTGGAAGGGCAATTATTCCTCCTGGCTGGAGCAGAAGCAGAAGCGTCTGTCCGGCGAGGAAAAGGCCGAGGCCGAGCGCCAGAAAACCCTGGCCCGCGAGCTGGAGTGGATCCGCATGTCGCCCAAGGGCCGTCACGCCAAGGGCAAGGCCAGGATCAACGCCTATGAGGCCATGCTTTCGCATGAGAGCGAAAAGCGCGCGCCGGATCTGGAAATCTATATTCCGCCGGGACCGCGTCTGGGCAAGAGCGTCATCGAGCTCAAGGGCGTGAGCAAGAGCATGGGCGACCGTCTGCTTATGGACAAGGCCGACGCCCTGATCCCGGCGGGCGCCATTGTGGGCATCATCGGCCCCAACGGCGCGGGCAAAACAACATTGTTCAAGATGCTGGTGGGGCAGGAGAAACCTGATTCCGGCAGCCTGAGCGTGGGCGACACCGTGCAGTTCGCCTACGTGGACCAGGGGCGCGAGTCGCTCACGCCCGGCAAGACCGTCTATGAACTGATCAGCGACGGGCAGGAGACCATCCGGCTCGGCGGGCGCGAGGTCAACGCGCGCGCCTATTGCACGCGCTTCAATTTCCACGGCGCGGATCAGCAGAAAAAGGCGGACGTGCTCTCCGGCGGGGAGCGCAACCGCCTGCACCTGGCCCGCATGCTCAAGTCCGGGGCCAACGTCCTGCTGCTGGACGAACCCACCAACGACATTGACGTGAACACCATGCGCGCCCTGGAAGACGCGCTGGACAACTTCGCCGGCTGCGTGCTGGTCGTCAGCCATGACCGCTGGTTCCTGGACCGCGTGGCCACCCACATCATGGCCTTTGAAGGTGATTCCAGCGTGGCCTTTTTTGAAGGCAATTTCACGGAATATGAGGAAGACCGCAAAAAGCGTCTGGGCAAGGAGGCTGAAACGCCGCACCGCCCCAAATTCCGCAAACTGACACGATAACGGCCCGCCCCGCGCCGGGCGTCGGCATGGCCCGGCGTGATCCGGCGCGACGGCGCAAGCCGTGGAGGTTCAATGCATACAAGTATGACATCAGTATGGCGGCGGCCCGGAGCTTTGCTCCGGCTGCTGCCGGGCCTTACGCTTTTATTGTTGATCCCGTTGTTCTGCCTGTCCCTTGCCGGACGGGCGGTGGCCGCCGAGGCCGCCCCGGCGAAGCAGCCCGAACTGGCCGATCCGGTTTCAGCCCTGCTGTCGCCCGGCGGCGGCGTGCTTGACGTGGAGGACAACGCGCCGGTTACGACCAACGGCGGCGTGAGCGTGTTACATTTTGTGATTCCCGGCGACGCGGAAAACCTGCAACTGACCGTGCCCGGCCAGAGCGTGGCCCGCTGGAGCGCCGTGCCCCAGTCGCTGGAGCAGAGCGGCGATCTGGCCCGGCTGCGCGAGGAACTGCTGGCCGAACAGGCCCGCCTGAACGGGCGGCTCACCGCCGTGACCGCCCGGCTGGCCCTCTGGCAGGCCCATCCCGAAACCATCACCCTGTCGGAACTGGAGCAGCGCGAAAAAAAGATGCAGGATGCGATCCCCGGTCTGGCCCGTGAGCAGGCGGATCTGGGACGCCGCCTGAAACTTGTGCGGCAGGAGCTGGAACGCCTGCCCGCCAGTCCCGAACTGGGGCAGCGGATCAGCGTCACCCTGCAAAAGGCCGTGTCCGGCGTGGACAAGCTGCCGGTCCGTTATAGCTATACCCTGCGCAACTGCGGCTGGCAGCCTGTCTATGCCTTCAATGCCCAGCCGGAAAAGGGCGACGGCGACGTCATCGACGTGCGCCTCATGGCTGAAGTCTGGCAGTTCACGGGCATGGACTGGCGGAACACCAAGCTGACGCTGGCCACGCGCGGTAACGGTCCGCGCGAGCCCGCCCCCCTGCCGCGCTGGGTGGTGGATTCTTCTCCCAAGCCGGAACCCGCGCCCGTGATGCTGATGCAGGCGCGCAAAGCCGCTCCCATGGCTATGGCGGCTGAGGAAGCCCCGGCGCAGGACAACGCGCCGGTGAACCTGGACGCCAGCAGCGTATACGCGACCTGGACTCCGGCCGTGCGCGGCCTGCCTGAAGGACGTTCGCGTTTGCTGATCACCGCCGACGCCTGGAAGGCCCCCCTGCAATGGCTGGCCCGGCCCGGCGTGGGCGACAGCCGCGTCTGGCTGATGGCGAAGTACGTTCTGCCGCCGCGGCAGGCCTGGCCGGAAGGCCGGGCGGAGTACAGCGTGGACGGCCAGAGCGTGGGCCAGGGTCTGTTCCGCCCGCGCGGCGGCGAAGCCACGCTCTTTTTCGGCGCGGACCCGCGCGTCAGCGTGACCACCACGGCGGACAGCAAAAAGCGCGGCGAAAGCGGCTTCATCGACACGAGCAAGAACTGGACCTGGGCCTGGACCTATGTCGTCACCAACAGCCATGCCAAGCCTGTGACCGTGCGCCTGGAGCGTCCGGCGCCCGAGATCGTGGACCAGGGCGTCAGCGTGCGTTACGACGACACCCCGCCCTCAAAGAAGGACGAGAAAGAACATATGCTCTTCTGGGATGTGAAGGTGCCTGCCGACGGCAAAGCTGAAGTGCGTCACAGCGTGACCATTTCCTCGCCGACCAAGCTGCCCTTGCTGCCGGATGCTCCGTAGGGCGTGCTGACACTACGTTCTTTTGCGCTCTGGCGACGTCGAACTTCGCCTTTCCAGTAAACAAAATCCTGTAGCGTCAACACTCCCCGGAGCCTTTTAACGTTACTATACTCTGCCTCCTGACATCTCAGCGCAACCCGCTTCCCGACGCGCGCCGCCCCTTGTGGACGGCGCGCGTTTTCGCGTTCGCGTTTTTCTGCCCTTCAGCCCGCCATACGTTTCTCCACATTACATTTTGTAATTACGGTCCTGTCCCAGATTACAAAATGTAAGACAAAAGCGCCCCAATAAAATCATATCTCATTGAAATTAAACATAAATATAGTTTGGTACAGGCCTTGCTCTCTGCGGGGAGCGTCGGGTGCACACCGGGCGCGAGCACTGTCGCAAGGAGGAATCATGTTTGTCATCTGCTTAGCGCTGGGTCTGGTCTTCTATGCCGCCATGGTTTTGCTGACTCTGGCTTGTGCCAAACTGTAAGAAAAGATGGAGTACATCATGTTGTATGTATCGGGGCTGGCATTGCTGTTTTGCATTGCCTATCTCGTCTGGGTGATTCTGAATACGGAAAAACTGTAGGAGAACGCGGCCATGCTGTATGTGATTATGCTGGTGGCGCTCAGCGTCGCCGTGTCCTGGCCTCTCGGCAAGCTGGCTGCCTGGGCCATGAATGATCCGGTTTCGGATTACGGTTTCCGGCATGCCGTCGAAAGCCTGTTTGTGAAGTGCGGCGGCCGTGTCGTCAGTCGGCAGCAGACCTGGAAGAACTATGCTTTGTCCATGCTGCTGTTCAACGTGCTTATTTTCATCGCCATCTTTCTGGTTCTGGGCGCGCAACAGTGGCTGCCGCTCAATCCCGACGCCAAGGGCGCGCTGGAAGGCAGTCTGATTTTCAACACCACGGCGTCTTTTACTACCAATACCAACTTGCAGCACTACTCCGGCGAACAGGCGCTCAGCTATATCGGACAGTTCGCTTTGATGTTTCTGCAATACCTGACCCCGGCCACGGGCCTTGCCTGCCTGGCAGCGCTGGCGCGCGGCCTGTCCGGTAAAGTGCTGATGGGCAATTTCTACGCCGACGTGATGCGGGCCACCTTCCTGGTGTTGCTGCCCGTCTGCGTGGTGACGGCCAGTATGCTGGTATTGGGCGGCGTCATTATGACCTTTGACGGCTCGGTAGTCGCCCATACTCTGGAAGGGGCCAAGCAGATCATCGCCCGCGGCCCGGTGGCGGCTTTTGTGACCATCAAGCAGCTGGGCACCAACGGCGGCGGATTTTTCGGGCCAAACTCCACGCATCCTTTTGAAAACGCTGGTTTTTTCACAAATGTTGTGGAAACTATGGCCCTGATTGTTATCCCCATGGCTTGCGTCTGGATGTACGGGCGGATCACTGGCCGCATGAAGCACGCGGTCGTGATTTTCGCGGTGATGCTGAGTCTGCTCTGCGTCAAGCTGGGTTGCGCCGTGTACTTTGAAAGCGCGCCCGCCGCCGCTTTCAACGGCCTGGATATTGAAAACAGCTCCAACCTGGAGGGCAAAGAACTGCGCTACGGCACCACGGGCGGCCCGGCCTGGAGCGTCTTCACCACGGCCACCAGCAACGGTTCGGTCAACGCCATGCACGACAGCCTGAATCCGCTGTCCGGTCTCATGCCCATGATCGGCATGTGGCTCAACGTGGTCTTCGGCGGCGTGGGCGTGGGCTTCATCAATATGTTCCTTTATATCATCGTGGGCGTGTTCATCAGCGGCATGATGGTGGGGCGCACGCCGGAATACCTGGGTCGCAAGGTGGAAACGCGAGAGATGAAGCTGGCGCTGCTGGCCATTCTGGCCCATCCGCTTCTGATTCTGGGGGGCACCGCCCTGTTCGCGGCCACGCCCTGGGGCGCTGATACCGTGGCCAACCCCGGCTTCCACGGTTTTTCCGAAATACTGTACGAATTCACCTCCTCGGCGGCCAATAACGGTTCCGGTTTTGAGGGCCTGGGAGACAATACCGTGCCCTGGAACATCGCCACCGGCCTGGTCATGCTGCTGGCCCGCTATATCCCGATCATCCTGCCCCTGGCCATGGCCGGTTCCCTGGCGGCCAAGAAGGCCGCTCCCGAAACCGCCGGCACGTTGCGCACCGACAATCTGCTCTTCGGCGGCATGCTGCTGGGCTGCGTGCTCATCGTGGGCGCGCTGCTCTTCATGCCTGTGGCGGTGCTGGGGCCCATTGCCGAGCATTTGTCCGCCGTACGCTAAGGACTGAGAATATTTATCGTGGAGAAAGATACAATGGATACCGCAATGGACTATCAGAGCGCGCAGGCCAGACTGTCCCGCCGCGCCGGGCGCAAAGCCTCGCTTTTTGAGGCCGGTCTGGTGCGCACGGCGCTTGGACGGGCTTTCGTCATGCTCAATCCCATGACCATGATCCGCAATCCCGTGATGTTCGTCACGGAAATCGGCGCGGCCCTGACCACCTTGACCCTGATCCTGGATCTGGCGGGCACGGGACCCGTCTTGCTGCCCGTGCCCTATACTCTGGCCGTGACCTTTATTCTCTGGCTGACCGTGCTGTTCGCCAATTTCGCCGAGGCGCTGGCTGAAGCCAGGGGCCGGGCCCAGGCCGACAGTCTCAAGTTGACCCGCGCCCGCACTCCGGCCCGGAAGGTGAATGGAGAGACGCTGGTGGACGTTTCCTCCGACCAGTTGCGTCAGGGCGATCTGGTGCGGGTGGAAGCCGGGGAGATCATCCCCGTGGACGGAGAAGTGGTGGAAGGCGCGGCCAGCGTGGACGAGTCGGCCATCACCGGCGAATCCGCGCCCGTGGTGCGCGAGGCCGGAGGCGACCGTTCCGGCGTCACCGGTGGCACACGGGTGCTTTCAGACAGTATTGTGATCCGGGTCACGGCCATGCCCGGCCAGTCCTTTCTGGACAGGATGATCGCGCTGGTGGAGGGCGCATCGCGCCAGAAGACGCCCAATGAACTGGCCCTCACCGTGGTGCTGGCCGGTCTGAGCCTGGCCTTCGTGCTGGTGACCGGCGCGCTCTGGCCCATGGCGCGCTATTTTGACGTCAACCTGCCCATTCCCTGGCTGACTTCCTTGCTGGTCTGCCTGATCCCCACCACCATCGGCGCGTTGCTGGCGGCCATCGGTCTGGCGGGCATGGACCGGGCTCTGGCGGCCAATGTGCTGGCCAAGAGCGGCAAGGCCGTGGAACTGGCCGGGGATATCGACACCCTTCTGCTGGACAAGACCGGCACCATTACCATGGGCGACCGTCAGGCCTCGGAGTTCTTTCCACTGCCCGGCGTGAAGCCTCTGGAGCTGGCGCGCGCGGCCATGTACGCCTCTTTCGGCGACCAGACTCCGGAGGGAAAATCCATTGTGGCTCTGGGCGAAAACCTGCTGGATGAGGGGGCCCCGCTGGAAGCGGAGGCGACGGCCGGGGCCAGACTGATTCCCTTTACGGCCCAGACCCGCCTGAGCGGCCTGGAACTGCCCGACGGCAATCTGTACCGCAAGGGCGCTCCCGATGCCATCGAACGCCTGCTGATCAAGGAAGGCAAGACCCTGCCGGACGGACTGTCCAGTCTGGTCGCGACGGTGGCCCGTAGCGGCGCAACGCCGCTGGTGGTGCTGCACAACAGCGACGTGCTGGGCGTGATCGCTCTGGCCGACGTGCTCAAGCCCGGCATTTACGGCCGTTTTGCCCGCTTGCGGGCCATGGGCATCCGCATCGTCATGGTCACGGGCGACAATCCGCTCACGGCCGAGGCCATTGCCAGGGAAGCGGGCGTTGATGACTTCATCGCTGAAGCCAAGCCCGAGGACAAGCTCAACTACATCAAGCGGGAACAGGCCCAGGGCCGCCTTATCGCGATGATGGGCGACGGCACCAACGACGCCCCGGCCCTGGCCCAGGCGGACATCGGCGTGGCCATGAATTCCGGCACCCAGGCCGCCAGAGAAGCCGGCAATATGGTGGATCTGGACAGCGATCCCACAAAACTTATTGAAATCATTGAAATCGGCAAACAGCTGATCATGACCAGGGGCGCGTTGACCACCTTTTCCATTGCCAACGACGTGGCCAAGTATTTCGCCATCATCCCGGCCATGTTCATGCTGGCCATTCCGCAGCTTTCGGCCCTGAACGTCATGGGCCTGGCTTCGCCGCAAAGCGCCGTGCTTTCGGCCCTGATCTTCAACGCCATTATCATTCCGCTGCTGATTCCCATTGCCATCAGGGGCGTGAAGTACCGGCCCAGAAGCGCGGAAAGCCTGCTGCGGCACAATCTGCTGGTCTACGGCCTGGGCGGCATCCTGCTGCCTTTCGCGGGCATCAAGCTTATTGACATGTTGCTGGCCGGTCTGGGCCTGGCCTGATGGTCCGCAAACGAGTGAGGAAAATGTCATGACGACTGAACTTACGGGAAATTGGGGTGCGCAACTGGCTGCCTGCCTGCGCCTGATGCTGGTGTCCGCCGTGATCCTCTGCGTGCTGTATCCTCTGGCCATCCTGGCCGTGGGGCGGGCGTTCACGCCCTGGACCGCCCAAGGCTCCCTGCTGACCAACGAGCGGGGTCAGGTGGTGGGCAGCGCGCAGATCGCCCAGGCTTTCACCAGACCGGAGTATTTCTGGCCGCGCCCGTCGGCCGTGGACTACGCCGCCAACGCCACGGGCGGCAGCAACCTCTCTCCGGCGGGCGAGGCCCTGCGCGAGCGCGCGCTGGAAAGTCTGAAAAGTCTGGAGGCCACACCGCGGCGCAAGGCTCCGGCCGATCTGGTGACGGCCTCTGGCAGCGGCATGGACCCGCACATTACCTTGAAAGCCGCGCACTGGCAGGCAGAGCGTGTAGCCCGTGCGCGCGGGCTGGAACTGCCGGACGTGCTGGAACTGGCGAACAGCCTGGCCGAAACCCCCGGCGGCGTGTTGAACAGCGCCCCGCTGGTCAATGTGCTCAAGCTGAACATGGCTTTGGACCTTATGAGCAACGCTGACGCCAAGGCCATGCCCGCTCCGGTAGAGGCGGGGAGATAGCGTCGCCTTGTCCGTGGCCGGGAGGTCGGATAAAATAAAGATCCGGCCAGCGGGAGCGTGCCTCCCCGATCCGGCTGCGGACAGACATGAAGGCCGGAGGGACGGGCCGGCACCCGTCCCTCCGCTGTATCCAGTTGGAAAGCCGGGGGCGTTATGCGGGAATTTTCGGACGTGCTGGCGCGCAAGCGCGAAGGTTCGCTCAAGATATACCTGGGCTATGCGGCCGGCGTGGGCAAGACCTGCGCCATGCTCCGTGAGGCCCACAACCTGCTGGAGCAGGGTTTCGATGTTGTGGCCGCCTACGTGGAACCGCACGATCGGCCCGACACCCGGACGCTTCTGGACGGCATCGAAACGCTGCCGCCCCTGCGCGTCAGCCAGGGCGGAGCGGCGTTTCCCGAAATGGATGTGGAAGCCCTGATCCGCCGCGCGCCCCAGATCGCCCTGGTGGACGAACTGGCACACACCAACGCGCCCGGTTCTCAAAGGGAGAAGCGCTACCAGGACGTGCTGGAGATCCTTTCCCACGGCATCAACGTCATCGGCACTCTCAACGTGCAGCATCTGGAATCCGTGGCGGAAAGGGTGCAGGAGGCCACGGGGGTGGCTGTGCGCGAACGCCTGCCCGACGCTTTTCTGGCCCGAGCGGATCAGGTGGTCACGGTGGACGTTTCCAAGGAGGATTTGCGCGAGCGTCTGCGCCAGGGCAAGATTTACAAGCCGGAACAGGCCGAACGGGCTCTGCGGAACTTTTTCAGCTACGAAAATCTTTCTTTTTTGCGCGAACTCTGCCTGCGTGAGGCTTCCGGCGACCAGATGCGCAAAATCGAGGCTCAGGCCCTGCTTTCGCCGGCTGCGGAAGGCCATGCCGCCGAAGCCGTGATGGTGGCCATCAGTTCCAATCCCACGGATGCGGAAACCCTGATCCGCAAGGCCATGCGCCTGGCGAGCCAGATGGGTTCACGCTGTTACGTGGTCTATGTGCAGCGGCAGCGTGAAAGCCCGGAGCGGATCAACGCCGCCGTACAGCGCGGCTTGCAGAACAATTTGCAACTGGCCGCCCGTCTGGGGGCGGAAGTGGTGGAGCTGACCGGCGAGGACGTGGCCGAAACCCTGGTCAATTTTGCCAGCGCCCGTAACGTGCGGCATGCGTTTTTCGGCAAATCCCGCCTGACGCCGCTGCGGGAACGTCTGCGCGGTTCGTTTATCCTTAATTTTCTTTACGACGCGGTGGGAGTGGACATGCATATCGTGAACCTGACCCCCAAGGACTGGTGACAATGGAGATGGCCGTTCTGCCCACGCTGCACCGCAGCATCAGCCAGGCCACGCTCAGGCTGGTCCTGGCTTTCGGTCTGCTGGGCGTCCTGCTGTGCACGGGCTTTTTTTTCGCCGGGCGGGCGCCGGATTCCCTGGTGCGCCAGAATTACGATTCCGTGGCGCTGGCCCGGCAGATGTCCACAGCCCTGGCCGGCTGGCGCTTCCCCGCGCTCTACGCGGAAAAGGACCGCGCGGCCTGGCGGACCAGTTTTGACGAGGCCCTGGCCGGGGCGCGGGCCAATGTGACCGAAACCGGCGAATCGGCGGCGGTGGAGGCCGTGGCCCTGAGCTGGGACGGACTGCTGCGCGCCGCGCCGCGGGATGCGGATGAGGCCTACAAGCTTTTGCGCATGAAGATTGAAGCGCTGGTGGCCCTCAATGAGGAGGGCATTCAGCGGCGGATCACCGAGGGCCGCTGGTGGCGTGATATCGTCTTCGCGGCGGGCGTCGGCTTGTTTCTGATCTGCACGCTCTGGGCTTTTTTTCAGACCGACGCCATTGCCGTCCGTGACGCGCATCCCTTGGGCCGCGCGGCCGAGGTGCTCCAGGCAGGTCCGCCCCTGCGCAAGGCTCTGCATCTGCCGCCGCCGCAGACGCTGGAAGTGCGCATTCTTTTTGAGGAATTCGCGCGGCTCTGGGGGCGGCTCGGGCAGCTCGACGCCGTGAACCTGAACCGCCTGATCGCGGAAAAGAACAAACTGGCCGTGCTGCTGGACGCCGCCGAGGACGCCGTGCTGATGCTTGGCCCCGGCGGCGCGGTGGAGCATGCCAGCAGCCGCATGCTGGCTCTGCTGGGGCTCAAGGCCAAAGACGTGCTGGGCAGGCCCTGGTCCGATCTTTCCAGCATGGCCCCCAATTATCTTGCTTTGCGCGCGGTGCTGCACAGTGCTCTGAACGGCAGCCGGGACATCGCCCTTGTCGATCCGGACCGCAAGGGCGGGGAAGGAAACGAGCGCTGGTTTACGGTTCGGCGGCGGATAGTGGAAGAGCAAAGCCGGGGCGCGCGCCCGGCGGCCGGGGCGGGAGCGAAGCTGGGGCAGGTTTTCCTGCTCACTGAAATTACGGAAAAAAAACGGCGCGACGCCTTGCGCGCGGAAATGATGGACTGGATCTCCCACGAACTGAAAACTCCGGTGCACTCTCTGGGACTGGCCGCCGATCTGCTGGCCCGGCGGCCCGAAAACGGGACGGACCCGGATATGGCGGCCCTGGTGGCCACCGTGCGGGAAGACGCCGCGCGCCTGCGTGATGTGGCGGCCCAGTTTCTGGATATTGCCCGCATGAGCCCGCATGCGCTGGAACTGCGGCCCGCGCCCCTGGATCTGCGGGATTGTCTGGCCCGCTGGCTGCAACCCTTTGAGCTGACGGCGCGGGAGGCGGGCGTGACGTTGCGTTACGATGCCGCGCCGGATCTGCCGCCCGTACTTCTGGATCAGGAACGTTTCGCCTGGGTGCTTTCCAATCTGGTGTCCAATGCCTTGCGAGCCGTGTCCGCAGGCGGTACGGTCAGCGTGGATGCCGGTCTGGACGGTGACGCCCTCGTCCTGAGGGTGACGGACGACGGGCCGGGCATCGACGCTGAACTGGCCGGGCATCTTTTTGAACCCTTTTCCCACAAACGCGCGGCCGGACGGCGGCTGAGCATCGCCGGTCTGGGACTGGCCATCAGCCGGGCCATCGTGGAGGGGCACGGCGGCACGCTGGACTATGTTCCCGCCCCGGAGGGCGGCGTCGTTTTTACAGTGCGTCTGCCTTTGCCGACGCGGGAGGCCGGAATGGAAGGAGAACAAATATGCCCGGTGACGACGCGGAACTGAGCGTTCTGGTGGTGGATGACGACGCGGCCATCCTGCGCACCCTGCTGCTGACCCTGAAAAGTCTGGGCTGCCGGGCCGTGGGCGAAAGCGGCGGCGAGGCCGCGCTGGCCGCTGTGGAAAAATATGCGCCCGATTTGCTGCTGACCGATATGCGCATGGAAGGTCTGAGCGGGGTGGAGATGATCGCCGCTGCTTTGGAGCGGCGGCCGGAACTGATCTGCGTGCTGATGACGGCTTTCGCCTCTTATGAAAATGCGGTGACGGCCATCAAGGCCGGGGCCTATGACTATCTGCCCAAGCCTTTTTCGGTGGGCGAGCTGGAGCATCTGCTGCGCCGGGTCAGGGATCTGGTGCGTCTGCGGCAGGAAAACGCCCGCCTGCGACAGGCGCAAAGCGGCTGGTTTGAGGGACTGACTTCTCCCGCCGCGCTGGGTTTGCAGAAACTGGTGGGCAAGTTGGCGCAAAGCGATGTTTCCGTGCTTTTTCAGGGCGAGACGGGCACGGGCAAAACCTCCCTGGCCCGCGAACTGCACCGTTGCTCGACCCGAAGCGGCAAGCCTTTTGTGGAGATGGTCTGTTCGGCCATCGCTGAACCTTTGTTTGAATCCGAAGTCTTCGGGCATGTGCGCGGCGCGTTTACCGGAGCCGTGCGCGACCGGGCCGGTAAATTCGAGGCTGCCGAAGGCGGCACGTTGTTTCTGGACGAAGTGGGGGAGCTTTCGCCGTCAAGCCAGGCCAAGTTGCTGCGTTTCCTGGAAGACAGGACCATTGAGCGGGTGGGGGACAACAAGCCCCTGCGCCTGGACGTGCGGGTGCTGGCGGCCACCAACCGCGATCTGCGGGCGCTGGTGGCCGAAGGCCGTTTCCGCGAGGATCTGTATTATCGCCTGAATATCTTTGAATGTCGCCTGCCGCCCCTGAGGGAGCGCCGGGAGGATATTCTGCCCCTGGCCCAGCGTTTTTTGCGCCAGGCCGCCGGAGAAAAGGAGCTTCCGGCGCTTTCCGGCGAAGCGCGCGACGCCCTGCTGGCCTACGGCTGGCCCGGCAACAGCCGCGAACTGCGCAACGTCATGGAACGCGCTCTGCTGCTGGCCGAAGGCCGGAGCGTGCGCCTCGTTGACCTTCCTCCGGCTCTCAGCGGCGCGGCGGCGAAGGAGGAGGGAAGCGAACGCCTCCTGACCCTCGCCGAATTGGAGGAGGCCCATATCCGCAAGGTGTTGGGCCTGGGCGTGAGCATGGACAAGGCCGCCGCTCTGTTGGGCATTACCACGGTCACGCTCTGGCGCAAGCGCAAGGAACTGGGGCTGGAGTAGACAGTAAAAACGAGCCGGGGCGGGAACGCGCGGCGCGCGTTCCCGCCCCGGTTTCTGTTCTGTGCCATGCCCCTTGCGACAGCATAGCCTGTAAAGCTCTTCGGGGCGTGCTAAGCCCGCTTCGCGGCGGCCAGCCTGGCCTCAAGTTCCCTGGTCCGCAGGGCCACCTGCTTTTTCAGTTCGTTCTGCCAGAGCCAGTTCAGGATCAGGCAAAGCATGATGGATTCCACCACAAAGAAGAATATCCACTGGAGATGCCGTTCCTGCCCGGCGGGGCGCTCCTGCTGGAGCCACTTGCGGGCCAGCATTTTCTGCTCCGCGGGCGTGATCCGGGACAGGGCCGTGGAAATGACGCTGAACAGCTCCGGCCAGTCCTTGCGTACGGCAATGGCGTGGCCGTAGGAGGAGTCCACCTTGCCGGCGGGCTGGATCTGCATGATGCCGCCGGTCTGGATTTTTTCCAGCAGGTTGAATTCATAGTCGATGACGGCGTCGGCCTCGCCGGTGACGACCCGTTGCAGGGCCTCCAGGGTGTTGGCCACCGGCACGGCGATGATTTCGGGGTGGAATTCCTTGAGGAAGTCATGCCAGGAATAGTTGTTCACCACCGCCACTTTCTTGCCCTTGAGGTCATCAATGCCGACCTTGTCCAGACCGCTGCCGCGCCGGGTCATGATGATGCCCGGCATGTTGATGTACGGCGTGGTGAACAGCATGTATTCGCTACGGCGGCCCGTCTTGGCTGCGGCCATGAAGACGTCGATGAGCCGCTGCTGGGCCTGGGCTTCCGTGCTGGCCCAGTCCGTCAGCCTGCGCACCCGGAAGTCAAGGCCGGTCAGCTTGCCCAGCAGGCGCAGATAGTCCCCGCCCAGGCCGGTATAGCGACCCCGCTCGTCAAACATTTCCAGTGGGTAGAAGTTGGGGTCCACACCCACGATGACCACGGGGTGGTCCGTGATCCAGGCCAGTTCCGCAGGGGGAATCTGATCCAGCACGGATTTTTTTTGCTCCATCAGCGCGTCCACCACGTCGGTTTTGTCGGCAAAGGCGTCGGGAAAGAACGCCTTGGTTCCCAAAACGACCTGAAGGGCGATGATGCACAGGCCCAGACAAAGAGTGAGCAGCAGACGCATATGGCTCTCCGCTTTTCTTCGGTTCGGCGCGCGCCCCGGCGGGGAACAAACCCCGCCGTCGGCGCGATGCGCGAAAACACGGTTACGCCCTGAGGCGGTTGGCTACTGCTTGGTCACGGCTTTCGGCGTGACCATGTCGATATACTTGGACGTCACGTAGGAACTGCTTTGGAGTTCCTTGCGATTCTGCTCCGTGATCAGGCCCACGGAAGCGAAGAACTCGGCCAGCTCGCTCTGCCACTGCTGCACCTGGCTGGGACCGGCGGACGTGCTGAACAGTTTTTTCTGGGCTTCCAGGTTGAAGAATTCATAGGTGTCGAAGTTGAGATTGATCAGGTCCGTGCTGTAATCCTGCCCGGCCCAGTCCAGATAGAACTTCTGGAACTGCTTGACGACCTCTTCGCGCGGGGCGGTCTGGAGCCAGTCAACGCCGCGCAGGTAGAGGGTCAGGAAGGTGGCGGTCACGTCGGGGTACTGCGTGGCGTAGGCGGTGTTGGCCACCAGCACGATGGGCAGATGCTTGCCCATGTCCTTGGGCGTGCCCACGGTCTTCCAGCCGCGCTTGTCGCCCACAAAGGTGAAAGGCGCCCAGAGCACCACGGCGTCGCCGATATTGTAGTCAAAGGCGGTCAGGGCCGGGGCCTGCTCCAGATTCTTGAGGACGATGTCCGATTCCTTCAGGCCCAGAGCCTTCAGCCAGAGGTGCAGGGCATAATCGGCGGAGGTCACGCGGGTGCAGAGGATGGTCTTGCCGCGCACGCTTTCCGGGCTGCCGTACACATTGGGGTAGTCCTTGTTGTAGCCCTTGGTCTTCAGAATGGGGCTGTCAGCGCGCACCATGACCGCATTGGCCATGGCCTCGTCGTTGCCCAGCCCGATGACGCTCATATTGTAGCGCAGCGCGCCCAGCATGGCCGGCACGGCCCCCAGCCCGCCAAAAACCCAGCTTCTGGCCGGGAAAGCGCGCAGGGCGTCGGCGCCGGAATCAAAGGCGTAAATCTGCAGGTCAATACCGGCGGCTTTGTCCCAACCCTGCTGTTTGGCGTACCAGATGGGGAAGGCCTCCTGGCCGGGCAGCCAGGCCGTGGGCACCTTGACCAGATCGGCGGCGGCCGCGGGCAACGCCGCGCCCAGACAGAACAGGGACATCAGGACAAAGCTCAGACATTTCTTCAACCGCATAGACGTCTCCGTGATAATGGTAAAATGTTTTTGCGGAAGTCGGTTATTCAGCGCTGGCGGACGGTGCCGGCTCTTCGTCGGCGTCCTTGAACAATACGGGATAATCACTCTTGCCGAACAGCAGGTAGCGCAGGCGGGAGTGCGGAATATTCAGCAGTTCCTCCCGCCTGTTCAGATAGAACAGACCACCCAGGCCCACCCAGATAAAGAGCATGATCCACGACGGCACGCTGATGGCCGCGGGCGAGCTGGGAAAGACCAGCAGAATGAAACAGATAATGGAGGTGGTCGCGCCGATGAGGCAGACGGGCTTGCCCCATCGCGCTTCAGGAATATCCGGATTCTGGTCCAGATACTTGTAGGCGGTCAGGCTGGTGTACAGATAGGCCAGGGCTGTGCCGATGGCGGACATGTCCACGATCCAGATCAGGGCGGCCCGGCCGAACCAGGGCACGATGAGGCAGAGCACCAGGGTGAAGACCACGCTCTTCCAGGGCGTATTGTAGCGGGGATGCACGGCGGCAAAGAAATTGGGCAGGAATTTGCTGCGTCCCATGCTGAACAGCAGTCGGGTGGTGGCCATGAAGAAACCGTTCATGCCCGTCAGAATGCCCGCCAGAACCGGCACGGTCAAGGCCACGCCGCCCCAGCGCCCGAAAATCTGATCCGCCACCCAGCCGGTGGCCCAGGCATGGTTCTGGCTCAGCAGCTCTTTGTAGGGAATGAGCCCGGCCACACACATCGTGACAAGAGCGTAAATGACGGCGCCGCAGATGATCGAAAGCAGCATCAGATCCCGCGCCTTGTGCGGGGAAAAGGTAAATTCCTCGGCGGTCTGGGGGATAGTGTCGAAACCCACGTACAGCCAGGGGGTCAGGGCCAGCACCATCAGCACACAGGCCAGGGGCGAACGGTCTTCCGCAAAAAACGGCTCAAGGTTGCTTAAGCTGGAACTGTCGGCCTGGATGGTTCCGAACGTCAGCACCAGCACGCCGATGGTCAGGGCGAAAGCCAGAAAGACCTGAATGGTGCTGGCGGCGCTCATGCCCCTGAAGTTCATCCAGCCGAAGAGCATCAACACCACGGAGACGAAGGCCAGCTCTCCCGCGTTGATATCCCATCCGGCGATGGTGTAGAGGTAACCCACATCGAAAACGCCGGGCAGAAGATAACGCGTGAGGAGAATCATGGCCATGGCGTTGGCCGCGATGACGCAGATATAACTGAGCACCAGCGCCCAGCCGCAGATAAAAGCCCCTTTGGTGCCGAACCCGGCGTAGGCGTAAGCGAAAGCGCCGCCGGCCACCGGATAGGGCTTGATCAGAAAACTATAGCTCAGGGCCACAATGCACTGGAACAGCGCGCCCACAAAGAAGGCGATGACCGTTCCCATGGGACCGGCATCGGGCAGAAAGCGTATCCCCGGCAGTACAAAACAGCCCCAGCCCACGATGGCGCCCAAGGCCAGGGCCAGCACCTCGACAGGGCGAAGCGTTTTTTCAAGTTCTTCACGCAACTCGCCCGCATGACAGTGCTTGTCTGAATCTCCCATGCGCTTCCTCCCGCTCATTGTCTGTTTTTAGGGCCTGTTATGTTGCCGGCGCGGGGGACCGCAAAGCCCGGCGGCATACTCTGGCCGGAAATGCGTTGCCGATGTCGCGGCGCGCCGCGGGCGCGGGCTTCGGCAACGCCGTCTTGCCACCTGGAACTGCGCTCCATGTTGTAGGTTGTGTAAGACTCTCTATTTTCCGGAGCAGAGTAACATTGCGGCGTCATGCGCTTCAATGTTTTATTCAATTGAAAAATCCATTCGGGCAAACCCGCGCCGTTTTGCGGCGTGAGGGCATTTCAACGCAGAAACGCGCCGGGGTGCGCCCTCGGGATAGTTTTTTTCTGGCGGTTTCGCCGCGTATGGC
>OJIY01000314.1_pt1 | contig 17231 bp, 14 predicted proteins | sample 1596061 | NCBI WGS metagenome assembly OJIY01 (sample SAMEA4350111, study PRJEB24818) | metagenome | biome: human; feature: gut; material: faeces | place: Denmark | collected 2013-09
CGGAGGAACAGGGGCCGCTGCGGGCGCGGGAGGCGGGGGCGCGGCTCCCAGGCGGGAAAGGTCCTGCGGTTGCGCGCCCACGGCGCCGGGCGCGAAGCCCCAGTTGATCAGCACGGGCCTGCCGCCAAGAGACCAGAGATCGTCGTCGGAGGGATGCTGCAAGGCCAGTTGCAGCAAAAGGCCCGAAAGGGCCTGCCGGGCCTGGGCGTCGGCGGTCAGGGACCGGGAAAGGGCCAGGATGTCTTTGGCCAGGCCGCCCGCTTTGGCGCGCAGGGCCTGTGCCTCGGCCTCGGGCAATTCCTTGAGGGGCCGCGCTTCGCCCTGGCCCTCGGCATACCAGTCCACATTGCGACCTTCCGCGTCGTGTTGCGGCTCGGCCAGCAGGGCCGCATGCTCCGGCCCCAGTTTCTGGAGCAGAATGGCTCGGATCTGGGCGTAGCAGTCTGTGGCGAAAATTCCCTGGCTGGCCAGAGCCCGCATTTGGCCGCGCAGGCTGACGGCAATCCGCACGCTCATGGCTTGCCTCCCATGGCGGGTTGAGCCGCCGGAGCCTGGGAGGCCGGGGCCGCCTGGCTGAACGGAATCCCCACGGAGCGCAGATAGTCGGCCAGGCTGGCGCTGACAATGGCCAGACTGGACTGGCGGTAGGATTCGTCATCCAGTTTGATGAAGGTGTTGATGCCCACCACGTCGCCCTTGTCATTGACCAGCGGCCCGCCGCTGTTGCCTTGGGAAACCGTGGCCGTATGCACGATGAGCGGCGGCGTGCGTTGCAGGATGACGCTCACCGCGCCGTCGGTATAGACCACTTCCGGAGCGGCGGTGGCGCTGCCCTGAAGCATGGCCGCGAATTTGGGATCGTCAGCGGTGACAGCGCCGGGGAAACCCCAGGCGCTGACCCGTTCGGTGCGCTTGATGTCGGCGGCCAGCTTGAGCGGCGTGATCGGCGGCGCGCCCCGCACCTGCAGAACGGCGAAGTCGCGCCCGCCGGATTGGGTCGTGCGCAGGACCGTGGCGGTGAGCAGGCCCTTGGTGGCCTTGTTGACGACAATGGCCTGACCGGCGTCGCCCACCACATGGGCGTTGGTGACGATATAGCCCGGCGCGACAAAAAAGCCCGAACCCATGGAAAGGCCTTCTTTTCTCTGGGCCAGTATCAGCACGGTTCCCTGTTCCAGAAGCTCGGCCACACTGGTCGGCGGGGCGGCAGCCGCGCTTTGCGGGGTGAGCGGCGTCCGGACGGCGGGCGCTTCCGCCGCGTCGGCGGGGGACTGGCCTGGAGCCACGGGCAGCGGCGGCCAGACCACGCCGTCAGGAGGCGTCATTGTGTCCAGTTCCCGCTGGATGTCGCAGGGTTCTTTTTCCAGCAGCAGGCGCAACCGTTGCAGAAAAGCTTCGCGGGCCTGGTTGTTTTGCCGGGCCTCGGCCGTCTGCCGCTCAAGGGACGCGCGGCGGGATTCCGCGGCCTGCCACTCCTTCCAGACCAGCCAGGCCGCCAGCAGGAGCAGGCAGAGGAAAAGCAGCAGGCCCCAGAACCAGGGTCTTCGATACCAGGGAACCGCCGCGGGCGGCGACAGGGTCCCGGCGCTTTCCGCCGGAGAGGTCGCGCCGGTGGAGGAACCGGAAGTGGTGTTTTCGCCGTCTGTCATGCGCAAGCTCCGCTTTCACACACCCCGGGCGGGGCAAAACGCGGCCCGCCCCGCAAGCGGAAAGCAAGGCGGGGGCGGGCGCGCGGTTCAGATCATTCAGATCAAAAGGTTGTCCACAGTCTGCTGATAGGCGTTCAGGCGCGAATCCACATCCTGGCGGGTATTTTCCAGCTCCTCGCGGGAGGTTTTCCACTGTTCGGCCTGGGCCGTAACCGTGCTCTGGCTTGAGGCCGGGGCCTTCCGGGCGGCGGTGCGCCTGCCGCTTTCGCCCGCAGGGGCGCGCTTGGCCGAAGCCGGTTGGGCGGCGGTGTACTGCTCGGCCAGAGCCTGCTGGTATTCGCTGTCCTTTTCGGCCATGGTCGTGGCGGTGCTGTTCAGAATAAAGGACGTCTCCTCCAGGCCGCTACGGATTTCATTGTAACGATTCTGGAAATCCAGGCGGGAGATCTGTCCGGCCTTGAACTGGTTGGCCGCCAGTTGAAACTGTTCGTCATAGCATTTGGACGCCACCTTGGCCGCGGCTGTGGCCCGGTTCATGCTGGCCGCCTCGGAGCCCAACTGGCGGGAATAAGCCTGCAGGTAGGCGGCGTCGCGGTCCCGCGCCTGGGATTTGCCGTAAATATTGCCGGCCACCGCGCCGGAGACGCCGCCCACTGCCGCGCCGGCCACCGCGCCTTCCACCTTGCCGGTGGCAAGGCCGCCGATCAGCGCGCCGAGCAGGGCGCCGCCCGTAGCGCCCACAGCTGTGCTGGTGCCGGTGCTGTTTTCATCCTGCCGCAGTTGGGCCACAGGCTGGTAGCACTGCGGGTAATAATTGACCCTGGTCTTCTGCGCGCCGTATTTGCTGGTGCAGCCGCCGAACAGCAGGCCAGCCGCCAGGAGCAGCGCCAGGCCCGGAAGGAAAACACGATGTCGCATGGAACTGCCTCCTCGGATGCGGTTATGAAATCCCCACGTATTTTTTCATTTTAGTGCAAAGCAATGGCAAACGGCAAGCGGCAATCCGCCACCGGGTCGCACTGTCCTATTCCCGTGCCTCACGTTCGGCATTTTGTCCGGCGGAGCGGCCGGTCCGGGCGCGGCGGAGCGCCCCGGATTTGCTTTTAACGTCTCCATGCGCTACAAGAAAAAGAGTTCCCACCGGTTTTATGCCCGTGGCGCACGGCGGACGCATCAGGTGCGCTCTGTCCGTCTGACGGGCCAACCCTGTTCAAGGAGTATCCCCAGATGAAAAAAATTTTCAGCCTTATTCTGGCCGGCGCCTTGATTCTGGCCGCCGCCACGGCTTTTGCCGACGCCAAACGTCTGACTCTGGCCACCGGCGGCACCTCCGGAGTTTACTTCCCCCTAGGCGGCGCCATTGGTCAGGTGCTCACCACCAAAAGCAACGGCGCGCTGTCCATCACCGCCCAGGCCACGGGCGCTTCGGGCGAAAACATGCGCCTGGTGGAAGCCGGGGATGTGGATTTTGCCATTGTGCAGAATGACGTGGCCGACGCGGCCTTCAACGGCAAGGCCCCCTTCCGCACCAAGCTGGGGGATGTGCGCGCCATCGCCCGCCTGTATCCCGAATATCTGCATGTGGTAGCCAGTAAGGACAGCGGGGTGACCAAGCTGGAGGACTTCAAGGGCAAGAAGGTTTCCGTGGGCGCGCGCGGCAGCGGCAATGAAGTGAACTGCCGTCAGCTCTTCGGCTTCTACGGCCTGAATTACAAGAATCTGGAACCCATCTTCCTGCCTTACGGCGAAACAGCCGACCAGTTCAAGGACCGCCAACTGGACGGTTTTGTCTTCACCATCGGTACGCCGAATCCCGCCATTCAGGATATCACCACGGCGCAGGAAGTGGTTTTTGTGCCCCTGGACGGCGCCAAGGCCGATGAAATCGTGGCCAGGTTCCCCTATCTGGTGAAGGACGCCATCCCGGCCAAGACCTACAAGGGCCAGGAAAAGGACGTGCCCACGCTTTCGGTGCAGGCTATTCTGGTGGCCAACAAAAATATGCCCGACGACGTGGCCTACACCCTGACCAAGACCCTGTTTGAAAACCTTGATGATGTGGCCAAGGCGCACAACAAGGGCGCGGAAATTTCGCTCCAGCACGCTGTCGACGGCGTGACCATTCCCTTCCACCCCGGTGCGGCCAAATACCTCAAGGAAAAAGGCGCGTTGAAGTAATACTGTGGGCGAGGGGCCTTTCCCTCGCCCTGTCTCGTTTCAGGCAATACGGTCCGGGCGGGGGCGATCTCCCGCCCGGCGCGGCCTGCGGGCGGAAATGGGCATGCTGAAAAATTTTATGTACATGCCGGCGGGTTTGCTGTGCCTCTGCATGCTGTTCTGGGCGGGAACGGCGCGGGCTGCTTCTCCTGAAGCGCCGGGCGGACCCGCCGAGTGGGGGAACACGGACGGCCGACTGGTGCTGAAAAATGCCGACGGCGTGGTGTTGTTTTCCTGCCCGGCCCGTGATGGGCTGGCCTTCGGCATCCGTTATATCCATTCCGTGGCCAAAAGCCCGGTGGAAGACTGGTTTCGCGTCAGCCGGGGCATGATTTTTCTGGAAAAAACGGTTTATCAGGATTTTGGGGCGGGCCTGCCGCACAATCCCGGACCGGGACAGACCATGTCCACCGGCGACGGGCACATTGTGATCAGCGGCTACCATAAGGCGCTGCCTTCTTTTGATGTACGCGTGGGGCGCATTGCGCGGCATACGCTGCTTTTGCCGCGGGAGGGCGCGGCTGACGGGGAACCGGCGCAAGGGAACGCGCGTGAGATTCCTCTGGCCACGCTGGCGCCGCCGGGCAGCGCCGTCACCTTTACGCTGGCGTCGCGTGTCCGCACGGATGCGGCGGCCCGTTGAACGGAACGGGGCAAAGCGCGCCGCAGCATATGACAACGTTTAGTTTTGAGGCAGGTAGGGATGAGCCACAAAGAGCGGATGAAAGTTATTGAACAGGAGGGATCCGGCGGTTTTGCCCTGGAAGAGGTGGAAAAGCTGGATTCCGCGACGGTCGAAAAGGTGCAGGGCACAGTCGACGTCTCAGAAATCGTGGCCAAGTATGATAAGGAATCGGCCTACCGAACATTCAAAGGCTGGCTGGAAGTTTTCATCCGCGTGGTCTGCATCGCCTTTTCGGGCTTTCATCTTTTCACGGCGGCCACCGGTGCGTACCCGCCGCAAATCCAGCGGGCCGTGCACTTGGGCTTTGTGCTCGTGCTGATTTACCTGCTCTATCCGGCGCGGGCCACGGGCAGCAAACATAAGCTCGCCTGGTACGACGTGCTGCTGGCCGCCGCCGGAGCTGCCGTCTGCGGCTACATCGTCTGGAATTACGATGTGATCGTACTGGATGCCGGGCCGCCCACCGAAATGGATTTCTTCTTCGGTTGCGCCGCCATTCTGCTGGTGCTGGAAGCGACGCGGCGCATCGTGGGGCTGCCCATTACCTTGGTGGCCATCTGTTTTCTGCTCTACGCAAAATTCGGCAATCTGATTCCGGGCATGATGGGACACCCGGGCTTCTCGCTCAAGCGCATCGTGGGCCATATGTATCTGACCACGGAAGGCCTGTTCGGCATGCCGCTGGGCGTTTCGGCTTCCTTTGTCTTTCTGTTCATTTTGTTCGGCGCGTTTCTGCACAGCACGGGTCTGGGCAAGTTCTTCATTGACCTGGCCCTGGCCGCGGCCGGTCGCTTTGTGGGCGGTCCGGCCAAGGTGGCCGTGCTGGCCAGCGGCTTTTTCGGCACCATTTCCGGTTCCTCCGTGGCCAATACCGTGTCCACCGGCACCTTCACCATTCCGCTGATGAAGAGCGTGGGCTACCGGGGAGCCTTTGCCGGCGCGGTGGAAGCCGCCTCCTCCACGGGCGGCCAGATCATGCCCCCGATCATGGGCGCTGCGGCCTTCATCATGGCGCAGTTTCTGGGCGTGGGTTATGTGGAAATCGCCAAGGCCGCGCTGATTCCGGCCTTGCTGTACTATTTGGCTGTGGGCTTCATGGTCCACATGGAAGCCAAGCGTCTGGGCCTCAAGGGCATTCCCAAGGAACGCCTGCCGCGCGCATGGTTCGTGCTGCGCCAGGGCGGCTATCTGCTCATCCCTATTTTCGTGCTCATTTATCTGCTCATTCAGGGCTACACGCCGCTCAAGTCGGCCTATTACTGCATCCTGGCCACAGTGGTCATCTCTCTGGTGGCCAACAACTGGAAGGCCTGGGCCGGAGCCAGCTCCAGCGGCATGACAGTCGGGCATTCGCTTGCCTCGTGCAACCGCCTGGCCCTCAAGGATATTCTTCTGGCCATGGAAAACGGCGGCCGTCTGGCCCTGGGCGTAGCCGCGGCCTGCGCCTGCACAGGCTTTGTCATCGGTGTGGTGACCCTGACCGGCGTGGGCCTTAAGCTGGCCAACGCCATCCTGACCCTTTCCGCCGGCAGCTTCGCCCTGACGCTGTTTTTCACCATGCTGGCGTCCATTGTGCTGGGCATGGGGCTGCCCACAACAGCCAAGTACATCGTGCTGGCCACCATCGCGGCCCCGGCCATCCAGACTTTCCACGTCCCCCAACTGGCCGCGCATCTCTTCATCATGTACTTCGGCATTCTGGCCGACCTGACTCCGCCGGTGGCCCTGGCCGCCTACGCGGCGGCGGGCATCGCCAGATCGGAGCCCAACGCCACGGGCTTCATGGCCGTCAAGCTGGCGCTGGCGGGCTTTTTGATTCCCTACATCTTCTGCTACAATCCGGGCCTGCTGATGATCGGCGCCAGCAACATGGAAATCGTCTTCATCGTCTGCACCGCGGCCGTGGGCATTGCCTCGCTTTCCTTCGCCAGTGTGGGCTACTGGCTGCGCGATCTTTTCCTCTGGGAGCGTCTGCTGCTGGTGGGCGCGGCCATCACCCTGATTACGCCGGGGCTGATGACGGACATCATCGGTCTCAGCCTGATGGCGGCGGCCTATGTGCTGCAGAAAATCTTCAAGGAAGGCCCCAAGCGGCCGCTTGCGGTCGAGCCGAGCGCGGCGTAGGGCTTCTCGAAATAACCGCCCGACAGGCGGGACATAACAGAAAAGGCCGGGTGCGATATGCCCCGGCCTTTTCCTGTACCCGTTCAGACGAAGCGGAATTTTCAAGCGTTGGCCGTCGGCCAGAAAGAGGAAGCCTTGCGGCCTTCCTTGTCCAGGCCCCAGCCCAGCAGCCAGCCCGCCAGGGAAAAAGCGAAGCCGACAAAGAAGGGCGGAATCAGCGCGGCCTGCTCCCAGAGCAGCGGCGTCAACGCGAAACTCTTGTGCGCCAGCAGATACCAGAGCATGCAGCTTGCGAAACCAGCTACGCAGCTCATCCAGGCAGCCAGGGAACTGCGCTGGCCGAAGCGCACAAGCGCCACATAGGCCACCAGCACCGTGGCGCCCACTATGCTCCAGCTTGTGGTGCAGAGCAGGGCGATAAGCTGCCCCTTGATCTGCGCGCAGCCGCCGGAAAGCAGCACGCAGAAGGCGATGCCCAGCAGCCACATGGGGCGCGAGGCCTTGCGCCCCGGCAGATCCTCGGCAATGGCCGAGACGGCGATATGGAAAATGGCCGTGGCCGTGGAAAGGGAGGCCGACACAATGGCCAGCACAAAGATCTGCAGACCCACGTTGGGCAGCAGCATTTTGACCAGGGTAGGCATCACTTCGTCCGGCGACGCCACTTCCGGCAGGATCAAGCGGGAAAGCGAAGCCACAAAGTAGGCTCCTCCCACCAGCACAGTGAGCACCAGCATGGCCAAAGGGGTGATCCGGTTGACCTGTTTTGCCGAGTTCAGGGCGAAATGGCGCTGAATCATCTGCGGTTGGGCCCAGACGGCGATGGAGGTCACCACCACCAGGGAGATGATGAACCAGCCCTGCTCACCGCTGGAGAGGGCCAGAAAGCCTTCATTGGCCTTGACCGTGGCGGGCAGTCCGGCCAGATCGGCAATGCCCTGGATGGGGCCGCCCACTTTGCTGAATACGGCCCAGACCAGCATGCAGATGCCCACCAGCATCACGAAACCCTGCATGGCCTCAGTATAGAGCACGCCGCGCAGGCCGCCCACAAAAACGGCGAAGCCCACCAGCAGGGCCACCAGCCAGATCAGCGACCAGACCGGCAGCGGCAGAATCTGGGCCAGCAACAGAGCCGCGCCCTTGATGACCGCCGAAGCGTAGACCCCAAGAAACACCGCGAAAAGCAGGGCCAGGGCCTTGCCCAGAAGAGGGCTTTTGTGTCCTTTGGCCAGCAGTTGAGTGGGAGTACGGGCCTGGAGATTGCGTTGGCAGAGCCGGGTGGGCCAGGCCAGGAAGCGGTAAACGATCCAGGTGCCCAGCCAGACGTTGCCGGCCGCCACCAGAAGCATTTGCAGACCGTAGACATAGGCCAGCCCGCCGAAGCCCACCAGGGCCACGGCGGAAATATAGGTTGCCACATAGGCGAATGCCTGAATGCCGAAACCCACGCGGCCCGTGGTCAGAGCGTCGTGCCCCTGTCCCTTGCGGGCCAGCCAGACGAAAACGGCGATGTAGGCGATCCAGATCAGGGCGTCGAGCAGCATGGTCAGCTCCGGCGGCGGGCCTGACGGCCCAGGCCGACCAGGGACAGCAGGAACGAGCCGGCCAGGGACAGCATGGCTATACGCACGGCTGCGTCGGCCAGCAAAAGAGTGGAGAGAGTATCCATAGGGCCTCCTTCAGGCATAAAAAAACCGCCGACCCCTGTGATCGGCGGTATACACCATGTTTGCATGCTGTCTGAAAAAACGGCGACGCAACCGAACCGGGGTCAGTGACTGACTCTGGCGACGTAATATCGAAAAAATCGAAACGCCACGGTTGCATTCATAAATTCACCCATAGCCTCCACCGGGCAAGCTGTCAATGCCCTGACGGCAAAAAGCTCCTGAAAGGCTCAAGCCCTGATGGCGCGGGCCACGAAGTCAAGCACGTCGCTGTACAGCGTGGGCAGGGCATAGGGGGTCAACACCCGGGTGCGGTTGGCCCCGACCATCAGTGAAATAATTATCTGCGCCGTGGACTTGCTGTCCACTTTGGCCAGACTGCCGTCATTGACTCCGCGAGCGATGAGCGTTTCCAGCAACTGGTGGACCTGCGAGAACATGGAATCCATCAGGTCGCGGTCCGTCTTGGTCTTCATGTCGCTGTACGGGGAACAGCGCACCAGCACCAGCCAGTTGGAGTTCTTGTCAATGGAGAAATCCAGGTAGGCCTTGCAGTAGTGCATCACTGCGTCGAAGCCGGAATCTGCGTCGGCGGTGGCTTCGCGCAGCTTGACCAGGAAATGCTCCAGCACATCCAGGCCCGAGGCCAGAAACAGTTTTTCCTTGTTGCCGTAGTGATGGGTCAGAAGACCCAGAGCCACACCGGCGCGGTCGGAGATTTTCTTGAATGTGGTTTCCACATAGCCGCATTCGCCAAAAAGCTCTTTGGCCGCCTGGAGCAAGGCTTCTTTTTTGCTTTTGTTCATAATTCGTTTGGTGGCGCCGGTGCAAGGCCGGGCTGAAGTATGGGCAAGGCGGAAACTCTTTACCGCCGGGAAAAAGCAAAGTCAATAAAAGAACCGATTTTCAGCCTTTGCGGGGACGCCGGAAGGCATTCTGGGCATAATCTCCCAGACGTTCCAGGCGTCTGTCCGCCAGATCATACAGGCTGCCCGCCGTAAAGCCGCCGTTCTTGCGCCGTCGTCCGGCGGGCAGGCCGGTGAGCAGGGTCAGGGCCTCCTCAATGCGGCGCACCGGGTAAATGGCGAACTGTTTTTTCTCCACCGCCGCCAGCACGTCCGGCGCGAGCATCAGGTGATCCACATTGTCGCGGGGGATGATGACGCCCTGCGAACCTGTGAGTCCGTGTCGGGCGCAGACCTTGTAAAAGCCCTCAATCTTGCGGGTCACGCCGCCCACGGCCATGATCTGGCCGGAATGGCTCACCGCGCCGGTAAAGGCCAGATCCAGGCGCACCGGCACGTCTGCCAGGGCCGAAAGCAGGGCCACCAGTTCCGCGCCAGAGGCTGAATCGCCTTCAATACCGGCGTAGCTCTGCTCGAAATAGAGCGAGCCGGAGAGCACCAGGGGCTTTTTGCGGGCAAAAAGGTCCGTGAGGTAGCTTTTCAGGATCATCATGGCCTTGGTGTGAATGGGACCGCCCAGTTCCGCCTCACGTTCCAGGTCGATAATGCCCTCATGTCCCACGCCCACAGTGCAGGAAATGCGGTGCGGCAGGCCGAATTCGAAATCCCCGTGCCAGGTGACCGAAAGGCCGTTGACCTGCCCCACGGCGGAACCGGAGGTCCGCACCTTGATCATCTCGCGGTCGTATTCCTCCATGAAGATCTCTTCCACCAGATTGGCGCGGTAGGTGCGCGCGGCGTAGGCCTCTTCCAGGATGGCGGCGCTGACCAGGGGCAACTGGCGCATTTCGGCCAGGGCAGCCGCTTCGATCATCAGTTCGCGCAGCAGCGGAAACTTGAGTGAAAGGCGGCGCTGGTCTTCGCAGAGATGGGAGCCAAGGTCCACAAGCCAGGCCAGGGCCGTGCGGTCAAAGGGCCGCAGCCCGTTTTCGTCGATGATCCTGGCGATGTGGCTCAGATAAATGCGGATGTTTTCGGCAGTGCGCTCTGTCACGTCGGCCATATGGGCCTTGATGCGAAAAAGCTTGGCGAAACGGTCGTCGTTGACCAGCAGGGTCTCGTACAGTTCTTCGCCGCCGATCAGCACCACCTTGAGGTCCAGGGCCAGCGGCTCGGGCGTGATGCCCTTGGTGCGGATGGCGGTGTCCGGCGTGTCGCCCGTGTCCTCAATGCGCGCCTGATTGGAGCGCAGGGCGCGCAACAGGCCTTCCCAGGCGTTGGGATGCTGAAGCAAATCCTCAATGTGCAGCACCAGAAAACCGCCGTTAGCCTTGTGCAGGCTGCCGGCCTTGATCAGGGTGAAGTCCGTGACCAGCGCGCCCATTTCCGACTCGCGCTCCACGCAGCCCAGCAGATTGACCGCCGTGGGGTGGTCTTCCACCACAATGGGCGCGCCGTTCAGCCCGCTGTTGTCCACCAGCAGGTTAACCTCGTAGCGATAAAAAATATTGTCCATGGGCGGCAGGGAGTGCCCGTCGCCGCCGGGCTGGCCCTGCATGCCGCCGTCGCGCGGCAGGAAGGATTCCGTGTTCTTGAGGATGTCCTCGCGCAGGGCCGTGAAATATTCCGGCAGGCCCGGCACCGGGCAGGCCTTCAGGGTGCGCTGCCGGGCCGGGGTGAGCAGGGCGTCCAGCACCTGTCCCATGGCCCGGCGCTCCAGGTCGCGCTCGTCGTCATGAAAGGATTCCTCAGCCTTGTTCAACTGGCGCATGAAGCCCGCCATGGCCTGCACCAGACTGTCGCCCCTGCGTTTGAGGTTGAGGCGTACCGTATTGTCCAGGCGTTCGAATTCCTCTTCGCTCAGGCGCTTGCCTTCCACCAGAGGGTAGAGGGTCAGGCCGCCGTTTTCATCCATGTCCAGATTGAATCCCTTGTCCACGGCCACGGAATTCATCTTGTGCAAGAGGCCCATGCGGATGTTCTGAAACTGGTCCACGAGCTTGGCCCGCTGCTTGACATAGGTGGTGGCCTCAAAGCGCCGGGCCAGCTCCTTGCCGATGTTCTCCAGGGTTTCCTTCAGGGACTGCTTGAACTTTTTGCCCTGACCGGCGGGCAAAGCCAGCAGGCTCGGGCGGTCCGGGTCCGCGAAATTCTGCACATAGACTAAGTCCGGCGGCGTGGCGGCCTTGCGCGCCTGCGGCCGCAAATAGGACAGGAGCATGTAGCTGCGGCCGAGATCCGCCTCGCCGGAGAGGTAGACGTTGTAGCCGGTCGTGCGGATTTGCAGGGCCAGATTCAGGGCCTGCATGGCCCTGGGCTGGAAGGGATTCTTGCGGCCGTTGCCGTTGCGCGGCAGGGGGATCGCCCGGCTGTCTTCCCAGGGAATACGGGCCGGATCAAAGGTGGCGTGCAGCCGGGACGTGGCCAGAGGTGCGATGCTTGGCATAACTATTTGGTTCTTGTTTTCTTACTGTTGTTGGTAAAGTTTTGCCAGAATGGCGCGGCCGCCCCTGTCCAGCAGCTCACGGGCCAGATCCAGGCCCAGAGCGCGGGCGTCCGCGGCGTTGCCGCTCTTTGCGCCGCGCAGGATCAGGCTGCCGTCCACCTCGGCCACGAGGCCCTCAAGGCTGACGTTTTCCTCATCCACAAGCCGGGCATGCCCGGCAATGGGCACCTGGCAGCCGCCTTCCAGCCCGGCCAGAAAGCCGCGCTCGGCATCCACGCAAACGCGGGTGGCGCGGTCTTCCAGGCCCGCCAGCAGGACGAGCAGATCATAATTGTCCTCTCGGCATTCAATGCCCAGCGCGCCCTGGCCCACGGCGGGCAGAAAGCGCTCTGGGTCCAGAGGCGTCATGTACGGGGCGCTGAGTCCCAACCGGTTGAGCCCGGCGGAGGCCAGGATGATGGCGTCGTAGTCGCCGTCCCGCAATTTGCGCAGCCGCGTGTCCACATTGCCGCGCAGGCTGGAAATACGGAGGTCCGGCCGCAGGGCCAGCAATTGGGCCTGGCGCCGCAGGCTGCTGGTGCCCACATGCGCGCCTTGCGGCAGGGCGTCCACATCAGTGTGATTGAAGGAAAGGAAGCAGTCGGTGCAGGCCTCGCGCGGCGGCACGCAGCCCAGAATCAGCCCTTCGGGCAGAACCATGGGCACGTCCTTGATGCTGTGCACGGCCAGGTCCGCCCGCCCGTCCAGCAGGGCCTCTTCGATTTCCTTCACGAACAGGCCCTTGCCGCCCACTTTGGACAGGGGCACGTCCAGAATGATGTCGCCTCTGGTCTTGATGACGTTGAGCGAAACCGTCAGTTCCGGGGCCTGAGCTTCCAGGCGGCTTTTGACGTGCTCGGCCTGCCAGAGAGCCAGACGGCTGCCGCGAGTGGCGATGACGAGATGCTTGCGCATAACTTCCTGTTTTTTGTGGAAAGTGGAGACAAAAAACCGCGTTCGGCCTGTCCGGCCGGTGAGGCGGCCGCCTAGTGCCCGCAACTGGCGCAATTGCCGCCGGAACAACCGGCGCAGCCGCCTCCGCCGGAGGACGGCGCGGCATATTCGCCGCCGTCGCCGCCCGTGCAGTGGGCGCAACGGGACATGAGCTTGTGCGTCTCGCGCGAGCCGCAATGGGGGCAGACGGGCGCAACGTCGTCAAAAACCAGTTCCTCAAATTCATGGCCGCATTTTTCGCAGCTGTACTCGTAAATGGGCATCGTCAATCCTTGTGTTCCGGGTCAGATTGCAAATACGGCGTGAGCGCCGTAACATTTTCAAACAGATAATAATCAGTGAGCTGACAGAAAAGATGCCCGGCGGCAATATGCAACTCCTGAATGAGCGGGGTATGCCCGGAGGACGCTTCCAGCAGGATATGGCAGAGCGCGCCCATTTCGCCGCCGCCCTGACCCGTGAGCCCCACAGTGAACAGGCCTGCCGACCGGGCCGCGCGCAGGGCCGCCAGCACGTTGGCGCTGTTGCCGGAAGTGGAAATGCCCAGCAGAAGATCGCCTTTGCGCCCCAGCGCTTCCACCTGCCGGACGAAAATCTGGCTGAAGTCCAGATCATTGCCGATGGCGGTCAGAGCCGAAGTGTCCGTGCTCAGGGCAATGGCCGGCAACGCCGGGCGGTCCATGAGAAAGCGGTTCACGAATTCGGCGGCCAGATGTTGCGCGTCGGCGGCGCTGCCGCCGTTGCCGCAGAGCAGAATCTTGCCTCCCCCGGCCAGACAGAGGGCCGCGCGCAGGGCGGCGTCACGCAGATTGGAACCCTGCGCGCGGAAAAATTCCTCACGCAGCCGCGCGCCGTCCCGGGCATGCCGGGCTATGATCTCCAAGGCAGAGTCTTTCATGCAGCTTGACCTTAAATGAAGGCGGGCGAACGCCGTTCGGTTTCGGAATGCCCATACTTATGCCAAAGCGGCGCGGCTGACAAGCGGCCCGGATCGCGGGCTTGCGGTCACGGCCCTGATAACGTAACTTGCCGTTCATGCAAAATATAGTCTGCCGTCATGTACTTCTGGTCTGCAAGGCCCACCATGAACGCGCCTGGAAGCTCGGTTGCGAGATCCTGCAATGGCTGCGCGTACACGGGCATATGGCGGCGCTGATTGAGGCCGGAGGCGAAGATCCCGCCTATGATGAGGAACTCGATTTCGTGGTCGTGCTCGGCGGCGACGGCACCATGCTGGGTGTGGCCCGCCGTCTGGTGGGGCGTCCCGTGCCCCTGTTCGGCATCAACTTCGGCCGGGTGGGCTTTTTGACCGACGCACAGCCCGATCATTGGGAAGAGCGCCTGAAGGCCTGCCTCAGGGGCGACCTGCCCTTGCGCGCCTGTCTGGCCCTGCGCTGGAAGCTCACGCGCGGCGGCAGGCTGGAAGCTGGCGGAGCCGCCGTCAATGACGTCGTATTGAGCCGGGGCTCGCTTTCGCGCTTGGTCTGCGTGAACATTACCGTGGACGGACAGCGCATGGGGCTTTTGCGCAGCGACGGGGTTATTCTTTCCACGCCGGTGGGCAGCTCGGGCTACAGCGTTTCCGCCGGAGGCCCTTTGCTCTATCCCGGCATGAACGCCGTGGGCCTGACGCCCATCTGTCCTTTTTTGAATACCATTTCCCCCATGGTTTTTCCGGGCGCGACGGTTTTCCGCATGCGCATCGAATCCGGTTCCACTGATTGCTACATCACTGTGGACGGGCAGGAAGGGCAGCAACTGGAGATCGGCGATCTGGTGGAAGTTACCGGCGTGCCCGCGGCGGTGCGCTTCATGGGTGATGAGATATCCTTTTTCGAACGTCTGCGCACGCGCGGCTTTGTGCTTGAGCGGGCCTCCGGCGCGGATGCGGAGAAGGCATGAAGACATCCCGCGAACCCTCCCGCGTGCGCGACATCCGGCTGGGCCGGGACGTCCGCTTCGACGCCTGGCTGTACAGCATGTTGATGGACAACAATCTGGCCTACCGGATGAATCCGGACATCATCGCCAGCCCGGAACAGCTGGCCTTCATGGTGCAACTGGACGACGACCAGGTTTATCTGCCCTGTTCCGACGCCACGTTCGCCATGCTGCGCGTGGACGGTCGGCCCCGGAAATTGCAGGCCCAGTATAACCGCGCCTGGCGGATCATCATGCGCCTGATCCGCTCCATGGTGCAGGATCGCGCGGAGCGCCGCCGCATATTGCATTTCTGCCGCTACCGTTTTTTACAGTACGTCGCCCAGGGAACGCTGATCCCGTCTCGCCTGGTCAAGCGGATGACCGATCTGGTGCTGGCCCAGAGCTACAGCTTGGGCGACCCCTGGCGCGAACGCCGCCGCGCCTCTACCCTGCGCCAGCAGGAAATGCTGGAATTGCCCGCGATCCGGGATAATCTGGAAGCCATGCCGGACGGCGAACTGCCCCCGGATATGCGCGGCGTCCGGCGGCTGCTCGACAGTCTGGAACTGGTCCGCTTTTTCTGCCTGTCGGCCATGGCCAAAGACTGGCAGGAACAATTGCCGTCGACTCCGGAAATCCACCAGGCCATGCGGCAGGCCGAGCAGGCCGCAGCGCCGTTGCACGAGTATTTTCTGAATGCGCCCCGTCCGTCCACCATTCTGTTTCTCTGCGACGCGGACGGGGGCATTCTTTTTGATCTGGCCATGTTGCAAAGCCTGATCCGCATGGGGCACAGGGTCATTTGCGCGGTGAAGGCCGGTTTTTATTTTTTCGCGCCGACCATGGACGACATGGAAAGCGATCCCGCGCTGGAGTGCTGGCTTCGCGGCGGCATTGTGTTGCGTGAAACCCAGATCGGCAAGAACGATCTGTTGCGGCATCTGCGCGAGCACCGCATGGTGATCATTGACGACGGCACGCGTGAGCGTCTGAACCTGTACCGGGTTTCCGTGACCTTTTCCCGGGCCTGGAAAGAGGCCGACGTGGTGTTGTGCAAAGGCTGGCGCGCGGCGGACATTTTTCTGGGCACCAGCCATGCGTTCACCCGCGACATTATCTGCTACTGGCGGAGCGAAAGCGGTTTCCGTATAGAACTGCGGCGGCACGCGCCGGAGGCGCGCAAATTCAGCGAGGAAGCCATCGCCATCCAGGCCGACGCCATTATCAAAAAAATGCGCGAGGCCCGCAGCCAGGGGCGCTCGGTCATGTTTTACAGTTGCGTCATCGGCAGCATCCCCGGACAGACGCACATAGCCGTGACACTGGCGCGAACCTTTGTGGACAATCTGCGCAAAAAAATGGATAATATCCTGATTATCAACCCGGCGGAGCACTTTGTGGAAGGCATGGACGGGGATGACCTGATGTTCATGTGGGAACGGGTGCAACGTAGCGGCCTCATTGACGTCTGGCGTTTCCAGACAGTCGAGGACATTGAGGAAAGCTTCGCCCTGCTGGGGCGCAAGGTGCCGCCTGCCTGGTCCGGCAAGGATTCCACCTATTCCACGGGCTGCACCAAGGAAATGCGCATCGCTCTGGACATGCAGTCCAGAAACCGCGAAATGCAGATTATCGGGCCTGAGCCCCGGCTCTTTTTCCGTCGGGGTGAATACGGGGTGGGCAAATATTTTGACGCCAGCATCAGCCGTCTCACGGGCCGCTGAGCGCGGCAGCAACAAAAACGAGGCGGGCTTCCCGCCGCAGGGAGTGGATTGAGATCATGGCCGCCTATGAAGCCGTCATCGGCCTAGAAGTGCACGTGCAACTGGCAACGGCCTCCAAGCTGTTCTGTTCCTGTTCCACCAGATTCGGCCAGCCGCCGAATACCAATGTCTGCGAAGTCTGCGCGGGCATGCCCGGCGCGCTGCCCGTGCCCAACCGCCAAGCTGTGCACTACGCCGCCCTGGTGGGGCTGGCGACCAATTGCGCCATCAACCGCCGCTCCATTTTCGCCCGCAAAAACTATTTTTATCCGGATCTGCCCTCGGGCTACCAGATTTCCCAGTTCGACCTGCCCATCTGCGAGCACGGCTATCTGGACATCGAGGTCGACGGCGCAAGCAAGCGCATCGGCATCACCCGCATCCACATGGAAAACGACGCGGGCAAGAATATCCACGCCCAGGGCGAAAACGTCAGCTATGTGGACCTGAACCGCGCCGGCACGCCGCTGGTGGAGATCGTTTCCGAGCCGGACATGCGTTCCGCCGCCGAGGCTGTGGCCTATCTCAGGACCCTGTACGGCATTGTAACGTATCTGGGGGTCTGCGACGGCAATATGGAGGAGGGCAGCTTCCGTTGCGACGCCAACGTCTCCCTCCGGCCCGTGGGCGCGGCGGCCTTCGGCACGCGCACCGAACTCAAGAATCTCAATTCCTTCCGTAATGTCCAGCGGGCCATTGAATTTGAGATCGCCCGTCAGCAGGACGTGCTGGATGACGGCGACACGGTGGTGCAGGAAACGCGCCTCTATGACGCGGTAAAGAATCTCACCGCCTCCATGCGCAGCAAGGAAGAGGCCCACGATTATCGCTACTTTCCGGACCCGGACCTTCTGCC
>OJIY01000315.1_pt1 | contig 17166 bp, 11 predicted proteins | sample 1596061 | NCBI WGS metagenome assembly OJIY01 (sample SAMEA4350111, study PRJEB24818) | metagenome | biome: human; feature: gut; material: faeces | place: Denmark | collected 2013-09
CTTTTCGCCCTATCTGTAGCGGGACGTTGCCCGCGCCCATGGGGGAGATAATTTCCCCCGGCCCCCCTTATTTTGATGTGAAAGGCCGTCGGCATTGCCGACGGCCTTTCACAGGATGAACAAAAAAGCTTTAGGGAGGACCAAAAGGCGCCCCTCCCCATAACAACCGTTTTTTATTCCACAGTAACGCTTTTCGCCAGATTGCGCGGCTGGTCCACATCCTTGCCCAGATAGTCCGCGGTTTCATAGCTGAAAAGCTGGAGCGCGGGCAGAGCCACAAAACCGGCCAGAGGCGCGGGCAGGGCCGGGATAATCCAGGGATCGTCCACCGCCAGATCCAGGCCCGGATTGGTCAGGGCGATGACCTTGCCCTGGCGGGCCTGCACTTCCACGATATTGGACTTGACCTTGGGGAACAGCGCGTCGTCCAGAGCCAGGGCGAAGGTGGGAAAGGCCGGATCAATGAGGGCGATGGGCCCGTGCTTCATTTCGCCCGCGGCATAGCCCTCGGCGTGGATGTAGGACAGCTCCTTGAGCTTGAGCGCCCCTTCCAGGGCCAGGGGGTAACAGTGCCCGCGCCCGAGATAAAAGAAATTGCGGGCCTGGGCGTACTTGCGCGAAAGTTCGCGGGCCTTGTCGTGCATGGCCGGCAAATGGGCGTCAAGCAGGGCGGGCAGGGATTCCAACAGGCCGATGAGCTCACGCCGCCGCGCCTCGGACAGGATGTCCCTGCGGCCGCCCCAGTACAAGGCCATAAGGGCCAGTGTGAGCATCTGGCTGCACATGGCCTTGGTGGAGGCCACGCTGATTTCCGGCCCGGCCTGGGTGTAGATCACAGCCGAAGCCTCGCGCGCGATGGACGAACCCACCACGTTACAGAGGCCCAGCACGGCCACGCCGCGCTCGCGGGCGATGCGCAGGGCCGCCAGCGTGTCGGCGGTTTCGCCGCTCTGGCTGATGACCAGGACCATGTCCTCCTTCCCCAGAAGCAGACTGTCGCGGTAGCGGAACTCCGAGGCGATCTCCACCTGCACCGGCACCCCGGCCCAGTGCTCCAGCAGATGCCTGCCCCAGAGCCCGGAATGATAGGAAGTGCCGCAAGCCACGATATGCAGGCGGCGCGGTACGGGCAGGGCGTCCAGTTCCGGCAGCAGGGCCGCGTCGCGCGTGGCGGTGATCCGGCCGGTCAGGCCGTCGGTGATCACGCGCGGCTGCTCGAAAATTTCCTTGAGCATGAAATGGCGATAGCCGCCCTTTTGCGCGGCCTGCATGTCCCATTGGATGGTCTGCACCTCGTGTTCCACCGGAGACAGATCCGACAGACGCAGGATTTCATAGCGCGTGGCCGTGGCCCGCACCACTTCGCCGTCCTCCAGAAAGACCACCTGCCGGGTATAGGGCAGAAAGGCCGGGATGTCCGAGGCCACGAAGTTCTCGCCCGTGCCCTGACCGAAAATCAGCGGCGCGGACATGCGCGCGGCATAGATGGTTTCCGGCTCGGCGCGGTCCATGAGGCAGACCGCGTAGGCCCCGTGGGCCTCGCGCAGGGCCGCCGCGAAGGCGTGCAGCAGATCCGGCTCGCTCTTGCGGCGCTCGGCGATGAGGTTGACCAGCACCTCGGTGTCGGTCTCGGAATGGAAGACATAGCCCCTGGCCGTGAGTTCGGCCTTGATTTCCTGGTAATTCTCAATGATGCCGTTATGCACCAGAGCCAGGGAACCGTCGTTGCTCAGATGGGGATGGGCGTTGCGCTCCGCGGGCACGCCGTGCGTGGCCCAGCGGGTGTGGCCCATGGCGCAGGTGGCCGTGGAGACCGGCTCCTGGGCCAGCTTTTCCTCCAGGGCCGCCAGTTTGCCCTTGGCACGCACCACGCGCAGGCCGCCCTGGCGCACAAAGGCCACACCGGCGGAATCATAGCCCCGGTATTCCAGACGGCGCAAACCCTCCACCACCACGGGCACGGCGGGCCGATGGCCCGCATAACCGATAATGCCGCACATATTCCGCTTCTCCCGGCAAAGCCCCGCGCATGGCGGGGCGTGTATGCATTGAAAAGCCGGGCACGCCTCAGGACTGTACATTCCGGTACAACCCGGGCCGTGCCCGGCGCGCAGCCCGGGAACCGCCGGTTTTGCCGGCGGCCCGGCTCAAACGTGGGACACGCTACATATTCACGCGGTCCACAATGTTCGTATTCAGCACTTCCACCTTGGCCTTGGAGGCCAGGTTCTGCATGAAAAGCTGATACAGGCCGTCCACCCGTTCGCGGGAAACGCCGTTGGCCATCAGATCACGCACGGTGTTCCATTCCTGCGGATCAGGCGGCTGCACGGCCGCCACGCGGCAGAGCAGCGCGCCCGGTCCCTCGCTTTTGCCGTCCACGGCATAGGCCGCGGGCAGCCAGGTTCCAGGACGGGCGGCGAAGACGGCCTCGGACAGGGCCGCGTCGGGCGCGAAATCCGCCAGATTGCCGCCACGCTCCATGGCCGGAGCGGTCTTGATGTCCAGACCCGCTTTCAGCGCTTCGGGCAGGGGACCGTCCTTCAATTCCTTACGGCGGGCCGCGGCGCTTTCCATGGCGGCCTTGAGGGCTTTTTCGGCGGTCAGTTTGGCCACAATGGCCTCCTTCACCGCGCTGAGCGGCCGGGTGGAGGCGGGTTCGGATTTGATCACCCTGGCCACCAGATATTTGTCCCCGGCCTCCAGGGCCGTATCCACGGGCGCGCCCGGAGCCGTGGCAATGAGGGTGGCGGCCCCGCCGGAAGTCACGCCCAGCGTCCGCTCCAGTTCGCTCTGGCTGAGCAGCCCGCTCTGTTCGGCCTTCAGGCCGAAGCGGGCCGCGCTTTCGGCCAGGGGCTTGCCCAGAATGTTGTCTTCAATCAGGCTGTCCAGCACGTCATGCAGCCTGTCCGCGCCCTGCTCCTGCGCCAGGCCCTGGCGCGCCTCCTGAAGCGCGTCCTTGAAGGGTTTGAGGCCGCCGGGCTTTTTCGCCTCCACCTTGATGATATGCAGGCCGAAGGGGCTGCGCACCGGCCCGGAAACCTGTCCGGCCTCCAGTGCGAAGGCCGCGTCTTCAAAGGGCTTCACGGTCTTGCCGCGCGCGATCCAGCCCAGCTCGCCGCCGGGACCGGCCGCATTGGGGCCGTTATGAGCGTCGGCCACGGCCGCGAAATCCTTGCCGCTCTTGAGTTCGGCCTGAATCTTCGCCACGTCCTCGCGGGCCTTTTTCTCCGCGTCGGCCGGAGCGTTTTCAGCCAGAGGCACCAGAATATGCGCGGCCTTGACCTGCGCCTGTTCTTCAAAGCGGCTCTTGTTGGCCTCGTACCACTTTTGCGCATCCGCCTCGCTGACGTTTTCCGGCCTGACCAGGGTTTCGGGCGACACGCTCACGTACGCCACGTCCACCTTGGGCGGAATGGCGAAATCCTGCTTGTGGGCGTCATAATAGGCCGTGACGTCCTGATCCGTCACCTTGACCTCGTCGGCGAATTTTTTGGCCGGAATGAAAAAATAGTCCACCACGCGCCGTTCCCGCAGGAAATTGTAACGGTTTTGCGCTTCATCCGGGTCCACCCAGACCGGCGCGGTAATCAGGGTAAAGATTTTTTCGCGCAGGAGCTGGTCGCTCATGTCTTTTTCATACTGGGCGGGGCTGATCCGCTGGGCGGCCAGCACGCGGGTATAGGCTTCAGGGTCGAAACGGCCCTGGGCGTCCTGAAAGGCCTTGATCCCGCCCACGGCCTGACGCAGCTCCAGCGGCGTCACGCTGATGCCCGCGCGCGCGGCTTCCTGGGTCAGCAGGGTCTGCTGAATCAGCTCGCGCAGCACCTGACGGCCCAGATGCTGCTCCTTGAGCTGCTCGCGGGTGATGCCGGGATTATTGCGCAGCACCGATTCCTCCGCATTGCGGTAGGCCTGCTCGAACTGCTGGACCAGGATGGGGTCGCCGTTGACGATGGCCACCACATTGACCGAATCCCTGTCATTGAAGCTGCCGACGCCCCAGAAGACAAAGACCAGGATGATGACGCCGAAGGCCACTTTGACGCCGAAAGACTGCGCGTTGGAACGGATATAATCGAGCATGCGTACTCCGGAATGCCGAATTGTCCTCCCGCTTCCGGCGGAAGCCGCCGGGAACAGGGGCGCTGACAGAAGCGGAAAGTATAAGCGCCTTTGCGCGGAAACTCAAGAAAAGGTACGGCCGTGCCCAGGGAGGACGCATCTAATTTCAGTTTTGCCGACCCCTTATTTGTCGTGATTATCCGTCAAAACCAGCCTTGCCGGCGCCGAAAAATCTTAGTTTTTAGCATTCTCCCGACACCAGCCATCCGCCTGCGCTTTGCTCCGGCGGAGAAAAGGTGGCTTTGCCCCTTTTTGTCTGTCTCTCGGGCTGTCGAATCAATAAATAAGATTTTTTAGATGCGTCTTGCGGCTTATTTTCCTGGCCCCCCGCGAACATCACCGGCACAGCCGGAAGATAAACCGGAGCCGGGATGCGGAAAGGCCGCAAAAGGCGCGCGGCTACACGGTAATGCCCAGCTTGCGCAAGCGGTGCTGCAGGGTGGAGCGGGGCACGCCCAGCAGGGCGGCTGCCCCGCGCGGGCCGGACAGCCGCCCGCCGGTCAGGCGCAGAGCCTCCAGAATATGGGCGCGCTCGTTTTCCTCCAGCGTGGGCAGGGCCGGGTTTGCGGACCGACACGGCGGACGGTCTTCAGCCGGAAGCGGGACCCGGCCGGCCATCGGAGCGGCGGGGGCGTCCGTTTCCGGCGGCAGCACGGCCGGCGTCTCCCACTCGTGCAGAGCCTCGCGCACAAAACTTTCGGTCACGGCCCCGTCCAGGGAATGCAGCAGAATCCGGCTGACCACGTTGCGCAGTTCACGAATATTGCCCGGCCAGTCGTGATCGCAAAGTTCGCGCAACACATTTCTGGCCAAACGCGGCGGACGCAGATCCCACTGCTGGGCAAACTGACCGATGAAGTACTCCACCAGAATGGGAATGTCGTTTTTGCGGCGGCGCAACGGCGGCAGACGCAGAATGACCGAGGCCAGACGGTAAAAAAGATCGCGGCGCAGACGCCCTTCGGCCAGGGCCTTTTCCAGATCAATATTGGTGGCGGAGAGCACGCGGATGTCCACGCCGATGGAACGGGCCTCGCCCACCCGTTCAAAGGAATTTTCCTCCATGACCTGGAGGAGCTTGCTCTGCATGTCCGGTGAAAGCTCGCCGATTTCATCCAGAAACAGGGTGCCGTTCTGGGCCATTTCGATCCTGCCGATGCGCTTGGCATAGGCCCCGGTGAACGCGCCCTTGGCATAGCCGAACATTTCGCTCTCAAAGAGGGTCGGAGCCAGGGACGGACAGTTCACCTTGATGAAATTGGCCTCCCGCCGGGGGCTGTGACAGTGCAGCCAGCGGGCCAGCATGCTCTTGCCCGTGCCGGTCTCGCCCACAATCAGCACCGGGATATGCAGTTTGGCCACTTTGCGCGCCACGGACATGACCCTGGCCATGTCCTGGGTTTCCAGCAGACGGTTCTCCAGCGGAGCCGCGCCGGCGGCGTCCGCCTCGTCCGACGAGTTTTGAGCCGCCCGCTGCGCCGCCTTGGCTCGGGCCCGGCGCTCCTCGGTAAGCACCACAAACAGAAAAAGACTCAGCACCGGACTCAGTTCCAGCAAAAAATTCAGCACTTCCGCCACATTATCCGGCTGGCGCACAAACGAGACGTGCAGGGTGCCGATGACCTCCCGGTTCAGGATCAGGGGCAGGGCGATGGTGGCGTTGAGCCCCGCCGAAGCCAGGGACGAAGCTCCGCCGCCCCAGCCCAGGGAGGCCAGATCGTTGATAACCACGGGTTTGCGGCTCTGAATGGCCTGCCAGGCCACGGTATTATGGGCGATGCGCGTGTTGGAGAACATCTCCACCACCGTGCCGTCCGCCGAAGTGAAGGAATTCAGGAACTCCCTTTCGGCGTCATAGAGAAAAATACTGAAACGATCATATTGGAAAAGGACACGGAACTCATTGGAAAGAAGAGAAAAAAGCTTGCTGCGGTCCATGTTGCCCGGGGCCAGCCCGGACAGGCGATGGATGATCCGGGCCGCGGCCAGCAAGGGATTCCCCAAACCGGCGTCATCATGTTGCTCCGACATGGCTCTCTCCCCTCGCCCGTATACGGGCATTTTTTGCTGAAATACCGACAAAAACGCTCAGCAATGAAGTGCTTTCATTGAACACGCAACCATTGTGAAGAAAAAAACAACAAGAAGTTCAGGCAACTACCGGATAGACCCGGCTTGGCACAGGACTTGCTCATATTTGGACATGCATAAACTTTACCACTATTAAATACACAAACTCAACTGCATTAAATATACTGTAATCAATTATATAAACTTTATTATGCATATATAATCACTATATTTATGTCATAGAAAAATCTGTAACAATACATTTTATGGGTCATAACTTTTAACAGCATACTCAAGGTATAGTTATGATCTCTTCAGATATTATCATTATTGCCGTTGTCGGTTTCTTTTCCGGCCTCATCAAAACCGGTGTGGGCGTGGGGGCGGGCCTTTTCCTGCTGCCCACCCTGGCGCTGGCTTTTCCCGCGAAAACAGCTCTGGGTCTGGGCGCGCCCCTCATGCTCGTTTCAGACATCATCGGGCTGCGCTATTACTGGAAGCAGTGGCTGCCGCGCGTGGAGCTCACGCGGCTGTTTCTTGCCGCCCTGCCGGGCCTGATCCTGGGCGTGCTGGTGCTGCCCCTGATTCCGGGCGGGATATTCCGCATGGGTGTGGGCGTCTTCGGCGTGCTTTACGCTCTCGGTCTGCTCTGGCCGCGCTTTCCCGTGGCCGCGCTGCTGAAAAAACTCTTCGGCGGACTCACTGCGCGCCATGCGGACAAGGGCGCGTACATCTACGGCTTTCTGGGCGGCGTCGCCACGGTGCTGGCCCATGCGGGGGGGCTGGTCTGGTCCCTGTACCTGATTACGGCCGCGCGCGACCGCCGCATCTTTGTGGGCACCACAATCATCCTCTTCTTTGTCACCAACACCTGCAAAACCATTTCCTATGTCTGCATCGACATTCTCGGTCCCGACGGACTGCTGAAAGTCATACCCGCCATTCCCATGATTCTTCTGGGATCTTATTTCGGCAATATCATCAACAAAAAATGCAATTATCTTTTATTCAGGAAAATCGTTCTCTGCTTCATATTCCTCACTTCCATCTCATTGTGCAGATAATATAATGCAATACAGACATCTTACATTCTTATTCCTTCAGCTGCTCGGGACACAACCTTCATTGATAGGGACGTCTCATGAAAAGAATAGCTGTGTTTTTGTCCACCATTGCCGTGTTTCTGTTGCCCGCGACGGCTTTCGCCGCCGTTTCGCCGCCGCAAGCCGTCAACATGCCCCATGTCTATATTGTTTTCGGCGTACTTTTGGCGGCCGCGGTGCTTTTTTTCACGGAATGGATCCCCCTGGCCGTGACCTCCATCCTGGTGCCCTGCGCGCTTTCGACCCTGGGCGTCATCACGGTCAAGGAAGCCTGGGTCAGTTTCGGCGACACCAGCATCCTGACCATTGTGGGCCTGTTCATGCTGGGCGAGGCCACCTTCGCCACGGGCTTCGCCCAGCGCGTGGCGACCATGATCATCAGCAAGGCGGGGCACAGCGAAACCCGCCTTCTGGTCTTCGCCATTCTTCTCATCGCCTTCATGTCGGCCTTTCTGAACAATGCCGGCGTCACGGCCATCACCCTGCCCATGATCATTTCCATCGCCCGCAAGGCGCACCTCTCGCCTTCGCGCATCTTGCTGCCCACAGCCTACGCGGCCAGCTTCGGCGGCTGCATCTCGCTGGTGGGTCAGGCGCCGAGCATGGTGGCCAACGGCATCCTGGCCAAAATGGCGCCGGAATACGGCCAGTTCGCTTTTTTTGAATTCGCCTGGTACGGCCTGCCCCTGACCCTGATCGGCGCGGTTCTTTTCGCGCTGTTCCCCCGTTTTCTGATTCCGCCGGCCCGCGAGGACGTGGCCGAACTCAAGGATGTGGAGGTTCCCGACGGCGGCGTGCACATGTGGATCGCGGGCGGCATCTACTTTCTCGTCATCATCTGTATGGCCACGGGCCTGGTGCCGCTGACCTCCGCCGCCATGCTGGGAGCCATGCTCTGCATCCTGACCCGCTGCATGACCCTGAAGCAGGCCCAGGCCGGCATCGACTGGACCACTGTCTGGCTCTTCGCGGGCATGCTGTCCATGAGCTTCGCCATGAACAAATCCGGCGCGGCCACGCTGATTGCCGACTTTGTCGTCAGCCATGTGTCCGATCCCTATGTTCTCTTCTGCACCCTTATGCTGGTGACCGCCGTACTGACCAACATCATGTCCAACACGGCCACCACGGCCATCATGGTGCCCCTGGTCATACCCATAGCCCTGGGCGCGCATTTGAGCCCCCTGCCTTTCGTCATGGGCATCGCCATGAGCGCCGCCGCCTGCTTCATGACGCCCATCGCCACGCCCTCCAACACTCTGGTGCTGCGGCCCGGCAACTACACGTTCTTGGACTACGTGCGTTACGGATTTTTCTGGCAGATCGTGGCTTTTGCTCTTTCGCTGCTGATCATTCCGCGCGTCTGGCCGTTCCTGCCGTGAACGGCCGGACAGACCCCGCGCGTTGCTCCATCTCTCTAACGTCAGCCGCCCTGCATCTCTGATCGGCGCGCAAAAGATGCCATGCGCCGGATCGTAACCACATTCAAATGGCCGGGGATGCAAAAAGGAGGAGGTATGTCGATTCAAAGAAGAATCCTGAACATCAACGGAATTGATCGGGAAGTCGTGTGCGACCCCGAGAAGGATTCTTTGGCCGATGCCGTGCGCCGTCTCGGACTGACCGGGACGAAAGTCGGATGCGGCGCGGGGCAGTGCGGCTCCTGCACGCTTTTGCTGGACGGGAAGGCCGTGCGCTCCTGCACGAAAAAAATGAAAAACGTCAAAGAATACTCCAAAGTGGAAACCATTGAAGGGCTCGGCAACGCGGACCATCTTCATCCGTTGCAAAAGGCCTTCACGACTCACGCCGGCGTGCAGTGCGGCTTCTGCTCGCCCGGCTTCATCATGTCGGCCAAGGCCCTGCTGCATGAAAACCCGAAGCCCTCCCGGCAGGACGTGCGCGACTGGTTCACGGAGCACAACAACATCTGCCGTTGCACCGGCTACAAGCCGATCGTGGATGCGGTCATGGCCGCCGCCGAGGTCATGCGCGGCGAAAAGAGCCCGGATGACCTCAACGTCGACATGCCCGGGGACGGACGTCTTTACGGGACGTATTTCCCCAAGCCGACGGCGTTGACCCGGGTGCTCGGAACCTGTGACTACGGGGCGGACGTGGCCGAAAAAATGCCCGCCGGGACGCTCCATCTGGCGGTGGTCATGGCGAAAATCCCGCATGGCAGGATAAAGGCCATCCATATGGATGAAGCCGTGCGCATGCCGGGCGTGGTGAGAGTCATTACGGCAAAGGACGTCAAGGGAACCAACCGCTTCTGCGTTCCCCAGGGAGCGGTCCACAGCGCCTGCGACGGGCGGGACCGTCCGGTGATCTGCGATGACGTCGTCCGACGCCACGGCGATATCGTCGCCGTCGTCGCCGCCCACAGCCGCGAACAGGCCCGCGCGGCGGCGGAAAAGGTTGTTGTGGATTACGAAATGCTGCCGGCCTGCATGACGTTCATGGAAGCGGCCCGAAAAGACGCCCCCCGGCTGTTCGCGCAATATCCCAATATCTACATTGAACAGCCCGTGTACAAGGGCGACGACACGCGCGACCTCTTCGCCGGGGCGGCCCATGTGGCGGAGGGAAGCTTCAGCACCACCCGCCAGCCGCACATGCCCATTGAGCCGGATGTGCTTCAGGCCTATCCGCAGGACGGCGGCGTGGCCATCCAGTGCAAAGCCCAATTCGTATACGGAATCATCGGACAGATGGCCGATGCCGTCGGCCTGCCCAAAGAAAAGATCAGAATCATCATGAACCCGGCGGGCGCGAGCTTCGGCTTCAGCATGTCGGCGGGCAATCCGGCGCTGGTCGCGGCCTGCGCCCTGGCCCTCGACGCCCCTGTCTCTCTGGTCATGAGCTACGAGGAGCAACAACATACCACCGGCAAACGCTCTCCCATCCACGCCAACGCCCGCCTGGCCTGCGACGCGAACGGCAGGTTCATCGCGCTGGACTACCTCGTCGGGCTGGATCATGGAGCGTACAGCGAAATGGCCGGCAATCTCACGAACAAGGTCTGCCGCTTCTGGGGCTATCCCTATGCCGTGCCCAACATTCGCGGCCTGGTCCGAACGGCTTTCACCAACAACAACTTCGGAACAGCCTACCGCGCGTTCGGCTCTCCCCAGACCTACACAGGCAGCGAGCAGCTTGTGGATATGCTGGCGGAAAAACTCGGCATGGATCCCTTTGAACTGCGCTACCGGAACGTGGCCGTTGAAGGCGATTTATGCACGACTTCCGTCCCGTACCGCGAATATCCCATGCGCGGGATGATGGATATCATGCGCCCCCGCTATCAGGAGGCCGTGGCGCGCGCCAAAAGGGAAGACACCCCGGAAAAGCGCCGCGGGGTCGGCATTTCCTGGGGGGGATACCACGTCTCCAAGGTTCCGGACAAATGCCTCATTGATCTTGAACTGAACGAGGACGGTTCGATCACGCATTACAGCACCTGGGCGGATGTGGGACAAGGCGCGGATACCGGCAGCGTCGTGCATGTGCATGAAGCCCTGCGTGAACTTCACCTGGACCCAGGGCAGATACGCCTCGTTCGCAACGATACCGCCACCTGCCCGGACAGCGGGCCCGCTTCGGGAAGCCGGTCGCACCATGTGGTGGGCAACGCCACCATCAACGCCGCGGCAAAACTGCTGGAAGCCATGCGCAAGCCGGACGGAACTTTCCGCACCTGGCGGGAAATGCGGGACGAAGGCATTCCCACCAAATATCGTGGCGAAGAATCCTCCAACTGGGGAGATATTGACCCCGATACGGGCCATGGCTACGGCGCCGTGGCGCAGAGTTACGTGCTGTTCATGTCCGAAGTCGAAGTGGACGTTGCCACCGGCAAAACGCGGGTGCTTGCGACAACCATCGTCGCGGATGTGGGCAAAGTCGGCAGTTTCGAAGGCGCGCTCGGCCAGGCCTGGGGCAGTTACGCGCATTCGGTGGGCTACGCGCTGAGCGAACGGTATGACGACATGAAGAAGCACGCCTCCATGCGCGGGGCCGGCATCACGCGCTGCAACGACGTGCCGGACAACATCACGGTCATCTTCCACGAAACGCCCCGCGCTAACGGCCCCCATGGTTCCACCGGCTGCGCCGAAGGTTTTCAGAGCTGCGGGCACGTCTCCATTCTGAACGCCATCGCCAACGCCGCCGGGATCCGGATCACGACGCTTCCGGCCACGCCGGAGAAGGTCAAGGCCGCGCTTGAGGCGAAAGCGGCGGGCAGGCCCTACGCCCAGCCGCGCTGGGAACTGGGCTGCGACCTGTATGAGCGGCTGGAGTACTTGAAAGCCCATCCCCAATGGTGGGCGGCCGGATCACAATCCGACTCCGATGGGGGAAAACACGCCTGATACGGCTCTGGCCGGATTGTATGCACGCTGATGTCAGCAAGGGTCATCAACTATTGAGGAGAACGGCTATGAAAATCGGTTTCATCGGCTTGGGCACAATGGGCGGGGCCATGTCTGCGAATCTCATAAAAAAGGGCTTCAGCGTACAGGGTTACGACATTGCCCCGGAGGCGCTGGAGCGTTTTGAAAAGGCGGGCGGCGTTCCCTGCTCCGATATGGCCGCAGCGGCGAAAGGCGCGGACATCGTGTTCACGATGCTCCCCAACGGCCCGCATGTGGAACAGGCGGTCGAAAAAATCGTCGGCAGCATGGCCAAAGGCGCCCTTTTTGTGGATTGCAGCACCATTCTGCCGGAAGTCACGCTGCGGGTGGGAGCGCGCCTGCGGGCCGAGGGCATGCGCGTCATGGACGCGCCCGTGGGCCGCACCGGCGCGGAAGCCTTGCTGGGAAAGCTGCTATTCATGGTGGGCGGCGAAGAAAAAGATCTGGCCCTCGTCAGGCCCTGCCTTGAGTGCATGGGCGACACCATTCTGCATTGCGGCCCCTTGGGGAGCGGCATCGCCACAAAAATCGTCAACAACTACATGAGCATCACGCTCAACGTCCTGACCGCCGAAGCCCTGACCCTGGGAGAGGCCTTGGGACTTGAGCGCGACCGCCTCCTGGAAGTGCTGCGCGGCACTCCCGCGGGCAGGGGACATATCAACGCCACCTACCCCGGCAAGGTGTTCAAGGGCGATATCAGCGCTTCCTTCATGCTTGATCTGGCCAACAAGGATCTGGGCCTGGCCATTGAGGTGGCGAATACGAAAAACGTGCCCCTGTTTACCGGCGGCGCGGCGCGGCAGGCCTATTCTCTGGCGCGCGCCCGGGGATACGGCCGTAAGGACTGGACCGCCATGCTGGAGGTCGTCCGGCAGCTCTCACAGGCGCAGTAGCCTCAGGAACTGACCTTTGCAACGTGAAGCGGAAATAACCGTAACCTTCATCAGGAGAACGTGATGATGCCGCTGAAAAGAATATTGCTGACCGTCGTCGCTTTGGCCGTGCTGTGCTGCGTCACCAGCGCGTCCGCGGCCGAATATAAAAAAATGACCATTCGGGCCGCCACAGCCAACCCTTTGGGCAGCCTTCACGTCACGGGCATCGAAAAATTCAAGGAGGTCGTGGAAAAAGAGTCCGGCGGCGCCATTCGCGTCCAGACATTTTATGGCGGCTCCATGGGAGACGAGCAGGCCAACGTCAAACAGCTGCGCAACGCAGAGATCCAGGTGGCCTGTCTGGCAGGCGGCAACCTGACCCCCTTCGCGCCAGCGTCCACCCTGTTTGTCATGCCCTATATCTTTCCCACGCCGGAAGAGGCGCTCAGGCTTTTCTCCAACGACGCATTCATGTCCAAAATGGCCGACGCCATCGCCGCACAGAGCCGGGTCAGGCCGGTGGCCTGGTTTGTGGACGGCTACCGGCATCTGACCAACTCCAGGAAGCCGGTCACCCAAATGGCCGATTTGCAGGGCCTGAAGATACGTGTCCCCCCCGTGGAAGTACAATTGGAATCCTACAAATCCTGGGGAGTGGAACCGCATCCCCTGGCCTGGACGGAAACCTTCAACGGCTTGCAGCAGGGCGTGGTGGACGGACAGGACAACTCCTATACCGTGATCCGGGACCAGAAGTTCTGGGAAGTTCAGAAATACATAACCGAGCTCCACTATACCTTCTTTGTGGCCCCGCTTCTGGTCAGTGAGACTTGGTACAGAAAGCTGGATGACGCCACCAGGGCTCTGATCAAAAAGGCCGCCCTTGAGGCGCAAAAGCACGAATGGAGCTGGGCCGCGGAGCAGGAAATCGTCGCGCGGAACGAACTGCTCTCCCACGGCATGCAGCTCAGCAAGCTTGAAGACGAGGAGAAGTGGCTTCAGGCCGCCCGCGGCACCTGGGAACGCTTCTACGATAAGGTCGGAGGCAAGGCGGTGGTGGATGAGGCGCTTGCCGTGATGAAGACGAAGTAAAAAAGAAGCCCCCGGCGCATGCGGTCCAAAGCTGTCGCGCCGGGGGCCTTTGTCCAAGGAGGAGCGCATGAGGATAGTGAAAAAACTCTACGACAATTTTGAGGAATACTGCTGTGTGGCCGCCGTGGCGCTGATGATCGTCTGCCTCGCCTTGCAGATCGTTTTCCGCGCGGCCGTGGGCGGCGGTCTGTCCTGGTCGGAGGAACTTTCGCGCTACAGTTTTATCTGGGCCGTATTTTTGGGCATGTCCCTGGCCGCCAAACGGCTTGCCCATGTGCGCATCACAGCCGCCCTGCTGCTCCTGCCGCTGAAAGCGCGGCTGCTTGTCAGGATGGGCACGGACGCCCTTTGGATCGCCTTTTCGCTGTACATCGCTTTTCACGGCCTGGAATTACTCCGGGAAGGCCTTGAATTTCCTGAAATGTCGCCGACGCTGGGCATTGTCAAAGCCTGGGTCGAAGCCATCATTCCTTTCTGCTTTTTCCTCACGCCGTGGCGCATTGTGGAGCAGTATTGCCGCAATATCCACAGAGGCACGCTCCTCGAACTGGTACGGGACGAGGTGACGTCATGAGCGCTCTCGCTGTCTGCATGCTGGTGCTGGTCATTCTGTTCATACTGGGCATGCCCATCTTCATGTCTCTGGCCATCGCCGCCATAGCGGCGCTTCTGGCGATGGACGGCGCCCTGCCGTTGTCCGTGGTGCCGAACTCCCTGTTTGACGGCGTCAACCTCTTCCCGCTTCTGGCCATACCCTGCTTTGTGGTGGCGGGCATGCTGATGGAATACGGCAACATCACCAAACAGATCATCGACGTGACCAAGCAGATGGTGGGCCGTCTGCACGGTGGTCTGGGCATCACCACGATTATGGCCTGCACGTTTTTCGCGGCCATTTCGGGTTCCGGACCGGGCACAGTGGCCGCTGTGGGCACGCTGATGATTCCGGCCATGATCCGCTCCGGCTATTCAAAGAACTACGCGGCCGCCACCACCTCTTCCGGCGGCACCATCGGCATTCTCATCCCGCCCAGCAATCCCATGATCATTTATGCCATTCTGTGCAACGTCTCCGTGACGGGCATGTTCACCGCAGGTTTCATACCGGGCTTCATCGTGGCTTTCAGCATGTGCCTGACCGCGTATCTGCTGGCCAGAAAACACGGCTTTCAGGGCGACAAGGATACGCCGCCTTTCCATCTGCGGACGTTTCTGACGGCCTGCGGCAGGTCCGGTTTCGCCCTGGCCACTCCCGTCATCATTCTGGGCTCCATCTATTCCGGCATGGCCACGCCCGTGGAAGCCTCGGTCATCGCCATCTTCTGGGCGCTGTTCGTGGGCGTATGCATCAACAAGGCCCTTTCATGGAGGCATATTTACGATTCCCTGCTGGAAGGGGCCATGTTTTGCGGCACCGTCCTGCTGATCGTCGGGGTGTCCACCCTGTTCGGAAAAATCCTGACGTATGAGGAAGCGCCGCAACAACTGGCCCGGCTCGTGCTGCAGATTTCCGACACGCCGGAAACAGTGCTGCTGATGATTATCGCCGTACTGTATTTTCTGGGCATGTTCATGGAAACCCTGTCCACCATCATCATCCTTGTGCCGGTGCTGCTGCCCATGATCAATACGCTCGGCATAGATCTCATCCATTTCGGAATCATTCTGGTGGTCACCAACAATGTGGCCATGCTGACGCCGCCATTGGGCGTCAACCTGTTCATATCCTCACGCCTGGCGGGAATCACGGTGGAACAGAACTCTATTGCCGTGCTTCCCTATCTGCTCTGCCTGACCGTGTGCATTCTGATTTTTACCTTTTTCCCCGGCGTATGCACATGGCTGCCCCGCGTCATGGGCTATGGGGGCTAGAAAAAGCGCGCGTCTCATCCGGGGCATTGCCGTGAACGCCGCCGGCTTCATGCCCCCCAGCTTCACACGAACCGCCGGGGCATGCCCCGGCGGTTCGCGGTCTTCGCTCTTTCCCTGCCGGTCATTCCACGCGTCCGGCCCTTCCTGCCCTGACGGCCATGCGGGCTTTTTCGCCCGGATGCGGGCAGCAAATCGTCCTTATTTGGGCAGCCGCCTGGGGCAAGGGGGGAGCATCAAAGACAAAACTGCAAAAAATCAATGTGTTACATAAAAAAATTAAGCTGGCACCATCTTTGCTGATTCAAGGCAACGCAGCTGCCGCAATGTTTTACAGGGGTAAATCTTATGAATGCGGACTACAAAGTGGATTTGCTGGTGCTGGGCATGGGCGCGGCGGCGCAACTGGCCGCCATTTACGCTCATGACGCAGACCCGGACCTGAACATCCTCATCGCCACCAAGGCGCTGAAAGGCAAGGGCGGATGCAGCCGCATGGTTCAGGGCGGCTTCAATGTGGTGCTTGACCCCGGCGATTCCCATGAAAAACACCTCATGGATACGCTCAAGGGCGGCCAGTACATCAATGATCAGGATCTGGCCCTGGCTCTGGTGGAACAGGCCACGCCCACGGTCAAGGAACTGGAAACCGTCTGCGGCTGCTTTTTCGACCGCCGCCCGGACGGGCACATCCATCAGAAAGCCTTTGCCGGGCAGTGTTTCGACCGCACGGTGCACAAAGGCGACCTGACGGGCATCGAAATCATCAGCCGCACCACGGAACAGATCTTCAAGCGCCGGATTCCGGTGCTGGGAAGAAACCCGCGCCGTGGAACTGCTGCTGGACGCCGAGGGAAACACGGTCACCGGCGCGCTGCTCTACAATATGCGCAGCGGCGCATTCGTCACCGTGGAGGCCGCGGCCACTCTGGTGGCCACGGGCGGCGGCCCCACCCAGTACCGCTTCCACGCCCCCGGCCCGGAAAAATCCGCGGACGGCATCGCCATGCTGTACCGGGCGGGCGCGCTGATGCGCGACATGGAAATGATCCAGTTCCATCCCACGGGCCTGATCATTCCCGGCAGCGTGGTGGCCGGGGCTCTGCTGGAAGAAGGCCTGCGCGGCGCGGGAGCCCACCTCTACAACGGCGAGGGCGAGCGCTACATGCTCAAATACGCGCCGGACGTGGCCGAACGCGCCACGCGCGACGTGGTCAGTCGTTCCGCCTACCTGGAAATGATGGCCGGGCGCGCCTGTCCCGAAGGCGGTGTGCGCATTGACGCGGCCCACCTCGGCGCGGACTTCGTGCTCAAAAGCTTCCCCGGCATGGCCGAGCGTTGCGCCCAGTTCAAATATGATCTGGCCCACGGCATGGTGCCCGTGTCGCCCTCGGCCCACTTCTTCATGGGCGGGGCGGCCATCGGCGTGGACTGCCGGGCCTCTCTGGACAAGCTCTTCGTGGCCGGCGAGGACGCCGGCGGCGTGCACGGGGCCAACCGCCTGGGCGGCAACGGCATCGGCGAATCCTGCGTCTACGGCCGTCTGGCCGGCAAGTCCATCGCCGCCTATCTCTCCAGGCCGGAAAACCGCCGCATCAAGGACAGCGCGCC
>OJIY01000317.1_pt1 | contig 17003 bp, 13 predicted proteins | sample 1596061 | NCBI WGS metagenome assembly OJIY01 (sample SAMEA4350111, study PRJEB24818) | metagenome | biome: human; feature: gut; material: faeces | place: Denmark | collected 2013-09
GGCGGTTTTTGTACGCGGCAGGTGCCGCATTCGGAGGCGGCCACATGGGCCCCGCTTTCGCGCACGGTTTTGAACAGTGCCGCGCCGATGTCCTGGGCGATGGCGTATTTTTCTTTTTTGAAGCCGTAGCTGCCCGAGATGCCGCAGCAGCCCGCGTCGGCGTTCCGGGATGTAACGCCGGGCAGGCGACGCAACAGCTCCAGGCCGGGCAGGCCGTTGCCCTGGGCGCGCAAATGGCAGGGCGCGTGGTAGATGACGCGCAGTTCCGGCAGGCTTGCGCCGCCGTTTCCGGACTCCAGCCGCAACTCGCCGCGTTCCGCGCAGTCCAGCAGAAATTCCTGGGCGTCCTCCAGCCGGCTCAGGCCGTGCTTTTCGGCCAGATCCGGGAAAAATTCCGGCAGTTCCGTCCGGAACATGAGGGCGCAACTGGGGCAGCCGGTAATGACCGGAATGCCCCGCTCCCGCCAGCGGGCCAGCGCCGCGAGATTGCGCTCCGCATTGGCGCGGGCGTCCTGCCAGAAGCCGTTGGCGACCATGGGCAGGCCGCAGCAGACGAATTCGTCCGGCACAATGACCTCATACCCGGCCCGGTTCAGCGCCCAGAGCATATCCAGACCTGTCCGGGGATCATACACGTCCACATAGCAGCCCGGAAAAAAGACCACTTTGCGGGTTTGGGGCGGCTGCCTGAAGCCGCGCGCCTGCTGCCGGAACGTCTGGCTGGCGAAGCGGGGCAGGGGGGCGCGCCTGTCGATGCCCAGGGCGTCCAGCAACGCGCGGGTCACGGGATTGAGCATGCCGAAATTCTTGAGCCCGGCCGGGATCAGCCGCAGCCAGCGCGCCTGAAGCTCGCCGTGGGCCAGCACCCAGTCGCGCAGGCCGGGGCGCCGCTTTTTGCACTGCTCGGCGCGGGCCAGCATGTTGATGCTGGACACGGGCACGTCGTGCGGGCAGGAAATGTCGCAGTTCTTGCAGTTGGCGCAGTAGTGCAGGGACGGGTCTTCCGCCAGTCCCAGCAGGCGGAAGCGCTCATAGGCGGGGCCGATCATGCGCGGTCCCAGGAATTTGGGCGTGGCCTCGGCCACCGGGCAATGCACCACGCAGGTGGTGCAGGCGATGCATTTATCGGGATTGATGCGTACGCTCATAGCTGCTCTCCGGACGCCGGTTCACCGGATTTTCCGGCAGTGGCGGCGGCCATGCGGCCCGCCTGCCAGCCGGTGGCCAGGGCGACGCCGTGGCCGCTTTTCTCGGTTGCGAAGTCATAGCCGCCGACGCTGCGCCCGGCGAAAAAGACATTGTCCCAGCAGGTCTGACCGGCGTCGTCCCGCGGGCGCATTTCGCCGTCCACCCGGACGCCCAAGCGGGAAAAGACATGGCTGCCGAAAATTTCCGGTTCGGACCACCGGGTCACGTCCGGCGGTACGGGAATATCCAGTTTGAACACGCTTTCGCGGACGCTGCCCGGCGCAAGCTCGACGCCGCCGCCCAGGATGCCGCCCGTGGCCAGCACAAAGGCGCGGGCAGTGTGACGGCGTTCCTGTCCGGCGGCCAGCGCCGTCAGGGAGGCGCAACGCTTTCCGTCGGTTGCGGCGCGGACGATGCGGGCGTTTTCCACCAGTTCGAAATCATGGCGGCGCAGCTCGCGCAGCAAGGCGTCCCGCAGGCGCAGGCCGCCCACGCCCGGCGGGATGGAAAGCATCTCCACCAGCGGACAGGCCACGGCCTGATTGAGTTCATGCCAGACCGAGGCATCGGCCTTGCTGCCGCAGATGGGCGGCAACAGCACGGCGTCGCACTGCCCGGCGTGTTCCCTGAGGCTTTGGATCAGCCAGTCCCGGCCCTGCGGCTTATCCACCAGCCGGGCCAGATCCAGGGCGCTCAGGCTGCGGTGGGTCGCACCCAGAGGCGAGGGCAGCATGCGCGGGACAAAATCCTTGTCCGCCCAGGCCCGGTACCGGCGTAACTGGCTGACGATCAGCGCGGGCCGACAGTCGCGCAGGCCGTGCACGCCCGCCACCAGGATGCGCCTGGCCCCAGTCAGGGCCGCGGGGTCCAGGCCGCCGGGCAGAAGATAGCTCGGCTTGAGCGTGCCCATGATGGTGGGCAGCAGGGTATTGCACGGAGCGCCCTGGGATGTTGCGGCCGTGTGCAGGGGCCAGCCCTGGTCCGCCGCGCATTGGCGCAGCATGTCCAGAGCCGTGCGGACAAGGCTCGCGCCGAGCAGGCGGTAGGGGTGCTTCGGCGGCAGAAGATCCATGCCGCTCCAAGGGTCGTCGAGGCGTTGACCGCCGACGTACCCCAGCAGGTCCACGCAGCCGCCGCTGATAGCCAGCGAACCCATGCCGTCGGTCACCATCCGCACGCTGCGGCCCTCGCGGGCGGCGGTCAGCGCGGCCATAAGTCCGGCCAGACCGGAGCCAACCACCAGTACGTCAATTGTCCTGCTCATCCGCGGCTCCGTCCAGGTTGAGGGTTCCGGCGTACACTGCCCGTCCCAGTTCCATTTCGCGCGCCTGCGTGCCCCAGAGGGCCGGGCGCAGGCCGCGCCAGCGCTCCTGCAGGAAGCGCCGCACATTGTCTGTGGGCGAGAGTTCCAGGGGCACGCCGTGCTCCACCAGCGCGCCGATGGTCCGCAGGGAGCAGAAGGTGCCCTGGCAGGTGCCCATGCCCAGCCGCGTGCGCAACCGGATGTCCGTCAGGGAATGGGTGGAGGGATCGCGCGCCACGCGTTCGATTTCAGCCAGACTGACCATTTCGCATTCGCAGAGCAGGGGGTTGCCGTCGCTTTCTCCGGCGCGGTCCGCCTGGGTCGCCAGTCCCGCCAGTTCCACCTGTTGCAGCACATCGGGCAGATCGTCGCCGAGGCGGTCAGCCATGAGCTGGAGCCCCTGCACGGGAAAATAGCGGGCCGCGCGGCGCAGCATGGCCTGGTCGGGATCGGGCACCAGGGCCTCGTCAGCGGTGCGGCAGGGCGCATGCACGCCAAGCCGGGCACAAACGTTGTCGCTGACGCGTTCGGCCATCAGGCGGTAGGTGGTCAGCTTGCCGCCGAAGATGGATACCATACCCTCCAGACCCTGCTCCGCGTGGTCCACCACATGAAAGTTGCGGCTGGCCTTGCGCCCGGCGGCATTGCCCGGCGTATAGAGGGGCCGCGTGCCCGCAAAGGCGCGCAGGATGCGGTATTGGCGCACCGCCGGAAACAGCGGCTCGCCCAGATCCAGCAGGCGCAGCACTTCCGCATAGGTGGGCGTGGTGTCGTCGGGGCGCTCCGTGGGCGTGGAGGTGGTGCCGAGAATGGTGATGGAACCGTGCGGCACGAAGATATCGCCGTCCGCGCCGGGGTGCAGGCGGTTGACCACGCGCGAGGTGAAGCGGTGGTTGAAGACGATCAGCGTGCCCCTGTCCGGCGACACAGCCACGTCCAGACCGGCCAGTCCGGCAATGCGGCCCGACCAGGAACCGGCGGCGTTGACCACGCATTGACAGGCGATTTCCAGGCTTTCGCCGCTGAGGCGGTTGAGGGCCGTCACGCCGCAAACCTTGCCGTTGCGCTGGTGGATGGCTGTGACCTCATGATAGGTCATTACCCGGCCGCCGTGGCGCTTGGCGGACATGGCGTTGTGCAGCACCAGACGGAAACCGTCCACGCAGGAATCGGGCACGCGGAAGACGCGGCGGATGTCCGGGGAAAGATTCGGTTCCAGGCGCAGAGCCTCGGCCACGTCCAGCTCACGCGCATCAATGCCCGCTTTGCGGCAGGCTTCGGCCCAGGGTTCCACATAGGCCGGATCGTCACCGGGCGTCAGCGCGAAAAATCCTTCGGTTTCCTCCACGCACTGCCTGCCGATGCGCCGGACGATCATGTTTTCTTCAATGCATTCGCGCGCGGATTCATTGTCGTTGACCGCATAGCGGCCCCCGCTGTGAAGCAGACCGTGAAAACGCGAGCTGGTGCCGTGGGCAAGACCGCCCTGTTCCAGCAGAATGGCGGGCACGCCGCGCATGCACAGATCGCGCAACGTGCCCATGCCGGTAGCGCCGCCGCCGATGACGACAACCGTGGTCTCCAGCATGGGGCCTCCTGATATATCGCTGAGATGTTCGCTCCGTCCGGGCCGCGTTCGCCGGTGGCGCGACGCGTTTCCGGCGAAGATTTCACTGCGGGATGCACAAATCGAAATAAAAATTTTCATTCTTTTGCCGTTGTTCGTCAAGGGGCAACTGCCCATCGGCAAGCCTTTTTCCGTCGGCATTCCCGCCCGCAGGAACGCTTCCGCCGTTCTTGCCAAGCCGGGCAAAGGCGGCTATCTGGTTGGAAAAAAGGAAACGTATGGACTGGTCGCAAAAACGCTGTGTGGTTCTGGACATGGACGGCACAGTGTATCTCGGGCACATCCCCATTGCGGGCGCTGTCCGTTTCATTCAGGATCACTGGCGGGATCTGGATTTTTTCTTTCTCAGCAACAACACCTCCAAATCGCCGCAGACCTATGTGGACAAGCTCAACGGCATGGGCATCCCGGCGCGCGGGGAGCTGCTGCTCTCGCCCGTGACGCCGTTGGTGGATTTTTTGCGGGCGCGCGGCATCAGCCGGGCCTATCCCGTGGGCAACGATGATTTTCAGCGGGATCTGCACCGGCGCATGCCGGAACTGGAACAGGCGGAGGAGGGCGCGCAGGCGGTGATCCTGGCCTATGACACGGAGCTGACCTACCACAAGCTGGCGCGCTCGGCCCTGCTGCTGCAAAAGCCCGAAACGCTTTTTCTGGCCACCCATCCCGATCTGGTCTGCCCCTCGCCGGAAGGCCCCCTGCCTGACGTGGGCAGTATGATTGAGCTGTACGCCACGGCCACGGGCCGCCGTCCGCAGTATATTTTCGGCAAGCCCGACCCGGCGGTGCTGGCCCCCCTGCTGGCGCGCTACGCCAAAGAGGAAATGGTCATGGTGGGGGACCGCCTGAGCACGGACAAGAAGCTGGCCGAAAACGCGGGCATTGATTTCATTCTGGTGCTCAGCGGCGAAGCCGCGCGTGAAGACCTGCGCAAGGAGGAGCGCCAACCCGCCCTGGTGCTGGAAGATCTCGGGCAGGCGCAGAGGGATTGGCGGTAGCCCTTCTCCGAACCGGCTTTCCGGATCTTGAAAAACAGAAAGGCCGCCCCCTTCATGGGGGCGGCCTTTTCCGCGTCGGTTTCCGGCGGCTTAATTGCCGCCCATGAGCCAGTTGAGCGGGATGAGCGAGAGTTTGGGGAAGAAGAGCAGCAGGAAAAGCATGACCACTTCCACCACAATGAAGGGAACCAAGTTGCGGATCAGCTGGGTGATCTTGATGTTGCCGATGCCGCAGACCACATAGAGCACCGTGCCCACGGGCGGCGTGATGACGCCGATGCCCAGGTTCAGGACAAAGAGCAGGCCGAAGTAGTAGGGATCAATGCCGGCCTGTGTGATGAGCGGATAGAACACCGGCGCGAAGATCAGGATGTTCGGCGTGAGGTCCATGACCATGCCGATGAGGAACAGGAAGACGTTGATGCACAACAGCAGCAGAATGGGGCTGTCGATGAGCGGCGAAAAGAGAGCCGTCATCTGGTTGGGAATCTGGGCGATGGTGATGAACCAGCCCACCGCCGTGGCCGTGGCCACGATGAGCATGACCACCGAGGTGGTGCGGGCCGCCCTGGCGCTGACGCGCAGCAGTTCGCGGAAGGAAAGCTCGCGGTAGTACAGCATGCAGACGATGATGGCGTAAATGGCCGCGAACGCGCCGCCCTCCGTGGGCGTGAATATGCCGAAGCGGATGCCGCCCAGCAGGAGCACGGGCATGAGGAAGGCGGGCGTGGAGTCGATCAGGATCTTCCACTTTTCTTCGCGCGTGAACGTGATGGTTTCGTTGTAGCCGTCCTTGCGCACTACGAAGAACCAGACCACCATCAGCGCCAGACCGATGAAGATGCCCGGGAACAGGCCGATCATGAACAGCTTGGTGATGGAGAGGCCGCTGATGGTGGCGCCGAGCAGAATGAAGTTGGTGCTGGGCGGGATGATGGGGCCCAGAATCGCGCCCGAGGCGATGACGGCTCCGGCGCGGCCCGGCTTGTAGCCCACTTCCTTCATCATGGGCAGCAACAGGCCGCCCAAAGCGGCGGCTTCGCCCACGGAACTGCCCATGAGGCCCGCGAAAATAACGCTGGAAACCACGGCCGCGTAGCCGAGGCCGCCGCGCACCCGGCCGATCATCAACTGGGCCAGTTGCACCACGCGCTGGGAAAGCCCGCCCGCGGCCATGATCTCACCGGCGAAGACGAAGAAGGGGATGGCCATCAACGGGTAGTTGTTGGCTCCGTCCAGCATGCTGCCGGGAATGATCATGGCGTCCCACATGCCGGATTGCCACATGAGCACCATGGCGCAGAGCACCAGCACGAGGCAGATGGGAATGCCGAAGGCCAGGAAGAAGAACAGGGTGCCGAGAAAGATGAAAAGTTCCACGTTCCGTCCCCTATGCCTTGGTGAATGAAGATGCGGGCCGACGGACAAGGGCCACGAGGTCGCGTATCTGCATGAGCAGGGCCGCGGCGGCCATGATGGGCAGGGTGCCGTTGATCAGGGCCATGTTCACGTTGGTGGCCACGGAATAGGTGTCCAAGGTCTGGAGTACGTTGATCACGCCGCCGTACAGCAACAGCCCCATGGCGGTCATGCCCATGAGCGTGGCCGCGATGTCCACGTATTTGCGCGCCGCGCCGTGCAGCAGATCCACGAACATGTCCACGGCAATGTGCTTTTTGCGGTAAAACGCCTCAATGGCCCCGAAGAAGGTGATGTAGATGAAAAGAAAGCGCGCCCATTCCTCGCTGGGGGGATAGCTGGAGGAAAAGACGTAGCGCAGAAAAGCGTTGTAAAAGACCAGACCGATCATGCCGAGGAAGATGACGGCGCAAAAAATCTCGAAAAGCAGCTGGCCAAGGGTTTCGGGCTTCGCTTCGCCGTGATCCGCATGTGGATCACACGGCTTGCCGACGCCCGTTCCGGACGTCGGCGGCAGGTTGTGCTGTGTCTCGTCGTGCATACTGACCTCTGCGGGAACAATGCCCGGACAGAAAATGAACTGAGCGAAAAATTTCCGTGTTGCGGGGCCTTCCCGCCGAGCGTGTTGCGCAACGGGCCGGAGGCATTGCGCCCCCGGCCCGTGTTACACTGTGCTGATCTTGCTACTTCGCCTGACGGTAACTGGCGGCGCTGTCCAGAATCGCCTGGGCGTTGGGCACCGTGTCGTAAAAGAGCTTCCAGCTGCGCTTGCCCGCTTCCGCCATATAGTCGTGGAATTCCTTGCTGGGCGTGGTGATGTGCCCCTTGCCGTTGATAATGGTCTGCTTGGCCTTTTCATCGCCTTCGGCCACCATTTTCCAGACGTCGTCGGCGGAACGCCTGGCGGCTTCGTCAATCCACTTACGGTCCTGCTCGGGCAGGGACTGGTAGAATTTTTCGTTGATGTACAGGGAGTGGATCACCAGGATATGCCCGGTGAGGGTGATCTCGGGAGTGATCTCATACATCTTCAGGCTTACGATGTCGGCCAGAGGGCTGTCGCCGCCGTCGATGACGCCCTGGTCAAGCGCGCCGGGCACTTCGGCGAAGGGCATGGGCTGGCCGCTGATGCCGCATTCCTTGGCGAAATTGGTGTACAGCGGAATATTCGGCACGCGCATGCGCAGGCCCTTGAGGTCATCAATGGTTTTCACCGGCTTCTTGGTGTAGAAGTGGCGGAAACCAAGAGGAAAGGCGTTCAGGGTGCGCAGGCCGGATTTTTCGGTAAAGCCCTGGTTGATCAACTCAAAGGTCTTGCCTTCCATGGCGCGGCGGGCATGGTCCAGATCGTCGTAGAGCATGGGCGTTTCCAGCATGGCCATGGCCGGATGCAGGGCCGAGGTCTGGGTGCCGGTGGCGCACATCTGGATGATGCCCTTGCGGGTAGCGGCGATATAGGCGTCTTCCTTGCCGAGCTGGCTGTTGGGGAAGACCTGCACTTCGTATTTGCCGTTGGAAAGTTCGGTCAGGTATTTGCCGAACTGGTGCATGCCGATGGTTTCCGGCTCGCCTTCCGGCTTCATGCCCGCGATTTTGATCACGGTTTTGGCGTCGGCGGACGGGGCCATGCCCAATGCCATGCCGCAGATGAGGCCCAAGGCCACGAACAGCGCAATAATGCGTTTCATCAAAGATCCTCCTGTTGGTTTGGAAGCTTACCTGTTGTCCTGCACATATGCCGCGCCGACCGTCGGCGGCCTTGTACGCCACGCGGCGGGCGCGCGTCACTCCACAGCCCTGCGCCTCTGCCGCCGTCACGGACGGGGTCGGCACATCCGTTATGGGCGCGGCGGCGGGCATGCCCCCATGCCGCCTCTATGCCGCCCGGAATTCGCTTGGCTAAAACTTACTTGACCTGACCGATAAAATTCAATGTTTTTTTTCACAAAATTTTGCCCGGCCCGGAAATGCGCGCCCGGCGCGCTTCAAGGGGCCTGGGGCCATCCGTTCTTGCTCCGGCTTCGCCTGGCTTTTGTCATGGCGGGCGGCGGGAGGAAAGGCTCGCGTGATCGCGCGTGACGGCTCTGACCCGCCATTTGTGAACGTCCGGATAAGCGGATGAACTGAAGCCCTTGACGGAAGCTATATCCTTGGGATAAAAACCGCTCACGTCATTGTGGCGACGGAGCTTTCAGTCCCGCGCCCGATGATTGTGCGCCGGGATGGTGGAATTGGTAGACGCAGCGGACTCAAAATCCGCCGACCGCAAGGTCTTGCGAGTTCAAGTCTCGCTCCCGGTACCAAAAGAAAATCAAGGGGTTGCAGAAATGCAGCCCTTTTATTTTGCCCTTTTTTGTATCACCACCGTATCACCAGTATCCCCACTCTCCAGGCTGGGCATGAGCGCTGCCGCTCGTGCCTGACTTCCGGGGGTGACATGGGCGTATGTACCGCCTGTAGTGGCAACATTGCTATGTCCAAGCTGCGCGGCCACGGCGGCGAGGTCCGCCCCGTGCGCAAGCATTTCTGTCGCGGCAACTTGGCGTATGTCGTAGGGGCGCATTTTTACCTTGGCCCGTTTGCAGGCGTTGAGCCATGCGGTGCGGAAGCATAGTACGCGCCGCCCATCATTGCGATGGCAAACAAGAGGTATACCCGCCGCCATATCTTGCTCATATCTCTGGCGGGCCTCAGTCATGTATACCGGATGAGGGACGACTGTTTTTAGCCGTCCGCTCTTGCCCTGGCGAAAATAACTAAGCCACGCCGCCAATCGAAAGCGTTCCATGTCAGACTGAAAAGTTCTGCCTGCCCAAACTGCAGGGTAAGAAAAAGCTGTGCTGACCGCCTATTAAAAAAATTCGGGAGGGTCTAGGTGTAGAGTGTCAACACGTTGTTCACCCTCCAGAGAGTTTTGAGGCTGGAGGTTTTCTGCCAAGAGCTGTGTGGGGACGCAGGAAATTGTAACATTGTGTCCAGATCGGCAGATACGCTGTTCGCTTCCACGAGTGGGTATATGTTCTTGCGTATGCCCACTCTTTTAAGGCAGTTCTGATGAAGCGTTCCGCCTTACCATTGGTTTGAGGATGATAAGGCCGTGTGCGCTTATGCTTTATGCTCAACTCGCAGCAAGCTTTCCGAAATTTCCATGACATATAACAAGAGCCGTTATCCGTCAGGACGCGCTCCACTTTGATGCCCTGCTCAGCGTACCAAGCAACGGCAAACCATAAAAACTCCACTGTGGATTCCGCTGTTTCATCCGGCAAGACCGCCGTATATGCCGCCCTGAAAGCGTCATCCACGCAGACATGCAAGTATTCCCAACCCGGCCGACGACGGCGGATTTGCCGCGTTCCTGCTTTCCTGTGTCCGATTCCGTCAATTTTACCAAGCCGTTTTATGTCCAGATGAAACATTTGCCCCGCTTTCTCCCACTGGTAGCGTTGAACCGGTTTCTTTTCCTCCAAAGAAGAAAGGCGGGAGCAGCCGAGCTTGCGCAAGGCCCGGAACACACTGCTACGCCCCAGCCCCAGCCGCAAGGCAATCGCGTCACCGGTCAGGCGCTCCCTGCGCAGGGCCAGGATACAACCAACTTCATATTCCGTCAGCTTGCTCCGGCAACGCCTGTGCCGGGAACCTCTATCAACAAGGTCTGCGGAGCCTCCCTGACGATAACGGCGCATCCATTTTCTGGCGGTGCGCAGGCTTACTCCAAATCTCGCTGCCACTATCGCGGCAGGGGCGGAGCCCATCCGCCGGATCATTTCTTCTCGACCTTTGGCCGTCAGTTTGGCATTCTTATAGCTATTCACCTTCTCCCTCGGTCGGCTTGCTGTTGTCTGGCAACTTCAGCTCTACCGCTTTGAGGGAGGGTGAACAACCTATTGAAACATTACATCTAGGCACATTCTGCGGTAACACTTATAACTCTACTTTTTTAGTCTACCCTAAGAATGCTCTATTGGATCTGCGCTCATGTGAGGCCGTTTTTCTCCATTCTCCTTGTAGACACCAATGCTGGCAGTCCAATTTGATGGTATAAAATATGCAAGAAATAACTTATATGTGTTCATGCATTTTTTGCCGCTTACCAACGAGGATATTGCCCTGACCAGAGTCTCAAAGATAACGATCAGGAGGGAGGATAGATGGATAGCATTACAAGCAATTCTCAATCGTATAGCGGTGTTTCCATCCCCATATTACCGGCCCGACAACGGGAGGATGCCCTGCAGGCGGCACAGCCCGCCGCAGGCCACGTGCGCCTTGATTATTGCGAACTTTCCGACATGTCGGAAAATTTTTCCGCTTTCCCTTCCGAAAGCCAAACCCGCCCGGCAACCGGCAAGGGCGATATGAGCGCGGATGACATTCGGCGCGGCATCATTGATTTTCTTGAACAACAAGGCGGCGCGTTGGGCGGCATCGGCGAACGTAGTTTGCGGTCAGGCTTCAGCCAGTCGCAGACAACGGCGCGCACGGACAACGGTACGGTCATGGAAGTAACCTCCTCCTCGGACGGCGCTTCTCAGCTTCACGTCACTCTGCCTGGCGGCAAAAGTATTGCGGTAAACGGCGTCGTCAACGCGCGGATAACGGAGAGGGAAGAAGGCGGTATTGTCCTTGTCACCAAAGCGTCCACTATAACTTATGACGCCGACGGCAATCAACTTGCCGCCGGCGAAGGGGGCAATCCCCTCGCGGGAACGGACGGCAACGACATTATCATCAATGTTGACGGCAAAGAGGTCGACGGCGGCAACGGCGACGACACGATTATCAATTTTGCGGCCAATGCCTCTCTTCGCGGCGGTGCGGGGAACGACAAGATCATTCTTGCGGGTCAGTCTGTGGAAAACATCTCTGTTGATCTCGGCGACGGCGATGACCTGTTAGAAGCTGAGAACCTAATAGTGTCGGATGGTTCCCGTCTAACCATAAACGGAGGTGGCGGAAACGACGACATCCGGTTGGGAACCGTGTTTTCTCCCGGCACCATTGCCGTGGATGGCGGCAACGGCGATGATCGCATCACAGCGAGCAACATCATCAGCCGAGGCGAAAATGTGACCATAAATGGCGGCGACGGCGATGATCTGATTTCCCTGGGCACCTTCAATGGTACGGTACGCGGCGGCAACGGCAAGAATACCATTCATGTCGGTACCGCTGTCGACAGTATCATTGACGGGGGTGACGGCACGAATGAAATATCCGTTGAAAATATGTTTCAAAGCCTGCTGTTGAACAATGGCGAAGGCAATGCGGTTAATATCGGCAGGATGGCCAAGAGCGTGGCCCTGAGTGTTGACGCAATGAATGCGTCATTGTGGAATGATGAAGAGGATGCGCGCACAAAACAGGCGGAGCCGGGTCAAGAAACAGAGGCAACTGCTGAAACGGGGCAGCGCACGGAAGAGCCTTCCTGGCGGGTCGAAAACATTCTCCAGCGGAGTGCGGAAATCAGAAGAAACTCCTCAATGAAATCCTGATTGTCCGATCAAAAGCGCTTTGCAAAAAGTTCACATCCGGCAGAAGGTGTGAACTTTTTGCGTTTCAGCTGCCGTGTTGAAGCGCTCTTCAGACGCATATTGCAGGATATAATAATGAATTAGTATAGTTATAGTTCATGAGAAATGAGTTATGAATAACATTATATATAAACAAATATTGAATCAAATTTAATAATATCTATTTTTAGAAAATGTATGGTTGAGACAAGATGCTGTTAGGTTCCCGTATTTAATCTTTCAGCTTTACCCAGGAGAATGCTGAATACAGCGCCTGCCTTCTGGATATTCATCAGCTTATCCTGCAATCTTTTGTGGAAGTGGTTGACAATCTCGATATGAACCGCTTTATTTATACTGTCACACCCTCCTTATAATATGAGAAGGAGATATCTCATGGAAGGTTCACGAGCTCAATCTTTTGATATCAATAATGAAAAGTTGCGGAAAATTCAGAAAGGCGCACTGCAACCGTCAGGGTCGGTTCAGGTGGATTATTTCGGGCATTCCTGTATACGGATTGTTTCTCCTTTGGGACTGTCCATTTTGATTGATCCGTGGCGCAATGACCCCGACTGGGGCTGGTGGTTTCCGGAGGATTTTCCGGAAGTTGAGGTTGACATCGCCATTTCCACGCATGCGCACTTCGATCACGATGCGTTGCATATTCCAAAAGCGCTGATCACCATGGAACGCATGGTGGGGACATATGCACTGGGGGATATCAGGATTACCGGCTTGGCGGACAAGCACATGTCCGCTTCTGTCGGCAAAACACGCTGGACGGACATTCAGAAAGATACGGGAGAAAATTTCGCGCCTCCGGGCAACAACCTTCATATGGACAATATCATCTACGTTGTGGAAACAGGCGGAGTCACATTGGCGCACTGGGGCGACAACAGGCCGGATCCGGATGAATTTGTAGATGGCTATCTACGGATGAATCCCATTGATGTGTTGTTTCTCCCTGTTGATGAAAGTGAACATATTTTGAGCTATTCCCAGGCTGATGCTATCATGCGGGCGTATAAGCCCGGCCTGACCATCCCCATTCACTATCTTGCCCATGGCGTGAACACAGTGCTGAGCACGCTGCAACCCTGTGATCCGTGGATACAGACCCACAAGAACATTGTCGATATTCCATCTTCCCGGCTTACCGTAACGCCGGGAAAATTTCCTCAGAATGGAGAGGCGGTCGCTACATTCGGCAATAATTTCACGCGGGAATGATGGGGAATGTTTGCTGTTTGACGGCCGCGCCCCTGAACCGCGTGACGTGAAAAAAAGAAGGCCGGACGTCGAAACGGCGTCCGGCCCGCGTTATGGACGGACAGTCCCTCAGTCGCGGCTTTTGTCCGTGGTCAGCAGCAGGACGGCGGCAAGCACCATGCCGCTGCCGAGCCAGCCGGCGAGGCTGAAATTTTCCTGCCAGAACAGCCAGACCCAGAGGGTGCTCAGTACGGGTTCCAGGTGGCAGGTGACCGCCGCGCGCACCAGGCTGATGCGCTTGAGTCCCTGACCGTAGCAGGCGTAGGCGAAAAAGGTGGTGGTCACGCCCAGCGCGGCGAGCCAGAACCAGACGCGCGGCTCATGGTCGAGGCTCACGGGCACGCAGAACCAGAGTGCGAGTACGCCTCCGGCCAGCATGAAGCCGTAGATGGTGGCCGTGGCGTAGTGGCTCTGCCACCAGCGGTAAAAAGGATAGTGCGAGGCATAGCAGATGCCGGTCAGCAGGCCGCAGGCAATGCCCGGCACGGAGGTCTGTCCCGGCAGGCTGCCGCCGGAAAAGCAGACCAGGGTGGTGCCGGTCAGGGCCACGCCGATGGCGCTCAGTTTGCGCGGGGAAATCCGCTCCCGGAAGAGCAGGCGAGAGAAAACAGCCACCCAGACCGGCGCGGTGTACAGCAGCACCACGGCCATGGCCGCGCCGCTGAGTTTGATGGCGTATTGGGTGGCTCCGAAAAAAACGCCCACGCCCCAGACTCCGAAAAGCAGAAAAATACCGGCGTCGCGGGCGCGGATGAACAGGCCCTTGTGTGCGGCGGCGTGGAGCAGAAACAGTATGCCGCCGAAAGCGGCGCGCCAGAATGCGGTTTCCAGCGGGCTGACCCCCGCGTTCATGCAGATTTTGGAAATCACGCCGATCAGCGACCAGAAAAAGGCCGCCAGCAAAATCCAGACATAGCCGTTCAGGCGGTCAGCGGGCCGCATGGGATTCCTCCGGCCCCGCGTGGGGGGCATCCTCCACCGCCGCGAGGCCCAGAGCCGCGAGCATCAGGCCCGCCACCTGAGTCTGGCGCGCGGGCAGGGGCAGATTTCTCCAGGCCCGGCCCACCAGCCAGAGCGGCACCCGGCGGGTCTGCTCCGTACTGTCGTAATGGACGCGGTCCGCATCCATGCCGTGGTCGCTGGTGATCAGCGCGGCATAGCCCGCGTCCAGCCAGTTCGGCAGATAGCGGGCCAGCAGGCCGTCCGCCGCGCGCGCGGCCTCGCGGTAGGCCGCGGCATCCGCCCCGGCCGTGTGCCCGGCGAAATCCACGCCCATGGAATGGACCAGCAGCAGGTCCGGCGTATGGCGCAGGCGCAGGGCCTCGGCGTCGCGGAACAGCTCGTCGTCGGGATAGGCGTCCTGGCTGTAGAACAGACCGTGGCCGACAGGCAGGGAGGGATCGTCGACCAGGCGGTCCCGTTCCGGCGCAAAGGGCGCGCGGTTGCAGAGTTCGCTGACCCAGCAATAGGCGGCGGCGGCCGTGCTCAGGCCCGCGTCCCGCGCCCGCTGGAAAACGGTCGGCGCGGGGCAGAGGCGGGCGTCGTCATTGCGCAGGATGCCGCTTTGGACCGGACTCAGGCCGCAAAGCAAGGTGGCATAAAGCGGGCGGGACAGCGGGGGCAGTTCGGCGTCCAGCTCCGTGTAGCGGGCCTGCTCCGTTTCGGTGAGGGCGCGCAGATAGCTCATGCAGCGCCGGGCCGTGGCCGCGCCCAGGCCGTCCAGAAGCACAAAAACCAGGCGGCCCATCACCAGTCCCCCCGGCCCGCCGGGCGTTGCGGGAAATCCAGATCCGGCGCTTCCGCGCGGAGCCGGGCGGCGGTGATGCCCCGGACGTTGAAGTTCCGCCTCAGCCAGCGCAGGTAATCGTAAATTTTTTGCAGCAGCGCGTCGGCGGCGGCCTGATCCGGCACATTGGGCGACGCGCCGGGCAGCATTTCCGAGGAGTGCCAGAACAGGCTGAGCACCTTGCCGCCGCGTTGCGCGTGCAGACGGCTGGCCAGACGCATGACGCGCGGACTGTGCCAGACCGGATTGGCGCTCAACGCGCCCCAGAAATGAAAGGAATCCAGCGGGCCGGGCCTGCCGCCGGTCAGCCCGCGCCAGAGCCGCGCCAGCGGGCGCCAGAGGGGAATCTGGGTAATGGGCGCTTCCAGCAGGCGGCCCGCCCCTTCGACCCAGTAGGGATCGGCCGGGGCCAGAAAATGATCCGGGCCGTCCCTGAAGGCGCGCAGCGGGCAGACGGAACTGTCCAGAGTGATGCCTTCCTCGGCCAGCAGGGGACGCACCACGTCTTTAAGATCCCAGCGGCCCATGCGGAAGCTGGTCAGCGGCGCGGACTGAAAGTCCCGTCCGGCGTCCAGCAGGGTGCGCAGGCGTTGGCGCAGGAGTTCGCGCGGCAGGCGGTCGGTGCGCGTGGGCGGCCCGTCAGCGCTGGTATCCGTGAGGGGCGGGGTGCTCCAGTGGTGCAGATGCGCGCCGATCTCCGCGCCGCAGTGGTCGCGCATCCAGGTCAGCGCGGGCCGTGCCTCGGGACTGGAAAAAACTGTATGGGCGCAGAAGAGCGTCAGGGGAAAACCCAGTTCCCGCGTCAGCGGGGCCAGGCGGGGCAGCAGTGTGACATTGCGCACCCCGCAGCCCGACGCGGCGTAGCGGCCGGAAAACAGCCCTTCCTCTTCCACATCCAGACTGACGACAACACGCAGGACGGGCGCGCCGGGCCGCGCGTCCGTTTCAGGGGCGTTAGTGCTCATCGCTCCATACTATGCCCGCCCGCCCCGTAAGGCAATGCCGGGAGGGACTTGCAAAAGCGTGCGGAATGCATAGTATGCTGCCAAGCGCGGCCGCGAAATCCGTAGCGGAGCGCGCTTTCGCACAGGAGCCACATGACGCGACCCTTGAATGTCCTTTTTCTTATGGAAGATCTCTGCTTCGGCGGCACCCAGCGCCAGACTCTGGAACTGGCCCGCCGTCTGGACCGGAAGCGCTTCTCTCCGGCCATGCTCACACTTACCGGAGCCACTGATCTGGATGAGGCGGCCCGCGAGGCGGGCATCCGCCTGACGCATCTGGGCGCGTCACGCCGCGCGGCCCCCCTGTTTTTTCTGCGCCTGGCCGCCGCCCTGCGGCGGGCGGCCCCGGACATTCTGGTGCCCTGCACGGCCCTGCCCAACATCTGGGGCCGGATCTGGGGACGCGCGTTGCGCGTGCCCGTGATAGTGGGCACCTGCCGGGGCGGCGGCGGGCCCAAACGCCAGCATGAGCGCTGGCTCTGGCGCTTGACCCGGCACATGGTCTGCAATTCCGAGGCCTTGTTCCGCACGCTTCAAAGCATGGGCGTGCCAGAAGCGCATCTGAGCTATATCCCCAACGGGGTGGATGTGGATTTTTTCCGGCCCGGAGACACGGACCCGTCCGCGCGGGAGCCGGTGATTCTGTGCGTGGCGCGCCTGGCGCGCGACAAGGATCACCTGACCCTGCTGCGGGCCTTTGAGCTGATTCTGCAAAGCCGCCCGGAGGCGCGCCTGCGTATTGTGGGCGACGGCCCGGAGGAGGCGGCCCTGAAGCGCTGGGCGCAAGGCCGTGCGGCGGGGGCGTGCGTGGATTTCTTCCCCGGCGGCATGGACATGCGGGAGCATTACGCCGCGGCCCGGATGTTCGCGCTGGCTTCCGTGCGCGAGGG
>OJIY01000318.1_pt1 | contig 16834 bp, 14 predicted proteins | sample 1596061 | NCBI WGS metagenome assembly OJIY01 (sample SAMEA4350111, study PRJEB24818) | metagenome | biome: human; feature: gut; material: faeces | place: Denmark | collected 2013-09
ATTAAAGACTGGCGACGGATTGCAATGCGCTATGACCGGTGTGCGCATACGTTCTTTTCGGCCATTTGCATCGCAGTTATCGTTATTTTCTATCTTAATTAATGAGTCCTGAACCTAAAACACGCCAGAGATTGGCAAGACTTGCACGAAACCCTAGAAGCCTACGGCCTTGGCATCAAACCGCACGGCAACGGCCTTGTTATCAAGGACTTGCACGGCGAACACGCGGCCAAGGCCAGCACGGTTGATCGCTCTCTTTCCGCAAAACGCCTGCAAGAGCGCTTCGGGGAGTTCAGCCACTACCGAAGCTTGCGCCAGATTCAGGAGCTTTCCCGCTATCAGGCCGTGCCTCTGCAACGCTCGCCGGAGCGCGAAGAACTGTTCACCAGATACAAGGCGGGCATCGAAGCCCGTAAAAACAAACTGGCTGGCGTGAAAGAACGGGAGGATAAGCAGATTGCCGCCGTCCGGCAGCAATGGGCCGAGAAACGGCGGGAAATCGAAAATATGGGCATCCACAAACGCAACCGCCGCAATCTGCTTGCCTTGGCGAAAAAGCACGAAGCCGAGTCCGTGGCGAAAACCAGGCTGGACATGTTGCCGGAGCGCGAGGCAGTGCGCCGGGAAAATTCCTACACCTCCTGGCAAGACTTCCTGAAGCTGGAAGCCGGGAACGGCAACGAGGTTGCCCTGGCCGTACTGCGCTCCCGTCAGGAAACGGCAGAGCCGGAGCAGGCCTAGGAGCAAAAATCCCCGGTAAAAAACTGGATGGAGCGCGGCAACGAGTATGCGGCGAAAACCGCCATCCGGGCGGAGTACGCCGAAAAGGAGCGCAAACTACAGGAGCGGGACGATATTTCCCACAAGGGCAAGAAGCAACTACAGGCATTTTTACGCATGGAGCAGATCACCGCCGAGGGCGGGGAGCTTGGTGAGGTCAAGCGCCGCATTGACGGCAAAGGCATAGTAATTTTTACGCTGGAAAGCGGCGGCACGATTAGGGATACTGGCAAGGAGATTTTCTATTCCAGCCATGACCTAAAGGCGGAACGAATGGCTTTACGTTATGCCGCCAAGAAATGGGGCAAGCAAATAGAGCAAGAAAGAGGTCGCATTACTTTCCAGCCGGAAAAGCAGATGGAACTGTCACCGTTGGAGTTGTCCAAAAGGCGGAAAGGAATTTCACGGTAGTAAAATTACACAATCATGTAAGGATACAAAAACGGATACCGAGAGGTATGCCATATTAAACTAAGGTAAAAATCTGTTCTGCCTAGCGACAAGAGATTCAATAATAAAGTTTAAAAACATTGAAAATCGTTTTGTTGCCTGCAGAACTTCGTGGGATGTAGGAAGCGCATCACAATCATGCACATAAGTATTCAGTTCTAATTTAATATAGTCTTTTATTAGGCGTTTGCGACCACTTAAAAGGCGATCTCTATATTTTCCGAGAACAGTTGATTCAATTAACGAATTATTCTGATAAACTTCATCAATAGCCCAACCAATCGCTTGATCCACAGCGATTTTATCATTAACTGTTTTTCCACACACACCACCCAGAAAAGCACGCAAAGAAACTTCCATTAAAGTACGTAAAGCAATTATACTGACATTTGGATATTGTTTATAACATTTGGAAATTTCATCAATAATTTCCTTTATTTTTATATAGTCATTTAGTGCTTTGTAAAATGGAAAAATTCTCTGGAATTTATTTGAATCACTTATATATAATGGTTCAATTTTTGCCTTTAAAATATGACTAACCACTAAATCATCATTTGGCTCATAAATATATTGAATCGCGTATTCACCAGGGTAGTTTTGAGGTGAAAAAGTACCATTTTTTATCAATGCCGTTTCGCTAACTATTTGAATGTCATCAACTGGAATATTGACTATGGATCCTTTATTTATGAATCCACGTAGCTCAATAGTTTCGCCTTGAAGTTTTTTTATACTGTTTTGCGTTAATTCAAACGATGGTGTAGGATCTTCAACATTTACAACTGCCTCTAGCCACTCTGAACCATCACTAAATCTTATATTATGTTTCCCAACCGCACTTATAGATACATTCCCATTTTCTAAATCAATTTTTACAGAATCATCATGCTCAATAGTAATATTTCTTAAAGGCAATGTAGTATAAAGCATTTCTTTGATATTAAAATTGTCTCCTACAAACATTCTTCTATTGTCATACCTAAGCTGAAAAACATAGCGTTTATACTTTTGGTCTTTAAGTGTTATGTCTATAGAGCTAAAAATCCCAGATACAAATCCTTGCATTATATATAAAAACTTTTTTTGGGATAAATTGACAATAAAATCGTTTCGCTCTTTTGATATTTTTAATCCAGATCTTGTTTCATTAAACATATCAAATCGAACATATCCATAGGTATTCTTTAATTTATAGTTTGAAGCACTAATATTTTGTGAGATCTCGGAATGGGATAACCAATCATTTTCTGTATTAAGATAGTCATATAATCCATAATTATTTACATATATCCTAACACCATGAGGATAATGTATATTGTCATCTTTTCTTTCTCTCCAAATATAATATACACCAGAAAAAGAATCCAAATATGTAGAAGAATCAAAATTCTTCCACATATCAAGAGCATTTCTATAAACTACGCTTTTAAAGTCGATATCATGTTGAAATAAAAAAGTATTTATTGAATCTAAATCAGTCAAATCTATCACTTGGTCAGAAAAATTGAATAAGTTTTTATAATTATCTTCATATGAAAGAGTTAACTTATTGTCTAAGTACGCAAAGGTTCCCTTTGCTATGAAGAAACCCTTTCCTTTTCCCTTAAACTCTTTATACTTTTGATATAGTTGTTCTATTTTTACTTTCTGTGGGCTATGTTTTTTAATACCATCTTCATACACTTCGATAATTGGCAGCGATTCGCTATCAATATAGTAATTAATAGATGATGAATATAGCTTACTAAGCTCATCATTCATTGTAATGAGCCGCATATTTTCTTTCGAAACACCAATCAATTTTAGTTCAGTACCACTTAATTCACCATCTACATATGGCGCATAAATAATCCTTTCAGTGCCTTTATCCCAATGCATTTGATAAGATATTTTATCGCACTCGGAATAGGTCAACAGTTCTATTCTTTCGCAAATGTTAAAGGCAGTTAATATGCCTAATCCTTTACTGCCAGCGTAGGGTTCACCTATTCTTGAAAGCTGGTTACCGTCAGTCATTTTATTAGAATGTCCAACGTCACCAAGATCCTCGAAATCTTTTGCACTGAAGCCTATTCCGTTATCTTTGACGGTGACCGTATTATTTGATGTATTGATATCAATCCTAATAATATCTTTCTTATTATGGCAGGCATCAGATGAATTCTTTACCAACTCAGAGATAGTGACAACAGGAGCATATGCGGCTGCAAGTGTTTCTTCTAGTAATCCATCGTAAATTTTAACAATTTTTTCAGCCATCATTATGCTCCGCCGATTAGTTTTTACGTAATACTATGATGCTCTCTTTCGACATGGTCTGGGTTAAGCTATTTTTTAAGGCCATCCTCTTTGAGGGAATAGACCTTGCAAGTTTACAAATCAAAGTAGTGTTATGCGATTCAAAAAGTTCCGTCAGAATTGTATCTAGTGGTACCCGCTGGCCACCAACTTTCCGATTACCGAGTACCCAAACCATTAAACCATTTGTTTCTAGTCTATTGAGGATTACAGGCAGAGCTTGATTCAAATCTCGTAGAAAAGCACACACCCTGGTCAATCTATCTTTTGGCATATCTTTTATACTATCAGCATAAACTTCAAGAGAGGGTGCAATTCCTGAAAGTTCATCATAACTTTTAATTGCCTCGTTTAAATTTCCACCAAGACTTGAAGAATCTATTGTATGGGTGGTCGAAAGAACATCCGGATTAATGTTTTTATCAATATCTGCAAGCTCAATCCATTGAAGAGGCAGATAAGAATATTGTCCATATGGCACTGTTGTCGCGTTATCGCCGTATGGTGGTGAAGTAATAATCAAATCATTTTTTTTATGAGTCTCTACTTTTTTTATATCACTCAAAAAAATATCAATACTTCCACTATAATTTCTTTTATCAAGGAACCCACTGCGTTTTAAATACTCATATTCTGACTTATATAAACGTAAGTTACGGTCTAGTGTCTTTAAGAAGAAGAGTACGGGATTTACCTCTCTTCCTTTTATATCTTCTTGAGTTCTTGTATGAAGCTTAAATGTTGATGTTCTTGAGTTACTGGTGTTGCGAACTGTCTCTGCAAGAGTTATCCAAAAAAATCTGCGAACCCACAGAGCACTTTCTCTTTTTATGCAAACACGAAGTCTGGATAAGGCTTTCTGAATATCTTGTCGAAACCATTTATCTATATTGCGAAAAGATATATCGCAGTTTTTACTATTTTCATTAGCTATATTTTTTCTTAGTTCATTACTTTTGGCTTCTAACTCATCTAAAAAAAATGGCCCACTCTTCACCTTACAGAGAAGGAATGCAAGAGGATTAATATCAGTCCCCCAAAAATTGAGACCTTTCAATTTGCTCTCGGTTAATATGGTTCCAGACCCCATGAATGGATCTCCAACATCACGAAAACTACTGTGCACAGTACATATTTCAGCTAGCAGTGTCCTCGCCAGTTGAGGAACCATCATAGCCGGATATTGAAATAGCCCGTGCCCATATTCTCGATTGGAGTTCCCTTTGAACGACCAGTATTCCTTATCGTCGACCGACAAAGAAAAAAGACGTTGTCGAAGTTCTTCGTCTTTTTGATCAATTAATTTCAGCACTTATTTTTTCCGAAATTATACTGTTTCTGATTAAAATTAGAGTGAATTATAGATGACAAATCTTAGAACCTCAAGGTGAACTATTTAGAATCCTGATAACATACTTAAATATTTACATTATCTATTCATATATTATTTAAAATTTATGATGTTATGGCGCATATATTGTCACCCATGCTTATACCAAATCCCTCGGCCCTTACCCTGCATAGTCAGTTCCCTGTTTTCTACTAGCTTGCGGAAATGCTCTTTCAGGGTGTTGCGGCTGGCTCCGGTAAGGATGACCATATCTTTTACCGTCACCCGTCCGTGATCGCGGGCATACTCCAAAATTTGCAGGGAGAGTTCCGGCAGAGCGGCCAGCACAATGTGCTCCTGCTCCACTTTCTTTTCCAGACGCTTCATTTGCTGATGCAAGGCCCGCAGGAAGAACAAAAGCCAAGGATGCCAGTTGGGCGCATCCGTGCGGATGGTGGTTTGCGTTTGGCGTAAGGCGAGATAATAGCCCTCTTTGCTGTTCTCAATCACGCTTTCAAGCGAGCTATACGGGGTATAGGCATACCCACTTCGTAGCAATAAAAGCGTTGTCAGGATACGCGACAAACGCCCGTTTCCGTCCTGAAAAGGGTGGATAGCAAGAAAGGTCACGGTGAAAATACCGATGACCAACAAGGGATGGAGCCTTTTAGTTTCAAGAGCCGCGTTCGTCCAGCCAATCAGTTCGGCCATGCGCTGGGGAGTTTCAAAGGGGGTAGCAGTCTCGAAAACTACGCCTATTTGTTTGCCGTCAGCGTCAAAGGCCAGTACGTTATTAGGCGAGGTTTTGTAGATTCCCCGGTGGCGCTCGTCTTTGTCGCTGTGCCGCAGCAAGTCCCGATGAAGCTGGCGAACGAAGTTTTCTGTCAAGGGAATGTATTCCCACGACTGAAAAATTTGCTCCATGGTTTCCGCGTACCCGGCAACCTCTTGTTCGTCACGCGAGGCAAAAGAATGGACGGAAAGATTGGTTAGTAGTTTTTCCACCTCACTATCGGACAGCTTGCTTCCCTCAATACGAGTGGAAGATCCGATACTTTCTATGGTAGCAACCCGGCGCAGAGCGGAAAGGCGTTCAGGCGCGAGAGTTCCCAAGGCTTTCCATGCGCCTTTGAACTCGTCTATTTCAGCGATAAGGCCAAGAGATTCCGGGGTAATGGTCACGGTTTCGATGTTAATCATACCCATTTATACATCCAAAAACATCCAATTTGTCAAGTCACTAATTCATCCAATTACATCCGTTTATGATGATCGCCGTGGAAATGTATCCAGTAGTGTGCAGCAAAATTGGATTTAACTTATTGTATTCGTAGGTATTATTGTAGGTATTGACAAAATCCAAGTGTCATATATCATTCAATCCTAGATACTTACTTACACCTACACATCCCCTTGGGGACGCCAAATTTTAGTATTTATACAAGAACGGCAAGGTGTCAAAACCTTGCCGTTCTTGTGTTATCAAGCTTAGTGTGACCTTGCTCACCAGTCACTGCCGATACGCATGTTTCTTGAGATATTTTTCATGACAAGACTTCCCCAGATTCCAGGGAAATCCCGCCACGCCGAAAGGCCGCCCCGGATCATTCCCAGATTTTGCCGATGAACTCCATGGCCCGTCGCTCGCTGTAGTACAGCGGGCCCCGCTGTACAAAACCTACATGTCCGCCGTGCGGAGCCACCTCAAGATACAGGTGGGCATTTTTTCGCGCCGTATCCCAAGGATAGCAGGACGGGGAACAGAAGGGATCATCGGCGGCCATCAACAGATACAGGGGAAGCTGGATGGCGGGCAGATCAGGCAGGACGCTGTTTTTTTGCCAATAGTCGCGCGCCGAGGAAAAACCATAGACCGGAGCGGTGAAACGTTCGTCGAATTCCGCGAAGGTGCGGATGCGCTCCAGACCTTCCAGCGAAGGATAGTGCGGAAAGCGGGCCGCTTTTTCCCGCACCTTGCGCCGCAGCGTACGCAGAAAATAGGCCATATACAGCCGGCAGGACGGCCCGTCCATAACTGGGGCCGCGCTTGCCAGATCGCAAGGCACGGATACGGCCACAGCCGCGCGCACCAGCCGCGAAACCGGCCCCCGGGCCAGATAGCGGCAGATCTGATTGCCGCCCATGCTGAAGCCCGCCAGCAGTATGGGCAGATCAAAGGATTCCGCGTAGCGGACCACTGCGCCCAGATCGCTGATCTCGCCCATGTGATAGAGACGGTCGGTGTAGTTGGGTTCACCGGAGCAGGAGCGCATATTCCAGGCCAGCACCTGAAAGCCCCGTGCCGTCAGGGTTCGCGCCAGACCCAGAATATACTTGCGGCGACTGTTGCCCTCCAGCCCGTGTGAGAGAATGGCCAGACCGCGCGGCGCTCCCAAGGCGCATGGATGCAGATCCAGATCCAGAAAATCGCCGTCCGGCGTGTCGATGCGGATGCGTCGCAGGCCGTCGGGCAAAGCGGGTTTGGGACGGAAAAGCACTGGCCAGATGGTGTTCAGATGGCCGTTGGAGAGCCCCGGCGGGGCCGTATAGCGGGATGGGAGTATTGGCATGGACAAAGGCCTCGTGTAGGCTTGCGGCATGTGCGCAGTTCATACTAGTAGCCCGCACCGGGAAAAGCTGTCAAATGCCGGGGCCGGACGCCGGACGGATGCTGCCGCGAAAGCGGATGTGATCATTCTGGGCGCCGGGGCCGCCGGCCTGCTTTGCGCTCGCGAGGCCGCCGGACGAGGTCTGCGCGTGCTGCTGCTGGAGCGGGCCGCCGTGCCGGGCCGCAAGCTGGCCATCAGCGGCGGAGGCAAAGCCAATTTCACCAACCGCGCTGTCAGGCCGCAGGATTATTACTGCCACCACAGCCAGGACTTCTGCGGCCTGGCTCTGGCTTCTTTCAGACCGGAAGACATGCTGGCCCTGACACGCGCCTGGAATCTGCCTGTGGAGGAACGCGCGCACGGCCAGTTGTTCCTGACGGTTCCGGCCCAACGTCTGGTCCGGGCCCTGGTGCGCGACTGCCGGGAACGCGGCTGCCGCCTGCTCTGCGACACCGCCGCGAGCGGCCTCAGCTTTGGCGGTGAGCGTTTCCAGGTGGAAGCCGGCGGCACACTCTGGCGTGGCAAGGCTCTGGTGCTGGCTTTGGGCAGCCCGGCCTGGCCGCAGGCCGGCGGCAGTGGCATGGGCTACCGACTGGCCCAGAGTCTGGGGCATACGGTCATTCCGCCGCGTCCGGCACTTGTTCCTCTGCGCCTGGCCGCAGACGATCCCGCTGGCGCGGCCCTGCTGGACCTTGCCGGCATCAGCCTGCCGGTGCGGATCAGCCTGCCCGAAACGGCGTGCGAAAACGACACGGAATGCGTCTGGGAAGACGATCTGCTTTTCACCCATGACGGGCTGAGCGGCCCGGCGGCGCTCAAAGCCTCGTTGTTCTGGCGCGAAGGCGCACCGCTGTGTGTGGACTTTCTGCCCGGCCGGAACGTGGAAGCGCTGCTGGACGCTCCCCAGGCGGGACGTCAGACCGCGCGGACTCTGCTGGCCCGCCATCTGCCCCAGCGCCTGGCGGACGCCCTGCTGCCCCCCTCTCTTGCCCGGCGCAAAATTGCTGAGCTGTCCCGCGCCGCACGCCGGGAAATCACAAACGCCATGCAGGCCCGTATCCTGACGCCCAGCGGCACGGCGGGCCTGAAAAAAGCCGAAGTCTGCGCCGGGGGCGCGGACACGCGCGAAATTGACCCGCAAACCATGCGCAGCCTGCTCCGGCCCAACCTGTACATCATTGGAGAACTGCTGGACGTGACCGGCCTGCTGGGCGGCTATAACCTGCACTGGGCCTGGGCCAGCGGCATGGCCGCCGGGCGGGATATCCTGAAATAAAGAGAGCGGCGTTCGCCCAAGGTGCTATCAACACCGGGCAAAGTCGTTATATGTCATTCTCATTCAAGGCGTTCAGCCGCACAAGTTGGCGAAAGGCAATTTAGCATAGCATTTTTTAAAACCTTTCAGAAGTTCTTTCTCATAATCCCTGGATTCTTTGCCAGGAATTGCCCGCCAGGCAACGAGGCACGCCTTCGCATACGGAACCTGCCAAAGATAACGCCCGCCCCAATGCGGAACGGGTTTCTCCTCACCAAAGCGCATATATTGGGTAAGGCGGGAACACAATGTGGCCTTGCTGTTGGAGCTCCCGGCCTTGCCAATATAAATGATATGCGCTTTTTCCACCCATTTTTCCTTTAGTTTCTCCAGGGTAACATTTGGATCTTTTCCTCTAAAATGTCCCCCTGATCCCGGGTTGCAAAACCGCGGACAATTGCAGCTTGGCGAGTACACCATATACACTCCAGGCTGCTCTGGCGCCTGCCGGCAGCTCTCCTTACTTAATTTAGCAACAGTCACAAAACCGGAAAATTTTTGCGGCGTTGTCTGTGAGAAAATTTCAAAATTAAAATGTTCCGCCCAGCCAATCGGCATATCCGCTCTCCTTTTGGACCCTATTCTCCAGCGTCCACAAGTAAAAACAACAGCGCTTCTGAAAAGCGATCCATTTCAAAGCAAAACCAGCAGTCCTACGCTACCGGCGCATGGATGGTCTTTCGGCCTCTTCAAGAACTAAAAAAATCTGACGCGTGCTATACTCTGTCGCAGTAAACGTTTTCGAGAAAACGCTCCATGGCTTCGTCCGCCTGGCTGATATATTCATTAAGCGGAAATTGCGCCTTGCAGGCCGGGCAATGCATGTGGACTTCGTGACAGCTGCGGCCAATATGCAGCCGTGCCCCGCAGCGGGGGCAGACAAGAGAGGTTTCGGCATCACGGGCGGCGAAAAAAGCCATGGACAACTCCTCTTTGATGTCGCCATTGTTGTCCCACTAGTTGCGCCTAAAATGGCGTGGAAGTCAACGGACTATGACGAACAGTCATAACTATAAAAAACAAAAAAGCCCGCGCTGCCAAAGGCTTCACGGACAAATACGAACGGTATTGCCCCGCACTGGGAGCCCCCCAATGGGGCTCCCGGCGGGCATTTCAGGGCCGAAGAGGCAAGCCCTGAAAATTGTGAACCCGAAAACCCGGCCTGTATGCGCTAATCGGCCTGAGTTCGGATAAAAGTCGGAATTTCGAAATCGTCCTCGTCATAGGTAAAATCGTCCTGACCGGGATTGTGAGGCCGACGGCGGCTCTGACCCATGGCCTCGCGCTTGAGCAGGTACGGCGGGCGGTTGCTCTTTTCGTCATACCAGCGCTCCACTTCCGAGCGGCGGGTGGCGCGGGGCAGGCGCATTTCCGGTTCATCCTGCGGCTCCTGCACCAGATTGCCCTGCTGCTGCGGGCGGCCCAACTGGCGGCGGCGCGGCTCGGCCATGACGGCATCCGGGCCGGGCTGGCGGAAGTTCGTCACCGAGGCGACGGGAGCCTGCACGGGCTGCACGGCCTGGGGAGACTCAATGCCGGTGGCGATGACCGTCAGGCGGATTTCGTCCCCGATATTTTCGTCAAAGACCACACCGAAGATGATGTTGGCGTCCTCGGGCGTGGCATCACCGATTATGTCGCCGATTTCTGCGATTTCCTCGGCCGTGATGTCCATGGGCGCAGTGATGTTGTAGAGCACCGCCTTGGCGCTCTCCAGAGAGACGTCTTCCAGCAGCGGACTCATAATGGCGCGCTGGGCGGCCTCGCGGGCGCGATTCTCGCCCGAAGCCATGCCCGTGCCCATAAGGGCAAGGCCCGCTTCAGACATAGTGGTGCGTACATCGGCAAAGTCAAGGTTGATCAGGCCGTCGCCCACAATCACGTCGGAAATGCCTTTGACGGCGTAATAGAGCACGTCGTTGGCCTTTTGCAGCATTTCGGAAAACGGCGCTTTCTTGGGCGCGAAGGCCAGCAAACGGTCATTGGGAATGGTGATCAGGCAGTCCACATGCTGCTTGAATTCCTCCAGACCGGCTTCAGCCGCGCGTTTGCGCTTGACGCCTTCAAAGCTGAAGGGCTTGGTGACCACTCCCACGGTCAGCGCGCCCATTTCCTTGGCGGCTTGGGCCACCACCGGGGCCGCGCCCGTTCCCGTGCCGCCGCCCATGCCCGCGGTGACGAAAACCATGTCCGCATCGCCGATGGCGTCCCGGATGGCGTTCACGCTTTCCACGGCGGCTTCACGGCCGATGGACGGATTGGCCCCGGCGCCGAGGCCCTTGGTAAGCTTTTCGCCCAATTGCACCTTGAGTGGCGCGGTATTTTTGTTCAAGGCCTGCAGGTCGGTGTTGGCGCAGACGAACTGCACACCCTGCAAACCGGAATCGATCATGTTTTTCACGGCATTGCCGCCGCCGCCGCCCACGCCGATAACCTTGATTTTGGCGCTGCCGGCCAACGAAGTGTCAATATCGTCAACGATTGACTGAGCCATGGTCCTCTCCTGTTTTTGCTGTCCCCAGATGCCCGCTTGAGATTTATGAAATGTCCGCGAACCATTTCTTCATGCGCGAGAGCACACCGTCAAAGACGCCGGACTCGCTGCGCGTGGTGAACTTTTTCTGACCGGACATTTCCTTTTCCGCTCCGTAGCGCAACAACCCCACAGCCGTTGAAAACTTGGGGCTGTTGACCACGTCTTTAAGCCCGCCCACATTGCGTGGATACCCGATGCGCGTGGGCAGGTTGAAAATTTGCTCGCCCAGTTCCTGGCAGCCTTCCATCAGGGCCGTACCGCCGGTCAGCACCACGCCCGCGCCGATCATGTCCTTGTAGCCGGAGCGCACCAGAGTCTGATCCACCAGGTAGAGAATTTCCTCCATGCGCGGCTCGCAGATTTCGGCCAGCACCTGGCGCGAAAGGCGGCGCGGTTCGCGCCCGCCCACGCTGGGCACTTCGATGAATTCGTCGTGGCGCACCAGATCCGCAAGGGCGCAGCCGTACTTGATCTTGATCTTTTCCGCCGAGGCGATGGGCGTGCGCAGGCCGAAGGCGATGTCGTTGGAGAGGTTCTGCCCGCCCAGGGCCAGCACGGCGGTGTGCTTGATGGCGTCATTGGCGAAGACCGCGATGTCCGTGGTGCCGCCGCCCAAGTCCACCAGGGCAACGCCGATCTCGCGCTCTTCCTCGGTGAGCACGGCCTTGGCCGAGGCCAGAGATTCCAGGGCGATGTCCGACACTTCCAACTGGCTGCGGTGGCAGGAACGCACAATGTTCTGCGCCGAGGACACGGCCCCGGTGACGATGTGCACCTTGACCTCCAGGCGTACCCCGGCCATGCCCAAGGGGTCGGCGATGCCGCGCTGGTTGTCCACGATGTATTCCTGGGGCAGGATGTGGATCACCTCGCGGTCCGCCGGGATAGCCACGGCCCGCGCCGCGTCCAGGGCGCGCTCAACGTCGCGCTGGGCCACTTCGCCGCCCTTGACGGCAATGACGCCGTGGCTGTTGATGCCCATGATATGGCTGCCGGCAATGCCCACGTAGACGGAGTGGATCTCGCAGCCGGCCATGAGCTCCGCGTCTTCCACGGCCTTGCGGATGGATTGCACGGTCTGCTCGATATTGACCACCACGCCTTTGCGCAAGCCTGTGGAAACGCTTGTGCCGATGCCCACCACATCCACGAGACCCGACTCCGAAAGTTCGCCGACCACGGCGCAGATCTTTGTGGTGCCGATGTCAAGGCCTACGATGAGCTCGGACTTATTCATTACGTTCTCCTCACAACCCGCCCGTCACGCGCCGGCTCAGTTTTGCGCGGACTGATTAAGAATGACCCAGACATTACCCTTGACGGCGCGCACTTCACGCACGTTTTTCAGTTCGTGCCGCCGCGCCAGATCACCCAGCGTCACACTCATCCGGGCGAGATTGCCGTTCCAGTCGTCGGTGGCGATGGAAAGGCGCATTTCCCGGTCTTCGAGATAAATTTCCACGCCCCTGCCGGGACTCACGGTCACCGAGGCGATGGCCCCGGCCTCCACAGGCAGCACACCGCTCTGCATATCCTTCATCAGTCGCGCGAGGTATCGCGTGGCGTCCTCGGCTCCGGGCTCAATGCGCAAGGTGGGCAGGGAGAGAAAGTTCCGGCTTTCCACCGGCGCGATAATTCCGCCGCGCTCATTGGCGTAATATAATACGCCGTCCTTGTGCACCCAGAAGGAGGGCATGCGCTCCTTCAGCTTGATCACGAACCTGTCAGGCAGCAGGCGCTTGACTGAAACTTCTTCCACCCAGGGAGTCTGGCGCAGATTCCGTTCCACCTTGGCGATGCTCACGGCCAGGCTGTTGTCGCCTTCTTTGATGCCGCCGTATTGCAGCACCATCTCGCGGGAAAGCCGCACATTGCCGGTCACGTCCACATGCCTGGTGGTGAAAAAGTCGCTGGTGACCGCCTTATTGTAGAGCCAGAGAGAGGCCGCGCACACGCCGGCCAGCACCAGCGTCGCGGTCAGCAGAAGCACCGCCAGCGCCGCAAGGCTTTTCAGACTGCCCAGGCGCGTGAACCAGCCGAACATTCCGCTGAGAAACTTCGGCAGGCGAACCGAAGGAAGCGAACGTCCTATTGACTTTGCGGGCTTTTCCTTCGTGTAGGTGTTGCGGGCCTTACGACCGTTTTTCTTCAGCGAGAGGGGCACGGCACTATCCTGACCTCCGGCTCCAGCGCAAGACCGAACCGTTGCCGCACGGCCTCCCGGGCTTCGTGCAGCAGGGTCAGGGCCGCATCCGCGCTGCCCCTGCCTTCATTGATCAAAAAATTGGCGTGCAGGGTTGAAAAGGCCATGCCGCCCAGCTTTTTTCCCTTATACCCGGCCAGTTCCAAAAGCTTTCCGGCGGGCATATTCGGCGCGGGATTTTTGAATACGCATCCCGCGCTCCAGGCCGTCACAGGTTGTTTAGACTTTTTCTCAAAAAAGTTGTGACGCATGCGATTAGAGATGCCATCCCTTGCGGCTCCGGTCAAGCCAAAAGTGGCTTCAACTACCATGAATCCCTCTTTTTCTTCCGGGATTGAGAGCGCGCGATAGCCATATTGCAGTGCGTCAATAGTGATACGCCGCACTGTTTCTTTATTAACAACTTGAATTGATTCAATATATTTGCAAGTTTCCGTACCAAAGGAACCGGCGTTCATAGCCACGGCTCCGCCCACGCTGCCGGGTATGCCAACCAGCCCTTCCAGGCCGCTCAAACCTTGCGCGACACAAAAACGCAGAAGACGCGGCAGGGGGACGCCCGCACCGACCCGCACCAGAATTTTGCCGTCTTTTTCGCCGACGATATCCGGCCCTTGCATGAAGCGCGGTCGTACAAGCACCAGGGGCAGATCGCCGTCGCGAGCCAGGATGTTGCTGCCCGCGCCCAGAATCAACGGGCTGCCGCCTAGAGCCCGCAGGCGTCCGGACAGAGCCGCCAGATCCGCCGCATCCTCCAGGACCAGTTCGACAATGGCTGTACCGCCCAGGCGCAGGGTGGTCCGCTCCGCCAGACTGGGACGCGGAATTTCACGCATGGCCGCGTCCCTCCAGCCAGGCCGGGCCCAGACGGGTGATGGAGCCCGCGCCCAGAGTCAGCAGCACGTCGCCTTCCCGCAACAGTTCCGGCAGAGCCTGGGCCATGGCATCCAGGGTCTGGTAATAGTGCACCGGCGTGGTGGAAACCTGCTGCACGCCCTGCGCCAAACTCTGCCCGGAAACGCCGGGAATGGGCTTTTCGGACGCGGCGTAAATTTCGGTCAGCAGCACCATATCCACCTGGTCAAAGACCTTGCAGAATTCGCCGAAATGGGCCTGAGTGCGGCTGAAGCGGTGCGGCTGAAAAGCCGCCACAATGCGCCTGCCGGGGAAAACCTGCCGGGCTGTGGCCAGGGTGGCCGCGATTTCCGCCGGGTGGTGGCCGTAGTCGTCCACCACGGTCACGCCGCCTTTTTCGCCCTTGAATTCAAAGCGCCGCCCCACCCCGCCGAAGCCGTCAAGGCCTTCGGCGCAGCGTTCAAAGCCGATATCGGCGGCCATAGCCGCGCCTATGGCGGCCAGGGCGTTGAGAATATTGTGGCGGCCCGGCTGGGGCAGGCTTACCTCGCCCAGTTTTTCGTCCCCGCGCCAAACCTCGAAGCGGCTGCGCAGTCCGCTTTCAAGCGGCACGGCGCGCAGATGATTGTCCGCCGCGAAACCGTAGGTCAGCACTGGACGCTTGATGCGCGGCAAAAGGGCACGCACGCCGGGATCATCGCCGCAGACCACATTGATACCGTAGAAGGGCACGTTGTTCATAAACTGCACAAAAGCCGCGTCAATGCCTTCACGGCTCTTGTAGTGGTCCAGATGGTCCTCATCCACATTGGTGACCACGTTGATGATGGGCAGCAGGCAGAGGAAGGAACCGTCGGATTCGTCGGCCTCGGCGATGAGGTACTTGCCGTGGCCCAAATGGGCATTGGTGCCGTAGACGTTGAGACGGCCTCCGATGATAACCGTGGGATCCAGCCCGGCGGTGTCGAAGATGGAAGCGGTCAGCGAGGTCGTGGTGGTTTTGCCGTGAGTGCCCGCGATGGCGATGCCCTGGCGCAGGCGCATGAGTTCGGCCAGCATTTCAGCGCGGGGGATGATGGCGATGTTCCGGCGGCGGGCTTCCACCAGTTCGGGATTGTCGTCGCCGATGGCAGTGGATTTGACCAGCACCTGCACATCGCCCACGTTTTCAGCGGCATGACCCACGGCCACGCGCGCGCCCAGGCTCCGCAGATGCCGGACCACCGCCGAATCACTGAGGTCCGAACCGGAAATCTCATAACCCTGATTGAGCAGAACTTCGGCAATGCCGCTCATGCCCGCGCCGCCGATGCCCACCATGTGAATATGCCGAATTTTATTGTTCATGCGCCAAACCTTTAGAAAATATCTAGATATTTTACGGAGATACCTCCGCCCTCAAAACATCTTCCACCCGGATTACGCTTTTTGTTCGCCGGGAAGACAAGCCTGCTTCAGGGGAATGCGCTTTTATGCCGCCCGACCGGAAAGCAGACGAAATCTGATACAGAGAACGGGCAACAGGCCCTAAGCCCGTCCGGCGGCCACTTCGGCCAGCACCCCCGCCACCCGCGCGGCGGCGTCGGGCCGGGCCGCGCCCAGCGCCGCGGCGGACATACGAGCGCGGCCGTCACTGTCATCGAGCATGCAGGGCAGCATGCGGCCCAGATCCTTCTCCCGCAAAAGTTGTTCCGGCACCAGCAGAGCCGCGCCCGCCTTTTCCAGCACCTCGGCGTTACGGCTCTGATGATCGTGGATGGCGTACGGAAAAGGCACCAGTACTGCGGGCAGCCCGGCGGCGCAGAGCTCGGCCACAGTGCTGGCCCCGGAACGGCAGAGCGCCAGGTCCGCCCAGGCATAGGCCCCGGCCATATCGTCAATGAAGGCTGTCACACAGTCCGGAGCGTAACCGGCCCGTTCGTAGGCCGCGCGCGTGGCATCTTCATCCACGGAACCGCTCTGATGGCGTATTTCCACCCCGGCTTCACGCAGTGCGGGCAGGATTTCCGGCAAAAAAGTATTCAGCGCCCGCGCGCCCTGCGATCCGCCGAGGATCAGCAGTCGCCGCGTCTCCCGCCGCCGGGGCAGACGGCCCACATCACTCACCGCCCGGCGTACCGGATTGCCGGTAAGCACGCATTTTCCCGACGCAAAGCCCTGAGTGCCGGGCAGGGACAGGCAGACCACCCGCACCAGCCGGGCCAGCAGGCGGTTGCTGGTTCCAGCCACGGCGTTCTGCTCATGCAGAATGCCGGGCACGCCCAGCAGTCGCGCCGCCAGCATGGGAGCAAAAGCCGCGTAACCGCCGAAACCGGCCACAACGTCGGGCCTGAAGCGGCGCACAATGCCCAGCGCCTTGCAGACCGCCAGACTCATGCGCGCGCCCGCGCCCACGGCCCGCAGCCCCCGCCCCAGAAAACCGCGTACCGGCAGCCCCGCGAAGGGAATGCCCGCC
>OJIY01000319.1_pt1 | contig 16828 bp, 16 predicted proteins | sample 1596061 | NCBI WGS metagenome assembly OJIY01 (sample SAMEA4350111, study PRJEB24818) | metagenome | biome: human; feature: gut; material: faeces | place: Denmark | collected 2013-09
GAGCGCAAGGGAAAAAGCTTAGGCCGGGGGGAACAGTCCCTGGAAAAGAAAAGAGGCTCCGTGGTCAAGCGGTTAAGACATCGCCCTTTCACGGCGGTAACACGGGTTCGATTCCCGTCGGAGTCATTAAATAGTCAAACGCAGCAGTGATAATAACCGATGCGTTTTTAGTTGTAAAAAGATTTAGCAGACGGCATTTATGTGCCGATGTGGCTCAATTGGCAGAGCAGCTGATTTGTAATCAGCAGGTTATCGGTTCGAGTCCGATCATCGGCTTTATCCTGGATAACAGGATATATATCCGTAAAAGTTTACGGACCTTTAGCTCAGTTGGTTAGAGCAACCGGCTCATAACCGGTCGGTCCTGGGTTCGAGTCCCCGAAGGTCCATTAGTTACATAGTTTTTGGCCCAGTGGCTCAGTTGGTTAGAGCGCCGCCCTGTCACGGCGGAGGTCGTCGGTTCGAGTCCGATCTGGGTCGTTTTTTTTACGAATGTAAAAGAAGAGGAAGGCATTGTCTGATTGACGGTGCTTATCTTTTTATTTGGATCACAGCTACGCCGGCATGGCGGAATTGGCAGACGCAAGGGACTTAAAATCCCAAGCGTGAAATCCCTCTTGTGTGACAAGGATACCCGGATTTACAGGTGATTTCACAAATTTTATTTTTGTTTTTTTACTATATCCCTCGCAACATCCCTCCAAAAATCAGGAGACGCTTCAGGGAGCACTGCCAGTTTTAATAGGCGGGTATGGTGGAATAGGCAGACACAAGGGACTTAAAATCCCTCGGTAGCGATACCGTGCCGGTTCAAGTCCGGCTACCCGCACTGTTTATTATGATAGGGACTCTTTTCTTAGTTTGCGGCTAGAGGGAGTCCCTGTTCATTTTCCCCAGGCAGAATCCCTATAATTGCATTTGCACTGGATACTTTACTCATGTAATCCAGATGGGTATAAATATTCAGGGTTGTAGAGATGTCGCTGTGCCCCAGCCATTCCTGGATGTCTTTTATGCTTACGCCGCTGCCATATAGCAGACTTGCGCAGCTGTGCCTGAGATCGTGGAAACGGACTAACTTCAAACCGTTTTTTTTGAGGACCATCCTGAAATGCTGTGTTATGTAATTGGGCTTTATCAGTACGCCCATATGATCGACATAAATATAATCCAGATAATCCATACAGTAGGAACTGCTGCATACTTTCTGATTTTCGGCCTGCTGCTTCCAAAGCTGAGACAAAATAGCTTCGAATGGCCCTACAAGGGGCAGTGTTCGAAGGCTTTTTTTAGTTTTAGGCCGGTCTTTGTAAATCATTGTATATTTCCCATCTACCATGGCCTGGGTTACAGTATGCCTGATTGTAATTGTTTTTTGTACAAAATCAATGGCTTCCCACTTCAGTCCCACGATTTCACTTCGGCGGAGCCCATAGTAGCTGCCAAGAAGAACGGCAAGTTCAAGGGGATCTCCATGAAATATTTTGAATAGATCCATCAATTCGTCTGAGTGATAGATGTCAGATATAAAAATGTTTTTCTTTGGGCGTATCACTCTGTCGGCAGGGTTGGTTAAAATGAGTCCTATCTGAAATGCATATTGCAAGGCCGTGCGGATATTTGCATGCCGGTGAATTACCGTATTCGCGGAAACCTGACGTTCATTAAGCTCGTAGGTATAGTAGTCCTGAATGTACACAGGATTATGCTCTATATCAGCCAGGGTATACTTTTTAGGCTGGAAATAGGGGATAATATGCTGCTTAATTACGTTTTGATAACCACTGTAGGTGGATTCATCGATGCTGCTGCGAATCAGATGGAGCCAGTAAAGTAAAAAGTCACAGAATAGGATTTCCTCTTTGGTACCGGAAATGCTTACTTCTTTATTCGCATTCGGTGTGGAAACCATAAGCTCGTTTCCCGGCTGGCCGACAGGCAGTTGCCTTTTCTCTGCTTTTTTTTCCTGTCCGGTTTTTTCACATGCAGCAGGGAGTACAAATTCCTGCCTTGCTATCTGGAGCATTTCTTCCGCTTTGCGTTTATTGCCTTTTACAGGAAGATGAGTGGAAATTGATTTTGTCCGTCGTTTACCATTGCTGTCATAATAACTTAGTATCATTTGATAAATTCCATTTTGCTTTCGTAAATGTCCTGCTACCATTTGCAGACCTCCTTTATCGGTAACAGCCATTCTGCATGAAATCATTTTAGCACATAAGGCTGATTCGTGCATTACGAAAGTACATGCAGATATGCCAAAATATGCAGCTTTGGTATCTTGTAAATCCTTCCTATCCTAAAATGCTCTATTTTATTTTCTTTCAATAGTCTGTATGCAGATTTGGTGCTGATACCCAGCATTTCGCCCATCTGTGTTACCGTTACGATGTCTGGATATTCAGTAAATAATGTCTGGTATGCTTCGTTTTTCTTCATATGTTTTCCTCAAGCAAAGTTGACAGAAGATAACATGCCTTCCATTACCGTTTCCTGTGCCCTTAAGGCCACGTTTTCCGGCTGTACTATGTACATTTAACTCAGTTGGCTGTAAAGCTGCGATAAATTCAGTCACTGGTACCCGGTATCCATAATGGAGCATGGTATTCAGTTTTCAAGGAACACTTTCCCGAAAAGTTGTATAAAAGGGAATTCAATATATAAGGATGCGTTATCGTGTTGTTTACTTGAATAAAAGTATAAAAAATATGTACAATATATAAGGGTACACAGTTGACATGGTACAATATCTTGTGCTAGGATAAATTTGTAATTGATATTTATGCAAAAACCTGTGATCAGGGGAGGGACATGCAGTGTATGTCCACAGCCGGTCTACAGGCTGCGGCTGGGCCCGAAGAGATAAGGCAGCTGCTGTAAGCGTACGCTGTTTAAGATTGTAAGTGTCAAAGAGAAGCCATATTGTGTAATGGCATCTTTTTGGCACTTTTTTTTGTTTTATTCCTGTGCATAACATAGGATTGAACAAAGGAGTTTGTGGATATCCACACGTTGTGAGGAATGGAAACCTGTAAAAGGCCCATTCCTTTTTTGTTTGCCAGAAATGCCGGAAGGCTGAACCGCATAAGCGGCTGGATAAAAGAACCTCCCGGGATCCGGGAGAGAAGGAAAGGTGGAAGAAAAATGAATGAGGCAAAGGTTTACGCAGACGGTTTCCATAAATCGTTTGTGCGGCAGGAAGACTTTCTGGAGTTCCTGCGGGGAATTGGTAAGAATTCCTCGTGGGTCAGGAAAAGGACTAAGGATTTAAGGCTGGCTGTAATGGAAAAAGGCAGCAAGATGGAGGATGCTATGAAAGCTGCCTACATAATCGGCGGAATGGAGGAAGATATTATCGACGATACCATTCAAAGTACAGGTTTGGTGCTGAAGGTAAAAGGCCTGTTTTATCCGGTAAGAGACTGCGCAGTGAATACGATTCTTAACAGGGCGGCAATATCCGGGAATGGGCTGAAGAAGGTGGAAAGAAATGTGTATGCAAGGATTATTAATGAATGCCTGAAGGTTGCAAAGGGAGAGGCCCTTCTGCGGTTATCGGAAGGAAAGGTCTCTGCGGTTTTAGGCGGGGATTGCCAGGATTACGCGGTACTTGATATGGAGCAGGTGTTTCTGCATGCGGTGCAATATCTGAACCAAAATTTCTGTGGCTGTACGTATCTGGGTGGTTTTTATGAGCACCATATGGCTTCTGCGCTTTGGGAACTCAGCGGAGAGGATAAGCTGCTGGAGGCATACCGTGAGGAGCTGATGCTTCATGACAGGAATGCGGAGGAAATGAAACCCGTAGTGCGGATAACGACTTCGGATACCGGAGAGAGCGGGGTGAATATCTATCCCATGCTTCTGTCAGGGAACAGAAACGATACGATTGCCCTTGGAAACCCGATTCGGCTGAAACATAAGGCGGGTGCCAGTATGGCTGGGTTCGATTCCAACCTGCAGCTGATATATGGAAAATATGAGGTTGCCATCAGAGGGCTGTCGGAGCTGTTGCGGATTGCTATTTTGAATCCGATCAACTGCATGATGGGGATAACCAGGCATCTTGGAATCAGCCAGAAGTGCCGGATGGAGGCCGTGGAGCTGTTTAAAGCCCAATATGGGGAGGAACCCTGTACAGCCCATGACATTTACTATGGTATTTCTGAAATCCTGTATATGATGGCCTGTGACGGTGCAGAGGGAAGCAGGATAACCAAAATGGAAGAAACAATTGCCAGAGCCTTATCTGTTGATTGGAAAGAGTTTGATATACCTGGAAATATAAAATGGTAAAAACGGAGGAGAATAGAATGAATAAAAAAGAATTTATTGAAATGGTAAAAGAAATGCTGCAGGAAAGTTTAGGGGATGAATACTCCGTAGTGGAGTATTCACACGTGAAGAATAACAAAAAGCCCTTATCCGGTCTGGCAATTCAAAGAATAGGTACTGATTTGGGTATGGTAATTTATTTGGACAAGGTATTTGATGAGTACCAGAACGGAAGGGAGGCAGATAAGATAACAGCAGACTTGTACAGGGAAATCAGGAATGCTGAAATCCCTAAAGAATTATCCGGCGATTTTATGTCTGCGCTTGTCAATAATTACGAAACAGCCAAACCAATGATTTTCTGCAAGTTAGTTAATGAAAAAGCTAACCGGGAGATGCTGAAAGAAGTCCCTTATTTTCCTTTTCTGGATTTGGCCGTAATCTTTTATATTCTGGTTTCCAAGTCAAATGAGGGAGAGATGGCAATAACAATTGATCATAAAATCATGAACCTATGGGGAATTGATTCCCAGCAGCTCTATCAGGATACAATCTATCATATGGAGACCAGCGTACCTCAGCAGCTGCAAAGTTTCAGTGATATAATGGAAGGTTTTCTGGATGAGGAAGAAAAAATTATTTTACGCGAGGTTGGAATAACTGGGAAAGGGAATTTTAAAACAACACCGGAGCTGTATTGCTTAAGAAACAGCAGTATCTTTGGTGCGTCTTCCCTTCTGTACGGGGATAGGATGGCAAAATTCGCAGAACAGGAGCAGTGTGATATGCTGATACTGCCTTCCAGTATATGCGAAGTGCTATTACTGCCTGATGATGGAAGCAGAAATTATGGAGAATTACAGGATATGGTTAAGACTATCAATCAGACGGAGGTGTCCAGAGAGGAACTGCTGTCTAACAGCATTTACAAGTATGACCGTATGGCAAAAAAGATTTCTATTGCATATCAGGGCGACGATTTATAGAAAAATCACAGAAAAGGCGGATCAGGGTATCCGTCTTTTCTTTTAAACAGGAGGAGAAAAATAAAATGAGTATATGTCTGAATTATAAACCGGAAGTGTTAGTTTCTACGGAAGGGCTGACCAATGAGCAGTGGCTGGGGTACCGCCGCCTTGGCATTGGCGGGAGTGATGCAGCAGCTGTGATGGGATTGTCCCCCTTTTGTACGATGCGGGATTTATATTATGACAAATGTGGGATACAGGCGGTTATGGAGGAAGAAGAGAGCAACTGGGTTGCAAAACAAGTAGGCCATCGTCTGGAGGATTTGGTTGCAGAAATTTTTTGTGTAAAAACAGGTCTGAAAGTGTATCCTGTCCGAAAAATGTTTAAACATCCACTCTTTCCGTTTATGCTTGCTGATGTGGATTTTTTCATAGATTTTGGCGATGGCAGGACAGGGATCCTGGAGTGCAAGACCACGAACTACAATTGTCAGAATAAGTGGGCAAATGACAGTGTGCCTGTGAATTATGAATACCAGGGCAGACACTATATGGCAGTGATGAATCTTGATGAGGTTTATTTTGCCTGTTTATATGGCAATAACGAAAATGAGTTTATTATCCGGCATATGGAGCGGGATTTGGATATGGAAGAGGATTTGATTGCCGAGGAAGCAAATTTTTGGAAGGAGTATGTACAGAAGAAGATGGAACCGCCATACATAGAAAAACCGGATTTGGTACTGGAAAGTATCCGGAGACATTATGGACCGGCGGAAAAAGATTCGGAGACTGTAAAACTCTCCCCGAAACATCTGCAGTCGGTAAATCAATATCTGAATTGGAAGGAGCAAAGGGCCGAAGCAGAAAAGGAAGTAAAACGGCTGGAGGAGGAAATGAAGAAGTCGTATCTGGATATTGTTGAAGAACTTGGCCCGAATTGCACTGGGAAAATCAGCAGCGGGAATAAAGAATATATGATTTCTTACAATCCTATGTACCGCGTTAGTATCGACAAAAAAGCCCTGGAACGGCTGAAAATTCAGCGGCCTGACATTTATGATGATTATGTAAGTGTGTCAGAAAGCAGGCGGTTTTCAGTCAAAATAAAGGAGGCGGCATAATGAGATGCAGATATGTGAGGGAAATTTACCGGAATGAGGAGAATGGCTATTGTGTTTTTATTTATCAAACTGCGGATAATAGTGTGCCGCTTGCGGCCAGGGACAACAGGGATAAAGAAGGCGGAATCCTTTTCCGGGCAGTAGGCAGCGGCCTTCCGCAGACAGATGCAATTGAGGTGGAGCTGTATGGAAAATGGTGCAAAAATAAACACGGTATGCAGCTTGCAGTGGAATCGTTTGAACAGGTTCTTCCCCAGACAATTGAAGGAATCAGAGGGTACCTTGCCTCCGGTATGATAAAAGGGATCGGAACAAGGACTGCGGAACTGATTACAGAACGGTTTGGAATACAAACCTTTAAGGTGTTAGAAAAGGAACCGGACAAGTTCCTGCAGATTAAAGGGATTACGGAGAAGAAACTGAAGGCCATTCTTTTTTCCTATCAGGAAAGCTATGCACTGCGTGATCTGGCAGCTTATTTAAAGCCATATAAGATATCGGACAGGAAAATCCGAAAAATTTATGAGGAGTTCGGCAGGGATTCTTTGGATATTGTTAAGAACAGGCCATTTGTTTTATGTGGTATTTCAGGGTTTGGTTTTCTAACAGTCGATGAGATTGCCAGGGCAAATAGGTGCAGGCTGAATGATCCGATGCGGATTGAGGGATGTATTAATTACTGCATGGATCGGATTATGAAAGAGGGACATCTGTTTCAGGAAAAGGAGCAGTTTACGGAAATGGTATACCGTCAGCTGAATGAGGGATTTTCTTCAGAGGTGGTGCAGGAACGGGAGGTTAGCACAGCTATTTACCATATGACACAGGATGGAGATTTGGTGGTGGAACAGGGGGCCATTTACCCTGTATCCAATTATCGGAACGAAAAAGAGACAGCGGAAATCATTGCGCAGATACTGCTTGAGGAAGAACAGGAAGCGGTGGAGAGCAAAGCATTGGACGGATTGATTACGGAGGCACAGAAAGAACTGGGAATTTTGCTGTCTCAAAGGCAAAGAGAAGCCGTTAAAATGGTGTTCTTAAATCTGCTCAGCATTATATCCGGAGGACCTGGAACGGGAAAAACAACGGTGGAAAAGGTACTGCTCTATGTTTATCATAAAACAGGCGGCAGGAATGCACTGCTGATGGCGCCAACCGGCCGGGCAAGCAGAAGGATGGCTGAAAGCACAGGAGACGTTTCGGCATGTACCATGCACAATGGACTTGGCCTGTTGGGGGACGATGAGGATTTTGAACCTGAGCGTATGGATTTGGAGGCAGACTTTATTATATTGGATGAACAGTCTATGGTAGATATGCGTCTGGCCGCTGCGTTTTACCGGCATATCCGTAAAGGCACCAGAATTGTTCTGGTTGGTGACGTGAACCAGCTGCCAAGTGTTGGCCCGGGGAATGTTTTCCGGGATCTGGTTTTTTGCGGTATTGTGCCGATTACCGTGCTTGATATGATATTCCGACAGGGGCAGAACAGCCGGATTGCATCTAATGCATATCTAATGCAGGAAAATAATGCAATGTTGGAGTATGGGACAGATTTTGTATTTCTGCCGGCGGCATCCGATAAGGAAGCATCTGACATTGTCCGGAAAATTTATCTGGAAGCCGCGGAACAGGAAGGTATAGAAAAGGTACAGATTCTGACGCCATACAGAAAGCGCGGAGCTGTTTCCGTAAATGCACTGAATGAGCTGCTTCGGGAGAAAATAAATCCGGAAGGGGCAGGAAAGGCACAGATGAAGGCAGGCGGAAAAATATTCCGGACAGGAGATAAGATCATACAAAACAAAAATAAGGATGGCATCAGCAACGGGGATATCGGATTTATCCGGGATATCTACCTGGATGAGGATGGGGTGGAGAAAGCAGAAATAGAATTCAGCGAGGGAAGGTCAGTGGAGTATGGAATGGAAGAAATGGAAATGATAGAACATTCCTATGCCACTACGATTCATAAAAGCCAGGGGTCTGAATACCCGATAGTTATTATCCCATGGATACCAATGTTTTATAAAATGCTGAAACGGAATATTCTTTATACCGGTATTACCAGAGCACAGGTACAGGTTTACCTTGTGGGAAATAAGAGATCAATTGTTCAGGCCGTCCATTCCCCTCAGGCGGTAAACCGCAATACCCGTTTAGGGGAAAGGGTTATAGAAAGATTCTACCATTTGAAGAATTCTATGAAGAAGAATATAGAGTATGAGCAGATTGTAATGAATCCCTGAAAGGATGGATGCCTGACTGGTAACGGTACTGTTAGTAGAAAGGCGGAAAGTATTTTAAAGAAAAGAAGTGAAAAAAGAGTACTTACTATAAAAGCAGGTATTTATAGGGAAAGGAGCGTCAAAGGATGAACGAAACAATTGGAAACCAGAATGGTATGTATGATGAAGTAAAAGAAGTTAAAGACTTAAACAGGGTAGAAGGTTTTGATCCCAGAAAGTATATGCGGATAATCCAGGAAGAAGGGGGTAAAGTTACCTATTATCTCGATGTGGCATTTCGGAAGTTATGGTTCCGTCTAAAATATCCGGAAGGAAAGGTGGTAAAAAAAATACTGAAGCTGACGGAACAAGTAGCCATTGTAGAGGCTAAAGTTTATCTGAACCGCAGTGATGCAGAGGAGAATTTCGTATCCAATGCGTTTGCCCAGAAGTATTTTTCGGCAGAGGACTCCTTAGGAAGTAAATATGTGGAGCTTGCTGAGACTGCAGCTGTCGGAAGGGCGCTTACGGATGCCGGTTTTGGGCTTCAGTTTTCGGATCGAGATGGGGAAACAGATCCCCAGGTAACAGAAGCACCGTTTGAGGCCGGGATGTTATTTCAGGAAGAAGGTTTGCCTGAAGGTAATTTTGGGAATATGGGTTCTACCGGGGATGGATTTGATGCCTCGGAATGGATGATGATGGATGCACAGAATGGCAATGATGAAACAGAAAAGAAGGCTAAACAGAACGTAACTGAAATTCGGAAGGATATGCCGGTGGAGCAGATTTACTCCTTATTAACCAGGGATAGTGCGGCGGCAGTGGTGATACCTACTAAGTATTATCATGGCATGACGCTGGGACAGCTGGCGATAGAAAAACCGCAGGCCCTGGAGTGGTATGTGACATCCTATGGAGGTCCCGATAATCTGCTGCGTGCAGCGGCCAGGTTTCTGTTGGATACTGCTTTAAAACAGGCAGGATGATTCGAACTAAGACAAGGAGAGGCAGTCCGGCTTGCCGGGCTGCAGAAAGGAGGCAAGCTGTGGCTGCGGATTTTCCTTTTACAATTAAGGATATTGCTTATCTTTTGGATCTTCGTATACGGCACAAAAATGCAGTCTGTCTGGATGTAAATTGTCCTTTCTGCGGGGAAACGAAAGGGAAGATGAATCTTAACCTGAAGAAAAATGTGTTTAAGTGTAATCGGTGCGGAGAGACCGGAGGAATGCTTGCTCTGTATGGAAAGGTATATCAGGTGGACAACCAGACTGCTTATAAAGAGATAATGGAAGCGCTGGGAGAAAACAGACAGATACCGGCATATCAGAGGAAACCAAAGGCAGAAGAGGTAAAAGAAACGGAAATTATAAATGCTCCGGTGGCGTCAGTTAATGTTAAGGATAAAACTTATACCATGCTTTTTTCTATGCTGTGTTTGTCTGATACTCACAGAAAAAATCTTCTGCAAAGGGGTTTTTCGGAGGAGCAGATGGAAGAAAACGGGTATCGGAGCACGCCTCCTTTTGGATATCGTAAATTGACAAAAAGACTGCTGGAAGCAGGCTGTACAGTAGAGGGAGTACCTGGTTTCTTTCAGGACGCAGATGGGGAGTGGACCATGCATTTCCATCCAAGGTCCTCGGGTTTTATGATACCTGTACGAAATTTAGAAGGACAGATAACAGCAGTACAGATCCGTCTGGATCGGCCGTATGAAGGCAGGAAATATATGTGGCTTTCCAGCATTAATAATCATATGGGCGCTTCCTCGGGAAGCCCTGTTCATTTGGCTGGAAGACAGGGAGATAAGATAGTATTTGTGACAGAAGGCCCTTTAAAGGGAGATATTGCTCATGCACTGTCGGGCCGTACTTTTGCTTGTGTGGCTGGTGTTAATCAGTATGCAAACCTTCCGGCTTTTTTAGAGGAGATGAAGGGGTTGGGAACGGAGTATATTTATGAAGCTTATGATATGGATAAAATGTTAAAAACAAAGTGCAGGGGGGATTATGACGAGAAATGTGTGCAGTGTCCGAATTATCATAGGAAGTGGGATAAGGTAAACATACCCTGCGATAAGAAAAAAGGGAAAAGAGAAAATATACAGCGGGGCTGCAGAAAGCTTTCGGATATATGTCATGAGCTGCATCTGCCTGGAAGAACACTTACCTGGAATCTTGACAGAGAGGGAGACTGGGCGGGAAGTTTGAAGGGAGTGGATGATTATTTACTGGATTTAAGAAATAGAGGAATTTAGCAGGGAAGATACCGGAGCGGTTTTGCCGAAAGGCTTACCGTTCCGATTTTTTTGTGGAAATTTGTTGTCTTTTACATATTCATTGCGTATAAAACATTAATAAAAAGAAAAGGAGCTGATTATATGTATCAGAATATTATTGTACCAATTGACCATGGAAACCGGAATATGAAGACCCCTCATTTTATTTATACATCCGGGATAGAGGAGAGTCAGACGAAGCCTCCGTTGGGGGAATACCTTATTTTCAAGGACAAGTATTATACGCTGACGGAAAAAAGAATTCCTTATATGAGGGATAAGACTGCGGACGACAGGTTTTTTGTACTGACACTTTTCGGAATTGGGATGGAAAGTGAGAAGCAGGGGATTTACTGCCCCGGGGAATTGCTGCAGGTGGATTTGCCCGTTGGGCTGCCGCCGAAACATTTTGGAACACTGTATAAGAGGTTTGAAGCTTATTTTAAGAGAGAAGAGGTTGTCGAATATTCTTTTCATGGAAGGGATTATTCGGTTTATTTGGAGAATGTAGCGGCATTTCCCCAAGACTATGCTGCGGCTATTACTATCTATCCTAAAATCATGAATTATGGAAAAACGATTGTGATTGATATCGGAGGGTTTACTTTGGATTATTTATTGCTTAGAGGAGGGATGCCGGATCTGGCCGTTTGTGATTCGCTGGAAAATGGGGTGATTAAGCTTTATAACCATATAATCTCACGGATTAATTCAGAGCAGGATATTCTTCTGGAAGAGATGGATATTGATAGTATTCTTAAAGGGGAAGATACTGATTATTCAGAGGATGTTATAAAAACAGCGAGAAATATGGCGGCTGTTTTTGTAAATGATTTATTGGGAACCTTGAGGGAGCGGGGGATAGATTTGAAGTCGGGATGTGTGGTATTTGTTGGTGGAGGGGCATTGCTGTTACGTAAATATCTGGAAGCTTCTGAAAAAGTGGGGGACTGTTTCTTTATTGAGGATATTAAAGCCAACGCTATGGGATATGGTATGCTGTATGACCGGGAGAAGAAGGCGGGCAGTGCGCATGGAAAAAAAGAATGAATATGTGATTACCATTGGGTTTAATAAAAAGCTGGAGGAACATCGTAAGGTGGCAGGCCTTCTGAATGGGATGGGGAGGACGAAGGCACAGTATATTGTAAATGCGGTTATTGCTTATGAAGAGGAGGGGAGGCAGAAAGTACCGTTGAATCGTAATTCGGTTGATTATGAGCAGGTTAAATATTTCATTCAGCAGGCGGTAGAAGAATATATGGAGGGTAGAGCGGTTAATGATGGTATAATGAGGACAAAGGGCAACGGAAAGAAAGCAAAAGCTATACAGCCTTCAGATGAGCAGAAGATAGAGCTAGCGGAGGAGGCCTGGAATGGTATTATGGATTCGTTAAAATCGTTTAGGCATGAATAATATTGTATTTAGGAATTAGTGAATATATATAGGTGGACATACTGCTATTTGTGCATGCGTTCCTGAATAATCTGATTCTATATTGGAAATTAGCTGCAGGTAGATGTAAGCAAAAAATCGCCTGCAGCTTTTTGGGTTATAAATTGGGAAAAGGGCGTATTTTTTCGGATATTTGTAATGGGTGGCTTTGCTTTATTCTAATACTGTGGTTTGAGCAACTATATTCTCAACAGTCTTTTAACAATTTAGGTCAAGGGAATCGTTATGATAGAAATTCTCCTAAAATGTTATTTATATTGAGAAATATGATAGAGAGAAAATTAAATATTGTAACTTAATTTATATTGAAAAGAATAATTTAATGTAGTAAACGTACATTAAAACTGTAGAAGAAACAACAATTTATTATCTTTAATTTTTAAATGTTGTCATTTTTTTATAGAAGATAATCTATAATATTGTTTTCTGAATGAGCAGAGGCCATAGTTATTCAAATCTGTAATTAGTTTCTGTAACACATTGAAATTTTAGTATAACTTTCTGGTAATCATTATTTATGATAATCATGTCGAGGAATATTCATCCGTCAGCAGACTTATTAAAAATTCCACAAATAATATATAGTTTTCCAAGAATGATAAAAATTATCTGCATCCTATATCTAAGAACTTTTTTTAATATGATGTTATTCTTAATGGATTATTTGGAATGGCATATGCCTGTTTTCAAACAGAAAACCTAAAATTAGAAGATATACAATGTTATTCGGTTCCTTTTTTAATTTGTTATGGTAGTACTATATACTGCCTTTTATTATACAATAATGTAAATAAGCGAAATATTTATCTGAAGTTTAGAAAGATAAATGTTCGCTTTTTTATTTTAGGGAGTGAAGTATTTAAAGGGAATTTTAGCCGTGGACCTCCTTTTTTCTTTGTCGCGTAAGAACAAAAAGAAAAAAGGAGGTACATATGAGAGGAGAAAAAACGCAGTCACTGCAGAACCGTTTTTCAGCATATGTGGTAGCTGCTGTTTCCAACCGAAGGGCCAGATATCTGGAAAATAAAAATCGCAACAAGCAGAGGGAATATGCTGTCTTGGAAATGCTTGACCGGACTTATACGGATTTTTCAGAAGAATTCAATAAATATATTATGGAGCAAATAATGTGTGAATCCGGAGAGATTAGCAAGTTGGAGCAGATAATAAGCCTTACTCAGGGACAAAAAATGATTTATGCATTTTCTTGTTTGAAAGAACGGGAAAAAGCATTAATTTTTGGCCGTGTCTTCGAGGAATTGGAGTTTGAAGAACTGGGAAAAAGACATGGTATTTCAGGTAAACAGGCGGAGATGGCTTATTATTATGTGATACGTAAAATCAGAAAAAGGATGGAGGAGAGAATGGATGGAATTTGAGAGATTATTAGAAGATGCTAAAAAAGGAAATTTGAATGCACAGGAAGAGATTATACGAATGTATAAGCCGCTGCTTGTTAAGAATTCAATGGAACACAATGTGTTTGATGAAGATTTGTTTCAGGAACTTTCTATTACTTTGCTGAACTGTATCATGAAGTTTAGAATATGATGGTTCTTTTCCGGAAGTGGTTAATGGAAAACGGCTGGAATAATAGCAGATCGGAGAAGGTAGTGTTGCCAGGTAAAGTTTAGATTTACTATTTAGTTATTGAAAGTGTTAAGGGACCGGAATGTTTATTTATATACGCATTCCGGTCTTCTTTATTTTTTTTAGATGAGACGGCGTAAATCCTTGTTTCGCTGGAATGTAGTTGAAGAAATGGAGAACGAACAATATAGGATAGCTATCAGGCAACTTACACTGATAATGTTGAAAGAGTGAATTAAGAGTCAAAAGTAATCTCACCATGTACTTTCTCCCATGCGGCTATGTGTTTGAGGATAAGCTGTTCAATTTCTTTGTTGGCAGAACGACCGTTATATTCGGCAATATATTTTAACTTGTCCATAGTGGTAGTTGGAATACGAAGTGCATAGTGTGGATTTTTGTGTGGTGCATTTGGCATAGTAAATACCTCCTTTGTGTTGCCACTTTGACTACATAATAGCAAAGAATTTAATAATAAAATTAACTTGACAACAAAATGGCAACCACCTATAATTAGTGGCAACAGGTGGACATCCACCAAAAGGAGAGGGGAAATGATATGCAAGAAAAAGTAAGAGAGGAACTGCATATACAGATGGATTCAAATACGGAATAACAAACCAAAGAGTGCATAAGGGAGGAAGCATTATGGGGAGAGAGAAAGTATCAATAAATTTATCAAGTAAGGCAGGCATACCTCTATTTAAGAAGTTTGCCATGTTTGATTCAGGTCTTGTTCCGCTGGAACGTACCTGCAAAGATGCGGCCTTATTTCAAAGGTGCAGGATATCATCGTTGCGTATGGACTTATTTATTGGGGAACGCTCCATGGAGCTGGGTGACATGGCGGAGAAGACGGAAGGAGGCATCCGGTATCATTGGGATAAGTCGGATAAACTCGTAAAAGTCTTAAAAGATAACAGGGTGACTCCTTATTATTCCTGGTGTTATGTTCCGCTGCCGGTTCAGCCGGAAGGCGGCAGCTTCCGCAGTATCCCTACGGACTGGGAGAAATACAGGGAGATTATGAAAAACTTTGCGGCGCATTACCGGGAGCTGGATTCGCCTCTGGGATATCAGGAAATTTATAACGAACCCATAAATCCCGGTGCCTTTTTTGACGGAACACCGGAGGATTATAACAAGCTTTATGAGTACGGTGTGACAGGGATCCGGCAGGGAGATCCGGAGGCACTGGTGGGAGGACCGGCGGAAGCCTTTGTTCTTCTGGAACAGGAATGCAGGGAGAATATAGCGGGTTTTCTGGAGTTTGCAGAGAAAAAGGGACTTCCTTTAGACTTCTTTTCCTTCCATTCCTATGGATTCCAGGAACAGGTGTATGTAAGGCGGCTCCATCTGATGCGGGAAGTACTGGCGGAGAAATCCTGTTTTAACAATGCAGAAATCCATATCAACGAGCTGAATTCAGTTCCCCCGCCGTGGCCGTATGAAAAAACAAAGCTGGAACAGCCGGCGCTTCTGCCGGAGATTCTGACTGTGATAGAAGACCTTCTGGAAGAAACAGATGTGGAACTGGTCCATTGGGCGCAGATGCTGGATTCTGGCGTGGATGCCCTGGGGCTGACGGATTACCTTGGCAGGATCCGGCCAGGGTATTATGCCTTTGAATTATATGGAAGAATGCCGGTAGAGAGGGCGGATGTACAGTGCTGTCCGGATTTGGGCTGCCTGGCTTCCGCGGATAAAGAACGTTTTGCTGCCCTGCTCTGGAATAAATCAGAGGAAGTAAAAGAAATAGAAGAATGTATTTACGGTATTCCTTCCGCCTTTGCCTGGGCGGATGTCTGCGTGATTGACAGCCAGTTCCTGAAGGGATTGGAGAAGGATCCGCAGCGCAGGCTGCAGAAGCAGTTTCGTCTGCCGGTACGGGAAGGAAGGGTGGAACTGCCCCGGTTCCTGTTGGGGATATGGGATGTTCTTTATATAGAAGGAAATGCAGAACCGGAAGGGAAAGTGACCTTAAATCCGGGTCTTGAAATCAGGCAAACCCTGCACTATTACCCGAACCGGTGGAAAAGGTGCTATGCAGAATATGATAAAGACAGCGGCTGCGTATACCTGGGAGCCAATGGCTGTGAAGGCAGGGGGACTGTGCTTTCCCTACGGATCAGAAATGCAGGGGATAGCATTAGGCTGCAGAAGGTCAGCTGTGGGGGAAAAGGAAAGCTTATTCTACGGATGGATTATTACACGGACGGCTATGTAAAGGCCGTGCAGTTTGGCGGCAAAAGGGAGGAATTTAGCAGAGGAACCAAAAGGCCTGCCGATATACTGGCAGAGGAAGCGGATGAGCTGCTGGAAATTGGACGGTATGCACCAAAAGGATGGGAAGGCGAAGGCCTGCTTTCCTTCTTTCCTGAAGGTACAGACGGCGGTTATCGGGAGTGTATCCGATTGACCGCGCCGGTATCCAGGTTGTTTGATAATCTGCTGGATTAATAAATCAAAAGGAGAGGGTTGTATGAAAAAACGAAGAGTAACATCTATTCTGGCATTGGGGTTGTCTGCAGTTTTACTGGTGTCCCAATTAGGCTGTGGCAGCGGCGTGGGGGCAGAAGAGCCTTCTGAAGAATCGAAAACAACACAGGCAGAAGAATCGCAGGAAACGGTAGAAGAAGCAGAAGTACCGATAGAAAAAGGGGATCCCTTCGGAAAATATGAGGAGCCGGTAAAGGTGACGGCCATGACCAGCATTGCCACCACCGCGTCGGCCACGGATTATGAGAACAGCCTCTGGAGCGCCAAAATGCGGGAGCTGTTCAACATTGACATTGAATATGTATTCCTGGCGGCCAAAGAACAGTATGACGAGAGGGTGAACCTGATGCTTGCCAGCGGTGATCTTCCGGATGTGATGAACGTTTCCCTGACGCAGATGC
>OJIY01000322.1_pt1 | contig 16606 bp, 14 predicted proteins | sample 1596061 | NCBI WGS metagenome assembly OJIY01 (sample SAMEA4350111, study PRJEB24818) | metagenome | biome: human; feature: gut; material: faeces | place: Denmark | collected 2013-09
GATCATGGGCGTCATCGCGGACATAGCGGATCAGACCAGTCTGCTGGCGCTGAACGCCGCCATTGAAGCGGCCCGCGCGGGCGAGGCCGGGCGCGGCTTTGCCGTGGTGGCCGACGAAGTGCGCAAACTGGCTGAAAAGACCATGGCCTCCACCCAGGATGTGGGCAACGCCATCAAGGCCATCCAGGAAAGCACGGCCAAAAGCATGACCGGCGTGGACAACGCCGTGGAGCGCATCGGCGAGGCCACGGAACTGGCCAACCAGTCCGGCCGGGCTTTGCAGGAAATCGTGGCCACCGTGGAAGCCACCGGCGACCAGGTCAACGCCATCGCCACAGCCAGCGAGGAGCAGTCCGCCGCCAGCGAAGAGATCAACCAGTCCATCGTCCAGGTCAACGACATGTCCCGCCAGACCGCCGAAGCCATGGCCGAAGCCGCCAGGGCCGTGTCCGATCTGGCCGCGCAGGCCCACAGCCTTACGGAACTTATTGAGGCCATGAAAAAAGCTTAGGTCAAAAACAGCCCTCAGTCTCGCCACAACAATGGCGCTTCCCCCCCTGCCCCGTCGGCTCCGCGCCGACGGGGTTTTCCTTTTCCAACCGCGTCGGCAATTTGTCGCGCGGGCCTCGCGTCCTTCCATTCCCAAAGCGCGCCGCCGCGCAAGGCCCGTACCACGCTCCTTGCCGGACATTGGCACTGTCCTTGCTTTCATCCTGTCGAGGCGGACCCAAGTCCGCCCTTCGCCCCGTCCCAGGAGGAAGAACATGGCACACTCCGCATGGCTGATCCGGCCTCCGGCCGAACAACAGCAGCAAAACCCGTCTCCCGCCGCGCCCCAGCGCCGCGCCCAGAGCGCGCCCACGGGGGGCATCTCGCCTTTCGCCGCCCTGATGGCCGGTCAGGAACGGAAGGGAGCGGACAAAAGCGCGCCCGAGGCAGGGCGGCCGCAGGAAGCGACCAGCACGCTGCAATTGCGCAATCCCGTTCTGGCCGGGCGCTCTCCCAGCGACCTCGCGCGCTCCCAGGCCTTCACCAAGGCACAGGCGGATCTGCGTCAGACCCAGGCCATGGAAGGCCTGATGCAAAGCCTTTCCGGCGGCGATTCGCCGTTGGATCTGGCCCGCAACATGGGCGTGGCCCGGCATCTGCGCAGCCTGACCAACGCCGTTGAAGGGCGAGTGGGCAATCTGTCCATGGGCGACTTCATCCACACCCGCTCCACCGGCAAGCGCGCGCGCCGCGCGCCCACGCCGGAAAGCGACGGCCTGGGCCGGCTTTCCGCCCGCTTCGAATCCGGCGGCGACGGCATCGCGGCCATCGGCTACGACCGCAACGGCGGCACGTCCTACGGCAAATACCAGATCGCCTCGCGCGTGGGCAGCATGAAGAATTTTCTAGAATTCCTGGACGGCGAGGCCCCGGATGTCGCCCAGCGCCTGCGTAAGGCCGGACCGGCCAATACGGGCGGCCGCCGCGGGGGCATGCCCGACGCCTGGCGGGCCATCGCCAAGGAGCAGCCCGAGCGTTTCGAGGCCCTGCAGGAGGCCTTCATCCGCGAAAGCCACTACAAGCCCGCCATGGAAGCCATTGTGGAGCGCACCGGCCTGGAGGCGGACAAACTTTCCCCCGCCATGCGGGAAGTGATCTGGAGCACCGCCGTACAGCACGGCCCGGCCGGCGCGGCCCGTATTTTCGACCGGGCCGACAACCTCAGCGGCAAGCCTGCGGACCCGGCTTACGAGCGCAAGCTCATCAGCAACGTCTACAAGCTGCGCGCCGGGCAGTTCGGCTCCTCCACCGAAGCGGTGCAGGCGGCGGTGCAGAACCGCTTCCGGCAGGAAAAGAATCTGGCCCTGAACATGCTGGACGGCGGCGGGCGCACCGCCCTGGCCTGAACCCTCGGGACGGCGCGGCATGAGCACTGATGTTCTGCTTCTCAATCTGACCCGTTTCGGAGATCTGCTGCAAAGTCAGCCCCTGATCCAGGATCTGCACGACAGCGGCCACCAGGTAGGTCTGGTCTGTCTGGACAATTTCGCCGCCGCCCTGCCCCTGCTGCGCCATGTGGACGCGGCTTGGCCTCTGCCCGGCGCGAAACTCATGGCCGCGCTGGACCGGGACTGGCGGACGGCGGCCGCGCAACTGCTGGATCTGGCCCGGCGCATCCGCCGGGAGGCCGCGCCCCGGCACGTCGTCAACCTGACGCCCACCCTGCCCGCGCGCCTGCTCTCCAAGCTCCTGGCCCCCACGCCGGAAGCGGTGCTGGGCTTCGGCCTGGACCCTGAAGGCTTTGGGGTCAACCAGGGCGTCTGGTCCTCCTTTTTGAGCGGCGCCACCCTGCGCCGCCTGAACGCGCCCTTCAATCTGGTGGACATGTTCCGCATGGTCGGCGCGCCCCTTTTCGCTCCCGGCATTGCCGGGCGTCCGGGACGCTTCAGCCTGCGGACCCCTCCGGATGCGGCCATGGCCCATGCCGACGCCCTGCTGGCCCGGCCCGAAAATCTTCCCATGAGTGCGCATCCCAAAGGTTTTGTGGCTCTGCAACTGGGGGCCAGCGAAGCCCGGCGGCAGTGGCCGGTCGCGCATTTCGCGGCTCTGGGCGAACGCCTCTGGCGCGAGGCGGGCCTCTGCCCGGTCCTGCTGGGCGCGCCCGCCGAACGTCCGCTGGCGCGGGAGTACGCGGCGTGCGCCGCCCGTGATCGGACGCCCTTCGTCAATGCCGTGGGCCGGACCGATATTCCTCAACTGGCGGCCCTGCTGCGCAAAATGCGTCTGCTGGCCACCAACGACACCGGCACCATGCATCTGGCCGCGGGTCTGGGCCTGCCCTGCCTGGCTTTTTTTCTGGCTACGGCCCAGCCCTGGGACACCGGCCCCTATCTGCCGGGTTGTTGCTGCCTGGAACCGGCTCTGCCCTGCCATCCCTGTTCCTTCAGGCAGCCCTGTCCGCACGGTCATGCCTGCCTGACGCGCATCAGCCCGACCAGCGCGGGCGACCTGATCCTGGCCCGTCTGGAAGGCGGCGGCTGGCAGGCGGGCCTGAGTCCGGAGCTCCGCCGCGAGGCCCGCGTCTGGCTGACGGAAACCGACGCGCGGGGCTTTGCCGGGGTGCGCAGCCTCTCCGGCCACGATTCCGAAGACCGTAGCCTCTGGCTCAGCCAGCAACGCCCGTTCTGGCGTCACATTCTTGACGATCTGAGCAGCAACGCGGCCGGGCAAACAGGCGGGCAGTTGGACGCGCCGCCCTGCTCCCCGGATTTCTGCCGCCAGGTGACCCCGGTGCTGGCCCAAGCCGCGCGGCTGCTGGACATGCTGTCCGAGCAGGGCCGCCTCACGGGCAAGTCTGCCAAGGCGGGTCAGCTCTTTCTGCTCAATTGCGAACGCCTGCAAAATCTTCTGAACGCCTGCCCGCCGCTGGCCTCTCTGGCCTGTTTCTGGCGCGAGTTACGGCAGGAGCGCGGCGACCGCATGGATGAATTGCTGCGTTTTGTGGGCCTGCTGGCCGGGCATCTCGAACGCTGGGCCGCACACATGACGGTTTCCAGCCGCAATCCATTGTAATTCCTTACTTGGTACGTGCCTTGCATAGTTAAAAGCACGCAACGTATCGGCAAATAATTCCCCGTGGGGAGCAAGGAGGGTTATATGATTATTGTTGACGGTTGCAAAAGCGACAAGGAAATTTCCAATTTCGCCAACCTGGAAGAAGTGCTGACCACTGTGATGGAAGACGAAAAAATGGATGACCGGGTGGTCACCGATGTTTTCGTGAACAATGAAATTTTTTCGGAAATATATCCTCATCAGGCCGAGGACATGTCCTGCGACACCATCTCTTCTGTGGAAGTGCGCTCCGTGCCCGCCGCCGAGTTGGCCGTGGACATGTCGGCGGAAATGGGCAAAGTGGCCCGGATGATGGGCAGCGGCGCGCGCAATGTGGCCCGCCTGTTCCGCGAAGCCTCGGACACCGACGCCCTGGAGCTTTTGCAGGATCTGCTGGACGTGACCCGCGATTTCATGGGCATGCTCGGCGCGCTGCGCGAACGCTATCTCGGCGGCGCGGATGAGGAATTCACCCGCAAGGCCGAAAAGCTGGCCGACCTGCTTTCCGAAATGAGCGACGTGCTGGAAAATGAAGACTGGATTCTGCTGGCCGACCTTCTGGAATACGAATTCCTGCCCCTGTGCGAGGAATGGCAGGTAGTCAGCGAACATCTGCACGAGCAGATGGTCAAACGCATAGCCCAGTAAGGGCTGAAGGAGCGCCCCATGGGTCAGGGACTATCTCTCCTGGATCAGGCTCTGGATCTCGCCCGCCAGGAAATGGCGGCCCTGGAGGACGGGGCCTATGACAGGGCGGTGGAACTGGCGGAACGACGCGGCGAGATCACCAGCATGGCATGGCACCTGCTGGAATCCGGCGGCGCCGATCAGTACCGGAACCGCCTTATTGAACTCACCCGGCTTCAGGAACATCTGACCGAACTGGCCGCCCAGGCGCAGGAAGTCGTCCGGGCAAGCCTGCAACGTTCACGGCTGGAGAAACAGCGTATGCGGGGCTACCATCAGGCGGTGGGGCAGGCTCTGCAATAGCCGCCATCCGGCACGCACACCGACGCGCAACGGGAAACAGCAACACCCCGGCCTCCTGACGGAAGCCGGGGCGTTTTGCGTGCGGCGGAACCGGGCCGCTTACTGGCCGAGCCCCTGCCGCATGGCCAAGCGCACGGCCTCCACCTGGGCCGGGATGTCCCGCGCGCCCACCAGTTCCGAGACCAGAGCGCAACAGCGCGCGCCGTGGCGGGCCACCTCGGCGATATTGTGCGCCTTGATGCCGCCGATGGCCACAAAAGGCAGCTCAATATTACGCGCCACCCAATCCAGATAATCGAAGCCCACCGGGTCCACCACGTCCTCCTTGGTCTGGGTGGCGAAAATGGGCCCCACTCCGATGTAGTCCGCGCCCGCGTTCACGGCGGCCACAGCCTGTTCCGGCGAATGGGTGGACAGGCCGATGAGCATGTCCGGCCCCACCAGACGGCGCACCTCCGGCACGGGCAGGTCCTCCTGTCCGATGTGCACGCCGTCGGCCCCCACCAGCATGGCAATGTCGATGTGGTCGTTGACGATGAAGCAGGCCCCGGCCTTTTCGGTCAGGCGGCGCAGCAGGCGGCATTCTTCAAGCATCTTGCCGGCTTTGAACTTTTTTTCCCGGTATTGCAGGATGCGCACCCCGGCGTCCAGCAGGGCCCCGGCCACCACGGCCAGAGGGCGGCCCAGGGAAAGGCGCGAATCGGTCAGGGCGTAAATGTCGGTCTGTCCGGGCAGAATGGCGGGCATGACTGTCTCCTTCAGGGTTTGCACGCCGCCCACAGGCGGCGGACGCAGCTTTTTACAAAGCGCGCGGGATGAAACGAGGTGTGGGCCAATTCGCGCGGCAATTCAAAGTCACGCGCGTTAAAATCTTCAGGCCGTTGCAGCACGTATGCGGCGCGCCAACCGGCCGCGCCGCAGCCTTCGGCCTTGCGCCGCTCCAGAGCCGCGCCCAGCGGCGTCGCGTCGGGAGCCAGGCCCAGTACGGCGCAGAGGGCTTCATCCAGCGCCACGGCGGACGGGCTCGCGCCGATGAGCCCCAAGGCGAACGGCTTCCCCCGGCTGGGGCCGGTGACGTGCATGGCCCGCACGCCGTCGGCCAGCGCGGCCACCGGCGGCAGAGCCGCCCAGAGCGCGGCCAGACAATCCGCAAAATAACCGGGGTCGCGGCCTTCGCGGGTGTGGATCAGGGCCTTGCGCAGTCCGCTGACGCAGCCGAAGCAGTTCTTTACCGCCAGGGTCAGCAGCATCTGGCTGTGGGCCTTGACCCTGGGCACGGAAAGAATCAGATCGCACTCCAGCGCCCGCCGGGAAACCATAAAACGCGGGCCGCCTTCCGGAGATGCGGAGGACGCGGGCGAAGAGGCGGGCAGGTGCAGACGTACCGGCACGGGCCGGTCCAGGGCGCGCACCCTGAGTTTCAGGGGCCGCAGGGCCTCCTCCAGGCCGATCTTGCGGGCCACGGCCTCGGCGCGGCCGAAACCCGGCGAATCGGCCACCTCCACGTTGGCGCCTTGTTCCAGCAGCCAGGCGCAGACCGCCGCCGTCACTTCGGGATCAGAGCAGGCCAGAGGCTGGGCCGTGATCAGATTGGGTTTGACCAGGACGCGCAGACCCGCGCCCACGCGCGGCCCAGCGGCCTCCAGCGCCTGAAACACGGTCTGCCGGAGCCGGGGCGCGGCATAATCCGGGCAAGCCAGCAGGGCCACAGGCAGAGCGCGCGGCCCGGCGGGGCGGGATGCGGGGAAAGAGGCGTCCGTCATACGGCGACTATGACGTTACAGACCCGGATTGTAAAGATCACCGAGGCTTGCACTCTTTTCAAGCCGCCCCTCTTGGCGTAAAAACAGTCAGCCGCGTTCACGCGGCCTATAAGGATATCCATCATGCGCCATTTCCGCCTCATCATTCTCCTGTTCCTCTCGCTCTGCCTCTCGGCCGCGCCGGGCCTGGCGGCTTCCGCCACGGCTCCGACGGCCGCCGCCGGAGCCGCCAAAACGGAAAAAGCCGCCCCGGCCAAAGCTGAAAAAACAGACAAGGCCGCCGGGGCCGTGGACAAGGACAAGGCCGCCGACGCCGCATCGGACCAGAAAACCGACGGCGGGACAGCCGGGACGGAGGCCGAGCCGCCGAAACACGACCCCTGGGAAATGATTTGGACGGGCCAGCGCGGCATGCTCAATGAAATCAAAGAAACCGCCGTCAGGCTGAGCGACGGCTTCTCCGATCAGGCGGCCAATCTGACGGGCAAGGTCCAACCCTACGAGGAGGAAGCCCGCCGCCTTCTGGTGCTGACCAATACTTTCAAAAACTGGCCCAATCCCATGGAGGCCGTCAGTCGCCGCATCACGGTCACGGTCACCCAGCTGAACCAGGTGCTGGAGCCGGTCATGCTGGCCCGCTCCGAGGCGCAAGGCCTGCTGGAGCGCGTCAACTACATGGCCGACAGCCTGCCCGAGGATCTGCATGACGGCCGGATCAGCCCGGAAATGCAGAGCTATATTCAGGATATCGGTCAGGCCCGGCTGCGCCTGGCCGCCGTGCTGGCCCAGTACGATTCGGCGCTGGCTCCCTCCCTGGCTCTGCTCAAGCGGCTGGAAAAAACCCGCCAGGACATCAGCCAGCAGTTGCCGGTTCTCTGGAAAGACTATTATCTACAACGCCCGGTGCCCTATCTCAGCCCCGAGGCCTGGGCCGATTTCGGCCAGCAGATGCTCTATTCCTATCAGGGCATGATATTGCGCCTGCCCGTGGAAATGCCGGTCACTCCGGATCAGTGGGGCACGGCTGCCCTGCGCTTTCTGATCTGCCTGCTGTTCACCGGCGTGATCAGCCTGCTGCTTTACCGGCGCTGGATCAATCAGGACTCCAGACCCGCCGGGCGTCATATTTTCCGGGTCAGCCTGCCCTGGCTCTGCCTGGGGCTTTCCCTGCTGGGCAGTTCCCTCTCCGCCACGGGCGAGTTTTTCCGGCTCTTTCTGGCCTTGGGCAATTTATCCATCATTCTCGGGCAGGTCTTCCTGGCCTGGGATCTGCGCCTGCTGAAATATCCGGATGTGGAGCAACAGCCCGCGCCCTTCCTGCGGCTGCTGCCCCTGACCCTCTGCGCCTATGCCCTGCTCTACCTGCCCCTGACCAAACCTCTGGTGCTGGTGATCTGGACGGCCCTGGTCATCGCCTCTCTGATCTGGCGGCGGCGCTGGCGCAAAGTCAACTACGGCTCCCTGCAACTGGAATCCAGCGTGCTGGACGGCGACTCCATCGTGCTCTGGCTCTGCCTGCTGCTGGCCCTCTCGGGCCTGCACATCTACAGCATGGCCCTCTACCTGATCTTTGTCTCCTGCTCCCTGGCGCTGGAACTCAGCCTGGGCGGCATGGCCCTGGTCAGCAACATCAACGAGCATCTGCCCAAGGAAGGCGCGCGGGCCGCCCTGGCCCGCCTGCTGGTGGCCCTGGCCGCGCCCGTTGTCCTGGTGGTGGCCGTGGTGGGCGTGCTGCTCTGGGTGGGCACCCTGCCCGGCGGCATGTATCTGCTGGGCGAGTACGTGTTCAGGGGCGTGAACGTGGGCGCCACCCAGTTCAACATCGTCCAGATACTGCTGATCATCAGCGTGTTCTACCTCACGCGCACGGCCGTGGCCATGGGTTCGCGCTTTCTGGCCAAACTGCCCAAACAGGGCCTGCAGATCGACGCCACGCTGATCCCGCCCATGCAGACGGCCTTCACCTACGCGGTGTGGGCCATCTTCGGCCTGTTCGTGCTGCGTGCCCTGGGCATGGAGCTGAGCAACCTGGCCATGGTGGCCGGCGGTCTTTCCGTGGGCATCGGCTTCGGCATGCAGACCATTGTGAACAACTTTCTCTCCGGTCTGATCCTGATCTTCAGCCGCACGCTCCAGGCCGGGGACGTGGTGGAAGTGGGCGGCACCACGGGCCGGGTGCGCAAGATCAGCGTCCGCGCCACCATGGTGGAAACCTACGACAACGCGCTCATCTACGTGCCAAACTCCGAATTCGTGGCCAGCCGCCTGATCAACTGGACCCGCAACAGCCGCACCGTACGGCGCGAGATCAAGCTGGGCGTGGCCTACGGTTCGGACACGGCCCTGGTGATGAAGCTGCTGCTGGCCGTGGCCAACGGGCACGAAAACGTGCTCAAGTATCCCACGCCCACGGTCACTTTCAACGATTTCGGCGCCAGTACCCTGGATTTCCTGCTGCGTTTCTGGGTCAAGGACTATGACGTGGGCGTGTCCACCGCCTCGGACATCCGCCTGGCCATTGAAAAGCAGTTCCGCGAACACCGCATTGAAGTGGCCTTCCCGCAGTTGGACGTCCACATCAAGGACATGCCGCCGCGCGTCAAAAGCCCGCAGGCTCCGTCCCGCGCTCGCGCCGGGCGTCCCGCGCGCCGACGCCTGCACCGGCCGCCGCAGATCCGGTCCGCAAAGCGGGCCGACAGCACGGCTAAAAATACGGGGGAGACAGGGGCAAAGGACGCGCCGCAAACCGCGTAGGCGTCCTCATACACATACAGCAAGGGAGGGGGTATGATCCGTCGCGCCCATGAACGGGAAAAACTGGAGAAAACCATGTTCGGCGGACCGGGGATGGCCCATTTCACCAAGCTTCTGAACGAGGATGAATTCGAGGGCAGGGGGCGCCTGTACAATCACGTGCTGCTCCGTCCCGGCGACGCCGTGGGCAAACACCGCCACAACGGCGACTTTGAAGTTTTTTTCATCCTCAAGGGCGAAGGCCTGTATGACGACAACGGCCGCGAAACCAAGGTCAAGACCGGGGACGTAACCGTATGCCGCCACGGCGAGGAGCATGCCCTGTACAACAACGGCCCGGACGATCTGGAAATGGTCGCCCTGATCCTCTATTCCGGCAACTGATGCATTGAACGCGGAAAGGGACGGCCCCAAGCCGCCCCTTTCGCATCGGAGCGGTAGCCTCAGGCGGCCGCCTTCTTCTTTCTGCTCTTGACCACCCAGCCGATCAGGCCGCCGACCAGAGCGCCCACCAGCGCGGCCAGCAGAACCTTGACCAGAAAAGAGTCCAGATAGGAGATCCAGGGCACGCCCTGTTTGATGTCCAGCTCCGCCAGGATTTTCCGGGCGTGGACTTTGGCCGCGCCCAGTTGCTCGGCCATGTTTTTGGCCGGGTCGAGAATCTGATACTGGTTGACGATGATCAGCTTGCCCCGGGCCAGCAGGTAACTGGAAACCCCGACCTGCTTATACACTTCCCGCCGCCCGCCCGCGCGGCTCACCTGATCCATGACCGCCATGAAGGAAAGGCTGGTGTCGCTGGAGTCGAAAACACCCAAGGTGTCGATATCGCCAATGCTCATGCTGCCGTCGCTGGCCTTGCCCAGCAGGCGGTTGATCTTCTGTTTGAGGGTCGTTTTCAACTGCTCCTGCGCCTTGGTGACGCCTTTTTTCACCTCCACGAAGTCCTTGACGCTCAGGCTTTTGTCCGCAAACGGGCGCAATGTGGACAAAATGAAATAATTCTCCAGGCGCTGGCCCTGCGGATCCATAAATTTTTTGTGGCTTTCCTCGTCCACATAGAGGGCCAGAATCTGCATGTTTTTGGGGGAAATACCGGCCAAGAACTTGCGCATGCCGAGATAGGGCTCCTTGTCCCCGGCCATATAGCCCTGCGGCACCCTGTAGCTGATGCTCTCGCCGCCGATGGTCAGGGTTTCGGCGTGCGCGGCCACGGACAGCAGCAGGCAGGCGACAAGCGTAAACAGGATTTTCTTCACGAATTCTTCCTTTTCCGCACTGGAGGATATCGGGTAATGTGTGACGCGGGGCGCGACAGGCGCGCCCCGGCTGTTCGTGCCGCCGCTTAATATTGAATATAGGCCACATGCGTCTGTAAATACTCCATCAGTCCGTGCTTGCCGTCCGCGCCGCCAATGCCGGACTTGCGCCAGCCCGCGTGAAAACCCTGCATGCCCTCGAAGTTTTCGCGGTTGACGTAGGTCTCGCCGAACTTGAGGCGGTTGACGGCCTCCAGGGCCAGGGACACGTTGCGCGTGTAGATGGAGGAGGTCAGGCCGTACTCGCAGTCATTGGCCAGAGCGATGGCTTCATCGAAATCGCTGAAGGTCAGCATGGGCAGCACCGGCCCGAAGATTTCCTTGCGCACGATTTCCATATCCTGGCGGCAATTGCGCAGCAGCGTGGGCATGTAGAAATAGCCCTTTTTTCTGTCCGCAGGCGCGCCGCCCGTGACCGCCTCCGCCCCGTCGGCCCTGGCCCGGCGGACCATGCCTTCGATTTTGGCCAGTTGCTCGGCGTTGATCTGGCTGCACATGTCCGGCGCAGGTTCGTCAAAAGGATCGCCCAGCCGCACGGCTTCAAAAGCTTTGACCAGCTTTTCCGCGAAGGCGTCGGCAATGCTCTCGTGCACATAGACCCGCTCCGCGCAGTTGCAGACCTGGCCGCTGAAGATCGTGCGCGAGGCCGTGACGGCTTTGGCCGCCAGCTCCAGATCCGCGTCCGCGCAGACGATGGCCGGAGCCTTGCCGCCCAGTTCGAGAGAAACCTTGGTGATGTTGGCCGCGCCGGCCGCGATGATGCGCTGCCCGGCCTCCACGCTGCCGGTGAGGGAAACCATGTCGGTGAGCGGGCTTTTGGCCAGGGCTTCGCCCAGGCGCGCCCCGCCGCCGGTGACCACGTTCAGCACGCCCTTGGGCAGGTCCAGCCCGGCGGCGATTTTGGCGAATTCCATGACCGTGACCGGGGCCACGCTGCTGGGCTTGATCACCACGGCGCATCCGGCCAGCAGAGCCGGAGCCACCTTGCGGGCCGTGACAAAGAGCGGGAAATTCCAGGGACAGATGCCCGCCACCACGCCGATAGGCTGACGGTAGAGCAGGATATTTTCACGCGGGCGGTCACTCTGGATGATTTCGCCTTCATAAATCCGCGCCCAACCAGCGTAATAGTCGAAATATTCGGCGGTGAAATCCACCTCCACCTGCGCCAGGGACAGGGTTTTGGCCTGCTCCTCGGCCAGGATGGCGGCCAGTTCCGTGCGCCGCTCGCGGATGCCCCCGGCCAGCTTTTTCAGCGCCGTGGCGCGCGCGGGCGCCGGCAGCGCGGCCCAACCGTCCTGCGCGGCACGCGCCGCCTCCAGCGCGGCACGCGCGTCCTCCGCGCCGCCGTCAGGCACCTGGGCCATGATTTCTCCGCTGGAGGGGTTCTCCACATCAATCATTCCCGTGCCGGGGCGGCTAACCAGTTCGCCGTTGATGAACTGTGCATAGATGCGCATGGGGCTCTCCCTGAAAAAGGTTTGGCGGGTACGCCGGGACGGCCGCGCGGCCGCCTCTCCATGTTTGCAAGCATACCTCCAGAGCGGCAAAGCCGTAAAGGCCGTGACCACGGAAAAGAAGAATCTCCCCTGCGCCGCGCCGGAACACGGAGCCGGGGAGATTGCTGCAAACCGGGTCTGCCCGCGCCCGAGGCGCGCCACGCGGCTAGGCCTCGTCGCCCATGCGGAAGTCCACGCGGATCTTGAACAGTTTTGTGGCGGGCAGGTTGAGAATGGCCACGCCGGTGCGCGCGCTGATCTCGTCCAGCACGGCCTGGGCCTCCTCACGCGAGGGGCTGATCAGGGTAAACCAGACGTTGTAGTTGTGCTCGCGCAGATAATTATGGGTCACGCCGGGCCGAGCGTTGACCTCGGCAATGAAGGCGTCCAGCTTGTCTTCGGGCACCTTGGCCGCGCAGAGTGTGGACACGAAACCCAGCTTGGCGGACTGGAAATTGGCCCCCAGGCGACGGATGATCTTGCGGCCGCGCAAGGTCCGCACCCGCTCCAGGGCTTCTTCCTCGGGAATGCCCAGGCGTTGGCCCAGCTCGGCGTACGGCCGCGGCGTCAGGGGAAAATCCGTCTGGATGATGTCCAGCAGCTGCCTGTCCAGACTGTCCATGCGGCTGTCCGCCGGGGGAAGAGCGCCGCCCTCCCCGGCTTTGCGGGTCTGTTTGTTCATAGTGCGGTCCTGTGCGCTGTCTGCCGGGTCGCCGCCCGGATTCAGCGCGTCTTCATTTTCGCGGGCTGATAGGTGCACAGCGGTTCCGGCCCCATGTGGTCCCCGTCCATGCTCTGCGCGCGGGCCCGGCAGCCGCCGCAGACCTTGTGGAACTCGCACGAGCCGCACTTGCCCTTGTAACAGGACTGGTCGCGGAACTGGCGGAAGTATTCGCTCTTGCGCCAGATTTCCGGGAAGGGCGTTTCGCGCACATTGCCGCAGTTGAGTTCCAGATAGCCGCAGGGCTGGACCTGGCCGGTATGGCTGATAAAGCAGAAGCCCGTGCCGCCCAGACAGCCCCTGGTCATGGCGTCCATGCCGAAGGTTTCCGGCGTGACGCGCAGGCCTTCCTCATGCGCGCGCTGGCGCATGATCCGGTAATAGTGCGGCGCGCAGGTGGCCTTGAGATGCATGCTTGTGCCCTTGCGGAAATCATAGAGCCAGTGCAGCACGTCCTCATATTCCTGCGCGGTGATGACCTGATCCGCCAGCCCCGAAGCCCGGCCCATGGGCACCAGCAGAAAGATGTGCCAGGCCGCCGCGCCGATGCGTTCGCAAAGCTCGAAGATTTTCTTGAAGCTGCTCAGGTTGTTGCGCGTCACCGTGGTGTTGATCTGAAAGGGCACACCCGCGTCCTTGAGATGACCGATACCGCGCATGCTGGCCTCGAACGCGCCGGGCACGCCCCGGAAGGCGTCGTGACTTTCCGCGTCGGCCCCGTCAATGGAGATGGAGCAGCGCTCCACCCCGGCTTCCTTGATGCGCCGGGCGTTTTCCGGCGTGATCAGGGTGCCGTTGGGCGAAAAGGCGCAGGTCAGTCCCTTGGCGTGGGTATAGGCCACCAGTTCATAGACGTCCGGCCGGATCATGGGATCGCCGCCGGTGAAAATGATGATGGGATTGCCCACCTGCGGAAAGGTGTCGATGAGCGCCTTGGCCTCGGCCGTGGACAACTCGCCGGGATAGGGCTCGGGATGGGCTTCGGCCCGGCAGTGCTTGCAGGCCAGATTACAGGAGCGGGTCACTTCCCAGGCGATGAGGCGGCAGACCGGGCTGCCGTCCTCCAGCACGCGGGTCGTGCCGGGCGCGCCGCCCGGATGTCCTGTCGTATGGCCGGCCATGGTTCCCGGATGAGCGCCGGAGTGTTGGTCCTGTCCGTGCATCAGCGCGCCAGCCTTTGCCGGAGGATTTCCTCGGCGAAATAGGTGATGAGCATGTCCGCGCCCGCGCGTTTGAGGCCCTGCAGGCTTTCCAGCATGACCGCGCGCTCGTCGATCCAGCCGTTGAGCCCCGCCGCGCGGATCATGGAATATTCGCCGCTGACCTGATAGGCGCAGAGCGGCACGTCCACATGCTCGCGCACCAGACGGATGATGTCGCTGTACGGCCCCGCCGGCTTGACGATGAGCGCGTCCGCGCCCTCGTCCAGGTCTGCGCGGGCTTCGATCAGGGCTTCGCGGGCGTTGCCGGGATCCATCTGATAGGATTTGCGGTCACCGCTGGCCGGGGCGGATTCCGCCGCGTCGCGGAACGGTCCGTAATAGGCTCCGGCATACTTCACGGCATAGGACATGATGGGCAGCTCTTTCAGGCCGCCTTCGTCCAGGGCCGCGCGGATGGCCGCTACCCGCCCGTCCATCATGTCCGAGGGGGTCACCATGTCCGCGCCGGCCGCCGCGTGGCTCACCGCCGTCTTGGCCAGCAGGGGCAGTGTGGGGTCGTTGAGCACAGCGCCGTCGGGCATCAGCACGCCGCAATGGCCGTGGCTCATGTATTCGCAGAGACAGACGTCGGTAATCACGATGAGCCTGGGCCAGCGCTCCTTGAGACGGCGCACGGCCTGCTGCACGATGCCGTCCTCGGCATACGCGCCGCTGGCCTTTTCGTCTTTCTTGGCCGGAATGCCGAAGAGCAGTACAGCCGTCAGGCCCGTATCCACGGCTTTTTCCACCTGCTTTTCCAGCTCGCCCGGCGAAAGCTGGTACTGGCCGGGCATGGACGCCACTTCTTTGCGGAAAGACCGGTCTTCGGTTTCCACCACAAAGTAGGGCATAATCAGGTCTTCCACCAGTAGAGGCGGAGTTTCGCGCACCAGGGCGCGGAGTTCCGGGGTCCAGCGCAGCCGACGGCCGCGATGAAATGGCGTAGTCATGGCTTTTTCCTTTATATGTAGGCAGCCTTTCTTCTTTCTTGTTGTTGACCGCCTTTACGCTAAACCAGCTCTTTTCCGAAGGGGGCTTCGCTCAATACTGAGGGCTAGACCAAAGTATTTTTTCTCACAGGCCGCCATTTTTTGCGGCGCACCCGACGCCGAGGAGTTTTGCCCCGCCCTCAAGGAAAGTGAGCCTTGCGCGCGGGAGTGTACTCCAATGGCACTCGACCAAGCGACAAGGCGAGCTTGACGCCGAGGGCGGGGCAAAACTCCTCGGCGTCGGGTGCGCCGCTATATTCCGATTTCCTCGTCAGTCAGATAACAAGCCGGGTCCTGCGCCCACTCGTCGCCGTAAAAAGCCTCGGCCCTGGCCCGGAAGTTGCCGCCGCAGATGTTCAGATACCGGCATTTGGCGCAACGGCCGCCCACATGGGCCTTTTTGTTCTTGAGCTTGTGCAGCAGTTCGATGGACGGGTCGTCCCAGATCTGCGAGAAGGGCCGCTCCAGTACATTGCCGAAGACGTGTTCACGCCAGAACTGGTCGGCGTGCACCTTGCCGTCCCAGGAAATACAGCCGATGCCCCGGCCCGAATTGTTGCCTTCGTTGTACTGCAAGAGTTCAAAGACTTCCTCGGCCCGTTTGGGGTCCTCGCGCTGCAGGCGCATCCAGACATAGGGGCCGTCGGCGTGGTTGTCCACGGTGAGGATTTCCTTGGGATGGCCCGCGTCGAACAGGGCGCGGGTTTCATCCATGATCAGGTCCAGCACGGCGCGGGTTTCGGCGTGATCCAGATCTTCCTTGATCAGTTCCGAACCGCGTCCCGAATAGACCAGGTGGTAAAAACAGGCGCGCGGCACTTCCAGCTCTTTGAGCAGACGGAAGATGCCGGGGATTTCCGCCACATTGCGCTTGTTGATGGTGAAGCGCAGGCCCACCTTGAGGCCCTCGGCCTGGCAGTTGGCGATGCCTTGCAGGGCTTTTTTGAACGCGCCGGGCACGCAACGGAAATGGTCGTGCACGTCTTCCATGCCGTCCAGGGAAATGCCCACGTAGGACAGGCCCACTTCCTTGAGTTCGCGCGCTTTCTGCGGCGTGATCAGAGTGCCGTTGGTGGAGATCACCGCGCGCATGCCCTTGCCGGTGGCGTGGCTGGCCAGTTCCACCAGATCCTTGCGCACCAGGGGCTCGCCGCCGGAGAAAAGCATCACCGGCGCGCCGAAAGCCGCCAGATCGTCGATCATGGCCTTGGCCTGTTCGGTATTGATGTCGTCCGTGCCGTCCACTTCCACGGCATGGGCGTAGCAATGCACGCACTTCAGGTTGCAGCGCTGGGTCATGTTCCAGACAATGACCGGCTTCTTGTCCTTGGAGAATTGCAGCAGATGCGAGGGCAGTTTGCCGGATTCCCGGCCGTAGCGCAGCGCGTCCGAAGGTTCCACCTGCCCGCAGTACAATTTCGAAATGCCTATCATCAGGATAGTCCTTATTTTTCGATCAGGGTTTTCAGCACGGCAAAGGCTTCGTCCAGACCTTCGGGCCTGGCGCCTCCGGCCTGGGCCAGATCCGGACGGCCGCCGCCCGCGCCGCCGCAGGGCGCGGCCACCTGTTTGATCAGGGCCGGAGCCGTGAAGCGGCCGTGCAAATCTTTGGAAACATAGAGCAGCAGGCCCACCTTGCCCTCTTCCACCGTGGCCAGACAGGCCACGCCCGCGCTGGAAAGGCGCGAGCGCACGTCGTCCATGACCTCGCGCAACGCCTTGACCGGCACATTGTCCAGGCGCGCGGCCAGCAGGCGCACGCCGTT
>OJIY01000328.1_pt1 | contig 16460 bp, 17 predicted proteins | sample 1596061 | NCBI WGS metagenome assembly OJIY01 (sample SAMEA4350111, study PRJEB24818) | metagenome | biome: human; feature: gut; material: faeces | place: Denmark | collected 2013-09
GATCAGGGCGGCCAGAGCCGCGCCTGTGGCCGCTGTGCCTGTAGTGAAGCCTTCGCGCAGGGGCTGCGTTACAGTGCGGCTCACGTCGAGCTCACGCCGCGTCGTCAGGCAGCCAGACCTGCCCCCGCGCCACCAGGGAAACCGGGCCGTCCACTGCGGCCAGAGCTTCCCCGCCTTCGTTGAACAGCCGCACGTCCAGAGCCGAGCCGCCGGGTTGCAGAATGGAAAAATCACGCCGCCCGCCCGCGCGGGACAGGCTGAGGGCCAGAGCCAGCGCGCCGGAGCCGCAGGCGCTTTCCAGGCAGGTGGTTTGCGCGTCGCGCACATGCACCAGAGGCAGCATGTCCAGTTGCCCCTGGCGTTCCCGCCACCAGACGGCCCCCACCGCCGCCTCGCCGTCAAGCCCCAGACGCTGGCGGAGCAGGGCCGCCGCCGTTTCGCAGTCTTCGGGGAAGGGATGCAGGGCGGCGTTGAGCAGCACATGGACGATGCCCGGCAGACGCACCAGGGTCATTCCTTCAGCCAGGGACTGCAAAGGACAGACCGGCAGGCGCAGTAGGGCCTCCACCCGCCAGTGGGGGAAATTTCCGCGCACGGTCAGGCGTAACGGACTCCGCCAGCCGGAAACCCGCACCTCATAGTAATGGTCTTTGACAATGTCGGCGTCGCACGGACTCACGGGCAAGCCCTCCAGGGCCGCCTGGCGCGGGCCGTATTCGTTTTCGCTGAAGGCCAACAGCGCGCCGAAAGCCCGGCTGGCGTTGACGCAGAATTCGCCCCCGGCCATGCGCAGCCGCCGTTCGCGCGGGTCCACAAAACCGGCCTGCTCGCCGCCCAGATTTTGAGGGTCCAAGGCCAGACGCGCCAGACGCGCCTGTTCGGCGGCGCTTCTGCCCTCCAGCGGAAAAAAGAGCGTGGTGTTGCCGCCGGGGCTCCATTTGGAAAAAGTCAATGCGGGCATGGCTGCATCCTTTGTCTACCTGAAAAGTATGCCCGAGCCTCGCCTCACTGTCCAGCACGCCGCGTATTCCGTAACGTCCAGCCTATGTCCATTGCGGTTTCCAACCTGCCGCGCGCCCGGAGAAGCCCGGAATTCCCTAATTATAGCTTGCGGTTTTTTCCGAACATGGTTATTGAAAAAGCAGTTACCGTCTCTATGCCCGCGCGGCAACGAGCCGGTAATATTGGCGGGCAAATCGTGATTTACTATTATGTTGACGGTAACTCAACGACACAAAACAACGTCTTTTGGGAGGCACTATGAAATCAATTCGTCTTCTTGTTCTCGCGGCCGCTCTGGTGCTGAGCTATGCCGTGGCGGCCGTCGCCGCCACGCCTGCATGCAACAAAAAAATCGAGAGCTTCGACTTCGTCGTGGACTATTCCGGTTCCATGATGATGCAGAACAAGCAGCTTAAACAAGATAAAATCGTTGTGGCCAAAAATGTGCTGCAGCGCGTGAACGCGGCCATTCCGGCCCTGGATTACAACGGCGGTCTGCACACCATTTCGCCCAACGGCGTCATTGTCGCCCAGGGCCCGTGGGACCGCGGCACCATGAGCGCCGGCATCAACAAGCTGCGCTCCGGCTTCGAGATCTTCGGCCGCATGACCAGCATGGGCAACGGCCTGCAGAAGTATGAACCCTTCCTCTCCAGCATGAAGCGCGACGCCGCCGTCATTCTGGTGACCGACGGCGACAACAACCGTGGCACGGACGTCGTGGAAGTGGCCCGTCAGCTGTACGCCAGCCAGCGCAATCTGGTCATCCACATCATCTCCTTTGCCGACACCCCCCATGGTGAAGCCGTTGTCAAAGAGATCGGCGCCATGAACCCCGGTTCCGTCGTGGTCCGCGGTGAAGAACTGGCCACCAGCGACGCCGCCGTCGAGCGCTTCGTGCTGGCCGTGTTCTGTCAGGATGAGGACGTGATCGTGCTGCGCGGCGTGCATTTCGCCTTCGATTCCTATGCTCTTGACAGCAAGGCCATGGGTATTCTGAACGAAGCCGCCGGTCTCATCAAGGCCAATCCCAACAAGCGCGTGATCCTCAACGGCTGGACCGACTACATCGGCACCGACGCCTACAACAAGGTTCTGTCGCAGAACCGCGCCAACGCCGTGAAGAACTATCTGGTGAAGCAGGGCATCCCCGCCAGCCGGATGACCGCCATCGGCCGCGGCAAGTCCTACAAGTATGACAACAAGACCGAAGAAGGTCGTTACATGAACCGCCGCACCGAGATCTCCTTCGACTAAGCGGGATACTGTGGCGTAATTGCTGAAAAAGCCGGGCGGCGTTTGCCGCCCGGCTTTGATTATGAGGTATGTGTCCATGCGAATTTTTCTGGCTCTCATTCTGACCCTGGGGCTTGCAACCGGCGGCTGCGCCTGGTTCAGCAGCAGCGACAGTTCCGACACGCAAACGCCTGCCACGCAGCCCGAGGATCAGGTCGCCGCTTCCGAAGCCGCGCCCGAACCGGCTCCGGCCAAGGCGGCCCCCGGCAAGAGCAAATCCAAGGCCAAGGCTGAAAAGGCCGCGCCCCAGAAGAGCGGCAAAGCCTCAAAAGGCCCCAAGTCCGAAGCTGAAATCAGCGCCGAGCTGAACACCGTGGGCCATAAGCTGGCGGCCCAGGCCGCGCGCACCGTTATGCCTTCCAAAGCCAGTAAGGAAGTGCGCAAGGACGGCAAGGACTATGTGGCGAGTTACGTGGAAGTGGACGCGACGAACCTGACCACGGAACTGCGTCCTGGTGCCAAGGGACAGTATGTGGGCTTTATCCGCTATCTGGAAAAGGTTTATGAATGCCGCGGCGCCAGCAAAAAAGAAGCGCTTTCCGCGCCCTGCCAGCAGGTGCGCACCCGCAGGCTCAATGAGCTGATCCGTTACGACGGCAAGGCCTGGCAGTTTTAGAGCATTTTGAAAAAAATTTAAGGGCGGCGGCCCTGAGAACGGATATGTGTCTGTGAGGTCGGCGGATTAATGAGGGCTGAGCTAAGCATATATGCTGTTCCGGGCGGCATGCATTGCTGAAAAGCGGGGTGAAAACCCCGCTTTTCTTGTCCCATCGTAAAAACAGCGAGGAGAAGTTCAGACATCAGCAACGAGCAGATCCTGCGGCAGATGCCTGAGGATCCATTGGGCGCATTCACGCGGATTTTTATTCCGGGCGTCGCAACGCAGACCGGCCCAGGCCGCGTACAAGGCCTCCCGTTCATGAAAGATGTCGGCCAGAGTCTGCCCCGGCGCGATGGCCAGTCCGCGTTGCGGATTGCGGGCAACGCGCTCTTCGATCACAGCCAGCGGCACGTCCAGGTGGACGATAGACCCCAGAGCGACCAGGTGGCGCATGGCTTCCTCGCGGTAAACCACGCTGCCGCCGGTGCCGATAACCGTGCGGTTTGCCTTGATAGCGCGGATCACGCCGCACTCCGTGTCCAGAAAGGCTTCCTTGCCCAGAGCGTCGGTCAGATCCTGAAGGCGCGCGCCGTAGAGGGCTTCGATCAGATGGTCGCTGTCCAGAAAGGCCCAGCCCAACTCACGCGCCAGCGCGCTTCCCACTGTGGATTTGCCCGCTCCGGCCATGCCGATGAGGATGATGCAGGGGGCCAGCCGCGCTGGGGTCGCGACGAGATCGGGCGTGGTCATATCTTCTCCTTGACCGTAAGGGCGATTGGCAGAAAGCTTGCCCAAGCCGGGGGGGACTGTCAAGAAGCGCGGCGTGTTGAGGTGTTGCGACATGGGAAGGTCGAAAGACCCTGGCGGTTGCGGAAGCGGACGCCCGTGCCCGCGCGCAAGGGAAAACCGTGTTTTTTCCTCAGCGTGCAGGCGGCGCAGCCATTGAAAACAGAATATTCTCAATGGCAACCTGCCTTGGAAGCAGCCGCCCCCTAAACTCCCGTATGACCTGACCGATAAGCACGGTAGAGGTGTAATTTCATGCGCATGCTTATTATATTGGCTGTTTTTTTGAGCCTGGCCGCGCCGGTACACGCCGTGGAATCACGTTCCCTGCCGCTCTCCGCCGCGCCGGGCCATCCCGCCGCACCGGCGGCCCCGCTGGTAAGCACGCCCGCTGTGGGAGCTCCGGCCGTTCCCCTGCCGCCACAGTTGCCCGTCTTGCTCCCTTCGGGCGGCGTCAATCTGGATGAAGCCTGGATTCAGGACGGCGGAGCGCGTCTGTACTGGAACACGTTGGTGATTCCGCGCCAGATCCGGATGGGCGGCGCGCGTTTTGTGGACCCGGCGGCTGTGCCGGAACTTCTTCCCTCCGGCGGCAATAAGGCTGTCCGGCCCGCGCGGCGGCATGCCCGGACCAAGGTTGCCGTCCCTGCGGAAAAGCAGAAAACCGCACAGCGGACGCCGCCCGCCGGAGCTGCTTCCACAGCGCTCAGGCCGCCTGTTGCCGCTCCTGCTGCGAATCAACCCGGCGCGGGGCGTGACAAGGCCACGCCGGACACGCCAAAAGTGGGTGCCGACGCTTCGGCGAAACAGGCCGCTCCATACAGCGGAGCCGTGCCCGCGTCGGCTCCGCCCGTGCCCCTGCCGATCATGCCGGTGGACCCGGTCGCCCCCAGGGCTCCGGCGACGCCCCGTTAGGCCTGTGGACACGATGCTTTTTCGCCCGCGCCTGTTGCGCGCGCCAGCCGTGGACAAGTCCGCTGGCTCTTACGGATGGCGACAGCGGCTTTTTGTTCGGTTGTGGATAACCGGTTGCTTCCCTCATCCGTAAGCGGTTTCTCTGCAACGGCTGAGGCAAGAGCACGTTTTTTCAGAGCAGGTTTATCTTCCTTGCGGGCGAACAAAAATTTCATGTCGCCAACTGTATCTTGCCTGATTTTTTGCAGGAGGCGCCGGGCGGCCTTGCTCTGCCGGGATCTCACGGCTTGCCATGCGTATTGCGCTTGACGGGGCGGCTGCGGGCGTGTATGTAGCTTCTTCCATATATTTTACGTTCAGGGCGGAGACTGTTTTGCGTTGTGGCATGTGCCCGCGCGACAGCGGAAAAGCCCACAACGTCCGCCCCTGTTCCGGGCCGACGGCCAGTTCGTCCGGCGCGCCGACACGGCGGGTGTGACGTATAAAAAAGAGAAGGGAGCAGAATCATGAAAAGAACATATCAACCCAGTAAAATCAGAAGAGCCCGTACCCACGGTTTCCGCGCCCGTATGGCCACCCCCAGCGGCCGCGCCATTCTGCGCCGCCGTCGCGCCAAGGGCCGCAAGCGCCTGAGCGCCTGAGAGCCGGGGGCATGAGCGCCCTTGCCGCACGCCGGGGGTTTTGGTGTCGCGTCTGAGCTTTCCACGGCATGTCCGTGTTCGCCGCAGAGCGGAATTTACCGCCTGTTATGAGCACGGCAGACGTTACCATACCGAGCATTTCCTCCTTTTCGTGCTTCCGCGAGAACATGCCGGCGAGTTGACGCGCACGGGCATGGCTGTTTCCCGCAAAGTCGGCAATGCGGTGGTCCGCAATCGTGTCAAGCGCCTGCTGCGTGAGTTTTTTCGTCTGCATTCCGACCTCCTGCCGGCTCATGCCGATCTGGTGGCTGTGGCGAAACGACACGCCGGCGGAGACGCGCTGGACCTCTCCCGCGTGAGCGCTGAATTTCTGCCTCTGCTGCGGCGGATAGTCCGGCCTCGGCGGACGGCTGCGGCATGCGATTGAACCGAAAACGCCCCATGGGCCGTGCCGGCGCGGAGTCGGCCGGTCCGTGGGTGGGCGTCTTCCCAGGAGACGCCGGGGCCTTGCCGCGCGCGACGGCCCAAGGTGGGGTGTGATGAAAATGCTGCTGCGCAGCCTTTGCGTTTTACCCATACGTATTTATCAGCGCTGCATCTCGCCCGTGCTGCCCCCCGCCTGCCGTTTTTATCCCACCTGTTCCGCCTATGCCGTGGAGGCCATCCTGCGCCACGGCGTGCTGCGCGGCGGCTGGCTGGCGCTGCGGCGTCTGGCTCGCTGCCATCCATGGGGCGGTTCAGGCTATGATCCAGTTCCACCCCCACGGCGTCGCCGCGACGTCCCGCCTCTGTCTCAGGAGTGAGCGTCCACATGCAAGATAGTAAAAATCTGGTTCTGGCTATTGTGTTGTGTCTAGCGATTCTTTTCGGCTGGGGGCGCCTCGCCGAATACATGGGCTGGGTGCAAAAGCCCGACCCGGCGGTGGTGGCCCAGCAGCAGGAGGCCGCCCGCCAGGAGGCGGTCAAGGCGGAACAGCGCAAGGAAGAGGCCGCCCAGGCCGCGACGCTGCCCGTGTTCACTCCGGCTCCGGGGCGCGATCTGACCGTGGATTCCCCGCTGTACGAAGCCGTTTTCTATACCGGCGGCGGCCCGTTGCGGTCCTTCAAGCTCAAGAAATTTCAGACCGGTCTTGCGCCGGATTCCCCCTTGGTGAACATGGTGGACGAACGCACCGCCGCCGTGGCGCCGCTGGGGCTGGTGATCAACAGCCAGCCTTCCTGGAGCACCGGCCAGTGGTCGCTGGACGGCGGCGAGCAGGGGGTGAAGCTGGACGCCGGGCAGGAAGGTTCGCTGCGCCTCGTGGGCATGGTGGACAACCTGCGCGTGGTCCGCGAACTGACCTTCAATGCGGACTCCTACCTGATCAAGGAAAAAATCCGGCTCATCAATGCCGGCGAGCAGCCCCGCAGCGTGCGCGTGGGCTACACTGTGGCTTCCGACGCCAGCAACGCGGCCGGAGGCCGTTACGACTCCATGCGCGTGGCCTGGGACAACGACGGCAGCCTTTCCGAGGAATCTTCGGGCAAGACTCTGGAAAGCACGGGCGTGCAGGCCACGGGCAAGATCTACTGGGCGGGTGCCATGAGCACGTATTTCCTGGCCGCCGTGCTGCCCGGCGAAATCAATGACGTCACGGTCAAGGGCCTGTTGCAGAAAACCGTCTACCGCACCGCGGTGGAAGAGCCTGAAAGCATGCTCGCGCCGGGGCAGGAAAAGACGCTGACGGTTTCCTACTGGCTGGGACCCAAGGAGCGCGCCCAACTGACGGCCGTGTCCGAGCAACTGGCCAAAAGCATTGATCTGGGCATGTTCAGCATCATCGCCAAGGGCCTGCTCTGGCTGTTGGAATTCTTCCACAAGTACGTCAACAACTGGGGCGTGGCCATCATTCTGCTGACCGTGGTCATCAAGGCCGTGTTCTGGCCCCTGACGGCCAAGAGCTACGCTTCCATGGAAAAGATGAAGAAACTGCAGCCCATGATGACCGCCATCAGGGAAAAGCATAAGGACAACAAGGAGCTCATGAACAAGGAAGTCATGGCTCTGTACAAGACCTACGGCGTCAATCCGGCCAGCGGCTGCGTGCCCATCCTGATCCAGCTGCCGGTCTTCTTCGGCCTGTACCAGGCACTGCTCACGTCCATTGAGCTCAGGCACGCGCCGTTCATCACCTATCTGCCTTTTACGGACAAACTCTGGCTGGCCGACCTTTCGGCCAAAGACCCCTTTTACATCACGCCGATCATCATGGGCCTGACCATGTTTCTGCAGCAGCGGATGAGCCCGCCCGCCACGGATCCTACCCAGCAGAAGATCATGATGTTTCTGCCGCTGATCTTTACGGTGCTGTTCCTAGGCTTCCCCGCGGGCCTCGTCATCTACTGGCTGGTCAACAACATCCTTTCCATTTTCCAGCAGTGGCTGATGATGCGTAAAAACAAGGCCGCCGCGCGGGCCGCGGGCTAGACAGGCCCGTTTGCCGTGCCGGCATTGAGCCGGTCCCGTTTGTCGTTGCGTGAGTGAGGTTTGTATGGAAGGGTTTAAAGAATTCCAGGGCAAAGACCTGGATGGCGCCATTGAGGAGGCCTGCGGCTACTTCAATACGGCGCGTGAAAAATTGGAGATTGAAATTCTGCAGGACGCCAAGTCCGGCATCTTCGGCATCGTGGGGGCGCGCAAAGCCAAAGTGCGTGCCCGCCGGGCTCATCTGCGCGAGGCTGTGGAAAGCATTCTGGGCAAAAAGGGCGGCGCAGCCGCCCGCGACGGAGAAGAGAACGCCGCCCGCGCGGCTGCTTCGTCCGCCTTGGCCGCCACGGATAAAAATGCCCGGCAGGAGCAGCCCAAAAACGGACGCGAACGCAATCAGGAACGCGGGCGCAAAAGCGGTGCTGCCACCCCTGTCCCCGCTTCCATGGAGGCGGCGGCTTGCGTCTGCGCGGCGCAGGCCGCCGGCAATGGCGAGGCCGCGCCCGAGGCGGCCGCCGCCGACAATTCCTGCGCGACGGGTATGGCCGCTGCCGCGCCGCAGCCGGAAGCTTCCGACGCCGTCGAGTCCCCTGTACGGGAGAAAAGCCGCTCTGAAGGACGGCGTGAGCCGTGCCGTGCCTCCGGCCGGGGCCGACCCCGGCGCGAGGAGAACCGTGCGCCCGCTCAGGACGGCGCGCCCGTCGCCGGCCTGGATTCCGGGGAGGATCTGGACGAAGCCGGGGAGGGCTTGCCCGTAACGCCTGTGGAACAACTGGACGCCGCTCGTCTGGAGACCCTGACCCAGGAGGCCGTGCGCGAACTGGTCCGGCCCATTGTGGGCACGGAAGTGCGCCTTGAGGTTGCGTTGGGCGGCGGCCGGGTGCAGGTCTGCGTGGATTGCGACGAGGATTCCGGCCTGCTCATCGGACGTGAGGGCCAGACCCTGGCCGCTTTGCAGTATCTGGTGTCGCGCGTGGTTTCGCGGGGCATGAATTCCGCCGTGCGCGTGCAGCTGGACGCTGGGGAATATCGCCAGCGCCAGGACGAGAAATTGCGTGAAATGGCTCTGGCCCTGGCCGACAAGGTGCGCCAGAGCGGGCGTTCCTATTCCACGCGGCCCCTTTCCTCCTATCACCGGCGTATTGTCCATGTCTGTCTTCAGGACGCCGCCGACGTGCAGACCCGCAGCACCGGCGACGGACCCATGAAACGGGTGGTCATTATGCGCCGGAAGGCGGAAAAAAACTAACCGCCTGTTACGTATTTCCTTGCCGGCGGCGCGTGCATTCCGCGGCCGGCTGTCCACAGCGCAGGGAGTTCGTGCCGTCCATGCCCACCATCGCCGCCATAGCCACGCCGCCGGGAGCCGGGGGCATCGGCATTGTGCGCCTTTCCGGTCCACGGAGCAAAGCCTTGCTGGCGCGTATGTTCCTGCCGCTTTCGCCGCGTTTTGAAAATTTTCGGCCCTGGTTCATGCACCGAGGCCGGGTTCTGGATCAGCATGGCGAAGCCCTGGACGACGTTCTGGCCGTGTTCATGCCCGGCCCGCGCACATTCACCGGCGAGGATATGGTTGAAATCCATTGCCACGGCGGGCCGCTCATCGTGCAGGCCGTGCTGGAAAGCGTCCTGCGTCTGGGCGCGCGTCAGGCGGAACGGGGCGAATTTTCACGCCGGGCCTTTGTCAACGGACGGATGGATCTGAGTCAGGCCGAGGCTGTGGCCGAACTCATCGCCGCGCCTTCGCGCGAGGCTCTGCGCTACAGTCTGAACCGCCTGGACGGCCTGCTGGGTCGCAGGGTTCTGGCCCTGCGGGAAGAACTGGAGGCCCTGCGCGTCCAGGTCTGTCTGGCCGTGGACTTTCCCGAGGAAGAGGTGGAGTGCCTCGCGCCTGCGGATTTCGGCCGGGCCGTGGGCGAAGTGGCGCATTCCGTGCGGCTTCTTCTGGCCGGACAGAAGCGGGCGAAAGTCATGCAGCAGGGGGCCGTGGTCGTGTTGGCCGGGGCGGTAAACGCGGGCAAATCGAGCCTGCTCAACGCCCTGCTGGGGCGCAACCGGGCGCTTGTCACGGATATTCCCGGCACCACCCGCGATTTTCTGGAAGAGGCCTGCGATCTGGACGGCCTGCCCGTGCGCCTTACGGACACCGCCGGTTTGCGCCGGCCCGACGCGGACGCTGCCGCAAGCGGCGGCGCGGACGCCGTGGAGGCTCTGGGCATGGCCCTGAGCCGGGAAAAACTGGGCCAGGCGGACTGCATTCTGCTGGTGCTGGACGGCGCGCGCCTGGGCGAGGCCGGAGCCGCTGCCGAAACCTGCCCGGATGCGGCGGCCCGTCAGGTGCTGGAACTGGCCGGTGACACGCCCGTGCTGCTGGTCTGGAACAAGAGCGACCTCTGCGCCCCGGCCGTGTTTCCGCCGCGCTGGTCTGACGGACGTTTTTGTTGTATGGTCAGCGCGCGCTCGGGCGACAATGTGGACGCTCTGGCCCAAAGCCTGCGGCAAATTCTGCTGGCCGACGGGCTCGACAATCCGCCGTCCGACGGTCTCGCGCCCAACGCGCGGCAGGCTCTGGCTCTGGAAGAGGCCCTGGCCGAACTGGAAGAGCTGGAAGCGGACGTCCGTGCTGGCCGCTCCTATGACTGTTGCGCCGTGCGCCTGGATACGGCGGCGGCGCGGCTTGGTGAAGTGACGGGCCTGTCCAGTCCGGCGGAAGTGCTGGACCGGGTTTTTGCCCAATTCTGCATCGGCAAATAAATGCATATGGATCTGGACATGCTGCGCCGCCGTCTGAGCGGCGATGAAATCAACGCCATGCCTCTCTGCCACTATGAGGGGCCGGTGCATGTGATCCGCGTGCTGGAGGACTGGAAGCAGGCCTTGCCCGACCTGCGCGCGGACGGCGTGCTGGGATTCGACACCGAAACCCGGCCCACCTTCCGCAAAGGCAAGGTCAACGCCCCGGCGCTGATCCAACTGGCCACGGAGCGGGCGGTCTACCTGATTCAGCTGGCCTGGCTCCCCTTCGGCCCGCATCTGGCCGAACTGCTTGCCGATCCGGACATTATCAAGGCCGGGGTGGGCATCCGCGACGACATGCGCGAGTTGGCCAAACTGCACGAGTTCGAACCCGCCGGACTGGTGGATCTGGGCAATGTGGCCCGCGCCCACAAGCTCTCCAGCCAGGGATTGCGCACGCTGGCGGCCAACCTTTTCGGTTGGCGCATTTCCAAGGGGTCGCAGTGCTCCAACTGGAGCCTGATGCAACTGAGCCAGCGCCAGATCGCCTACGCCGCCACCGACGCCTGGATCGGCCGCCTGATTTTTCTGCGTATGCGCGAACTGGGCCTCGTCCCCCAGAGTACGAGGAACCCGGCCGCCTCTCCCGCCATGTCGGAGCCGGGCGGCGCATGAACATCGACGGCCAGAAACCCGGGGCGGCCTGTGCGCCTCCCCCCGCTTCCGGTCTGGTTCCGGCCTTGGGGCCGCGTCTTGTTTTTTTCACCGGCGGCACGGCTCTGCGCGATCTCAGCCGCCAACTGACCCGCTATACTTACAATTCCGTTCATCTGATCACGCCCTTTGATTCCGGCGGCAGCTCCGCCGTCCTGCGCCGTGCCTTTGCCATGCCCGCCGTGGGCGACATCCGCAACCGCCTGCTGGCTCTGGCCGACAGCGCGCTGGTGCCGCAAAGCGTGCTGGAGTTCTGCGCCCGCCGTCTTCCCGCCGCAGGCGATGCGGACGACCTGCGCGCCGAACTGCGGGCCTTGGGCGCGCAGGATCATCCGCTCTGGGCGGGCATGCCGGAAATCTTCGGCGGGGCCTTGCGCCTGCACTTACGCTTCTTTCTGGAGCGCATGCCCCAGGATTTCGATCCGCATCTGGCCAGCTTGGGCAATCTGATTCTGGCCGGGGGCTATCTGCACCACAAACGTAATTTCGGGCCCGTGCTGGCCTTTTTCAGCCGCCTGCTGCAAGTGCGCGGCGTGGTGCTGCCCATTGTGGGCGAAAGCCTGCACCTGGCGGCGGAGCTGGACGACGGTTCGCGTCTGGTGGGCCAGCACCGTTTCAAGGAACTGACGCGGCCCGTGCGTCGCCTTTTCCTCACCGTGCACGAGCCGGAGCGCCCGGGTCAGGCGGGCAGCGCGGAGCGTGCCGTCAACCCCCAGACGCCCTGCCGTCCGCCCCTGGCTCCGGCGGCGGCGGACTATCTGCGCTCGGCCGGGGCCGTCTGCTATCCCATGGGCAGCTTTTACACCAGCGTCCTGGCCAATCTGCTGCCTCAGGGCGTGGGCCGGACCGTGGCCGCCGCGTCCTGCCCCAAGATTTTCATCCCCAATTCGGGCCGCGACGCGGAGTTGCACGGTCTTTCCCTGGCCGGGCAGGTGGCCATGCTGCTGCGCCATTTGCGCGACGACGCGCCTGAGGCGCGCACCGGCGAACTCCTGCACTGGGTGCTGGTGGACAGCCGGCACGGCCGCTATGAGGGCGGCCTGGGGCCCGAGGTTCGCACGGCCCTGGCGGATATGGGCGTGACCCTGGTGGAGCGGGACATGGTGCGCGAGGACGACCCGCAACGCCATGAGCCGGAACTGACGGCCAGGGCCTTGCTGGACCTGCTGCCCGGCGGATTCACAGGACCCGGCGGGGAGCCGGAACGCTAGATGCCCGCGCGTGAACTGCGTGTTGACGCCGCTCTGGCCGGCCAGCGGCTGGATCAGGCCCTGGCCGCGTTGACGCCGGAACTGGGACTGCGCGGCCGTCGCCGTCTGATCGCGCGCAACGCTGTTCTGGTCGGCGGACGGGCCGCGTCCGCCGCCCGCCGCCTGCGACCCGGCGAGCTCATCACCCTGCGCGACACGGCGGCGGAGGGGGAGCACACCGCCTCCCGCCCCGCGGACAGGCCGCGTCTGCTCTCCCGCCAGGGGGAGTACTGTTTTCTGTATAAGCCCGCGGGACTGCACAGCGCGGCTCTGGCCGGGGGCGGCGGTTCCAGCCTGGAGGCCGCTTTGCCCGCGCTGCTGGCGTCCTTGCCGGACGGCGGCGCGGCGCGGCTGCTGCAACGTCTGGATTACGGCACGTCCGGCATTGTCTGCGCGGCTCTGACCCCAGAGGCGGCTCTGGCCTTTCGCCGCGCGGAGCGGGCGGGCCGGTGCGAAAAGCGCTATCTGGCCCTTCTGCGCGGGGTTCTGGCCGCACCGACCACCGTGCGGGCGGCACTGGATACGGCGGACCGCCGTCAGAGCCGCCTGCTGGCGTCCACAGACGACAGCAGGCGCTGGACGGAATTTTTGCCCCTGCATGTCTGGGAAGGCGCGGCAAACCTGGAAGGTTCAGGGCCAATCAACGGCCCGACCGGGCCGTCCGGTCAGGTCGGGCTGACCCTGGCCGCCTGCCGCATCCGTTGCGGCGCGCGCCATCAGATCCGGGCGCATGCGGCCGCGCTGGGGCATCCCCTTTGGGGGGACGGGTTGTATGGTTCCGCCTCGGCTGAACCCCCGGCGGGGGCGGCCGCGCCCGCAACAGTGTTTTTTCTGCACCACGGGGCCTTGCTGCTGCCCGGCGCGGCCTGCGTGCTGCCGCCGTCCTGGCCGTTGCCGGAGGCCCAGGCCGGAGCGGTCAGGAAATGGCTTGAAAGCCCGCCTCAATACGATATATTGAGGCGTGGGCATCGTGCCGGTCCGGACCCTCGGCCGTAACAGGATAAAGAACATCCTCACCCGGCTTTGCCGGCCACTTTTATCCAGGAGAGCGCATGTTTGCCGCCTTGCTACCCAAGTCCGCGCCTTTTTTCGCCATGCTGGATGAGCAGAACGGCCTGTTGCGACGCATGGCCGGACTGCTGGTCGAAATGCTCGAGGACACGTCCAAGATGGACGACGTCCACAAGGAAATCGCCTTTCTGGAAGAAGAGGCCGACCTTCTGCACACCCGGATCGTCCGGGCCCTTTCCCAGACCTTCATCACCCCCATTGATCGCGAGGACATCCTGCGCATCAATCAGGAGCAGGAAGAGGCCATGGACTGCCTGCAGAGCCTGAGCACCCGTCTGCACATCTTTGAGTTCACGCGGGTGCGCTTCCCGGCTCTTCAGATGGCCCGGACCATCAGCGCCATGCTCGACCTCACCCGGCAGATGCTGGAAGGCCTCGCCCACCGGCGCGACTGCCACAAAACCCGTGCATTCCGCACCCTGCGGGGCGAGAGCGACATGCTTCTGGCCGTGGGTCTGGCCGAGTTGATGGACGAGCAGCAGGAAATCACGCCAGCCCGGATCATGCAGATTCTGAAATGGAGCCAGGCCTACGAGCGCATGAGCATGCTGCTGGAGCAGGTCAACACCCTGGCGGAAACTATTGAAGAAGCGGTACTGAAAAATGTTTGAGGTGCCCCTTCTTCTGGCGCTCATCGTGCTGGTGGCCCTGGTTTTCGACTTCACCAACGGCGCGCATGACTGCGCCAACGCCATCGCCACCGTGGTGTCCACCAAGGTGGTCACGCCGCGCTTCGCCGTGGGCATGGCGGCCCTGCTCAATCTGGGCGGGGCGCTGTTGGGCACGGAGGTAGCCAAGACCCTGGGCAGCGGCATCGTGCTGCCGCAGGTGGTGGAAGGCAGCCACGTGCTGGTGCTGGCCGCCCTGGTGGGGGCCATCGCCTGGAATTGCATCACCTGGTATTACGGCATCCCCTCGTCGTCCTCGCATGCCCTGATCGGCGGGCTGATCGGCGCGGCCGTGGCTGCCCAGGGCTTCGACGCGCTCAACGTCAGCGGCATCGTGGACAAGGTGCTGATTCCCCTGGTGGGCTCCCCCCTGGCGGGCTATGCCGCCGGTTTTCTGATCATGTGGCTGATTTACTGGATTTTCGGGCATGTCCATCGGCGCAGGGTCAACTGGACCTTCCGGCATCTGCAACTGGTGTCCGCCGGTTTCATGGCCACCAGCCACGGTCTCAACGACGCGCAGAAGACCATGGGCATCGTCACCCTGGCCTTGGTGATCTTCGGAGAGATCGACAGCGTGGAAGTGCCCCTCTGGGTCAAGCTGGCCTGCGCCGGAGCCATGGCCCTGGGCACCGCCGTGGGCGGCTGGAAGATCGTCAAGACCATGGGACACCGCATCTTCAAGCTGGAGCCGGTGCACGGCTTCGCCGCCGAAAGCTCGGCGGCCCTGGTGATCACCGGGGCCTCCATGCTGGGCGCGCCGGTGAGCACCACGCACACCATCTCGGCCTGCATTTTCGGGGTGGGCTCCACCAAGCGGCTCTCGGCCGTGCGCTGGAATGTGGCGGGCAATCTGGTCACGGCCTGGATTCTGACCCTGCCCGCTGCCGGAAGCGTGGGCTTTATTTCCTACAAGCTGCTGCACTTCATCTGGAACTAAAGCGGATCAACATTAAGAGGATATGTGCCCGGGATACGATGTTCCAGCCGGCAGGTTTCACGTCTCCGTGAGTCATTTCTCTTTGAAACGTTCGCCCGCGCCCGCCGGGCTTTTCAAGACCGGCAGTCTCCATGAAGGCGGCGTCGGCGGCACGATGCGCGCCGGGACGCGCGGCAAGAACGACGCGATGGCGTTTCGCGCGCGGCCCGTGCGGACCCGCGCCCCGGCGGCGCGAATGTGGGGAAATGATTCAGCGGTTGCTGTTTTCTCGTTCTTCCTGGCAGGCGCGGCACAAGCCCACGCCGGGCAGCGCATCCAGACGCTTCTGGGGGATGGGGTCGCCGCATTCGCGGCAGCAGGCCACGCCGTTGATCCATTCCGGTCCGCCGCGATCCATGGAAGCGCGCGCCCGCACCAGGGCGGACTCCCTGTCCAAGCGTTCCAGTTCGGTGGCCTGATCAAACACGTCCATCACTGTCTCCTTGTTTCCTGCATTGCGGCTGTCCGCCGTCTTCAGGCAAAGTAAGCGGCAACCCCGCCGGAGCGGGGTTGCCGTATATTTTTCGCCTGTGGTTTTTCCAAAGGGTGCTTCTCTAGCACAAGAAGCCGGAGCTGTAAACCTTTGATTTCCGTCAGTCAGTTCGCCTGCAGCACGTCTTCCAGCACGCGCGTGAAGCCGTCCAGGTCCGCCTGGTCAATGGTCAGAGGCGGCAGCAGGCGCAGGGTCACGCCGTGGCTCAGGTTGCAGATGTAACCCCGGCGCAGCAGTTCTTCCCAAACCTGCGGGCCGCCGCCGGTCAGTTCAATACCCAGCATCAGGCCCACGCCGCGCACCTCACGGATTTTTCCGGGCAGGCGCTGTTGCAGGGCTTTCAACTGCTCCTTGACCTGCGCGCCCAGCGCATCCGCGCGTTCGGCCAGATGGTCGCGCAACATGATTTCCACGGTTTTGGCGGCCACGGCCGAGGTGAGCGCGCCGCCGCCGAAGGTGGTGGCGTGGCTGCCGGCCTCAAAGCCCCGGGCCATTTCGTCGGTGGCCAGCATGGCGCCCATGGGCAGGCCGTTGGCCAGGGATTTGGCCATGCTGATAGCGTCGGGTTCCAGGTCGTAGAGCTGGAAGGCCCAGAATTTGCCGGTGCGGCAGAGCCCGGCCTGTACTTCGTCGCAGAGGAAGAGGATGTCCTTTTCCCGGCAGAGGGCCTGCACCCCGTGCAGGTAGTCCGCGGACAGGGGCACCACGCCGCCTTCGCCTTGGACCACTTCCACCAGCACGGCGGCCGTGGTGGGCGTGACGGCCGCGCGCAGGGCCTCCAGATTTCCGGCCGGAACCTGCTTGAAGCCTTCGGGCAACGGCGTGAAGCCCTTGCTCAGGC
>OJIY01000329.1_pt1 | contig 16435 bp, 13 predicted proteins | sample 1596061 | NCBI WGS metagenome assembly OJIY01 (sample SAMEA4350111, study PRJEB24818) | metagenome | biome: human; feature: gut; material: faeces | place: Denmark | collected 2013-09
ACGGACCGTTCTTTTTGTTGCCCGGCGCGGCGGCGGAGGGACCGGCCCCGCACATCCAGGTCACATAAGAGGTCAGACGCTGGGCCGTGGCGTTGCGCGGCAGCACCAGAAGGGCCGTGAGGGCCTGGTCCAGGGTGGGAATCAGCTTGTCCAGACCCGCGATGGCCACATGCACGCGCGGCAGGGTGGTGACCATGCGGGCGTTGCCCTCATTGGTCACGGTGGACACGGCCCCGTTTTCGGCCACGGCGAAGTTGCAGCCGCTGATGCCCATGTCCGCCGCGATGAACTTGCGGCGCAACTGCACGCGGGCCACCTTGACCAGCTTCTGGACGTCCGAATCCTGCTTCTCGCCCGTGGCCTTGGTGAAGTCGTCGGCCACCTGGTAGCGCGAGAGGTGGATGGCGGGCATGACCATGTGCGACGGGCCTTCATGGCGCAGCTGGATGATCCATTCGCCCAGGTCCGTTTCATCCACGATCAGGCCCTCGGCCTCCAGCGCGGGATTGAGCTGGATTTCCTCGGCGGTCATGGATTTGGATTTGACCACCCGCTTGACGTCGTTTTCCTTGGCGATGCGGGCGATAATCTCGTTGGCTTCCTTGGCCGTGGCCGCGCGGTGCACGTGCACGCCGCGTTTTTCCGCCTGCTCCTTGAACTGCTGGTAGAGTTCTTCCATGTGCTGGCAGGCGTAGTCCTTGGCTTCGGCTATCTGGGCGATGAGGCCGCGCTCGTCCACTTCCTGGAAAACGGCTTCGCGGTTTGCCCGGTAGGACACGGCAAAGGTGTCCAGAGTGCGTCGCAGGAAGTCGTCCTGCAAGGCCTCGTCGATTTGCTTGCGGTAATCGGAAAGAGATTTGGGCGCTTCATGCATGGCCTCAGTCCTCCAGAAGAATGATGTGCAGTTCCAGCGGGCCGTGCACGCCCACGGCGCCCACCCGCTCAATGTCCGCGGTGCGGCTCGGGCCGGTGATCAGCGTGGTGTAAGTGGCGGGCGCGGCGTTCATGCGCTCGCGCAGAAGCTGGGCGATGGAAGGCAGATCGGGATAAATGTCGGATTTGCGCAGCAGGATGACGTGGATTTCGGAAATCATCCCGGCCAGACGCACGTCCTCGTTATCCGTGTTCATCAGGCAGGTGCCGCTGCCGGCCACACCCAGCTCGGCGCGGGACAGGCCCACGTCGATGCCGGCCAGGCGGTCGCGCAGGCCGTTGCGCAGGCAGGCGAAGCCTTTTTCCTCACAGGCCTTGGCCAGAGCGGCGAAATCCTCGTCGCCGAGGTCCGGCGCGGCCACGACGCGCTGCACGCGGGTGGGCACCTTGTTGGGGCCGAGCGGGCCTTTCTCCACGCCGGGTTCGTCGGCCAGCAGTTCGGCCGGGGCCTTGTTTTCACAGACGTCCACCACATATTGCAGGGCCGCCGCCATGGACGGCACTTCCTGCACCACGGCGTTGACGATGGCGGCTTTGGCGCTGAAGGCCTCTACCAGTTCCGGGTTCACAGGGGGCATACTTTACTCCTTTGAACGGCTTTGGTGCAGAGCGCGCGGACCGGGACGCCACGCGCCGTCCGGGACGGCGGAGCGCGACTCCCATTCCGCCGTCCCGGCCGGAGCGCGCGGCCCGGTCCGCGCGCGCCTACTTCAGGCTTTCTGCGTAGATTTCCACCGGATGCTTGACACGCACGGGATCATTATTGTGCGAAAGCACATCCTCAAGCTGCATCATGCAGGCCGGACAACCCGCCGCCACCACCTGCGCGCCCGTGGCAACCACGTTGTCGCGCTTGCGCTGGCCGATCCGGCGGGAATAGTCATAGTGAAAAAGGTTGAAGGAACCGCCGCAGCCGCAACAGCGGTCGGCCTCATCCATTTCCGTCAATGTGTAGCCGGGATTGGCCGCGATGACCGTACGCGGCTGCGCGCTCACACCCAGCGATTTCTTGAGGTGACAGGAGTCGTGATAGGTGACGGGCACGGCGTCGGCCGAGGCCGCCGCCGCTTCCACCTTGAGCACGTCCACCAGAAAGGCGTTGATGTCCAGGGTTTTTTCCGCCAGCTTTTCGGCCTGCTTCTGCTCCAGACTGCCCAGGCGTCCGGCGTAGCGCGGCCAGAGTTCCTTGATGGTGGATGTGCAGGAACCGCAGGGGCTCAGCAGATAGTCGAAATCGCCCTTGCCGAGCACCTCGAGGTTGACCTTCATCTGTTTGATCATGCCCTCGGCGTCGCCGGAGGAAAGCGCGGGGATGCCGCAACAGGCCAGGCCCACGGGCATGAAGACAGCCACCTTGTGATGGCGCAGCACCTTGAGGCAGGCCTCGGCCATCTCCGTATACATTTTGTCGCCCAGACAGCCGGGGTAGAAGGCCACCTTCAGGCCGCCGGCCCGCCGGGGCTCGTCCAGCGCGCCATGCACGGCGTGCAGGGGCTTTTTGGCCAGGGGGCGGATGTGCCTGTCGCCCAGCATGAAGTTGAGCATGGGCGCGCAGACCGTTCCCTGCGCGTCGCCGGTTTTGCGGAAGATCAGGCCCTGCATGGGCGCGCCCACGCGCATGGCGAAGTTGAACAGGCCCGGTTTGGCCAGCAGGCTGCGGAAGACCATTTTCTTCACCGGGTGCAGGCCGATATAGGCGTTGACCAGCTCGCGCGCCTCCATGAAAACTTCCATGATTTTCACGCCCGGAGGGCAGGCGGCCTGACACGAGCCGCAGAGCAGGCAGCGGCCGAGCTTGTCGGCCAGGGCCTCGGGGTCTTTCAGCAGTTCGTGCGCCATGTTGTTGATCAGGAAAAGCTTGCCGCGCGCCACGTCGGCTTCCTTGCCGGAAGCCCCGAACATGGGGCAGACCGACTGGCACATGCCGCATTTCATGCAGGCGGTGATCCTGTCGTCCAGCGCCATGAGGCGCCGGGCCAATTCGTGCAGATTACCCATAAACTAAATCCCCACTAATTTAGTGGAATTGAGCAGTCCCTTGGGGTCCAGGGCGCGGCGCAGCCGTTGCGAGAACAGGATCGTGCCGCGCGAGGTTTCCTTCTCCATCCATTTGGATTTGGCCGTGCCGATGCCGTGCTCGCCCGAGAGGGTGCCCTGGAGCTTGATGGCCGTGTCGAACATTTCGTCGATGGCCGCCTCCACCCGCTTGAATTCCTCGGCGTCACGCTTGTCGCAGAGAAAGGTGGGGTGCAGGTTGCCGTCGCCGGCATGGCCGAAGGTGCCCACCTCCACCTTGTATTTGGCGGCGATCTCGTTGACGGCCTTCATCATGGCCGGGATCTGCGAGCGGGGCACGGTGGCGTCTTCCAGCACGGTGGTGGGACGGCAGCGGGCCAGCACGGGCAGGGCCATGCGCCGGGCTTCCCAGAGTTTGAACTTTTCCGCCGCGTCCTTGGGCACATGCACGGCCACGGCCTTGTTTTCCTTGAGCACGCGTTCCACGGCCTCGGCGTCGTCCGCCACCTGGGCGGGATGGCCGTCCACCTCGATGAGCAGAATGGCCGCCGCGTCACGGGGCAGGCCCGCCTTGGTGAAGTCGTCCACGCGCACGATGGTGTTGTTGTCCAGAAATTCCAGGGTACAGGGCAGCACATGGGCCGCGATGATGCCCGCCACGGCCTCGGCGGCGTTCTGCATGTCGTCGAAGACCGCCATCAGGGCCTTGGAGGCCTTGGGCGGCGGCACCAGCTTGAGGATGGCCTGGGAAATGATGCCCAGGGTGCCCTCGGACTGGATCAGCATGCCCGCCAGGTTGTAGCCGGTGACGCACTTCACCGTGCGCGAACCGGTTTTGACGGTTTCGCCCGTGGCGTCGAAGAATTCGACGCCCATGAGGTAATCCTTGGTTACGCCGTACTTCAGGCCGCGCAGGCCGCCCGCGTTTTCAGCGATATTGCCCCCGATGGTGGACACGGCCTGGGAGCCCGGATCCGGCGGATAGAACAGATTTTTTTTGGCCACGGCGGCGGCGAAGTCGGCGGTGATCACGCCCGGCTCCACCACGGCGTAGAGGTCGTTGGAATTGATCTCCAGGATGCGGTTCAGGCCAGTGGTCAGCACCACCGCGGTGTCGCTGTGGTCCGGAATGGTGCCGCCGGACAGATTGGTGCCCGCGCCGCGTACTGTCATGGGGATGCCGTTGTCATAGAGTTTCTTGACGCAGAGGCCCAGTTGCTCGGTCGTGGTGGGCCGGAGCACCAGCGCCGGTATCACAGGTTCAAGCACCGCCGAGTCAAACGAATAACTCTGGAGGTCGGCATCGGAAGTGAATACGTTTTCCTTGCCGATCAGGTCTTCAAAATCTTTGATCAACGCCTGGCTTGCCATAGAGCCTCCTTGCACGCTCTCGCATCGTCTGGATTATGGGGAACGGACCGCGCGCGGTCGCGCCGGCCCGGAAAAGCCGTGAAACCCACACCCCGAAGGCGCAAATCAGCGCGCCAACACTTGGGATTCTTTGCACAATGTGACTGTATAGCCTGCTTTGTCATTTTTGCAAAGAGGACTTCCCAAAAAAGTACAGTGGTATCACAATCAGCATAACAACAGGTATCAATAGCTAAGCTGTCCGCTGAACCGGATATTTCCGGAAAACTCAGGGGCGCTCAATCCCGGCCAGACCGCAGATAAAGGCAAAGGCTCCGGCCTCCACGGGCTGCACTGAAAGACGGCTGCCCCGCTTCATCAATTCCATTCCGGCCAGTTCGGGCCAGGCGGCCAGATCCTTGCGGCTCAACGGCTGCGGCAGAGCGCGCCGCAGACGCACATCCACCATTTCCCAGATGGGTTTTTCCGGCGTGGCCTTGGGGTCAAAGTGCCGGTTTTCCGGGTCCAGGGCTGTGGCGTCCGGGTAAGCCGCCCGCACGACCTCCACAATGCCCACAATGGCGGGTTGCTGCCCGCTGTGATAAAAAAAGCCCAGATCCCCGACCCGCATGGCGCGCATGAAATTACGGGCCTGATAATTGCGGACTCCGTCCCATGAGGTGGTCCGGCCGGGAGCATTTTCCAGATCCTGCCAGGAAAAACAGCCGGGTTCCGTCTTGAAAAGCCAGTGACTCATACTTTACCCTTTTCATTAAAAATAATTATTCTCATTTATATATGGAGCCGACCGGCCCGGCGTCAATGCCGCCATCCGCAAAAAAGCCGTCCGAAGACGGCTTTCATGCTTGCTCAAAAAAATTACGGGTTATTTTTTCACCACGCGCCGTTGCCAGACATAAAAATGCAGCAGGGCCATGCCGCCGTGGCCGATGAAATACACGATCAGCAACCAGGCGGCGCACTCATGCGCCGCGCGCCAGGCAGGCGCGGCGGACGAAGCGTCCCGCCACAGACAGAACCAGATCAGCCCTGAAAAGGCCGTGAGCAGCAATGCGCCCAGCCCCAGTCCCTGCACGGATGTGGCCAGACCGCCGGGCCTGGGGGCCACCATCCGGCCGCGCAGGCTTGCGGCCAGATCCTTGCGGATCTGGTCCACATCGCCCCAGAGATACGGAAAAAAATACTTCAGGCCGTGTCTGCCCAGACTGTATATGGCAAGAATCAGGCTCAGGGCGCACAGGCCCATGCCCGCCAGCAAATGATACCAGGCCGTCACGGACGCCCCGTCCGGCGTGACCGCCATCAGCGCGCTGCTGCACAGCTGCAGAATGACGAAAAGAACCACCAGCGCGTGCAGCGCGCGCAGAAAAGGGGTTTGAAAAAAGCCCATGAACCGCCATAACAGCGCGGGCTGGGCTTTGATGCATGCTTGTATTTCCATGGTCGTCTCCCGGTGGTCCTCCCTCCGGGACGGCCGGACCGGGGTTCACCACTCCGGCCCGACGGGCGCGTTCCGCTCTGTGCCCCGGAACGCGCGGCACCTGCTGACACTACATCCCCTCGGACGAGGGCGCAACACCGGCACCCGGCTGAAATAAAAAACGAAGTTCGACAAAACCGGAGTCAAAGAAGGCAGTGCCGCCAGGCCCTAATGGCAGCGGATGCCGCTGAGCAAATGCGCCATCTTTTCCTTTTTGGTGCGCAGGTAGTCTTCGTTTTCCGAGCAGGCTTCGATTTCAATGGGCACGCGCTCCACAATTTCAATGCCGTAGCCCGAAAGCCCCACGATTTTCTTGGGGTTGTTGGTCAGCAGGCGGATTTTGCGGATGCCCAGATCCACCAGCATCTGCGCGCCGGTGCCGTAATCGCGCAAATCGTCGGGGAAGCCCAGCATGCGGTTGGCCTCCACCGTGTCGTAGCCCTGATCCTGCAAGGCATAGGCCCGGATCTTGTTGGCCAGGCCGATGCCGCGCCCTTCCTGACGCATGTAGAGCAGCGCGCCGCGCCCTTCCGTCTCGATCTGGCGCAGGGCCGCGCCAAGCTGGCCCCGGCAGTCGCAACGCAGGGAACCCAGCGCGTCGCCGGTCAGGCACTGGCTGTGCACGCGCACCAGAACAGGCTCCGGCCCGCTGATGTCGCCCTTGACCAGGGCCAGATGGGTGCCCGGCTCCATTTCGCTTTCGTAGGCGTAGACCGTGAAGTCGCCGTACAGGCTGGGCAGATGGGCGTGCGCGTCGCAACGCACTGACACCTGACCGCGCTCCAGACGGTAGCGGATGATGTCGCGCACCGCCGCGATCTTGATATTGTGCTCGGCAGAAAATTTCTCCAGATCCGGCATGCGGGCCATACTGCCGTCTTCGCGCATGATTTCGCAGATCACGGCCGCCGGTTTGAGACCGGCCAGCCGGGCCAGATCCACGCTGCCTTCAGTCTGGCCCGTACGCGCGAGCACGCCGCCCGCCTTGGCCCGGAGCGGAAAGACATGGCCGGGCGAAACAATATCTTCGGGCCGGACGTCGTCCGCCACGGCGGCCCTGATGGTGGCGGCGCGGTCCGCCGCCGAAATGCCCGTGGTAATGCCCTCGCGGGCCTCAATGGACACCGTGAAGTTGGTGCCGAAACGCGAACCGTTGCGCTGGGTCATCAACGGCAGTTGCAGGCGGTCGGTCAGTTCCGGGGCCAGGGGCAGGCAGATCAGGCCGCGCCCGAAACGGGCCATGAAATTGATGGCTTCCGGCGTGACGTGCTCGGCGGCCATGGTCAGGTCGCCTTCGTTTTCACGGTCCTCGTCGTCCACCAAAATGACCATTTTGCCCTGCCGGATATCGGCGACGGCTTCTTCAACGCTGCACAAAGGCATGACTACTTCCTTTACAGTTACTGTGTGGCCGGAATGCGCTTGCGGCAAAGGTAGGGCGGGCGCGGGCTTCTGTCAACCGGAGGCGGGACGGCCCGCTACACCGCGCGCAGCCCCACCTCCGCCAGCAGCGCCGCCAGCGGCCTGCCCAGCAGAAACGGCAGCAACGCGGCGGGCGCCCGCCCGCGCGTGACGCAGAGTTCGCGGAAGGCCGCGTCATAGCGGGCCATTTCCGCCAGTTCGACGCGGGCGGCTTCTTTCTCGTCGCCGGTGAGCGGGCCGGACGCCGTGATTTCCCCGGCTGCCGCCGCGCCGCGGGGCCGGAAGCCCAGAGCCGAGGCCAGAGCCAGCGCGCGGCCCGCCGGGCAGGCTTCGTCGTGGACTGTGATCAGTTCCAGACAGAGGGACGGCGCGACGGGCAGCAACGTTTCGTCCGCCAGGGTTTCCAGAACCGCGCGGCGGTCCAGACTTTGCCCGTGGGCCAGCATATCTTCCAGAGGCGCGGTGTCCGCGCAGAACAGCACACGGCACTGCGCGGGACGGCGATCATAGATGCCGCAGCCCGCGCCGTCCCTGTAATACAGGCAGCGCCAGGGATGGCCGGACTCGCCCGTGCCCGCCAGCTTGAGCAGTTCCCCGTCCAGAGGCCGCAGCACGCCGAGCGCGTCGTCGCGCGCCCACTCCCCGGCCCGCAGGCAGACCAGAGCCTCCAGCGGCAGCGCGCCCTGGCCTGGCAGAGGCGCGTCCTCACGCATCAGGGTCGGGCCGCCGCGCAGGCAGCATTGCCCGCAACGACGGCAGGAAAGATCGCTCATGCGTCGCCGGGCTTCCCCGGCACAGGCGCAAGGAACTTCGCCTGAATGAAGGCCTTGACTTCTTGCCAGGCATGGCGGCTTTCCGGCAGGGCGTCGCCGAAAATCTGAAAGACGTGAAACAGTCCGTAATAACGGGTCAGTGTGGCGTCCACGCCCGCCTCCACGGCGTGCCGGTAGACGATCTCGGAATCGCTTTCCAGAATTTCGTCCGTGCCCACCTGGATCAGCATGGGCGGAAAACCCTTGTAGGCGGCGAAGACCGGCGAAAGGTAGGGATTTTTGGGATCAGTCGCGCCCACGTAGCTGAGGATGAAGGGCAGGGTCTTGGGCATGACGCCGTCCTTGGGCGGCATGTATTCGGGATTGTTGCCGAAAATGGGATCAATGGACGCGTTCTTACGGTGTGATTCGCCCGAGCCGGTCATATCCGTCCACGGCGACATGCAGACCAGAGCGCGGGGCAGAGGCCTGCCCATGTCACGCAGCTTGAGGGTCAGGGCCAGGGTCAGATTGCCGCCCGCGCTGTCCCCCACCACCAGAATATTCCAGGGCTTGTAGCCTTGGGCCAGCAGCCGGTTCCAGGCGTCCAGGGCGTCATCCAGGGCCGCCGGAAAAACGTGCTCCGGGGCCAGACGGTAGTCCGGGCAGAACACGTCGGCGTCACCAGCCATGCGCGAATAGCGCACGGCCATGCTCCGGTAGATGTTGGAAAGCTTCAGTATATAGGCCCCGCCGTGCAGCAGCAGAACGGCCTTTTCATGCGGCTCGCCGTCCTTGCGCAAAAGTTCGGCATTGCAGTTCCTGAGCGCCACGCGCGTATTCGTATAGCCTTGGGGCGCTTTCCAGGCCGACTCGCTGTTGACGTATTTGCGCGCCGCGCGCAGGAAGTCGTCGCCCTTGAGACCGGGCGCATGCAGCAAAAGACGCAGGCCGTCGCGCACCACGCCGGACTGCACGGAAAGTCTGGGGCCGGCGGCATTGAAATAACGCGTGCTGTCCGCAGCTCCGGCCGGGGCGGCGCAGAGCAGCGCCAGCAGAAAAGAGCAGATTTTCTTCATTCAATCCTTCTCCCGTGGCGCGGGTTACGCGCCGGAATGTTCAAGGGACTGTTTCTAAATTGAGAAATTTTGGCTTTCCGGCAAGGAACACGAATTTTTTGCGAAGGGAGTGTACTCTTATGGTACTCGACCGGAGCAAAAAACGAGTTTGACGCAGCTGGAAGTCAAAAGAGCCAATTTAGGGACAGACCCTCGTTTTCGCGTCACCGTCATGAAACCTCCCCCCATAGCTGCGGTTCAGCCGCCGGGAGAATTTTTCCATGTAATAGTAATACACCGGCGTGATGTAGAGGGTCACGATCTGCGAGAAGCACAGGCCGCCCACCACGGCCAGGCCCAGAGGCCGCCGGGCCTCGGCCCCGGCTCCGATGCCGATGGCGATGGGCAGCGCGCCCATGAGCGCGGCCATGGTGGTCATCATAATGGGCCGGAAGCGCACGTGGCAGCCTTCGGTGATGGCGGCCAGCGGCGTGATGGAGGGGTCGCGGTGCTGGGCCTCCAGCGCGAAGTCCAGCATCATGATGGCGTTTTTCTTGACGATGCCCAGCAGCATGATCACGCCCACAAAACCGTAGAGGTCCAGCTCCAGCCCGAACAGCCAGAGCGTGGCCAGCGCCCCGAAACCCGCCGAGGGCAGGCCGGACAGAATGGTCAGGGGATGGATGAAACTTTCATACAGAATGCCCAGCACCAGATAGATGACCACAATGGCCAGGATCAGCAGCCAGCCCATGCCCTTGAGGGAGTTCTGGAAGGCCTGGGCCGTGCCCTGGGATTCGGCGGTCACCGAATCGGGCAGCAGGGGACGGGCCGTGGCTTCCACGGCTCCCACGCCCTGGCTCAGGGCCACGCCGGGCCGCAGATTGTAGGAGATGGTCACGGCCGGGAACTGGCCGTTGTGGTTCACCGCGATGGGGCCCACGCCGGGCGAGAGTTTGGCCAGGGTGTCCAACGGCACCAGCTCCCCGTCCTTGGAGCGCACGTAGAGGCGGGACAGGGCCGAACTGTCCTGCTGGAAGCGCTTCTGCAATTCCACAAAGACCTTGTAGTCGTTGGTGGGCGCGTAAATGGTGGAAATTTCACGCGAGCCGTAGGCCGACTGCAGGGCCAGTTCGATCTGCTGCGGGCTGACGCCCAGGGCCGCCGCCCGGTTGCGGTCGATGGTCACGCGCAGCTCGGGATTCTTGAGCTGCAGATCGCTGTTCACGTCCTGAATCTGGGGCAGCTTGCGCAGGGCTTCCTCCACTTTCTGGGCGCTGTCGTAGAGGGCCTCCATGTCCGGCCCGGACAGGGTATACTGGTAGAGCGCCTTGGAGGAGCGCCCGCCGATGTTGATGGCCGGGGGCACGCGCACGAAAATCCGCATGGCCGGGGAGGTGTTCAGTTCCCGCCGCAGGCGCTGGGCCACGGTTTCGATGTTCGGACGCTGGTTGTGGGGCTTGAGATGCATGAGCAGGATGCCGTTGTTCATGCTCTGGCTGGAACCCACAATGCCCACCACGGAGTTGAACATGGAGACGTGCGGCTGTTTTTCCAGCAGGGGGTCCAGGGCGTGCTGGGCCTCCACCATGCCCTGGAAGGAAACGCCCTGCTCCGCCTCGGTGCTGGCCACCAGAAAGCCCATGTCCTCGGCGGGCAGAAAGCCCTTGGGCATGACCACGCCCAGCCAGACGGTCAGGCCCAGCAGGGCCAGAGAGGCGCAGAGCGCGGCCAGGCGGTGGTGCAGCACGTAATCCAGGGATGTGGCGTAGCCCGCCGCCAGCCGGTCGAACATGCGCTCCAGCAGGCCGTACACGCCTTCATACCCGGCCTTGTGCTTCTGTCCGGCTTTCAGAAAGTAGGCACAGAGCATGGGCGTCAGCGTCAGCGAGACCACGCCGGAACAGAGGATGGCCGTGATGATGACCACCGCGAACTCGCGGAACAGCCGCCCCACGATGCCGCCCATGAAAAGCACGGGAATGAACACGGCGGCCAGGGAAATGGTCATGGAGACAATGGTGAAGCCGATTTCCGCCGAGCCGTCATAGGCGGCCGTGAGCGGGTCCTTGCCCATTTCCTGGTGGCGGACGATGTTTTCCAGCATGACGATGGCGTCGTCCACCACAAAGCCCACGGCCAAAGTCAGGGCCATGAGCGAGAGATTGTCCAGGCTGTAGCCCAGCACGGCCATGACCGCGAAGGTGGAGATCACCGACATGGGCAGGGCCAGGCTGGGGATGACCGTGGCGGGCAGGTTGCGCAGAAAAATGAAGATAACCAGCACCACCAGAAATACCGTGAGAATCAGGGTGAACTTCACGTCGGCCACGGATTCGCGGATGGATTCCGAGCGGTCGTAAAAGATGTCCACCTTGACCGAGGGCGGCAACTGGCGCTCCAGGCCGGGCAGCAGCTTTTTGATGGCGTCCACCACCTGCACGGTATTGGTGCCGGGCTGGCGCTCCACGGCCAGGGTGATGCTGGGCGCGCCGCCGTTGCTCCAGGAGATCTGCTTGTCCTGCTGCTCGCTGTCCACCACCGTGCCCAGGTCGCGCAGGCGCACGGGCGCGCCGTTGCGGTAGGCCACCACCGTGTCCCGGAAAGCCCGCGCGTTGAGCAGCTGGCCCGAGGATTTGATGGAGCTGGCCCGCTGCGCACCCTCCAGGGAGCCGGTGGGCAGCATGGAGTTGGCGGCGGCCACGGCGTCGGCCACCTCGTCGATGCCCAGCCCGCGCGTGGCCAGCTCGTCCGGGTCCAGCTGCACGCGCACGGCGTATTTTTTCTGGCCGTAGATGACGACCTGGGCCACGCCCTCCACCATAGACAGACGCTGGCCGATGAGCGTATCGGCGTATTCGTTGAGCTGGTACAGGGGCAGGGTGGGCGAGGAAACCCGCAGATAGAGAATGGGCATGTCCGCCGGGTTGACCTTGCGGAAGCTGGGCGGCGTGGTCATGCTGGTGGGCAGGCGGCGCTGGGCCAGACCGATGGCCGACTGCACGTCCAGTGCCGCCGCGTCGATATTCCTGTCCAGGGCGAACTGGATGGTGATGCGGGTGCGGCCCACGGCATTGACCGAAGAAATGGAATCAATGCCCGCAATGGTGAAAAATTCCTTTTCCAGCGGTGTGGCCACGGAGGCGGCCATGGTCTCCGGGTCCGCCCCGGACAGGTCGGCCATGACCTGGATGGTGGGAAAGTCCACGTTGGGCAGTTGGTTGACCGGCAGGGACATATAGCCCGTGGCGCCGAAAAAGAGCATGCCCAGCATGATCAGGGCGGTGGCGACCGGGCGTCGGATGAAGACGGCGGCGATATTCATGGTGTGAGTATGCTAAGACATGAGCTGACGCACAAGCAAAAAAACGCCCAGGGCGCTGCAAAGCACGCCGATGATCCGGCGCAGCAGCCAGGCCGGGATGCGCCGCACCACGGCCACGCCGCCGAAAAAGCCCGCCACTTCCAAGAGGCAGAGCATGGGCAGCAGGCTGAAATCCACATGGCCGCCGCTCCAGTTGCCCACCGTGCCGGAAAGGGCCGTGGCCGCCTGATAGGGCATGGACAGGGCCACGGCAGCCACGGGCGGGAAGCCCGCCACCACCATCCAGGGGATGGAGAGCACCGGCCCGCCCGCGCCCGTGAGCCCGGCCAGCAGGCCGGTAACAGCCCCGATCAGAAAAACGCCGTTGCGGCCCTGCCAGAAGAGATTGCCGCCCGCGCCCACACGGGGCGGCCGGAAAGCGCAAAAACCCGCGAAGATAACCAGCAGGGCCAGCAGCAGGATCAGCGGCCCGCCCGGCACATGTGCGTTGAGCAGCGCGCCGGGCCCGGCGGTGATCAGTCCCCCCAGCACATAGGGCACGGCCTTGGCCGGGTCCAGATGGCCCAGGCGGTGGTACAGCCAGGTGCCCACCAGACTCAGAGGCAGAAAGGAGGCCAGAGCCGTGCCCATGGCCGTATGGGTGCCAAGTCCGCTCAAAAGAATCAGGGCCGGGGGAATCAGAATGCCGCCTACGCCCGTGACGCCCACCAGAAAACCCACCACCAGGCAGGTGAGGTACAAAGCCGCCAGAACCATGAAACACCTCTCAGCGCAACAAGCGGAACGCAAGGCAGACCAGCCAGAGAGCCAGCCCACCGCATACGGCGCTATAGCGCATAAGCGCGCACAAGGCCAGCAGCCGCGCCCGGTCCCAAGGCGCGGCCCGGTCCTTTGGCGGCCCCAGCCAGGGCTTGTCCACCAGCGTGCCGAAGTAGACTGAAGGCCCGGCCATGCGCGCCCGGCAGAGCCAGGCGCATGCGGTCATGGACCAGCCGGAATTGGGGCTGGGCATGCCCGCCGCCTGGCGCGCCACGGTGCGGAAGCCCGGCCACCGGCCGTCCCAGACCCGCGCGGCGGGCCGCAGCCGCCGGACCAGCATGTCCGTCAGCCGCAAGGCCGCCACGGACAGCCGCGCCGGAATAAAGGCCAGGCAATCGTCCGCACGCGCCCCGGCCCAGCCCAGCCAGCGCCAGCGCTCGGTCAGGTAGCCCCACATGGAATCCGTGGTGCTCACGGCCTTGTACATCCACAGACCCACGGGCCCGCCCAGCAGCAACCAGAAAAAAGGGGCCAGCAGCGCGTCGGTGAAATTTTCCGACAGGGTGTCGGCCAGGGTTTTACGCAGCAGCGGGCGGTCCATGCGGCTGGTGTCCCGGCTGACCAGCCGGGAGAGAGCCTTGCGCGCCTGAGCTTCGGGCCGCGTCTCCACCTCGCGCAGCACTTCCCCGCCCGTTTCCAGCAGGCTGCCCATGGCCAGCCCGGCCCAGGCCAGGTACACGGCCGGCAAAAGTCCAAGCAGAGGCAAGGAAACCAGCAGCCAGGCCGCCAACCCCGTCACGCCGGCCAGCAGAAGCAGACAGGCCAGACCCGCCAGACGGCCGCGCCGTTTTTCGCCGGACGGGTCGCCCGACGTCATCCGGCGACGGGCCGGGCCTTCCAGCCGGGCCAGCAGGCGGCCCACCAGGCAGACCGGATGCGGCCAAGGCAGTCTAGGGTCGCCCAGCCGGAGATCCAGCAGCAGGGCCAGGGGGGCCAGCCACCAGCACTCCCATACCGAGTACGGGAACAGGGACGCTAAAAGGCTCAGATCCATTGTTCCAGCAGGCCGCAGGAGGCCAGGGCCATGTACAGCACAATGCCCGCCGAGGTGGACAGGTTCAGGCTGCGCACCCCGCCCTCACGCATGGGAATGCGCACGTGATGCGGCGAGGCGTCCAGCATTTCCGGCGGCAGGCCGCGCGTCTCTGGCCCGAAAACCAGGCAGTCTTCCGGCTGGAAGGCAAAATGCTGCAAGGGCGCGTTGCCGTGGCGGCTCTTGGCCGAAGTCATTACCCAGCGCTCGTCGGCGGGCCTGCCGGGCCGCCCGGCGAAAGCGGACCAGCCCGGCCAGGTGAAGAGGCGCACATTGGGCCAGTAATCAAGGCCCGCGCGCTTGAGATAGCGGTTTTCCAGCTTGAAGCCCAAGGGTTCGATGAGATGCAGCTCCGTGCCCGTGGCCGCGCAGAGCCGGGCCACGTTGCCGGTGTTGGGCGGGATTTCGGGCTCAAAAAGAACAATGCGCATGACGGTCATTTCCGCCGGACATCGCCGGGTTTCACGGGTCGTTCATTTTCCTCCCGCCCTGTGGACGGGGAAGGATTCCGGCGGGCGCCTTCCGGCTTCACGGGGCGACCAGCCTCCCCCACACTCTCCGGTTCAGGAAGGTTCTGTCTTTTGCGGCCCGCCGCCAGCAGCGGGACCAGCTCATCCCAGCCTTTCTGGGCGGCCGTTTCCAGGGGCGGCATCGCGCCTTCGCCAGCCAGGTCCGGGTTCGCCCCGGCGTCAAGCAGCAAGCGTATCAGCTCAAGGCTCTTCCCGGAACCTGACCGGCAAGCCTTGTGCAAAAGGGTGTCGCCGCCCGTTGTCCTGTACCGCGCGGGATCGCAGAGAGTGAACAGGATATCCATGATCTCGGCGATGTTGTGCTGATCTTCCTGCTTCCCTTTCATTGTGGCGGCGCGGCCCCGCTCATGCCCATACATTTGCAGCGCGCAGGCCAGAGCGGTCTGTCCCGCGCGGTTCAGCGCGTTGACGTCCACGCCCGCCGCCAGCAATTTGTCGATCACCGCCTGTCCGGCATGAAAATACACAAAATAAAAAAGCACTGACCCGGCGCGCGTATTTTCACGGTCAAAGCCCAAAGCCAGACAGGCCCGCAACAGGTCGGCGTCCAACGACGCGGCGGCGCTCTGCAGGAGGTTGAAACTGACGCGCTCCACGCCGGACGTGGAAAAATAACGCGAAGGATCGGAACCAGCAACAGCCCGAATCCGTTCCAGAAGCTCCCGGTTCCTTCCGGCGATATCGAAAAACTTCTCCAGCGCGGCGCGGGCCTGATCCCGGCTCGGTCCGTCCTCCCCCAGTGCCCGGGCGTGGTAATAACGGAAAATCCTCAACAACTGGTCCTCGTTTCCATGTCGCTCAAGGTAGCCCGTAAGCCGGTCGAAAAGCGGCGCAATATTCAGTAGATCCGCCGCCAGCAGGCCGTCCAGCCCAACAATGGAACCGTCCTTTTGCCGACTATCCGCAAAATCACTCCAGACAATCTCAATATCATTGCAGTGTTCCGCAATGATATTCAGAAAAAGCGTCGCCCGCTGCGCATCGCCGCCGTCCAGCAGAGCATTGATCCCCTGCGCATAGGACCTGGTGCATAAAAAAGCATTCCGCGAAAACGCGGTCCGTACCGCCTCCTCGTCACTGCTTGTACCGGCCAGAAAATCCGGCGCAATCTTTTCCAGGAACACTTCACGCGTGTCCGCAACGTGATTTTCCAGACCCCACCAAAGAAAGGCGCAGCCCATGAAAAGCAAGCCGCATAAACGGGATGGAGACCTCAGGGATACGGGTCTGGACGGCCCCAACAACCAGCGTGACAAAAGCAAGGTCACCATTGCCAGTAAAACGGCCTGACCTGTCCGCACCGCCCCCAATCCCAGCGATACGAAGGGATCAAAAAGATCACCGGCATAGCGGCGCGGTTCCGGATCGGCATGAAGGAAAAACAGCGCAGGGAGCAGACAACAGGCGAAACGCGCTCCTTTCCAGACGCAGAACAGACCGAACAGAAACAAGATGACGGCCATTTCTCCCCCGCTCAGATTGCTTTTCCGGCCTTCCGCCCTACTCCTCCGGCTCGATCCAGCGGCGGGAGCGCTCCACGGCCCGGCGCCAGTGGTACAGCAGTTCGGCGCGGCGCTCTTCGCTCATCCGGGGTTCAAAGCGGCGGTCCAGTTGCCAGAGCGCGCCCGCTTCCTCCTCGTCCGCCCAGAAGCCCACGGCCAGCCCCGCCAGGCAGGCGGCGCCCAGAGCCGTGGTT
>OJIY01000330.1_pt1 | contig 16401 bp, 13 predicted proteins | sample 1596061 | NCBI WGS metagenome assembly OJIY01 (sample SAMEA4350111, study PRJEB24818) | metagenome | biome: human; feature: gut; material: faeces | place: Denmark | collected 2013-09
TCCACCGTGTGTGGGCTAGACTTTTGACGTCACCCATGTGACCTCCTTTTGATTTGTTGACTCGCAGTTGCCAGACCGCGAGACCTTTTAACAAATCAAAAGGAGTTTTGCTGTCATACTCATAGCTTTAAGCTTTTGGGAACCCCCCGCCTAGCGGGGGGTTTTCTTCATACAAAAAAGCCGTCCGGCATCTGCCGGACGGCTTTTGACGTTTTTGGATGCACGGGCGGATTAACGCACGTCCGTTTTGAAACCGTTCTAGCAGATGCCCTGCGCCAGCATGGCGTCGGCCACCTTGCGGAAACCGGCGATGTTGGCGCCCATCACAAGATTGCCGGGCTGACCGAATTCAACGGCTGTGGCGGCGGCGTTCTTGTAGATGTTGGTCATAATCTGCTTCAGCTTGTTATCCACGGTTTCAAAGCTCCAGCTCTGCATGCTGGCGTTCTGGGCCATTTCCAACTGGCTGGTGGCCACGCCGCCGGCATTGGCGGCCTTGGCCGGACCGTAGGCGATGCCCGCCTTGAGAAAGGCGTGTACGGCGTCCAGTGTGGAGGGCATGTTGGCCCCTTCGGTCACGCATTGGCAGCCGTTGCCCAGCAGGGTTTCGGCGTCGGCCAGATTGAGCTCGTTCTGGGTGGCGCAGGGGAAAGCGGCGAAGCAGGGCACGGACCACACGGCGTTACGACCCTGAGGATAGTCGCTCACCGGGGTATACTTGGCTGAGGAAACAAGCTCAGCGTAGCGGGTCAGGGAAGCGCGCTCCACTTCCTTGACCTGCTTCAGCACATCCAGCTTGATGCCGTCAGGATCGTGGATCATGCCGCGCGAATCGGACACGGTGACCGGCTTGGCCCCTATCTGTAACAGTTTTTCGCAGCAATAGGTGGCCACGTTGCCCGCGCCGGAAACCACGCAGATTTTGCCCGCCAGGTCTTCCTTGCGGTCTTCCAGCATGCTCTGGGCGAAGTAGACCGCGCCGTAGCCGGTGGCTTCGGTGCGGGCCAGAGAGCCGCCGAAAAGCAGATTCTTGCCGGTGAGCACGCCCTCATAGCTCTTGGTCAGGCGTTTGTACTGCCCGAAGAGGAAGCCCACTTCGCGGCCGCCCACACCGATATCCCCGGCGGGCACATCGATGGTGGCGCCGATGTAGCGGTACAGTTCCGTCATAAAGGCCTGGCAGAAGCGCATGACTTCCATTTCGGACTTGCCCTTGGGATCAAAGTCCGAGCCGCCTTTGCCGCCGCCGATGGCCAGTCCGGTGAGGGAATTCTTGAAGACCTGCTCAAAGCCCAGAAACTTGAGAATGCCCAGATTTACGCTGGGGTGCAGGCGCAGGCCCCCCTTGTAGGGGCCGATAGCGGAGTTGTACTGCACGCGATACCCCCGGTTGACCTGCACTTCGCCTTTGTCGTCAACCCATTCCACGCGGAAAGCAATGCTGCGTTCGGGCTCCACCATGCGCTCGAGAATCTTGTACTGCTCATATTTTTTGTTCTTGTCCAGTACCGGCTGCAGGCTCTGCAACACTTCTTGAACAGCCTGTAAGAATACAGGTTCATAGGCGTATTTTTCTTTCAGACTGTCCATCACTCGCTGCACATACGACATTTTGCTCTCCTTGTGGCTGAACCGGTTCGCACCGGAGGGGGAATAAATAAGGCTTTGGAGGATCACTTTTATCCAAGTTCCGGGTGGCTGGCAAGGTTTTTCAGGTGTGCGTCCAGGGCGGACGTCGTTTAATTTTTTTGATCCCGGTAAATGGAACCGGCGCAGTCTGTATGTGAGCGAGGAGTCAGGAGGGCGGAATTTTTGTAAAATTGATGATTGCTTCGTGCGGCTGTGCCATAGCGCGATTTTGCCGCTCAGATACTTGAGTACGTGAGCGGCAAAATCGCGCTATGGCACAGCCGCACGAAAAAGGCGGATTAGTGCAATATAAGATAACTGTTACAGGTAGTCTGTAGCAGTGGAGCTTTTATCCTCTCTGTTTGCATTGAAGAGAGTGGGGCCGCTCTGAATAGACGCTACCGGCCGAAGGCCTTTGCCGCCTGAAGCGCGCTCAGGGCCATGAGTTTGCAGCGCGGCACGAGCGTGGAGGGCAGCATATATTCCTGTGCGCTGTGGATGTTCTCCCCCTCGGGGCCCATGCAGCAGATAGTGGGGACGCCCAGCGCGCTGGAGCAGAAGCCGGATTCGGCGGCGCTCTCGTAGTGCTGGCCGGAAAGGCGCAGGCCCAGTGTTTCTCCGGCCTCTTGAACCAGTTTGAAAAGGGCGTCGCCCTGCGGACTGCGTTCCAGAGGATAGAGGCGCAGTCCGCCGCTGACGCGCGCAATGGTGCCGGGCACTACCGGCTTTGCCGCGAGAGCGCGGATGCCCGCCACAACGCGCTGGCCGTCCTCCAGGGTGCGGTAGGTCAGATGGATGCGGGCCTCGGCTGAGGGCGCCACGGAATTGGCCGAAATGCCGCCGCTGATCAGGCCGGTGTTCACGGTCAGCCCGCGCGGCAGATCCAAGAAGGCGTTGATGCCCAGAATTTTGTGCGCCAGTTCAATCACGGCCGAAGCGCCATCCTCATAATTGCGCCCCGCGTGCGCGGCCTTACCCTGGATTTTCAAGTGCATATGTCCCGATCCTTTACGGGAAAGGGTCACCTTGCCGCCTTCGCCGCCCGGTTCGGCGCAGATTACGGCCAGAGCGCCGGGAAGCTTCGCGGCCAGAGCCTGGGATGCCGTGGGCGACCCCAGTTCTTCGTCGGGCGAGAACATCAGGGTCAACGGGCAGGGGAGCAGACCGCTGCGCTTCAGGGCTCGCGCGGCGAAAAGCATGGCCACAAGCCCGGCCTTCATGTCCGCCACGCCCGGCCCAGTGGCGCGGTCCGCAGCCCTGTCCAGGCGGAAGGGCCGCGCCGCCGCGGTGCCCACGGGAAAAACCGTGTCCATATGCCCGATGAAGGCAATGCCGGGACCGGCCTCGGGCGCGTGCGTCCCGGCCATGAAAACGTCGCCCAGATCTTTTTGCCAGGCTTCGTCGTCGGGAATGGGCGGCTTGGGCAGGCGGCTGACCAGAAAACCGGCTTCGCCTAACCAGGCGGCCAGACGCTCACCCACCTGATTGACCCCTTGCGCATGGGCCGTGGGGGAGTCGATGCTCACCAAATCCTCCAGCAGGGCGAGCATGGGAGCCTCCTGGTTCTGAAGCTCCGTGTCCAGAATGCTCTTCCACTGTTCCAGATCCATGACTGCTCCTTTTTTTAGCGCCCGGCGGCGGGGAAAAGCCCGTACAAGGCCGCCGGGCTTCCGCATCGCATTCAGGGTTTGGGACTGATGGCCTTGAGATAGACGTCCGTCACGGCGTTCATGCGTTCCAGACGCGGAAGGTCGGCCGGGCGCAGGGCGCCGATACTTTCGTAAAAGGCGGCGATGTCGCCCAGCCATGTCTGAAGCTTGCTTTTACCCTGCCGGGCGTCAAAAAGGGCAAGCTGTTCGCTGAGCGTGAACACGGGGTGGGCCTTGATATCCCGCACGGCCTGATCCGGGGTCAGCTCCAGGCCAGTCCATTCTTTGAAAAAACGGATATAGTCCGTTGCCAGTTGCTCCGGCGGCGTGGCGTGCAGCATGCCCACGGCACGGAAATACATTTTGAGAAAGGCTTCGATCCGTTGCGGATATTTGGCGGCATACGCCCGGTCGGCCACGATCAGCACGGGCTGGGAGACACCGCAGTTGTTGGAAAGCGCCGCGGCCTTGAAGCCTTTCTGTTCCGCCTCATAGGTCAGGGGCGCCCAGAGCGCCACAGCCTCGCCCAGGCCGCCGGAAAACGCGCCCAGAGCCGGTGTGGGGTCCATGTATCTGACGCGCACGTCCTTTTCACTCAGTCCCAGGGCCTTGAGCCAGGCCCGCATCAGATAATGCGCGGACGTCGCCTTGGGGCAGAGTATCAGCTTCTTCGCCACCGTGGCGCGGTCGCCGTAGATTTCCGGGAAGGCGGGATTGGCCCCCTTGACCGTGAGAATGGGGCTGTCGGCCCGCACATAGAGGGCATTGGACAGGGATTCGTCATTGGCCACGGCGATGATGTCCAGGCGCTCGTTGAGAGCGGCGGTCAGGGCAGGCACGGCTCCGCAGCCCGCCACGGCCCAATCGTAGGCCAGAACGCCTTCGACGATGGCCTTGCCGGAGTCGAAGCGGAGCATAGAAATATCCAGTCCGACCTCTTTATCCCAGCCGTGTTGCTTGGCGTACCAGACGGCAAAGGCTTCGTTTTCGCCCAGCCATGCCGTTTTCATGGGCACTGGCACGTCCGCCGCCCAAGCGGGGGTATGACCCAGAATCAGGGACAACAATCCAAGGCAGAGACCGGCAAGCAAAGTTTTTTTCATCAGCTTTCTCCCTGTGGCGCGTCGGCGACGGTTCCGGCGCTTCCATAAAACAACATGTTGGCTTTGAGATAAGCGTGCGCTTCACGAAAATCCTTCGGAAGCGGCCGCCATTAGAATGCCGGCCGCTTCCGAAGGCAAGCCGTTTTAGTTGAGATTGTTTTCCTTCAGAAGCACGCCCACGGTATTCCAGACCTTTTCCATTTCTTGCTGGAACTGGTCGGCGGGCATGAAATCCGTGGAAAGTCCGGCCTTGGCGAACTTGGCCTGTACATCGGGATCGGCCAGGGCCGCCTTGAGAAGATCCTGCATGACGATCACGCGGTCATGCGGAACACGCTTGGGCGCGACAAGGCCGTGGGGGGAGGGGAAGGTGTATTCCGGCCCCAGTTGCTCGGCAAAGGTGGGCGCATCGGGAAATTCCGGCAGCCGTTGGGGGCTGGCCACGCCGATGATTCTGAAGTCGCCGGAGAGCACATACGGCTTCTGGTTGGTGGTCACGCCGAAACCGCTGGTGATGTGGCGGCCCAGCAGGGCGGTGGAAACGTCGTGGCCGCTGGTATAGGCGACGTGGGGCAGATCCACGCCGGGGAAGGCTTTCAGGATGCCGCTCATGAACAGGCGCTGGGAGGAAAGTGCGCCGTGGGTCGCGTAGTTGACCTTGCCGGGATTGGCCTTGGCCGCCTCAATCAGGCCTTTGAAGTCCTTGATGGGCGAGTCGGCGTTAACGGCAAGGCTCAGCCACATATTGGTGATCTGGGCGACGCCCTGGAAGTCCTTGAGGCTGTAGCCGGTTTTTTTGACCTGGGGCGTTGTGGAAAAGGTGGTCAGAGCCGGGAAGCCGAAGGTATAGCCGTCGGGACGCGCCTTGGCCACGTCCAGCATGGCCGGAGCCCCGGCCCCGCCGCCCTTGCAGACGATGTTCAGGGTGATGTTGTGCTTGGTCTGAAAATATTCGGCCAGAATACGGGCGGCAATATCCACCGCGCCGCCCGGCCCGAAGGGAATGATGATGGTCACGGGCCTGTCGGGATAAGCGGCCTGAGCCAAGCGGGGCGAAAGCGGCAGCAGGACGCAGAGTGCGAGCGCGGCGCACAAAAGGCGTGTCAGTTTTTTCATATCTTGCTCCTTTATAGATGGTGTGGCTGTTAAAGTTGCACTTCAGGGGATGCGTCGAAAGCGTGAGCGGCTTGCAGGGCGGTCAGGGCCACCAGTTTCGCGCGCGGCAAGAGGGTTGAGGGCGTGATGTATTCGGCGTCGGAGTGCAGGCCCGTTCCCTCCGGTCCCAGACTGCAGAGGGTCGGCAGGTTCAGAATGCTTGCACAGTAGCCGGATTCCGCCGCACCCTTGGAGCGGATGCATTCCACCGGGCGGCCCAGAGCCTCACCGGCCTGCCGGGCCAGTTCCCACAAAGCCTGGACCTTGGGCGTGAACGTCAGCGGATACAGACGCAGGCCGCCGCTGACGTGGGAACTGGTGCCGGGTATAAAGGTTTTCGCCACATCGGCCCGGATCTCTTCCACCAGCCTGCGCCCCGCCTCCACCGTCTTGAAGGTGCAGTGGATGCGCGCCTGCGCGTTGGGGGCCACGGAATTGGCCGAGATGCCGCCGCTGATCAGGCCGGTGTTGACCGTAGTGCCGCTGGCCAGATCCAGATGCTCGTTAAAGGCCAGAATCTTGTGGGCCAACTCAAGGATGGCCGATGCCCCGTCTTCATAATTGCGTCCGGCGTGAGCGGCCTTGCCCCGGATTTCCAGGAAAAGGTGGCCGGAGCCTTTGCGTTCCACGGAAACGCCGCCGCCGGGATAGCCCGGTTCCGTGCAGAGCACCGCGTGCGCGCCATTGAGAACCCGGCCCAGCAAGGGCGTGGTGGAAGGCGAACCGAGCTCTTCGTCGGGCGAGAAGGTCAAGGTCATGGGCACGGGCATCAGATCCAGTTCTTTCAGCGCCCTGGCGACGAACATGTTGATCACCAGGCCGCCCTTCATGTCCAGAACGCCGGGGCCGGTGGCTCTGTCGGCGGCGCGGTCCAGGCGGAAGGGGCGGGCCGCCGCCGTGCCCGCCGGAAAGACCGTGTCCATGTGCCCGATGAAGGCTACGCCCGGTCCGGCTTCCTCGGCATGGCTGCGCGCGCAGAAGGTATTGCCCAGACCGTCCATCCAGCGTTCGTCCGGCGGCGAGGGCTGTTTGGGCAGTCTGGCCGTCCGGAAGCCCGCTTCAGCCATCCAGGCGGTGAGCGTTTCGCCCAGTTTGTTCACGTCGCCGCCGTCGTGGGAAAAAGAATCCATATTCACGATGCGTTCCAGAAGGGAAAACATTTCCGGTTCCTTGTCATTGAACCAGACATCCAGCTTTTTTTTCCATTGCGCGAGTTCCATGTAGGGCTCCTTGTCTGTGTTGGTCAGGATTTGCTCGGGTTCTTCCGGGCAGCGCGAAGGTCGTCCCAAACGGACTTGATCAGCACAAAGAGGCTGAGTCCCAGGATGATGCAGGCCACGGGGCTGGTGTAGAAAATGGCATAGTCGTTCTGGGAGATGCTCAGGGCGCGCCGGAAGTTGGATTCGGCGATGGGTTCCAGAATCATGGCCAGCAGCAGCGGCGGCAGGGGAAAGTCGCACTTGATCATCAGATAGCCCACGGTGCCGAATATGGCCACCACCAACAGATCGAAGGTGGAATTGTTCACCGCGTAGCCGCCCACCACGCAGAGCGTGACCACAATGGGCATGAGCACGCCGCCGGGGATGGAGGTGATCTTGTTGGCCCCGCGCACGGCGATCAGCCCGCAGACCAGCATCATCACATTGGCGATGATGAAGGCCGCGAAAATGCCGTAGACTGTGACCGGATGTTCCACAAAGAGCAACGGGCCGGGGGTCAGCCCCTGGATCATCAGCGCGCCCAGCATGATGGCGGTGATGATGTCGCCGGGCACGCCCAGCGTCAGCAGGGGGATCAGCGCACCGCCGCAGACCGCGTTATTGGAGGATTCCGTGGCGGCAATGCCCTCCAGGCAGCCCTTGCCGTACATTTCCGGCGTCTTGGAGTGGCGCTTGGCTTCGGAGTAGGCGAAAAAGGTGGCCGCGCTCACGCCCGTGGCCGGGATGATCCCGATGGCCGTGCCGATGGCCGAGGAGCGCAGGAAATTCACGATGTTGCCGGTGAGGTCTTTTAATGAGAGGCCGAGTCGGGAAATCTTGCCCTCCTTGAGCGACACGCCCCGGATCACGTCCTCCACGGTCACCAGCACCTGTGACATGGCGAACAGGCCTACCAGCACAGGCACCAGGGACAGACCGTTGAAAAGGTCGGGGATGTCGAAGGTGTTGCGCATGTCGCCGGTGACCGGGTCCAGTCCGATGGTGGCCAGGAAAAGACCCAGGCAGGCCGCTATCAGGCCTTTGACCAAATGGCCGGAGGAAAGCGAGGCCACGATGGTCAGGCCGAAGACGGCCACCGCGAAATATTCCGGCGCGCTGAAGGACATGGCCGCGCGGGCCAGCAGCGGCGCCACGGAAACCAGGACAAGCGCGCTGAAAATGCCGCCGATGAAGGAGGCCACGGTGGCCATGTCCAGGGCCCGGCGGGACTCGCCGCGCGCCGTGAGGGCCGGGCCTTCCAGCATGGTGGCCGCGGCGGAAACCGTGCCCGGCGTACCCACCAGAATGGCCGTGATGCAGCCGCCGTAAATGGCGCCGCAGTACATGCCCAGCAGGGCGGAAAAGGCGTCCACCGGGGCCATGCCGAAGGTCAGGGGAATGAGCAGGGCCACGCCCATGGCCGCCGTCAGTCCTGGCAGCGCGCCAAAGATGATCCCCAGGGCCACGCCCATGAGGTTGGCCAGCAGCGCGCTCATACTGAGGGCGCTCATGATACCGTCAAAGATATTCGCAAGCATGTCTTTCTCCTCTGAAACTGATGCCGGTTATGCCGGAAAGTCGGGACTTCAGGGCAGCATGATCTGGAAAAACCAGCCAAAGGCCGCGAGCAGGACGGCCGTGGTCAACACAGCCACCAGCAGGACCTCCACGGGCTTGCGCCTGCCGAGCAGGGGCAGGGCAATCAGAAGAAAGAGACAAGTGCTGATGCAGAAGGCTCCGCCCGAAGCGAAGGGCGGGTTTTCCATGGCGGCGAAAAGGTCGCCGAGACCGGTCAGAGTGATCAGATAAAGATAGATAAGGCCGAGGAAGCAAAGAACTTTTTTGAAGACGCGGGGTTCCGGCCAATAGCGCTTATCGGGCATCTGGCGCAGACCCTTGACGATCAGAATGCAACTCAGGACGGCGAGAATGACGAGAACCGCTCTGGGCACGCCGCCGGGCCCCACGTTTTCGGTGCTTCCGGCTGCGGGCAGCAGGCTGACGCTGTAAGCGCCCACGGCGCACAGCCCGAGCAAAATAAAGCCGCTGACGACGTCTGTTGGACTTTTCATGTTTTTCCTCTCTGTTTTCGCGTCTAAGGGGGGCCGTGCCGCCCGTGTGTGATCCCTTGTCCGCGCGTATGCCTTCGTTTAAGAAATGACATGGTTAATCTCGCGTAATCACAAAAGGATGTTTCTGCAGTATGGTGTTCAGATGCTCTTCAATGGCTTTGCGGCAATCGGCGGGTGAGCGGCGCTCCAGAGCGTCGATGATCCGCAGATGCGAGGAAACCGAAAACTGCCGCCATTGCGCGTCACGCAGCTCCGCCGTGCGGCCGGTGGCATAACGTTTGTTCAAATGGTCCATGGTTCCGGCCAGCAGGCTGTTGCCCGCGCAGAGGGCCAGACAGTGGTGAAAACGGGCGTCAAGATCGCCGTCTTCCTGGCCGGCCAGCAGGCGGCGTTGCTGGTCGCAGGCGATGATCTTCAGCTGGTCGAGCTGCTCGGGACTGTGGCGCAGGGCGGCCAGTTCGGCGATGGCGGGTTCAAGGATTTTGCGGAATTCCATGATCTCGTCGAAAACGAGATTTTCTGAATCCACAGCTTCCAGGATGGCGTTTTTGAGCGGCTCCATATCCGGAGCCCGCACATACGTGCCGTCGCCCTGGCGGCTTTCCAGAAGACCTTTGTCGGCCAGCATCTGGATGGCCTTGCGGATGCTGCTGCGCGAAACCTCGAAATTTTCCGCCAGGGTGCGCTCCGGCGGCAGCCTGTCCCCGCTCTGGAAGCGCTCTTCGGCCATGAACCGACGGAGACGTTCGGAAAGCCGCTGGTAGCTGCGTCGTGGCCGCGCGCCTTCTTTGTGTATGCCGGTTGCGGTCATGGTTCTTTCCGTGGTTTATAGTGGTTGACTTACTGTGCTTGCTTGTGATTTTTTTGTCAACCATTTTTATACCAATTAATTTAATTATAACTTATTAATATTGTTAATAAGTTATAAGATAAAATATTGGACATCAGGTGCAGGAGGCCGTTTCGACGGCAACCGGTGACGCTTAATGGTTGATAAATGGTTGTATTTAGTGCTGGTCAGCTCGCAAAACAGAACGTCCCTTGGGGGCGGATACCATTATCCGCCCCCAAGGGACGCCATGAAAGAGGGATTGAAAAAGCTTCAGGCTACTTGGGCGGCATAGGCCGCCGCGCTGATCCGGCCCGGCTCGGCGGGGTCGTCGGGCTTGACGCGCGCCAGCCAGCCTTCCGCGTAGGGGCTCTGGTTCAGCAGTTCCGGCGTGTCGGCCAGGGCCGCATTCACTTCCAGCACCGTGCCGGAAAGGGGCATGATGGCGTCGGAAGTCACCTTGGCCGACTCAATGGAGGCGCAGGACTGCCCCTGGGCGAAATGCGCGCCCGTTTCCGGCAGTTCCACAAAGATCACCGCGCCCAGCTGCTCCTGGGCATAGTCGGAAATGCCCACCAGCACGCTGCCGTCGGTCTGGGGCTGCGCCCAGAGGTGTTCCGGGTGGTACTGGCGGTCGTCAGGATAGGAAAGACTCATATGTTTTCTCCTGCGTTTGAACGCGGACATCCCGTCACGGAGATGGGGCGCCGTGTCAGGCTGCGGGCTCGCGCGGGGCCTGAACAGCCGCGGAAAGTATTTCGTCCAGAGTGGGGTGGGCGAACATGAAGCTGTGCAGCCTGTCGCCGCTGTACTGCCCCAGCAGCAAAAGCTGGGCCGCCGTGACCAGATGGGACACGCCGTGACCCAGAGCCGCGATGCCGACCATGCGGTCGCCCTGCCAGACCACCTTCACAAAGCCGGAAGCGTCGCCGCCCGCCTGGGCAATGGCGTTGCCCGTGAGCATGGCGCGCGAAACGCTCACCTGGCCGCCTTCAGCCAGGGCCTGACGGGCGGTTTTGCCCACGCGCATGACCTCCAGGCTGCCGTAGATGCAGGAGGGGACCGGGCCGGAGTCGTAGGCCCCGCTTTCCAGGCCCAGAATCTGGCGGGCCACGTAGTCGCCCTGATGTTCGGCGGCATGGGCCAGCAGGGTTTTGCCGTTGATGTCGCCGATGGCGAAGACTGAAGGCGCGGCCTTCAGGTACTCGTCCACAGTGACATAGCCGCGTTTGTTCAGGCCACAACCGGCTTTTTCGGCTTCCAGGCCGTCAGTGTTGGGTTTGCGGCCCACGGCCACCAGAGCCTTGGCCGCCGTCAGCTCCCGGCCGTCATCCAGGGTCAGCACGGCCTGGCCGTCCCTGGTCAGCAGGGAGGACGCCTTGGCTCCCGCCAGACAGGCGCGCCCGGCCTTGCCCAGCAGCTTCTGCAATTCCCGGGCAAGGTCCTCGTCTTCGGTGGGGGCCAGCTGCGGGGCCGCTTCCACCACGGTGACGGTACTGCCCATGGCGCTGAAAAAGTCGGCCATTTCCAGGCCGATGGCCCCCGCGCCCACAATGATCAGGCTTTCGGGCACCGCCGGAATGTTGAGCAGATCCGTGCTGTCCAGCACCGCGTCATGGTCCGGGGTCAGGCCGGGGAAGGACGCGGAACGGGAACCGCCCGCCAGGATGATGTACTGGGCGGAAAGCGTCTGCTCGCCGCCGTCGGCCGCCGTGACCCGCACCTCATGCGGCCCGGCGCAAACGCCGCGTCCGTTGAACAGGCTCACGCCCGCGTCGGCCAAGCCCTTGGCCAGGGTCTGGCTGGAGGCCTTGGTATAACGCTGTACCCTTTTTTGCAGGGCCGCGTAGTCCACCTCAACCGTGCCCTTGGCCACACGCTGGCGTTCCAGCCCGCGCAGCAGGCCCTTGGGGGCCACCGCGCCCAGCAGCATCTTGGTGGGGATGCAGCCGCAGTTGAGGCAGACGCCGCCCCAGTGGGCGTCTTCCACCAGGGCCACGGATTTGCCCCCGGCGATGAGAACTTTGGCGGCCTTTGCGCCGCCGGGGCCGCCGCCGATGATGATGACGTCAAATTTGTCCATAGCAGTGCTCCCTGCGTAAGAAAAGGGTTACGCGCCGTGCTTTACTTGGCGATGTCCGCCTTGAACAGGAATTCCCGCGCGGCGGAACGGTATTTGAGCAGCATGGCGTCAGGCAAAGCTTCCAGGCCGCGCAAATCCTGCGGCATGTCCGCCGTCACGGCGGCGACGGCGTAGGGCAGGGTGTGGTCGCCCGCCGCCTCGGAAACCAGCAGGGCCGCGCCCGCCGCCTCGTCGCGCGTGGGCCAGGATACGGAGCCGTCGGCGCGGGGCACGGGATACGCCAGGAAGCGGACGATACCGTCCTCTGTTTTGCGAATCAGGTCAATGCTTTTGGCCAGATCTTCCTTGCTTGGGGCCGAGCCGAACAGACTTTCATACACGGGCGCGGGGCCCACGCTGTTCAGGATTGCGCTCACCGGCTTGATTTGCAGCAGGCGTTCCAGCAGTTCGGGTTTGCGGCCGTCGCTCTGCACCCAGACGTGCAGTCCGCCCTTGGCCAGGCGGTCCACCAGAGTCACGAAATCGTCTTCCCGCCCGTCCGGGCACTGGGAGAGATAAAGCCCGGAAATGCTGCCGTGAAGCATGTCGCTGCGGGTCACGCAGGTTTCCATCTCCCGCCCGGAAAGCAGGTAGGCGATAATTTCTCCGCTGCCCTGTTTGATGATCTGACCGTCGTCGAAGAGGGGAAATTCCACGCCTTCGGGATTGCGGTAAATGACCTTGCGGTTGGTGCGGTAAAAGGTATTGAAAACCGGCGCGTCGGCCTTGAAATCCACAGTGTCGTAGGGCAGATCACGCTCGGCCAGAAAAGCTTTGACGATTTTGCAGCGGATGCAGTCCGGCGCGGTATACAGGGTAATGCTCATGTTTTCCTCCTGTTGGCGGCCGCCCTTGGGGGCGGTCTGTCCGTAGCGGTGATTTTTTATTCTGGATCTTCCACCGAGGCCACGCACAGGGCGTTGTCCGGCTCAAAGGGCGCGCAGCCTTCCACTTCCACCACCGAATCCCGTTCGCCGAAGGCCGCCGCGCCGGGCATGCGGAAGGTGTTCACATCAATGCGCTCAATGGGCTTTTCCTCCGGCCTGCCCGCCTGCGGAGCCCATTCGTAGGGCGCGCGATAGGCGCGGTAAACCATATTCATGGGGATCAGCCTGCCCCAGTAAGGCGAAATGTATTCCCAGACCAGCTCATGCTCGCGGGTGACCTCAAAGACGCGGCCGTCCGAGCCCTCGGTGATCAGGGTGTTGCCGTTGGGCAGGCGCTGGGCGCTGCTGATGAATGGGCTGTAGAAGCGGTTGCTGTCCATGGGCGCCAGAAAACCGGCTTCGCTGGGGGTGTATTGCCAGATGATCTTCAGGGTCACGGGGTCGATTTCCAACACGCGGGAGTGATCGCGCAGGGCGGCCTTGACGCCGGTGGGCGAACCGGGATTGGGCACGTCGTAACCGCCCCAGCCGCCGTTGTCGAAAACCAGGATATTGCCTTCGCCGGGCAGGCCGCGCGGGATCATGTGCGCGTGGTGCTGGCCGATGATCCAGCCCATGGCGCGCAGCTCGGGCGTGCTGTCGTAGTCCGGCCCCAGCCTCCAGACGATCTTGCCGGTTTTTTTGCTGATAATAAAGATGATGTTGGCTTCGCGGCCGTCGGCAATGATGTTGTCGGGGTGGAAGCGTTCGTCGCCCGCGTCGTGCCACTTGTTGGGACCCAGCGCGGACATGGAGTTGGTGTGCATCCAGTCGCCCATGCCTTCGGGTTGGGTAGGACGGTAGTTGGGGTTGCGGCAGAGGGTGTTTTTGGGGCCTTCGCGGAAAGCCATTTCATGGAAGTGCTCATTGCAGGACCATTCCCAGAGAATGTCGCCGTCCCAGTCCACTTCCAGAATCAGGTCGTCCAGCAGGAGCTTGTCCGTGATGTCCTTGTTGCGGGCATTGCGGTGGGCCAGAATCAGGGTGTTGCCCGAATCCGTCTTGGGTTCCATGCCCGGCGCGTAATATCCCACCGGGTTGCCCTCGCGCTGGTGGTCGTGATGGTAGCGGGCCATCCAGCGGCCCGTTGCGCCGGGGTCTTCAATAAATTCATTGCGGTCGAATTTCCAGACGATGTTGCCGTCCCAATCCACCTGCACCAGATCCAGATAATCCTGTACGCCGTATTTGCCGTTGCGCAGGCCGCGCGTGGTCAGAATCTGCCCGCCGGGCAGGAGTTTGTTGGGCATGCCGTTGACGCCCTTCCAGACTTTGACCTCGCGGCCGTTCATGTCCATGAGCACCGCGCCCACTTCGTGTGCCTGAAAGATGGTGAAGCCGTTCCAGCATTTGTCGGGATTGTACACGGTCACGCCGGTGGGATAGACGCTCGGATGGCCCATGTTGCTTCTCCTTTTGTGTTGAATGACATGCCACGTCCGGAATCAGGGATCTCTTCCAGAGATCTGCCGTCGGTGGTCATGGCCGCGAAATGCGGCTTGCGGGGATCATGGGATTTTCCTCCCAAACGGTGGAGTGGACCGTGCGCACCCCGGCGAACGTCATGAAGCATGCTATTGTAGTGGAATCAGCTTAGCCCGACGTCATCGCGCGTACTGTTGCCATTGCAACCTTTTCCACAAAAAAGTGAAAAAAATTTCAAAGTAAAAACAGCCCTGTTGGCCGACAGAGCTGTTTGGGGTCGAATCCGCGCCGGACAGGTTTAAAAAGCGTAAATCACATTGAGACTGACTTTCCAGGCGTCCTTGTAATTCAGGCTGTTGCCCGCAATGTTTTCATAATGGCCCCAGGCGCCTTCATCCAGCCAGAGATGAATGTAGCCTGTCTCCAGAATGAAACTTAGATTTTCCGCAGCCTTGTAAGTGCTGTCGAAGTTGACTTCCAGACCGCTGTCCGCGCGCGTCAGGTAGGTGCCGAAGGAGTTGAAGTCCGTATTGTTGCGGTATACCGCGCGGCCCGCGCCGTCCACGGGGCGGCGTCCGGTGATGTAGGCGGCCATCTTGGGGTCGTTGGTGCCGCCGAAGTAGTTCACGCGCACGATATGGCTGAGATTGTCCATGAAGCTGAGCTTCTTGATCCGCGCGCCCACGCCCCAGGTGCCGTTGGGGTTGGTGCCCAGCACGCCCTTACCGCCGCCCATGATGGGATTGCCCCGATAGCCGAAGCTGGACAGGGAATTGGTCAGGTTATTGGTGGTGACGACGTAGGGCAGGCGCTCCGAACCGTTGTGCGGATTGTCGTCGTCGCCGCTGAAATACCAGCCGTAGAGGCCGGGCACGCCCCAATCCGCCTCATATTCGCCCAACAGCATGCCGAACCAGCCCTGACGGTTGAGGTACTCCCGCCCGTTGTCCACGCTGCCGTAAATAAAGTCCCAGCTGATTCTGAAGGGTGAAAAGGCCGAGAGTTCGCCGGTCAGACCGCCCCAGAACATGGTGCTGTAGGACGTGTTCCAGAGGGAGTTGCCCTGGCGGCCGGAAGTGAAGGCAGCGGGAAAGAGTCCGTCCCGGACCTGGAAGCCGTCAATGGCCTGATTGCTGGGATTGTTGAAGGTGAAGGCATGGCTGCCGCCGTTCTTGCCGGTGATTTTGAATGGTTGCAGCGTGTTGGGACCCATGCCTCCGGCCAGGGCCCAGGGCGTGATCTTGAGACCGTCCAGAGTTATCGGGGCCAGCAGGGCGAAAAGGTCGAAATTGTCCAGATAGTTGGCTGTGGCGCCGTCAGCGTCGCCCACCCAGTTGTCGTTGTAGGGGCGCATCCACAGGGCGCTCAGGCCGAAGGAATCGTTGAAGGTGTAAGAGGCGGTGATGCCCGCCACGTCATCGTTGAAGACAGGATTGTCCAAGGCGAAGCCGGGCAGCCGGATGCCCTGCAGGCCCATGCGCACTTTGAGGTCCGCATGCGGCGGCATCCAGTCCAGATACGCCTGCTTGATCTTGATGACATTGCCGCCGTCCGCGCCCAGTGCGCCGCCCTGGGCGGCCATGCCCCAACGCTGTTCGCCGATTTCAAAAAAGACCACGCCCTGCAGGCTTTCCGATGCCACAGCCTGCAATTGCAGATGCAGACGCTGGATGGCCTCGAATTCATCGCGTTTCTGGCGCACGGCCGCCCATTGCTGGCCGATTTCATGGCGGCCCTGGCGGTTCTTGCCCATGAAATTGCCGCCGTTGATATAGTCAAAGGCGAATTGCCAGCTGCCCTTGACCTTGAAATCCACAGCCCGGCCCGTGGCGGCGTCTCCGAGCAGCAGAGCGACGGCCAGGAAAAGAATGCCCCAAGTCTTCATTGCTTTCCTCCTCTGAAATAGTCTGGAATGACAGTTATACAACCAACCGCCAGTAGGGCACGGCTACAAAGGCCACAAACGCTCCGGCCAGCACGATGCGGATGGCCATGACCAGCACCATTTCTTTGAAGTTGATATAGCCGCTGCTGAAGAAATACAGGTACAGGGCGTACTCATAGGGGAATATCAGATTGTCCAGACCGTACTGGAAGGAGTAGTAAAGCAGGCGCGGGTCCAGGCCCATTTCCATGCCCAGTTCGGTGATGGGCGAGGAGAGCGTGGAGGTGGCGGCCAGGGGCGTGAGCAGGAGATTGGAGAGAAAGCCCACCAGATAGGCGCAAAAGCCCGCCACAGTGGCCCCCATATCGCTGAACAGGGGCAGCACCAGATTGGCCTGTCTCTTA
>OJIY01000334.1_pt1 | contig 16064 bp, 13 predicted proteins | sample 1596061 | NCBI WGS metagenome assembly OJIY01 (sample SAMEA4350111, study PRJEB24818) | metagenome | biome: human; feature: gut; material: faeces | place: Denmark | collected 2013-09
CCGTATTCCCTGGTCCTTGCCTTATCCACCTTATAAAATTTAGTCCAGAGGTTATCCAGGTCCTCCTCCGGTATATGCTGTCCTGTGTTAAACACCGTGACGCGTACTTCGTCCCCTTCCCTGTATATGCGGATTGCAATCCGGCGTTCCCCCTCCAGATGATTCATGGCATTGTTCAGGTAGTTGGTGATGACCTCCTCTATCTTGAACTCATCCGCCCACACCCATACAGGCTCCTCCTGTTCAAATACCACCCGGGCCTCCTTTTGCTGGAGCAGGATACTGGCGGATGATAAAATGCCGCGAATCAGGGCGGCGATATCAAACCGTTCCATCACAGGCATGTCATTGCCGAATTCCAGGGCTGTCAGGGTCAGGAGCTGCTTCACCATCTTATTCATCTTTCCGGCCTCGTCCATAATGACCTCACAGTAGTAATTCCGGCTGTCCTCATCCTCTGCCATTCCCTCGGTCAGCCCCTCCGCATATCCTTGTATCAGGGCAATGGGTGTCTTGAGCTCATGGGACACATTAGCGATAAACTCCTTGCGGGTCTCATCAATTTTTATCTTTTCCTCAATGTCCTTTTGCAGCTCGTTGTTGGCTGTCTTAAGCTCTCCGATGGTATCCTTAAGCTTTTCCGACAATGTGTTCATGCTGTGGCCCAGCACTCCAATCTCATCCTCAAAATCCCCGGTGTAGCGCGCCTCAAAGTCCAGTTCCGACATTCTGGCCGACAGCGCTGCCAGGGAGCGGATGGGCGACACCACCTTCTTGGTTGCATAGTACATAAGGGCGCTTCCCAGCACCAGTGCAGCCAGTCCCACGTAAGCCAGGAATTCATTGGAAATACTCACGCTGTCATGGATGCTGGCCAGAGGCATGGACATGATGAACATGGTCCTGTTATCGTCAAAGAAGCCCCAGCTCTGGAGATAATAGCCCTGGGAGCGCCTGTCATATATTTTCTGCACCTGATGGTCGTCCTGGGATATCAGCGTCTCTGTTCTGGGGTCAATGATTCCTAATATATAGCGGTGGAGGGCATCAGCCAGAAATTTGCCGTCCTTTGCCAGAGGAATCAGCTCCCCGGTGATGCTGTCCTGAATCACGATAGTTGTATTGTATTTATCATTCATTATCCGTAAAAGACGGCTGGCTTCTGTCTGCTCCCCGTCGTTTGAGAACAGGCTCTGTAATTCTTCCGTGATATTCTCTCCCTGGTCCTCCTTGTCCATGGCTATGGCATTCAGGTTTTCATAGGCATTTTCCAAAAGCTGCAGCTTCTGCCTGGTATAAAAGCCCTCCAGAAAAAAGCTGTTTACTGCCCACATGCTGACCAGCACCGCCGCCATCAGACCGATGAATATCATGGTAAATTTTACCCTGATGGAATGCTTCATCCTTCGCTCACCTCAAATTTGTAGCCCATACCCCATATGGTTTTAATATATTCTCCCTTTTCCCCCATTTTGCTGCGCAGCTTCTTCACATGGGTGTCTATGGTGCGGGCATCACCGAAATAATCATAATTCCACACATTGTTCAGAATCTTCTCCCTGGAAAGGGCGATTCCCTGATTTTCCACAAAATAGGTGAGAAGCTCAAATTCCTTAAAGCTCAGGTCAATCTCCTGCCCGTCAATGGTCACCTGGTGGGCCGCCTTATCAATGCAGATGCCTCCCACGTTCATGCTGTCCGTGGAAACCACATTGGTCCTGCGCAGGATGGCCTCCACCCGGGCCACCAGAATCTTTGGGCTGAAGGGCTTGGATATATACTCGTCCACGCCCAGGGAAAAGCCCTGGAGCTCATCCCGTTCCTCACTCCTGGCCGTCAGCATGATGACCGGCACCTGTGAGTACTTGCGGATGGTCCTCAGCACCTCCCAGCCATCCATCTTCGGCATCATCACATCCAGAAGCACAAGGGCAATGTCCTTCTGCGCAAAAAACACATCCACCGCTTCCTCGCCGTCTCCCGCCTCTATGACTGCAAAACCTTTATTGGTGAGGAAATCCTTTACCAGCTTGCGCATCCTGGCCTCGTCGTCCACAACTAATATCTTAAGTGTATCCATGGTACTGCCTCCTTATATATAATCTGGCTTTTTTTCAATCTTTTATAGAAATTATTTTAACAAAAATCAAGGAACATTTCCATCATTTCACACAAGTTTCACAACTGGTGGGATAACCATGCAGACAGCAGCAGAAACAGCGCAGAACCAGACAGCAACGCCAAAGACAAATGCGAAAAAGGCCCCGGGATTTTCCCGGAGCCATACCTCTTCGTCATGATTATTCGGATTATTCTTCCTCTTCCTCGTCCTCGTCCACCAGCTCGTCGTACTCCTGGGCATCCAGCAATTCGTCAAATGCTTCGGCCACGATTTCGTACTCGTCGTCGTCCTCAATGTTATCCAGGTTAGGAGTTCCGTCTTCGGTCTCGCTGTAACGGTACAGGTATACCTCGCCTTCCTCCGAATCAGCGCCTTCCATTGGTAAAAGGGCAATGTATTCGTGCTCTCCTGCATTAAAGATGGTCAGCACCACGCACTCCACTTCTGTATCATCATCCAGAGTAAGGGTAACTGTCATCTCCTGCTCTTCTTCATTCAGATTTTTCTCGTCTGCCATATCCTGATTCCTCTCTTGCTTCCATAAATTTAAGCTTGTTTCTGTTCTCTTACACTCTATCAGACTCAACCTGAAAATGCAAGGACATATTCTCTAATATTCAATTCCTTCCCTGGCCCCGATTCCCCTCTCATAGGGATGGCGTCTCATAACCATTTCCGTGATATAGTCCGCCTGGCCCTGAAGGGCCTCTGACGGTTCCCGTCCCGTAAGGATGACCTCCAGGGCAGCCGGTCTTTCTTTAAGAGCCTTTATGAGTCCGGCCTGGTCCACAAATCCCAGATTGCAGGCCCCTATGACCTCATCCAGCACCAGCATGTCATAGGGTTCTTCCCCGTCTTGCCCCAGGGCCTTGTTCCAGGCCCTCTGAAAGCATTGGTCATAATACAGGGCAGCGGCCTCCCGCTGGGCCTGGGTCATGTTCCAGGAAAAGCCGAAATTCCGGCTGCACGGCAGCACTGTAATCCCCGGGACATGGGCCAGACCATTTACCTCGCCGGAATCATCTGTCTTTAAAAACCTGGCCACCAGTACCCGGTATCCCCGTCCGGCTGCCCGCACAGCCGCGCCCGCGGCTGCCGTGGTCTTCCCCTTTCCATCTCCGCAGTATATCTGGACCAAACCTCTCTTTTTCATCCCTCTGCCTCCTCTGCAAACCTTGATTTTGCCTGTTTCCTGCGGTACCGTTCCTTCACATGATAAATGTGGAGCCTTTCTTTTGCCCTTGTCATGGCCACATAGAACATCCTGCGCTCTTCCTCCACATCAGGGTCCAGGACCGCCTTATGGTGAGGCGTGATTCCCTCGTTGGCGTCCAGAATATAAACCACCCTAAATTCCAGCCCCTTGGCGCTGTGCATGGTCATGAGACTGACGCCCTGACGCTCTGCGTTCCTGTCACCCGCCTGTTTTTTAAGCTGTTCCTTATACTCCTCCATATGGATAAACCAGTCTTCATAGGTCTTAAAGCCGGCAGCGCTTTCCTGCAGCTGGTCCAGTGTCTCAAACAGTTCCTCCGGCTTCATCCTTCTGGACTGGGCGTATTCCCGGATATACGCATCGTACTCCACTGCCTTGCGGATATAGTTGACGGCAGCGGCCGGGGCCATGTTCCTTAACATCAGCAAATCATATTCCAGCTGTTCAATCCGGTCCATCATCCAGTTCTTGTCCTGGTAAAAGGATTTTACCGATTCCCAGTTTACCTGCTGGCTGTCCAGGGCGTCCCGGCTGACATAGCGCTTGGGACGGTTGATGATTTGAAGCACATTGGAACGGCTCAAATCCCCCATTGCAGCCCTGATATAGGAAATTACATTTCCGGATATCCAGTGCTCATACAGATTAGGCACTGCATCCCTCATGCAAAAGGGTATGTTATACTCCATGAGCTTGGATATCAGCAGCCGGGGCCCCATGTTGGTCCGGTAGAGCACCGCCATGTCGTTGTAGGATACGCCCATATCAGCGTAATCCCGCAGCTCCGTGACAATTCCCAGCGTCTCGTCCATTGGTTCCGGCCATTCCTTTATGATAACAGGATGGTTGTTCCCCCTGGCTGCCTTGATTTCCTTGGGGAAACGGGTCCTGTTGCGGGAAATGACCCGGCCCGCAGCCTCCACAATCTGGCGGCTGCAGCGGTAATTGGTATCCAGAAGGATTTTCCTTGCGTCGGGATAATCCCGCTCAAACCCCAGCATCAGCTCAGGCTTTGCCCCGCGGAACCGGTAAATGGACTGGTCGTCGTCCCCCACGATAAAAAGATTGTTCCCGGGCAGGGCCAGCATCTTTACAATTTCATACTGAATCCTGTTAATGTCCTGGAACTCATCAATTAATATGTACCTGTACTTGTCCTGCCATGCAGCCAGGATATCTTTTCTTTCCTTAAAGAGCTCATAACACATCACCAGCATGTCGTCAAAATCCAGAAGCCGGTTCCGTCTCAGCCGGGCTTCATAGCCCTGGTAAAGCTGTTTGAACATGTCCTCGGAGCAGTTCTTTGCATAATAGTGGTCCATGTCCATGAGCTCGCCCTTTACCATGCTGATTTCACTGAGCACAGAGGAAATAAATTCCCCCTCATCCTCCACTTCCAAATCGTATGCAGACAGCATCTCCTTCATGAACTGGATGCGTTTCTCTTCCCTTACTATGTCTGTGGCCTTGTACCGGTAAGCCAGCTTCAGAATCAGAAAAAAGACAGAATGGAAGGTTCCAAAGGAAACCCGGCTGCATCCTGCCTGTGTAATCTGCTCATAGCGTTCCTTCATCTCCCTGGCAGCTGCCCTGGTAAATGTGATTACCAGAATATGGGAGGGGTCCACGCCTGCTTTTTCCGTAAGATAACGGACCCGGTTGGTGATGACTGTCGTCTTGCCGGAACCGGGTCCTGCCAAAACCAGCATGGGACCTTCCCTGTGCCGGATTGCCATTTTTTGTGCGTCATTAAATGCCATTTACTAAATTCCTATGCCTCAAGCATCTGTATCCCTCTGCGGATTCTGGCCAGGGATTCCTCCTTGCCCAGGACTTCCATGATTTCCGTTGCTCCGGCAGGGGTCATCTGCTTGCCCGACACAGCGGTACGGACAGGCCACATCACGAAGCCGGTCTTAACCCCTGTCTCCTCCACATACTTTGACAGGACGCCGTAAAGGGCGTCGTTGGTGAAATCCTCCTGCGCTTCCAGAAGAGGCAGCACATCCTTTAAAACCTTAAGGGAAGTCTCTTGGTTTGTTTTCATCTTCTTGTGGGTGTACATGGCCGTATCATATTCAGGCAGGGATTCAAAGAAGTCCACATGGTCCGCAATGTCAGGGAACACCTCAATCCTTGTCTTGACCATGGCCGCTATCTTCTTAAGGTCCAAATCCCTGCTGACGGCAGCCCTCAGATACGGCTCAGCCATCCCGTAAAAGGTTTCAAATTCCATGGCCTTCATGTATTCGCCGTTCATCCACTTAAGCTTTGTCATATCAAACACGGCAGGCGATTTGCTCATGCGGTGGTAATCAAACTCCTTTACCATTTCCTCCAGAGAGAAAATCTCCTTGTTGTCCTCCGGTGACCAGCCCAAAAGCGCCACATAGTTCACAACAGCCTCGGAGATAAAACCCTGCTCCAAAAGGTCCTCAAAGGAGGAATGTCCGCTTCTCTTGCTCAGTTTGTGGTGGTTTTCATCCGTAATCAGCGGGCAGTGCACATAGACCGGCACATCCCACCCAAAGGCAGCATAGAGTCTGTTGTACTTAGGTGATGAGGACAGGTATTCGTTGCCCCTTACCACATGGGTGATACCCATCAGATGGTCGTCCACCACATTTGCAAAATTATAGGTGGGGTATCCGTCTGACTTGATGAGGACCATATCGTCCAGTTCGGAGTTATCCACTGTAATATCCCCGTAAATTTCGTCCTGGAATGTGGTGGTTCCCGTGGTGGGGTTATTCTGGCGGATGACATAGGGCTTGCCCGCTGCCAGGTTGGCTTCCACCTCTTCCCTGGACAGCTGGAGGCAGTGCTTATCGTATGCCATGATTTCCTCGCCGTTTACAGTGGTCTTAAGGGTGGCCAGACGTTCCGGCGTACAGAAGCAGTAGTATGCCTCTCCTTTTTCCACCAGCATCTTTGCGTATTCCAGATAAATGCCGGAAGCCTGGCGCTGGCTCTGGACATAGGGGCCGCATCCTCCGTCCTTGTCAGGACCCTCGTCATGAATCAGGCCCGTATCCTTCAGGGTCTGATATATGATTTCCACTGCCCCTTCCACGTAACGCTCCTGGTCTGTATCTTCTATACGGAGAAGGAAATCACCTCCCTCATGCTTTGCTATGAGATAGGCATACAATGCCGTCCTTAAATTTCCCACATGCATCCTGCCTGTGGGGCTGGGTGCATACCTTGTCCTTACTCTGCTCATGTTAAAGTCTCCTATATTCTTCTCAATCTGATAACTCAAAAACCATTATATAACGAAGGCCGAAAAAAGACAATGCCTGTTTTCACAGGCACTGTCCCATTTCTTCACACCTATTTGAATGTGGCGTTGTTCACCTCATCAGAGAACTTGCTTAAATCCTGAGGCATCCAGGCAACCTTCTCCTTGCCGCTTACATCTACCTTGACTCTCTGACACTTGATGGTCAGCTCAGTCATCTCTGCTGCCGGCTCCATCTCGCCAATCTTGGTCATATACTGCTTTACAGCGTCCTGCATCAGCTTCTGGAGCGCATCCTGGTCACCATTCATGATGGCGGTGGCTGTCTCTTCATCAATATTGCTCTGCATGTCGGTCATCACGTCTACCATGATATTCTGCATATCATCCATGGAATAGCTCTTAACCTTCAGAAGTACGGTGGTCTCATCCTTGCTCTGGTCTGTAATCTCAACGCTGTAATCCAGCTTGTCAATCAGTCCCTGAAGGGCATTGGACATTTCCTCCACCTCTTCGTCAGAGAACTCAATGCCTGCAGCCTCAAATTCAGACTTGAACATGGAAACCAGGTCCGTCTCAGCGGAATCTTCCATCAGAGTGGACTTTACGTCGTCCTCAGAAGCAAATCCCAGTAAATCCTTCATAGGAGTTGCATTTTCCTTAACAGACAGCTCGTACAGCGCTCCCACTACCTGGTCTGCCGGTTCCAGCTTCTGCTGGCATCCTGTCAGTGCAATGCTGCACACAGCCATTACGGTTGCGGCCAATACCGCAAAGTTTCTTCTCATGTTTCTCATAAACTTATCTCCTCTTTTAATTCTGCCTTCTGTCAGGCAATTTATTTTTCCTCTGTCCTGGCAGCAGCCTTCTTCTCTGCCAAGTCGCTTGGCCTCATGGTCAGGTTGATTCTGCCCATCTTATCGACCTCAGTTACCTTTACAGTAACCTCATCGCCGATGTTCACAACATCCTCCACCTTGCCAACACGCTTATCAGACAGCTTGGAAATATGAATCATACCATCCTTATTAGGGGCCAGCTCCACAAATGCGCCAAAGTTCATGATACGCACTACCTTGCCGTTAAATACCATGCCTGCCTCAATATCCGTAACGATTCCGGTAATAATCTGGATGGCCTTATCAATCATGGCCTCGTCCGTGCCACATACATTTACTGCACCGTCGTCCGTGATATCAATCTTAACACCGGTTTCTTCAATAATCTTATTGATGACCTTGCCCTGCTTTCCTACCACGTCGCCAATCTTCTGGGGGTCAATGGTAATCTGCTTAATCTTCGGAGCATATGGGCTTAAATGCTTTCTTGGCTCTGAAATGACCGGTCTCATTACATCATCCAGGATATGCATCCTGGCTTCCCTGGTCCTGGCAATGGCCTCCTCAATGATGGGCCGTGTCAGTCCGTGAATCTTAATGTCCATCTGGATGGCAGTGATGCCATTCCTGGTTCCGCCAACCTTAAAATCCATATCGCCGAAGAAATCTTCCAGACCCTGGATGTCGGTAAGCACCAGATAATCATCATCCGTATCCCCGGTCACAAGACCGCATGAAATACCTGCCACCATTTCCTTAATCGGAACGCCTGCAGCCATCAGTGAAAGGGTGGATGCACAGATACTTGCCTGGGAGGTGGAGCCATTGGATTCCATTGTCTCGGATACGGTACGGATTGCATATGGGAATTCTTCCGCACTTGGCAGAACCGGAATCAATGCCCTTTCCGCCAGGGCGCCATGGCCTATCTCGCGGCGGCCCGGTCCTCTGCTTGGCTTTGTCTCGCCTACAGAGAAGGACGGGAAGTTATAGTGGTGCATATAACGTTTGCTGGTCTCATTCTCATCCAGGCCGTCTAATTTCTGGGCCTCGGACAGGGGAGCCAGGGTGCAGGCATTGAGAATCTGTGTCTGGCCGCGGGTAAACATACCTGAGCCGTGAACTCTCGGAAGCAGGTCAATCTCTGCTGCCAGGTGACGGATTTCCGTGATGGCACGGCCGTCAGGACGCTTGTGGTCCTTTAAAATCATCTTGCGGACCGTCTTCTTCTGATACTGGTAAACAGCCTCGCCCAGAACAGCAAGCCACTCCTCGTTCTCAGCAAACGCCTCTTCCAGCTTTGCTGTGATTTCTGCTATATTCTTCTCCCGGGTCTGCTTGTCATCGGTAAACACAGCCTCTTCCATCTCCTGGGGAGGCACGATTTCCTTGATGGCTGCAAACAGCTCTTCCGGAACCGCGCAGCTCTCATAGGTGTGCTTTTCCTTGCCGCACTCAGCCACAATGGTGTCGATAAACTGAATGATTTCCTGGTTTACTTCATGGGCCTTAAAGATGGCGTCAATCATGACCTGCTCCGGAACCTCATTGGCGCCGGCTTCAATCATGATGACCTTTTCCCTGGTGGAGGCCACGGTCAGGGCCATGTCAGACACCTGCTTCTGGTCGGCAGTGGGGTTGATGATGAATTCGCCGTCAATCAGACCTACCTGCGTGGTAGCGCAGGGACCTGCAAAGGGGATGTCGGAAATGCTGGTTGCAATGGCAGAACCCAGCATGGCTGTCAGCTCAGGGCTGCAGTCAGGGTCCACGCACATTACAATGTTGTCCAGGGTTACGTCGTTGCGGTAATCCTTAGGAAACAGCGGACGCATGGGGCGGTCGATAACGCGGCAGGTCAGAACTGCATTCTCAGAAGCCTTGCCCTCCCTCTTGTTGAATCCGCCTGGAATCTTTCCTACGGAGTATAATTTTTCCTCATATTCCACACTGAGAGGGAAGAAGTCAATGCCCTCCCTTGGCTTTGATGATGCGGTTGCAGTGGAAAGCACCACTGTATCGCCATAGTGCATAAATGCAGCACCGCTTGCCTGTGCAGCCACGCGGCCCACTTCCACAGTCAGCTTGCGTCCCGCCAAATCCATACTAAAACTTTTAAACATACTGGTATCTCCTTTACTCTAATAAAATGATAAATGTTACCGGTATGGTTGGGGCATGTCCGGTCCTTCCGGCACTCCCCGGGCAGAAGACGCCGAAACTACTGATCTGCCTGCAGAAATCCTCCCCCTGCAGGTACATCAGCGGTCTCGGAGTGATACCTCTGCCGCCCACACCGCTTCTTCCTTTCCATGATAAGCAAATATAGGGTGGAGTTCCCTCCACCCTAATCTTCAGAATTATTTTCTGATACCAAGCTTCTCGATTAATGCACGATATCCTTCCAGGTCTGTCTTCTTTAAGTAATCCAGAAGACCTCTTCTCTGTCCAACCATCATCAGAAGACCTCTTCTGGAGTGATGGTCCTTTGGATTCTGCTTCAGATGTTCGGTCAGTTCTGTGATTCTCTCTGTCAGAATGGCAATCTGAACCTCAGGTGAACCTGTGTCCCCTGGCTTACGGCCATACTCTGCGATAATCTGTGCTTTCTTTTCCTTTGAAATCATGGTGTTTCCTCCTTAATATTATTCATCTCACCAAAAACCAGGCTGCCGGCTGGAGTCACCAGGTAACCGGGCATCGGCGTAATTTCATACCGACTTAGTATAGCATAAATGGATGGGGTTGTAAAGTGAGAAAAAATAAAATCGGGCAGTGACGGTAAAAGGGACGCCGCTTTTCCGGCAGCTTTCTTTCACCATCCGCTGCCGCATCCGCACCTCTCACCCTTCTGCCAGAATCTCCGGATGTTTTTCATAGTACGCATTGGCAAACTCTTTGTCCTTCTCTATCCGCTCCTTCAGCTCCTCCAGAGAGGAAAATCTCTGCTCGGGGCGGTCGAAGGCCAGAAGCTGGACCTCTATGTTTTTGCCGTATATGTCGCCTTCCAGGCCGAAGATGTAGGTTTCCACCCCAGCCGGGTAGTCTCCGCCTACCGTGGGCTTTTTTCCGATGTTGGTAACGCCTTTATAATAGATGCCGTCCACCCGCACACGTGATACGTAAACGCCGAATCTGGGCAGGCGCTTGATGGGGGGCGGAAGGATGTTGGCTGTGGGGAAGCCTAAAAGGCTGGCTCCGATGTGGTTGCCGTGCACCACTTCCCCATGGATGGCATAGGGCTGGCCCAGGAGCTGGTTGGCCTTTTCCACATTGCCTTTTTCCAGTTCCTCCCGGATATAGGTACTGCTTATATCCCGCCTGTGGTCCTTTTCCTTTTCTATGACGTGGAGATGATAACCCAGGTCATGGGCCATGGCTGAAAGCAGGTCTGCGTTTCCCGCCCCCTTGTAGCCAAAGCTGCAGTCAGGGCCTACCACAATTTCCCTGGCATGCATGCGGCCTGCCAGAATGTCCTTTACAAAGGCCTCCGGCTCCATATGGCGGGTTTCCTGGGTAAAAGGGTATTCCACCAGATAATCAATTCCCACCTTCTCCATGTTGGCGCGGCGCTCCAGATTCGTGGTGATGACGGTCTGTGGCTGACCCGTAACTGCTGTTCCCGGAGCCGTGCCGAAGGTGAAGATGGCTGTGGGATATCCTGTGCCGTCCTTCAGCTCCATCATGGTCCTTAACAGCTTCTGGTGGCCTCTGTGCCTGCCGTCAAACTTGCCCAGAGTCACGATGGTAGGCTCCTCTATCTGAAATTCTGTGGTGTCTGCTATATACCTCATCCTGTCACTTCCTCGTTTTTTTCCTGTGTTCCGGATGTCCCGGCAGCGTTATATAACAGGCTACATGGGAAACATCTTCCAGGGCTTCCACCAGTGCCTGTCCTCCTGGTACTGGTATACCCCTGTAAAGCCGCTGCCGCTGTCATACATGCGGAACATCCGTCCGTCCTCGGCCCTGGCCATCCGCTCATCCGACCTGCTCCAGTCCAGATGTCTTGCGAAGCAGGGATTGCCGTTGTGCAAAAGTGCGTCTGCTTCCTGCAGGCAGTAGAGCGGGGGGTAAGCCTGCAGGGCCTCCTCCACAGGAAGGATGCAGCTCTCCATGGCCCCCTGGTCACGGAGCTGTTCCAGCCGGTCCAGGGTCAGGCTGTCTTCGATGCGGAAGCGGTCCACTCTGGTTCGCGTAAGGTGCTCCATACAGCCGCCGCATTCCAAACGTCTTCCAATGTCATGACACAGAGTCCGTATGTAGGTCCCTTTGGAACAGGTGACCTCCATCCAGACCCTGGGCAGCTCTATTCTGTTTACCTTTATGTCCAGAATCTGCACCAGCCTCGGCTGGCGTTCCACTTCCCTGCCGGCCCTTGCCAGCTCATACAGCTTTTTGCCGTCCACTTTAAGGGCTGAGTACATGGGAGGTATCTGGGCGTAATCGCCCTTAAATCCCATGACAGCCGCTCTTACCTGGTCCTCTGCCAGGGCCAATGCCCTCTGCCTGTTCTCTGCCAGAATGGTACCTGTGGTATCCTGGGTATCAGTCTCACAGCCCAGAAGCATCACAGCCTGGTAAGTCTTGGACCGGTCTGTCAGCATGTCGCACAGCCTGGTTCCCACCCCCAGACAAACAGGAAGGACTCCTTCAGCTGCGGGGTCCAGGGTTCCTGTGTGGCCTATTTTTTTCTGCTTTAAAATTCCTCTGAGCCGGGCTACCACATCGTGGGAAGTGTAGTCCGGCTCTTTGTATACATTTATAATTCCGTGATACATGATATGTTCCTTACTCCCGGCTGCCCGAGGCGGATTCCAGCTGCCTGGCTATGTGTACGGACAGATTGTTGATTACGTCGTGAATGCTGCCGCTCATGGAACATCCGGCAGCCCTTACATGACCTCCGCCGCCAAAGAAAGCGGCAATTCTGCTTACGTCCACCAGATACTGGGAGCGCATGCTGACCTTGAATTCCTGGGGTCCTGTTTCATAGAGGAAGATGGCGACCTCCACGCCTTCTGTCAGACGCAGCTGGTCAATGACTCCATCCATATCCTTGCCGTCAACCCCGTAGAACTCCATCTCGCTCTGGCGGATGGCACTGAAAATACAGCGTCCGTCAAAAAAGGTGATGCTCTCCAAAAGGGCTCTGCCCAGAATCTGGTTCTGGATGTATGTCTTTCTGTAAAAACTGTTGTCTATGATGGCTCCGAAATCAATTCCCTTTTCCATCAGCCTTCCCGCTATCTCCATGGTATGGGCCGATGTACAGGAGAATTTGAACACGCCTGTATCGTGGATGATGCCGGTGTACAGGCACTCTGCCGTGTTACGGTCGATTTTTGCTTCATCCAGCTGGTCAAAGAGGACCTCGCAGGTGGAGCTGGCCTCACCCAGGACCACATTGGTCCCGCCGTAACGGGTGTTGGTCACATGATGGTCCAGGCACAGGCTCCTGTCCGCCTGGTCCAGGTAAGGTTTAAAGCCGCCCAGACGCTGGATATCGCCGCTGTCCAGACAGATGCACAGCTCATACTGCTCCCCATCGGTCTGGTAGCGGATGCTGTCATACCCCTTCAGATAATTGAACTTAGGGGATGACTCCTCCAGATACACGGCTGCCCGTATATCCGGATAGTTCAGCCGGAGATAGTTATAAAGTCCCAGTGTGGAGCCCAGGCAGTCGCCGTCCGGGCGTATATGGCCCAGGATGGCAACGGACTTGGTGCCCTCTAACATCTGTTCAAGAATCGTCATTAAAACTCCTCCTTTGCTCCTTCCTCATCCTGTGTTTCTTCGTGATGAAGGTCTTTTGTCACTTCATCGATGAGTCTGGACATGTTGACACCATATTCAATGGACTGGTCCAATATGAATTTAAGCTCCGGCGTGTTGCGCAGGTTCACCCTTCTTGCAAGCTCCCTGCGCACATAACCTTCTGCGCTCTTTAATCCCTGGATGGTGGACTTGCCCGCCTCCTCGTCCCCAAGGACGCTGATATACGCCTTGCAGAACTTAAGGTCCGGGGTGACTTCCACGGAAACCACGCTGGTCATGGGATGGATTCTTGGGTCCTTGATGCCTGCGCGGATAATTTCACTGAGTTCACGCTGGACCTCCATGTTGATTCTGGTATTCTTTATGCTGTTCTTACGCATGTAACTCCTCTCTTAGCATGATGCCTATCTCGGTACTTCCACCATGATGTAAGCCTCGATTTCATCATCTTCCTGAAGGTCATTAAACTTTTCAAATACAAGACCGCACTCGTATCCTGCAGCCACTTCCTTCACATCGTCCTTGAAACGCTTGAGGGAAGCCAGCGGCCCTTCGAATATCTGCTCTCCTTCTCTCTTGACACGGCAGCTGCAGTTTCTCTGGAACTTGCCGTCCAGTACATAGGAACCGGCAATGGTTCCAATACCGGATGCCTTGAAGGTCTGGCGGATGACTGCATGACCGATAACCTTTTCCTCGAATACGGGGTCCAGCATACCCTTCATGGCTGCTTCCACATCCTCGATAGCCTGATAGATAACCTTGTACAGGCGAATATCCACCTTTTCACGCTCCGCAATGGACTTGGCGGTTGCATCCGGACGGATGTTGAAGCCAATGATGATGGCGTTGGATGCAGATGCCAGGGAAACGTCGGACTCGTTGATAGCGCCCACGCCGCCGTGAATCACCTTCACCATAACCTCCTCGTTGGAGAGCTTGGTAAGGCTCTGCTTTACAGCCTCCACGGAGCCCTGCACGTCGGCCTTCACGATGATTGGCAGTTCCTTTACATTACCGGCCTGAATCTGGCTGAACAGGTCATCCAGGGACAGTTTTGCCTTGGTATCCTCAATCAGTTTGCTCTTTCCTTCTGAAATGAATGTCTCAGCAAAGTTTCTTGCTTCCTTCTCGCTCTCAGTAGCCACAAACACCTCGCCGGCATTGGGCACATCGTTGAGGCCCAGGATTTCCACGGGTGTGGATGGTCCTGCCTCCTTTACGCGGCGGCCCCTGTCGTCCATCATGGCGCGAATCTTGCCGAAGCATGCTCCGGCCGCAATGGTTTCGCCCACTCTTAGGGTACCCTTCTGCACCAGAACCGTTGCAACAGGTCCCTTGCCCTTATCCAGCTCTGCCTCTATTACAAGGCCCCTGCCCTTACGGTTGGGGTTAGCCTTCAGCTCGAGCACATCGGCAGTCAGAAGAACCATTTCCAGCAGGTCCTTAACACCTTCTTTTGTATGGGCGGAAACAGGTACGAAGATGGTGCTGCCGCCCCAATCCTCAGGAATCAGCTCATATTCAGCCAGCTCCTGCTTTACCTTATCCACATTGGCGCTGGGCTTATCAATCTTGTTGATAGCCACAATGATTTCCACATTAGCTGCCTTTGCATGGTTGATGGCCTCAACGGTCTGAGGCATCACGCCGTCGTCCGCAGCCACTACCAGAATGGCAATATCCGTGGACTGGGCGCCTCTCATACGCATGGCCGTAAATGCCTCATGGCCGGGCGTATCCAGGAACGTAATCTTACGGTCGTTTATTTCAATAACAGACGCACCGATATGCTGGGTGATGCCGCCTGCCTCTCTTGCTGTCACATTAGTCTCACGGATGGCGTCCAGAAGGGAAGTTTTGCCGTGGTCAACATGGCCCATGACACACACAACCGGTGACCTGGGGACCATATCCTCAGTGCTCTCTTCATCTTCCTTCAGAAGCTCTGCTATGACGTCAACCTTTACTTCCTTTTCACACAGGACATCAAATTCCATGGCGATTTCTTCTGCCTGCTCATAATCAATTTCCTGGTTCAGGGTAACTACCTGGCCCTTTAAGAACAGCTTCTTTACAATAACAGACGGCTGAAGCTTCATCTTGTCAGCCAGCTCCTTGATGGTGAGTACATCGGGAAGGGTGATGGTCTTCACCTCATCCGCCTTGCTCTCCTCCTTCTTAGGCTGAGGCATGATGAATGCTCCCTTTCCTGTCTTCGGAACTTTCTTCTTGCCGTCTTCCAGCCTGTCGCGCTTATCAAATCTGTCGTTCTTATGAGCATTCTTATTCTGACGGTTGCTGGTTGGCTTTGTCTGAATCGGCGTATCAAAGGAGGATTTTCCGTCCCTTGCTCCTGCCGGACGGCGGGCGTCATTCCTGCCTCTGTTATCCCTTGCATCCTTGTCATCCCCCGGACGGCCCTGATAGCCGCCCTGGGGTCTGTTGCCGTAACCGCCCTGAGGTCTGTTTCCATAACCTCCCTGGGGCCTTGCCCCGTCGCGGTTGCCCTGGTAGCCTCCCTGGCCGCCCTGGTAGCCTCCCTGAGGTCTGTTGCCCTGATAGCCTCCCTGGCCTCCCTGAGGCCTGTTGTTGTCGCGGTTGCCCTGGTAGCCCCCCTGGCCTCCCTGATAACCTCCCTGGCGGTTGCCCTGGTAGCCTCCCTGGGGCCTGTTGTTATCGCGGTTGCCCTGATAACCTCCCTGGCCTCCCTGATAACCTCCCTGGCGGTTGCCCTGGTAGCCTCCCTGGTGCCTGTTGTTCTCGCGGTTGCCCTGATACCCTCCCTGGCCTCCCTCCTAACCTCCCTGGCGGTTGCCGTCGCGTTTGCCCTGCTAGCCGCCCTGGGTACTGTTGTCGTCCTGG
>OJIY01000335.1_pt1 | contig 16061 bp, 13 predicted proteins | sample 1596061 | NCBI WGS metagenome assembly OJIY01 (sample SAMEA4350111, study PRJEB24818) | metagenome | biome: human; feature: gut; material: faeces | place: Denmark | collected 2013-09
GTAGTCCGATATAAGGAATCCGCATACACACTGGTTCTCCAGCTCCGTCACCTGGTTATAGGCATTGTAGGCAATGGTGGTCACGGTCCCTTCCGGACGCTCTACCCGGACCAGTCGGTTCAGCGGGGCGTAGCTGAAAAGGATTTTTTTGGAGACTTGTTGGGACGATATGAAAAACCATGGATTTCGTCCAGAATGCAGCTAATCAACAGGGTCGAAATGTGTGCTGGTTAAAGGTCGGGTGGCTTGATGCCACCCGACTGGATGATATCGCCCGGCAAAGCCGGGCGAATGAAACTAATATTCCTTTACGAGTGAGTTTATGATTTTTTGCATTTCCACAGAAATTTTACTGCCAAATGCCTGCCTTGCCAAATTGGCTGTTTCCTTGTCAATAAAAATTGAAACTTCACTAAGATTTTCAAGCAGATTTTCAAGTGCTATTTCAAATTCCCCATATTTAATAAGTCCCTTAGCTTCAGCAACTAAGTTGCTCATATATTCGACTTTTAAATAGGAACCGTTGGCATCTTTAACATATTCTGATTCATCACTCTGCTTTATTAATTTTTCTATATGTTTTACAATCTCATCTAATAACTCTTTGCTCATAACACCTCCATTATTTCTGGACCCCCTGTGTTACAGGAGCGTTTGTATATCCTGATCCCGTAGCTTGTTTCCACGTTAAATTTGAATTATTGGCTACCCTTTCTATTGCATCTATTACCTGATCATCTGTCCATGTATCTGGAAATGCACCTTCACTGCTCCCCCTGTTAGGACCATGACCTGTTCCTGGCGGATCTCCTTCCAAGATATGTTCTCTTCTTGAATCACTGACTTCATATTTTCTCTGAGTCTCAGAATCCCCCTCATAGCCATTTCCAATTGCCAAAACACCAGCCGCAACTCCAGCTACTGCCCCTTCTAAAATTGCTTCACTAACGAGCTCTCCTACAACCTCTACCTCTATCAGGTATCCATCGGGGGTAACTGCCGTGGCCACATATGTTCCGCTTCCTGCAAACATGCTGCCCATCATATTGTCCATACGCCTGGCCATATATAAATACGCCCGGTAATGTAGCAGTTCTCCATCTATCATTCCATCCCTAAATGCTACATAATCAAAATCTTTGACTTCGTCCAAGATTTCATTTATGCGGGCATTCATCTCCGCTTCAGAAATTGGTTCTTTGAATGGGATGAGCATGATTAATATATTCTCTAGTTCAGCATCCTTTACATAGGCAGACACTCGCATCCCTGCTACATAGCTATCACAGTATCTCTTCGTTGCCTTGCCGATTTCCGCTGCGTTATCCATTGCTTCTTCTAACGCAGATGAAAATCCACTGCTTTTTACTTCCGGCACTCCGTTTCCATAGCTATCATGCGATGCCGCATACGATGGTATAGGATTATAATCCTCTGAATCTCCCTGGTAAGAGGCCGCATAGCTGGACCCCCAATGCCCACTAGGGTCAATATAATTCAGCGGACTGTTTTTTACATATGCATACCGGTTTAAGGTCAATGGGTCTGTTAGATTGCCAAGGTATGTATCTTCCTGGAAAAACCTTCCTTTGCTTGCATTATAATATCTAGCCCTCAGATATTCAAGTCCGGTGTTCGTCAACAGGGTCGAAAAATAATCTGCTGGGTGGCTTGGCGGCACCCAGCTTTTCTCATTTCCAGAATTTTGCCACCCAAAATGCTTGAATCGCCCACATAAAAGGCTTTTGGGGGTGGCAAAGCTACAAAATCACTATATCAGGCAGTCAACTTTTTTTGAGTCCCAATCCAGCGATTTTCTTTTATCCGGTTTCCATTGGTCCGCTCCCATCATCCTCTTGCCCCTGTGACGCGCCGTAACCGCCCGTATTGCCGATTTGGAAGCGGAATCGGAAAGATGTACCAAAAAGCAGGTAAATCGGCTTATTGCCCCGATTTGAAACAGAGCCATTTCCCCGGAATTCAAGGAAAAATCTCAGGGTCGAAAAGTGTGCTGGTTAGAGAGGTTATGCTGGAAAACGCATAACCTCTTGGGACATCGCCCGGCAAAGCCGGGCGAAAAAAGTGTTCACCTATTCTCCATTTTGATACAAAATTCCCGAGTTACTAATTCTCTCATACTGCTTTAATAAATTTTCCATTCCTCCTATCTTCTTTTTATCATAACCACAATTCTTTAGTCCTCTGATCACCACATAGAGAATTTCTTTCCATTCGCTTTCGAAATCCATCACCGTTAACGAAATAGTCTCATGCTCATTTAAGATTTTCTCTAAATGTCCAACCGTGCATTCCCAATGTGCTTGTATTTCGATTTTTCCATCATCCCAACTGACTTCCCAGTCGCATCTAAAAGTGTCCGGCAACCAATGTATTGTCTTTTTTCCACACTTTTGACTCTGTAATACGCCCAGTAAATCAACAATATCATCCAGCATATAACTTATATCGTATTTGTATGACAATGGGACGCTTATATAGTTCCATACAAGCATAGCATTTTCCGTATTCAATGGAAAAACACTTTCAACTGCATCCGATAGACTTTCATCATCATAATTAATTGATTTTATAAATCTAGGATTGCTTGCTTGAATATAAAAAGCCACTTATTCACCTCCTATGGCATCGGATATCCATGCCATGTTCCTGTACCATTATTTCTAATCCACATCTGTGTTGCTTGCTGTGTAGTTCCGTCTGGCATATGTACAATAGATTCGGAACCTTCTGGTAAATCGAAGTATCCACTTTCTCCTGCCCCCAACGTATTAGCCATTTCTGTTGCATAATCAATATCCGATGCTGCCCATTGGCCTTGCGGATTGCCCGTTGCTTTTGCTCTTGCAGGACCCTCCTTCCAATTTACGCCATGTTTTTTACTCCCTGTGACTGCAGATTCTGGTTTGACAGTTTTAGAATCCCCCTTGGCACTAACGCTGAACCCTCATAACTTTTACGCCTTTTTCTCTGTTCTTTTGGAAAAGGCGGGAACCCGACTACTTTGTTTCTGTTACTTTCATCTTAGCACAAAGTGTTCGCAACCGACAACCGTTATTGCTCCGGTTCCCGGTATTCTGTGTGGTTCTTTAACATTCCGTACACGATATTCACCAGACGTCTGGCAATACAAATCAGCGCCTGCTGTTTATTCTTACCTTCTGCCACTCTCTTTAAGTAATACTCTCGAAACGCTTTATTCCTCGGCGTTCCATTCGTAGAAACTTGAATCATCTGGATTGCCAGAAAGTAAAAAATCGCCTGTAACCGCCTATTTCCTTGCTTTGGACACATATCTTTCCCTTTCCCGGCAGACGAAAAGTTGATTGGGCATATCCCGGCGAACTTCGCCAGCTTATTGGCATTGAGGAAACGGTTGATATCTCCGATCTCTGACAGCATATTTGCCGCTGTTGTCACGTCAACCCCCGGCATGGTCGTCAAGGTACAGTTAAATGATGGCAGCATAGTTTCTATCGCTGTCTCAACAATCTCAAGCTGTTCCCGGTAATGCTCCAAGTCTCCTGCGATACTTCGCGTAATGGCATCCCGACTCTCCTGATGCTCCCTTGTGGTCTGACCGTCCATACGTACCAGTTCTAATATTTTCTCTGCTCGTTTGATGGAGCAGTTATTGTGGCTGACTGGGCGCAGTTCTGCCGCCAGTTCCTCCGCGGTCTTCCCTTTGAGGTGTTCCGGTGACGGATATCTAAGCCAGAAATAAAGTGCTGTCCTTCGGCTAATATCACCAAAGAATTGTTTGTAACTCGGGTACACCCCGCAAAGCTGTTCATGCAGTTGGTTCTTTAATCTCTGCTGATGGGAACAGATGTTATCCCGACGATTCACCAACTGGCTCAAAGTCCAGTAAGCATCATCCGGTACGGCATTGGGCAGTTTGTCCAACATATTAATCAGCACAAGTGCAACCGCTTCTGCGTCATAACTGTCATTTTTCTGATACATCGGAACGCTTTTTCTCTGGGCGTAGGACAATGCTGTATTCACGTCTTTCACAGTGTAGCCTTTCTCTAAAAGCCAAACCGCCAGCGCACGGCCATAGCCGTAGGCATTCTCCAATCCATATACCGCTGTCTTCTCTTCCGTCACAAACCGACTGACTTTTCTCGTCAGTTTATGGAATTCTGATGGTTTGTTCTCAAAGGTGATTTCACCTAGTTTCTGATTCCAGCAGTCAAGCATAACCGCCGTGTGTGTTTCCTTATGCAGATCAATCCCTACATAGATGATGTTTTCTTTTCTCGTGTCAATCCTTCCTTTTTGTCCTGTCTCCATCCACAATTACAAAATCACCGGCAACCTCAGCTGATAAGCGTTATGTGCCGAATTACGCCCTACGGCAACGGCCATCGCAAGGGGGATTAAGCCTGTCTGCTTCCCTAACCTTGGATTTCACAGGTTATTCTCCTGTCGGAGTTGTCGTATGTTAACTCTGAATAGGAACATCCGCAAGTCATTTGGGAGCAGTTCTGAATGTTTGTGAAATGTGATACAAAAATGGCGGACTGATTTGTGTCATAGTGGTATCGCCAGAAAAGAAAATGAGCCAACAGCCATATCCTATGACCGCTGACTCATTATTGTGATTTTCTGGTAGTTACAATCAGCCACTTTTCTCCCCCTTATACCCCCTGGTGTGCGCCATTTTACCATGAACCAGCCCGCAGGTCAATTTCCTTTTCCTTGCGTTTTTCTTACTGGTTCCTTACTTTCGGTATTCATTTCAAAGGTCGAAAAATAATCTGCTGGGTGGCTTGGTGGCACCCAGCTTTTCTCATTTCCAGAATTTTGCCACCCAGAACGCCTCGAAATACCGCAAAATCAAAGGATTATTGGGTGGCGAAGAAGTATGTCCACCTAATAGCAGTAATCTCGCCAAAAGTACTACTTTCAGTGAGATGCCTCTGACTAGCGGTTTTCTTGCCCATGTGCCGCGCTGTGACCGCCCGTGTTGCCCTTTTCCTACCGGACTCGGAAAGATGTACCATGAACCGAGTATATCGGCTCATTGGCCCGATGTAAAATGGAGATATTATTCCAAAATCCGAAAAAAATCGCAGGGTCGAAAAGTGTGCAGGTTAAAGGCTGGGTGGCTTGATTCCACCCAGGCCGGAGGACATCGCCCGGCAAAGCCGGGCGATAGCTACCCTGATTTTTAAACTTCGATTTGATAAACGCATGATTCTATTGAAAAAGATGTTAACACTTGTTGCTGGATATCAAGCATCATCTCATCTAAAGTTATGTTTTTTCTAGTAAAATCAAAATCATATCCTTCTGTAATGAACACTTCAAATAATTTAGGTCGCAGTCTTTAAACCATTTCTTTTAAGCACCAATACAAAATTTCCAAATTTTCTTGACAACATTGAGAAAAATACTCTCTTGTTTTATCTGCAAACAACTGTTCATTGGTATATTTGTCATATGGAAACAGTAGAGCATCAGGGTGAATTTTTCTCCCGTCATATGGAAAGCCCCCATTTTAGTTTTATGTTCTGGGGAAGGATGACTACCCATGCCCTCTCTATTCAATGTCAAATCCACCCTCAAGGATAAATTTTCTCAAAACCTGATCCACTTTCATGTTGATTTGAAACAGCTTGATAGTAATTCCTTCAAGTGCTTCTAAGAATGTTTTTGCTCTGTCCCTGTTAACGGTTGCTTTCAATTTGTCAAGGCGGCCAAATTCATTGATATTTGCTTCTGTGACTCTCAGCTGCATAAAATCCCGCAGCATCGTCTCATCCACGCCAAGAGCCTCTGCAAAACGATGGAGCTGGTCATTCTTTGCGCTGGTCATATACTCCGTGATGTAATCGCGCAAAGTTTTATCCTCGTCAACCACAATGTCTCCGTTCTGTACATCGTGCAGGAAGATATTTGCATACTTCTGCTCTTCTTGCGTAAGGGTTGCAAACGATTTATGCAGTTCGTCCAACACCGCCGCTGTTTCCGTTCCATCTTGTAGTGCCTTGAAAAATTTGCTGAATCTGGAGTTCATGTAATTGGCGTCAATAACGCCGGTATTGATCTCGGTCAAATAAGAATCAATCTCATAGGGAACATCGTCACCGCCCAAACCTGTTCCATCGCCGGAAAATAGCTCTTTATAACGGAGTGCAAGAATCAGATAGGTAGTTTCATCCAAATGAAGCTCAATAGTGGTTTTACCCGTTTCCGCTTTATAAGACAGCTTATTCCAAGTAAATCCTTGAATTTTTGCGGCTTCCAAATAGTTATTAAAACGCTTGAACAGCTTGGCAAACAGGCCGCGCTCTGCGTGATCTTCCGGCAGTTTTTCAAAATTTTCAACTCCAGCGAAACAAAATATCGCCTCGATATCATCATACATTTCATTCAGCTTGCCCAGATTATACTCCAGCTTGTCTGCGAATAAGCCACGGGGCTTATCACCAGAATACAGCTTGAATGCCTCATCAGTATTCCGCTGCATGGTGTACGGCATACGGTAATATCGAATAGTGCCGAAGGGCTTCTCCGGACCAAAAAGGCGGTTGGTGCGTGAAAACGCCTGAATTAGCTTTTCATAAACTAAAACCTTGTCCAGATAGAGTGTATTGATCCATTTGGAATCAAAGCCGGTCAGCATCTGATCCACAACAATCAACAAATCAATCTGATGCTCCGGGGTCCGCTCCACAGATTTATACTGTTCCTTGTGCGCCAGGCGGTAGGAAACATCTTTTTTGAAGGTCGCATAGGTAGCCAGCTTGAATTTCATATCATAGCGGGCATTGTAATCTTCAAGGATCTCAACAATGGATTCTTCCTTAAAGATTGCCCCGCCATTGTTATCAATACTGGGATCAAAGAGTGCCGTAACTTTCAGAGTGCCTTTTTCCTTAAAAAGCTTGTAATACTGAATTGCTTCAGAAATACTACTGGTTGCAAAAATAGCATGAAACTTACTTCCGTGACTAAGTGTAACCCAGTTGTCCAAAATATCATCCACCACGGCACACCGATGTGTTTCGCAATCATATTGTGAATTTGGCAGGTAATCTTCGATGCCCTTCAGATATTTTCCATCTGCCTGAAGCACTCCGGCCATCGGTACTTTTGTATGATCCATGTAATGCAGATAAACTTTTTTCTTTCGAGGATCAGCGATCGCCTCTGATTCGGTAGTGGCCTTGGCTTTATCGAGGGCAACCGCCTTGCGTAAATCACGGTCCTTGTATGTAGGTATCATATAGGGGTCAAAGCCCAGAACATTTTTATCCCGAATACCGTCCGCGATGCTGTACCGATGAAGCTCGTTTCCAAACACGTCGGAGGTAGTGCTCATTTTCTTCTGGTTTTCTTCATGGATTGGCGTTCCGGTAAACCCGAAGAACATAGCATTGGGGAAAGTGTCCTTGATCTTGCGCAGCATCTCGCCAAACACATCACGATGCGCCTCATCAATGATAAAGACAATTCTCTTCTCCCGGATCAGTTCAATGTCACGAGAATTATAACTGCTGTTTTCCTCGATACGGCTCATTTTTTGAATGGATGTGACAATCAGCGTGTTAGCCGGATCGTCACTTTTCAGCTTGGCCACCAGTACATTTGTATCTTCTGTGGACTGCACGGAATCCGCATCATCGGCAAATCCGCGATAATCCATCAGAGACTGCGTTCCAAGCTCCACGCGGTCCATCAGGAATACCACTTTGTCGGCGTCTTTTGAGCCGGCAATCAGCTGAGCCGACTTGAAACTGGTCAGGGTTTTGCCGGAGCCGGTGGTGTGCCAAATATAGCCGCCATGCTGATCTTTGTCTGCCCAACGCCGCATCGCAACACGGCCGGTAATACGGGAGGCTGCATAATACTGATAGCTGCGCATGACTTTCAGAATGCCATCGGTATCGTCGGCCACCGTATAAAATCCAATCAGCTGGTGTGCCATAGGGATGGAGAGCAGATACTGGGCAATGTCCTTCCAGTTGTTCAGCGGTTCGTTATTGGAGTCCGCCCAATGGAAGTAAAAATCTTTGTTGAACATTCCCTCTGGGCCAGGATTTGCGAAGTAGACCGTTTCATCTGGCTGCATGGCAATAAAAATCTGTACCAGGGCAAACAAGCCAGAGAACACACCTTCATGGGCGTATTTTTCAATCTGGTTATATGCCTGGCTCACATCCACGCCGCTGCGCTTGAGTTCACAATGGATCAGGGGCATGCCGTTGATAAGCAGCATAAAATCGCCCCGGCGATTGGGTAGGATCGCTCTTCTTGCTTTGAACACCGGCTGCTGGGCAATTTGATAGCGGCTTTGACCGGCGGCGATTTCCCGCTGGTCATAGATTTTCAGGCTGACCTCTTTGCCAAAGTGCAACGCGTCGGTGGGGTTATCCCGCTTAATGGCCACAGTTTTGCCGTTGATAAAACTGTTAAGTTTCAGTGGAGTGCGCAGATAGGTGATCTGGTCGAGAATTTGCTGCATTTCTCCATCGGTCATGGGAACATCATTCAGTCGGTCTATATCCCGGTTGTTCTCAAAGAGGATCTGTTTCCAGTTTTGGATTAGATCTTCTTCGGTTTTATAGCGCAGGATTTCTGGCTCCCAACCATATTTTTCTGTCAGTAAATTAATAAGAGCCGCTTCAAAGGCAGCTTCATTTTCAAATGCCATGGCAGCCTCCTGTATCAGACAAACATTTTTTCCAGCAGGGCTTTTTTTATGGATTGGAGTTTGTCGAGTTCCTGCTGATGCAACTTAATAATATCACTTAGAATCTGTAATGCTTGACCAATTTTATGCTGTTCTTTTATGCCCGGAACTGGGATAGGCATTCTAAAAAACAATTCATTCTTAATGGAAAATCTATCTGATCGCGCTCCAGAATCACCATTAAATCTCATGTAGTCATACCAATGTGAACTTTTAAAGTACCATTCCAAGAATAGCGTATCTATGTCGTGCGTTCTAAACACGGTGTAGAGAGGCGACATCACACCTTTTCTGCCGAGCCTATTGCAATTTATTGGTCCACAAGGCGCAGTAACAGAGATGCGAGGGTTATAGACAAAATCTTCATTTTCAACGATGTAGTAGCCACTAATTTTCTCAGTCTTGGATATATCGTGGTCAAAAAAATCTCTTTGGCTAATTACTCCGCGTTCAGCCGAATTAGTAAATGTCTCGGTAATAAGGTTTTGTATGTTCTTCTCACTTACTTTAACTGCAATTTTGGCAAGCTCAATCATTGACCACTTCTCTGAACAGCCTTTGAAACGTATCTCCGGCACATCTGTGCCATCCTTGGGGAACATATTTTCCAGCATGGATGCTTTAAGGGCTTGGAGTTTTTTAAGTTTAGATTGGTGATGTGAAAGTAAACTATTAATGTTATCTAAAAAATCAGCAATACTCCTTTGTTCATTAAACATGGGACACCGTGGCTTAAAATTACTTAAGTGCTTATAATAGAGTCTTGTCCTGGTCCCACCCATTTTTCGCTCCCGGCAAAACCTTCTAAATTGCTCAGAAGAATTCAGAAGCGCAACTATAAAGCGTAAATCATTGTTATCTGTGCTATCAAAAACAGGATATTCTCTACTGACGAGGCCTTTTTCTACTATGTCATTAATATTGAAGTGAAAAATGTCATCATCACTCATGTGACGATATGTGCATTTCCCATATGGCACTACGCTGAAAAGAGTCTCATTGTTCTCGGTAGTTCGATTGCTTCTATATTCGTCTTGAAACATGATCCCCTCGCGCGAGGAGGTAAGCAGAGGATATGAAGAATCAAGCGTGGCATACTCATGCAGCTCTTCTGTCAGCTCACCTATAAAACGCTTTTCCCACTCATCAGAAAACCACTGAAAACGAATCGCAGGCTTTTTTATCTCATTCATCCCGTTCACCTTTCAGCAGCGACTGGAATTCGCCAAGCCCTTTCATGTCAAATTCGCTACCTGTGAGGTTGTCAATCATGCTAGCAAGCACAGTTTCCGAATCCTGTATCTGCTTGTCCAGTTCCATATAGGTCACGGCATACTTATCCGCTAACTCCTGCACTGCCTTTTCCAGTCTATCAATGATATCCTCTGGCATAGCTCTCAGAGAGGCGCACAGCGGAGCAATCCATTTCAGGCGCAGCAAATCTAGGACTTGCTCGTCGCTCAGCCCTTCAATAGTTTCTTTCGTTTTCAGGTGCAGCGCTTCTGTCATTTCCCTGGTTTCTTTCTTGACGCGCTTCTCCTCTGTCAGCAGCTTATCGGCCTTGATCATTTTCCGCTCAAAGGAATCCTCCGGGAAGGTATAGGCCGCCCGAAGCGCTCTGATATAAGTGGAAACTTTGGCTTTTGCATAAGGGGCATTTCCCTCTACATTGGTCCAGTTGACCTCTTGGTGGTTTTTGATATATTCCAGCTTTTTTGCTTTTCCGACCTTTGCACCCAGCAAGTCCAGATAGCCCTGCACGCCTTCCAGCTCCGGGGATGAAACATCCCCATAAATTTCCGCAAGCTTTTCCGCAAACTCCTTGGCAACAAAAGCGGTGTTTTCGTCGTTCAAAAATTCGCCGCGGTCGCTCTCGTCGATAGAGTCAATAACCTCGGTCAGCTCCGCTGCAATGTCGTCCAGCCGCGCTTCCTTCGCTTTGAGCGCGTCGTAATCCTCCTTCAGAAGGGTGGTCTGTACCAGTTCAAAGGGGATCACGTGGCCGACCCAGCCGTTCTGTACTTCCTCTTCCTTGTCATCCTTCTTTTTGATCACCATGTTGGGATCAACCTGCTTTGTAGCCTCAAAGCCCTCCGTCTGAATTACTTCAAGATCAGTGGCAATTTTACTCCATTGATCGTCCAACAGCTGATAGGCCTGGTATTTGTCCAAAAGCGGCAACAGCGCAATGCGGCCAAAAATATTTTGTGTGATCACGTCCTCTGTCTGAGCAACATGCAGGTCCATCATTTTTTCAATCAGTTCGCCGTCCAGATACGCGTCAAAGTCAGCAAATGCGGCCTGATGGGCGGTGACAAATTCCTGTACATCGTCACTGCCCTCAATGGCTTCTTTGATGTTTTTGGCAGCCAATGTGGAATACGGGGTGTCATCGGACGCAAACAGCAGTTTCTTTAATAGGGGGAATGCGGCCCAATAGGACTCCAGGCGGTCAATCTCGTGGTTGGGAATGCCACCAAACATGGTAGCGTAGATGTCCCATGTTTCCGGGGCGTCAGAGGAATCAATATAACGCGGAATATTCAGGTTGTAACCATTGCGGCGGATTTCCTCTTTGGAAACCAGACGAGCAAATTTTTCAATACTCTGGGGACGAGCGGCAACCGCATCCACAATTCGCTTGATGTCGGACGCCATGAGCTTATTCGTTTTGCCCACCTTGCTAAAACCCTTGGAAGCGTCAATAAACAGGACGTCAGATTCCTCGCGCTTTTGGCACAGCACCAAAATAATCGTTGGAATACCTGTTCCAAAGAAAATGTTTGCAGGTAGGCCGATAATTGCTTCGATGTTGTTATTCTCAATTAGATTGCGGCGTATCTTACCTTCGCCCTCGCCCTGTCCATCAGTTCCCCCCAGCGCATCGCCACGGAACAGAACGCCATGGGGCAGAACGATGGTCATAATTCCATCCGGTTTCAGGTGATAGAGGTCATGCAGCAGGAAAGCGTAGTCCGCTTTGCCTTTGGGCGCAATTCCATAGCGGTAGCGTGAATCGGTCTCTTTATGCTTCGGATCCCAGCGCTGAGAATAGGGCGGATTGGAGACCACGGCATCCAGGTACAGGGGGTTATACTCCTGGGTAACATCGTCATACATGGGCCAGTCCTGCTCCAAGGTATCGCCGCAACGGGTGAAGATATTATCCGGCTTGATTCCACGCATAACAAGATTCATACGGGTCAGATTGTAGGTGTTTTCCTTTAGCTCCTGGGCGTAGTACATGATGTCATCTTTGCTTTTTGTGAACTTGGAAACACTTTTACCAATAGTAATAAGCAGAGAGCCAGAACCGCTTGTGGGGTCGTAAATTTCAATTTTTTCTCTGTCCTTCAAATGGTGCGCAACAATTTCAGACATGAGCTGAGACACTTCGTGTGGAGTGTAAAACTCACCGGCCTTTTTACCGGCATTGGCCGCAAAGTTGCTAATAAGATACTCATAGATAAAGCCCAGAACATCATAGTCCTGTTTTCCATCTGTTGGAATATCCTTGATTAACTGAATCAACTCACTGATCGACTTGGTTTGGCTGCTGGTATTGTCTCCAAGCTTGCTTAGGCCAGTTTCCAAGGTGTTGAAAATCTTATAGAACACCTTTTTTTGAGTTTCACTAATTAAGCGGTTAAATGCAGAGAGGCCCGTTCTGACATTATCCACAGTGAAGCTGTTACCCTTTGCCAGCCAAGTGGAGAATAGGTTATCATAAGCAATAAAGTACCCAAGGTGCTGCTGGCAGTAGTCTACAAGCGGTTCGTTATTCTCATGGGTATTCTCCTGAATATCAGCATCTTCATAACCATCTTTTTTGAGGAATTCGACTTCCTTGTCGGACAGAAATTTATAGAAAATAAAGCCCAAAATATAATCCTTATACTCGTTCGCTTCAATCTTGGAACGCATTCTGTTGGCAGATTCCCAGATTTTATTTGCCAGCTGTTGTTTGTTCATAGGTGAGCTTCTCCAATCCAATTATACTTAATCTTTCTTTTTCGCTTTCTCAGCATCCAACTCATAAATGCATTAACTTTACTTTAACAGGAAACGTTATAGAGATAAATCATTACAAACGGAGCCGCCAAAGTCATGAGAGTGAATATATCTAATTGGCGTCAATCCCTGATTGGCGCAATAAAAATGTGTATATCTAAACTTGGCCCTATCAAACATCCTTGGCGTCTCCTTCATCATTTTGCGATTTTGGATTACCTGTCACGATCTCCATAATGTCTTCAACACCGCAGTTTAATGCCGTACAAATCTTTAGAAGTATCTCTGTGGAGACATGGCCATTACGGCCCATCTTGGTAACGGATGCTGGGCTGATGCCAGCTTTTACACACAGGTCTTTCTTCTTCATATCTTTGTCGATGAGCAGTTTCCAGAGCTTTTTATAACTGACAGCCATAAAGCGTTCCCCTCTTCTCATATATGAAAAATACTCTGCTAGATGGCAGAGTATTGCAGAGATACCGCCACACTGCTGAAGCTTATCACAACACCGACAGCGTTGTTTTTAATGATAACACATTCGGTCAGAAATGGCAATAAAATGATAAAAACGCACGATTTTTAGTTTCCGATACACTGGGTTCCTTTGATGATTTGGCCGGGCAAAGAAACTCTCTATTTTTTTGTTTATAGCGGCACAGAAACTGAGCGTGGGAATGCCGTTGCAAGCGGCTTGACTTCTCGGCGGAAAAGAGCTACGATACTCAAAACTGAAAGGCTGGAATAATATGAAAAAAGTGCACACCTTCCCTTGGCAGATAGGTTGCCTGTAAGAGAGCATATTTCCTTGACAACTCTTGCAGGCGGCCCGAACTGTCAAGGAGTGATCACAATTGAACAGAGATCGCAATTATTATCGCAAGCAGCGCAAGCGCACTATTCATCGCAAAGAGGAGCTTCTCCGGCGGATTGGCGGTGAAGCGTATGTTCGTGCGTGGGCGCATGAGGCGACAGGCCGCTTTGCAAAGGGGAAGATCCACTGCTCTTGCTGGATGTGCCGCCAAAAGTCTTATGACGATCCGCAACTCCGGGATAAACGGATGGCGAGGGACGCTGCTGAGCAGCTGCGCGAGATCGAGTGGGGCCTACGATAAAAACGCTTCCCGCCTGGGGCCGGTGACAAGTACCGGCTCTGGGCGGGAAGCGTTTTTGACCACATTGATTACCACAGAGGGGTGCGGAGTACACGGAAACAGTGTTTTTAAGAGTGCTAAAGAGTAATTAAAACCGAGCGGAAACCTCTAAAACAACCACAAATAAGCGCAAAAAACTTTGCAGAAATTTTTGGGCATATGATAACGCCGTGTTTACGTCTTTCACAGAGTGGCCTTTCTCTAAAAGCCAAACCGCAAGCGCACGGCCGTAACCGTAGGCATTCTCCAATCCATACACCACTGTCTTTTCTTCCGTCACAAACCGGCTGACCTTTTTTGTCAGCTTATGGAACTCTGACGGTTTGTTTTCAAAGGTGATCTCACCCAATTTCAGATTCCAGCAGTCAAGCATGACCGCCGTGTGTGTTTCCTTATGCAGGTCAATCCCCACATAGATGATGTTTTCTTTTCTCGTCTGAATCCTTCTTTTTTTGTCCTGTCTCCATCCGCAATTACAAAATCACCGGCAACCTCAGCTGATAAGCGTTATGTGCCGAATTACGCCCTACGGCAACGCCATCGCAAGAGGGATTAAGCTTGTCCGCTTCCCTAACCTCGGATTTCACAGGTTATTCTCCTGTCGGAGTTGTTGTATGTTAACTCTGAATAGGAACATCCACAAGTCATTTGGGAGCAGTTCTGAATGTTTGTGAAATGTGATGCAGAAATGGCTGGCTGATTTGTGACATAGTAGTATCACCAGAAAAGAAAATGAACCAGCCCGCAGGTCAATTTCCTTTTCCTTGCGCATTTCTTACTGGTTCCTTACTTTCGGTATTCATTTCAAAGGTCGAAAAACAATCTGCTGGGTGGCTTGACGCCCCCAACCAGAGGACATCGCCCGGCAAAGCCGGGCGAATGCCTTACTTGTGCTGTCCGTATCTTTTTTGCCAATAATCCAATTCTTCTATTGTCCTTTTACCGAGATAACTTTGCAAAAAAGGTATTACTTCCTCATCTGCTAATACAATTGGTTCTAAAAATGATACATTTAATAACTCATTTACTTTTTTATCCTCGCATATTGCCATTTTTTCAAGAAATTTTCCTAGATTAATCAAACCTCCTTTTTCCGCAGTCTCACACATTTTTTTAACATAAGGTATAACTATCATTTCAAATATACAATGTGGAAGGTCGCTTAAATAATCATCCGCTTCTAGGCTCTCTTTTAGGTTCGGAAACTCCCCCAGTAAAAGCTCTATTACATTTTCGTAATTCAATCAATCACCTACTTTCCAGCGAGCGCATTTGCAATATCCTCAACTATAGCCTTAGCAACAGCTTCATCATGTGCATCCAAATCCCCACTATTGATAAGTTTATTAATTCCACTCATAAATTCTTGCCCTTTCTGGGAATGGAATTTTCCTTCAACCGGATTCCCAGTTTCCAGTTCATATCTGATAGAATCCATTGTTGTACCGTTTCCTATTTGATTTGGGTTACCTTGGCCTTTATAAAGACTGTTTATAAAATTCTGAAGTTTATTACTATATGCAGAAGGTTTATCATCTAAATTGATATCCCCAGTCTCAGAATCCCCCTCATAGCCATTTCCAATTGCCAAAACACCAGCTGCAACTCCAGCTACTGCCCCTTCTAAAATTGCTTCACTAACGAGCTTTCCTACAACCTCTACCTCTATCAGGTATCCATCGGGGGTAACTGCCGTGGCCACATATGTTCCGCTTACAGCAGACATGCTGCCCATAATATTGTCCATATTATTGGCTGCATGTAAATACGTCCAGAAATGTAGCAGTTCTCCATCTATCCTTCCATCCATAAATGCTGCATAATCAAAATCTTTGACTTCGTCCAAGATTTCATTTATGTGGGCATTCATCTCCGCATCAGAAATTGGTTCTTTGGATGAAAAGACTATGATTAATATATTCTCTAGTTCAGCTTCCTTTACATAGACAGCTACTCGCACCCCTGCTACATAGCTATCGCAGTACTTCTTCGCCGCTTTGCCGATTTCCGCTGCATTATCCATTGCTTCTTCTAACGCAGATGAAAATCCACTGCTTTTTACTTCCGGCATTCCTTTTCCATAGCTATCATGCGATGCCGCATACGATGGTATAGGATTATAATCCTCTGAATCTCCCTGGTAAGAGGCCGCATAGCTGGACCCCCAATGGCCG